>Ga0070681_10004841_pt1 | contig 12905 bp, 8 predicted proteins | sample KBSC83BmetaG_FD_65650 | JGI IMG/M metagenome (GOLD analysis project Ga0070681, IMG submission 65650) | Corn rhizosphere microbial communities from Kellogg Biological Station, Michigan, USA - KBS C8-3B metaG | ecosystem: Host-associated > Plants > Roots > Rhizosphere | place: USA: Michigan... | reverse complement strand
CTGTCCAAGACGTACAACATGACGGGATGGCGGTGCGGGTGGGCTGTCGCGCGTCCCGAAATTTCGAGCGTGCTCGCCAAGGTGAAGTCGTTCCTCGACACGGGCGCATTCATGGCGGTCCAGGCCGCGGGCGCCGCTGCGCTCGACGCGTGGGAGCACTTCGTGCCGGCGAACGTGCGCACGTTCGCCGAGCGTCGTGATGGGGCGGTTGACGCGTTTCGCGCCGCGGGCTTCGCGTGCGAGGCGCCGCGCGCCACGATGTATCTCTGGCTTCCTCTGCCGGCCGGCGTGCCGAGTGCGGCGTTCGCCGAACGGCTGCTCAACGACGAGGGTGTGGTGGTGCTGCCCGGCTCGTCGTTCGGTGCGGGTGGCGAGGGATTCTTCCGCATCTCGTACATCACGTCGCCGGCGCGCATCGCGGAAGCGGCGGCGCGCGCGGGCCGCGTCCTCGAGAGCTTCGAGGCGGCAGTCGCATGAAGCGGAAACCCAGTGGCCCGCTGATCCTGTCCATCGGCCTGCACGTCGTGCTGGTCGTGGGACTGGTGTGGGTGATGGCAGTGCCGATGCCGTTCCAGAAGTGGTTGGCGGAGCACAAGAACGTGCCCGTCGAGCACATCGGTTATTTCCAGGTGCCTAACGAAGGCGTGACGCGCACGGGGCGGAACGGCGGCAACAACATCCCGAAGGCGCCCGGTCCGGTGCGGCACCTGGTAGCGCCGACGACGGCGCCCACCGGGATTCCCAAGGCGCCGGCGCAGCCAACGGCGCCGAGCGGCGGGCAGGGAACCGGCGCCAAGGTGGGCACCGGCGGCGCGGAAGCCGGTATCACACCGTCCTTCTCCGATCCGCGGCTCTGGCTGCCGCCGGGACCGGTGATGGGCGTGCCGCGCACGCACAGTCAGAAGATCGATTCGGTGCTCATGGCGCGACTACAGCCGCACCTCGACTCGATGCAAGCGATCGCCGAGCACCAGGGCAAGGCGCCGGGCGACTGGACGTTCACGAAGGATGGGAAGAAGTGGGGCATGGATCCGAAGAACATCTACATCGGTGACCACGCCATCCCGACGGCGATTCTCGCGTTGCTGCCGCTCAACCGGGGTGCGAACCCGATCACGTCAAACGAGAACAAGATGTTCGAGCGGGAGCACGACGAGATTCAGTTCGAGGCGCAGCGGGCGATGAACGAAGAGGAGTTCAACGCGGCGGTGAAGGCGATCCGCGAGCGCAAGCAGCGCGAGCACGACGAGGACATGAAGGAGCGCCAGAAGCGGAGGGCGGCGGACAGCACCATCGTGCAGCCGTAAGGCGGACCGGCGTTCACCCGGGCTCCGTTAGGCTTCTGCCATCGTGTCGCGTGGGCCGGCTTCCACGCTCACGTTGAAACGGACAAGGCCGGACACGACGGACACGGCACGGATCGCTCGGCTCCGGAAGGGAGCGCGCCGCACATGAGCCGGGGCTCTTCGCGTATGTTTTTTTTGGGAAGGCGCGAGTAGCGTCAATATTGAATCACGCCGTCCACGCGAGCGGTGTCGCAGTTGCAGTTGTTCAACAAACAACACAAGCGTTTTCGCTCGCCGGCGACGCCCTCAGCTCTCTGCAGGCGAGCGATCCGTGCCGTGTCCGTTGTGTCCGGCCTTGTCCGTTTCAACATGAGCGTAGATGCCTGGCACGCGACACGTCAGGCAGCTGCCTAACGGGACGTGGTTGACGCCGCCCTCACGCCCCGGTCGCGACGGTCGGCGCATCGTCGAGCTCGTGGAATGGACGGAAGACGCCGCACACCTTGCCTAACACGGTGCCGCCGCCGTTGGCGTGCCGCGGCGCGCTCTCGGCGACGCGCAGCGTGACCGTGCCGCCCGCGCCATCCCGCTCGGCGTAGAGATCGCCTGCCGACGTGCTCGCGACCGGGTCCACCAGCACGTAGTCGCCGCCGAGGATGCCGCCGCCCGGAACGGCCGAGGCGACCTTGTCGACCCGCACGTAGAACACGCGCTCGTTAGGCACGAAGCGGCGGTCGAGCGTGAGGTACGTGCTGCGCGCGGCCGACTCGGCGGGCGCGTCCGCGGTGTACGGTGGCACCGGCATCGTGCGGCCTGCACCCTGGTAGCCCAACAACCGCACGCCGCGCGATCGCGACGGATCGCGCTCGATGAAACCCTTGCGCGCGAGGGATTGCAGAATCTCCGACACGGTCTTCGTGGATTTGATCCGGAACTCCCGGCCGATCTCACGCACGCTGGGCTGATACGTGTTCTCGGTGAGGAAGTCGAGCAGGTAGTGATACACCTTTCGCTCGATCGGCGTCAACGACTCGGGCATGGGATCTCCCCGACGATGCGAAACCGGGAATCCATACGAGTGTTGAATTCCCGGTGAACTTCCTCCGCGCAACAATAGTGTGAACCCAAGAGCTCGGTCAACAGCTATGTCAACAAGTGTTGATTGACCTCCAGGTAGCGGATCGCGGCATCGATGCGATGCAACGAGAGCTCACGCCCCATTGTGAACAAGACGTCAAAGATGCCGGGACTCACAGTCAAGCCGGTGAGCGCGAGCCGCAGCGGCTGAAAGATTTTGCCCGCGGCGACGCCGCGTGTTTCCGCGAGTTTGCGCATCGCCTCTTCCATAGCCGTCGGCTGCCAGTCAGTTAACTCCGACAAACATTTGCGTACGGCCGTCAGCACGTCGCGCGCGTTTGCTCGATCCTTCCACTGCTTGGAGACTGCGTCCTCATCATAGGTAAGCGGTCCCGGAAAGTACGGAGCAGCCTGACGCACAATGTCGTGGACCGTGCGCGCGCGCACCTTGAGCAAGTCGATCAGCGACAAATACCACACATGTTTCGCCGACAGCTCATCGGCTGTGGCGAGTCTCGCCGTGAGGAGATCGGGCGTCACGCGCGGCTCCAACTCCGGCGCCGGCGTGAGACTCAGATGCTGCCCGTTCATCCACTCGAGCTTCTTCGTGTCGAATATCGCCGCTTTCTTCTGCAAGCCGTCGGTGGAAAAGAGGGCGATCATCTCGTCGAGCGTCATCACCTCCCGGTCGCCGCCCGGCGACCAGCCCAGGAGTGCCAGAAAGTTCACCATCGCGCTGGGCAGGATGCCCTCGTTGCGATAGTCGGCCACCGCCGTGGCGCCGTGCCGCTTGCTCAGCTTCTTGCCATCCAGGCCGTGGATCATCGGCACGTGCGCGAACCGCGGCAGCGCGTGGCCTAACGCGTCGTACAACAGGATCTGCTTGGGTGTGTTCGAGATGTGGTCGTCGCCGCGCATCACGAGAGAGATCGCCATCGCGATGTCATCCGACACGACCGCCATGTTGTAAATCGGCGTGCCGTCCGAGCGCAGGATGACGAAGTCCTCGATGTCCTTGTTCGGGAACGCGATCGGTCCGTGCACCACGTCGTCCCACGTGGTCGTTCCGTTAGGCACGCGGAACCGGATGACGAACGGCTCGCCGGCGTCGAGGCGCCGCTGGATGTCGGCGGGCGACAGCCGGTCGCAGCGCCGGTCGTAGCGGAAGCTCTCGCCGCGCGCCGTCGCCGCCGCGCGTTGCGCCTCGAGCTCCGCCGCCGTGCAGAAGCACCGGTACGCGTGTCCGCGATCGACCAGCCCCCGCGCGTCGCGCTGATGCTGCTGCAGTCCCTGCGCCTGGTACACGACCTCCTCGTCCCAATCGAGGCCGAGCCACGTGAGGCCCTCAAAGATGGCGCGCGTGCTTTCCTCGGTGCTGCGGGCTTTGTCGGTATCCTCGATGCGCAGCAAGAACTGTCCGTGATACTTGCGCGCGAACAACCAGTTGAAGAGGGCAGTGCGCGCACCGCCGACGTGCAGGTAGCCGGTGGGCGATGGCGCGAAGCGCACGCGCGGGGCGTCGAGGAGAGATGGCATACGGGGGGAAAGCTAAGCGCGCGTCAAGCGCGCGCTTCACGAGAACGGAGTGGGAGGGATTCGAACCCTCGATAGGGCTTTTCAACCCTATAACGGTTTAGCAAACCGCCGCCTTCAGCCTCTCGGCCACCACTCCAGCATTCGGCATCGAATCACGCCCGAAGTGCCAGACCAGGCGGAGGGCACAGGATTCGAACCTGTAAGGGCTTGCGCCCGGCGGTTTTCAAGACCGCTGCCTTACCAATTAGGTCTAGCCCTCCGGATCCCAAAACATCACTCATGGATAGCGAGCACGCAACCCGCACGTTCTCCATACGAGTGCAAGTCATATTCATCGCTACCGCACGTGCACACGGTATCGTCAGCGAACTACGGCTTCTTGGGCTTCGCTTTCGGCTTGGCCGTGTCGAGCAGCTTCGTCGTATTCGACTCGGACTGCAGCGGAACCGGCGCCTCCGTCGGCGGCGTGAACAACCCCTGCAGACCCGTGGCGTTCGCGATCGCTTGCACCTGCGCGAAAATGTGCTTCGCGTCGTTGTCGTTGCCGCCCAAGGCTTCCTCTGCGTCGGCGAGCGTCGCGCCGCTGGCGATGTAGAGATACGGAATGCCGACGGACGCGCGGTCCACCCACATCGTGCGACGCGCGAGCGAAGCCGGCGCCTGGAAGTCGTGATTCCAGAGCCACGCCGACGTTTTGATATCGAGCATGCCTTGGCCGGGAATGGCGACGGTGTCCTTGCCGGGTGTCGGTTCCTCGGGCAACAGCTTGCGCGCCAAACCCTGCGTCAACAAATGCGACTCGAGGCCGAGGTCGTCCGGATAGCCGCCCGCCGTGCGGCTGAAGTACACGGGCCGCTGCGGGAACACATCGCGAATCATGCGGAGGACCACAATATCGGCGCGCGCGAGCATCTGCGGACGGATCGTCGCCGTCAGACTGCCGGCCTTGAATAGCTCCGGCTGCGTGATGTCCACCGATGGCGGGAGCGCATTGGCCTGGTCGATCGTCAGGTGCAGCGGCGATCCGTTAGGCTTGGGCCACGTGTGCCCGCGGTAGATGGCCGGGCCGGCCAGGCTGTCGTACGTATACACCGGCCGCTGGATGAGCTGGCGGACGTACCAGTCCGTGTTGAGCAGCGATGTGTTGGCGATGACGACATCCTTGCGGATGCCTTCCACTTCCTGCGCATACCACAACGGGAATGTGTCGTTGTCGCCGACGGTGACCAGAATACCGTACGGCTCGACGCTGTCGAGCAGATCGTGCGCGAAGTCGCGTGTGTCGGTCTGCCCGGCGCGCGAGGCGGCGGTCCAGTTCATCGCGAGCGGGACGAGTGCGACGATGAGCATGGGGGACGCGGCCAGCCATCCGTTGCGCGTGGCGATCGTGAAGTACTCCTTGCCGCGCTTCACGCCCTCGCTGCCGATGAGCGCTGCCAGATAGCCCCACACCCACACCAGGCCGAGCGCCACCCACACGCCCCACGCCGAGAAGCTCACGATGAAGAAATAGTCGCGGTCGCGCACCTCGCATGGTACGCCGGGCGGATTGCCCATCGCGGTGCACTGGCTGTACCCGTACTTGAAGTTCAGGTACCAGATGAGCAGCAGCGTGAGCGTGAACATGAACGTGCCGAGGTACCAGAACGACTTGCGATCGCGCTTCCAGTGGACCCAGCCGCCTAACAGGCCGAGCGCCATGTACGCGACCGCCATGAGCGACTGCCAGAAGGGGTACTGCTCGGCTGCGTCGCGCAGCCACTGCCACTTGAAGTACAGCCAGTACATGCCTAACTGGCCGGTGATGTAGGGCGCCTGGCGGTCGAACACCGAGGGCTTGCCGTATTGCCCGCGGTTGAAGTTGTACCAGAACGCGGACCAGGTGGTCGGCTCGCCTTCGTTGATCGCCGGGTGGTGCAGCGCGCGGATGGGCTGCGTGAGAAATGGCGTGTTGCCGAGCAGGAACACAGCGGCCAGCAGGACGAGGAGCTTCCACCTGATGAGCGTGTCCGGCCGCCGCACCAGCACGGCCACCACGACCGCCGGCGCCGCGAGCAGACCCATCATGTGATTCGCGTTGCCTAACCCGAGCAGATACGCGATCAGCACCAGGATGCGATCCGCGGCCGGTCCGTCGGGGTCGTCGCACCAGCGCACGGTGAGCCACGACACGATCGCCAATCCCATCAGCGACACCGTGTAGACCTTCTCGTTCACCACCGACTGGTTCCACACCGTGAACGACGTCGCACCCACGAGCGTGGCCAGCGCGCCGCCCGCGATGCGCTGCCACCGCTCGGGCAGCCACGACACCAGCACCCGCTCGGCCACCAAAAACCACATGCCGGCGGCGACCGCGCTCGTGAGGGCGGCCAGCATGTTGATCTTCACCGCGACGCTGAGGGAGCCCAATGGCAGCACCGCGAACAGCCGGCCGATGAGCACGAATAACGGATTGCCCGGCGGGTGCGGCAATCCGAGGACGTACGCAGCCGAGATGTATTCGCTCGTGTCCCACATCGCCGTCGACGGCGACAGCGTGAGCAGGTACAACACGAACACGAGCGCCGCGGCGATCGCGGCGGCCAGGTACGACGGTCGGTAGTCGAGCTCGGTGTTGGCCATTCGGGTCGAGAAAATGGAGTGCGAGGCGTCCGTTAGTCTAATGGCGGAAAAGCCGCTTGCCGGTGAGCACCATCGCAATGCCGCGTTCATCCGCTGCGGCAATCACCTCATCGTCGCGCACCGAACCGCCGGGCTGCACGATGGCGGTGATGCCCGCTTCGACAGCCTGATCGACGCCGTCGCGAAACGGAAAATAAGCGTCGGAGCCCAGAACCGCGCCTCGGGTGTCGTGTCCGGCGCCCTTGGCTTTGTGCACGGCGAGGAACGACGCGTCCACGCGGGACATCTGACCCGCACCGATGCCGATGGTGGCGCCGTCGCGCGCGAGCACGATGGCGTTGGACTTGACGCTCGCGACCGCGCGCCAGGCGAACGCGAGATCCGCCTGCTCTTCGGTCGTCGGGGCTCGCTTGGTCGCGACGGTCCACGAGGCGAGCTCATCGCCCACGCCGGTCCGCTCCTGCACCAGGAAACCGCCGCGCACGCGCTTGAAGTCGAACGCGCGCGGATCCCACTGCGCGCGGCCCTCGAGCACGCGCAGGTTTTTCTTGCGGCCGAGGATGTCGACGGCTTCCTCGGAGAACAACGGCGCGACCAGGCACTCGACGAACAGGCGTGAAATCGCCTGCGCTGCCGCTTCATCCACCGGGACGTTCACCGAGATCACCGAGCCGAACGCGGACACGGGATCGCACGCGAGCGCTTTCTCGTATGCCTCGAGCGCGCTATTGCCTAACGCAAGCCCGCACGGCGTGGTGTGCTTGATGATGGCGCAGCAGGGGCGGTCGGTGCCGAAGAGATCGGTGGCGAGGAGCGCGCCTTCCAGGTCGAGCAGGTTATTGAAGCTGAGCTCCTTGCCGCCGCGCTGGACGAGCCCGTGCAGTCCCGCGCCGGGACGTTCCACGTAGAATGCCGCGCGCTGGTCGGGATTCTCGCCGTAGCGCAGCGACTGCGCGCGCTCGAGCGAGAGCGTGACCCACTCGGGGAAGAGCGTCTCGCGCTGCGCGGCGAACCATCCCGCAATCGCCGCGTCGTACCCCGCCGTGTGGGCGAATGCCTTGCCGGCGAGCAAGCTGCGGAGGTCGACATCGTCGTCGTGTGTGGCCACGGCGCCTAACACCCGCTCGTAATCGGTCGGGTCCACGACGACGTACACGCTCTCGAAGTTCTTGGCGGCCGACCGGATCATCGACGGACCGCCGATGTCGATCTGCTCGATCGCCTCCTCCGGCGAGGCGTCGGGCCGCGCGGCGGTCTCGCGGAACGGATAGAGGTTGACGGCGACGAGATCGATGGGCGTGATGCCGTGCTCGCGGAGCGCGCGCATGTGCTCGGGCAGATCGCGCCGCGCGAGCAGGCCGCCGTGCACGGCGGGGTGCAGCGTTTTCACTCGGCCATCGAGCATCTCGGGGACGCCGGTGATGGCGCTCACGTCGTTCACCGTTAGGCCGGCGTCGCGCAGCGCCCGCGCGGTACCGCCGGTGGACACCAACTCCCATCCGTGGCCGGCGAGGCCGCGGGCGAACTCGACGAGACCGGTCTTGTCGGAAACAGAGAGCAATGCGCGGGGCATGATTCCTTGGTTGGGGATTTACGGTTTCGGCGCGGGCGCGGGTGTCGGCACCGGCGTTGCGGGCTTTGGCTCGGCGCGCACCGCGCGCCGCGCGGGTTCGGATGCGCGCGCCAGGCGCTCGATCACGCGGCTCAGCGAGACGACGTCCCGCAGGTCGATCACTTCGGCTGGCGAATGCGAGTATCGGAGCGGCCATCCGATGGGAACGTCGACGGCGCCGTAGCGGACGAACTCGCTGCCGTCGTTGCCGCCGTTGGTCGTGCCCACCTGGATCGGGATTCGTGCCGCGCGCGCGATCGACACCACGCGATCCACCTCGGCGGGCGGCGCGGCGCTCGAGTTGTCGAGCGCTCGGACGACCGCGCCCGCGCCTAACGGAGCGTCGGCGAAGCGGTCGCTCTCGAGCGGTGCGTCGGACGACACGAACGTGTCGATCGCGTGCACGCGCCGCACGGATGTGCCCAACGCTTCGGCCACGGCCGCCGCGCCGAAGAGCCCCGTTTCCTCGCGCACGGAGAACACGAAGATCACCTTGTGCGTGAGCGCCGCCGGATTGATGGCACGCATCGCGAGCAGTTGGGCGGTGCATCCCGTGCGGTCGTCCAACGAACGCGCCGAGAAGCGTACCGCGCCGAAGCGCGCGGCGTGCTTGTAGCTCGTGACCGTGGTCCCGACGACAACGCCGCGCGCGGCGAGCGCCGCGTAGTCGAGGCCGAACCAGGCCGTGAGATCGCCCGGCTGCGCGGTGCGCGCACTGTCGCGCGGCACAAAGATGCCGCGCACGGCGATGTGCGATTGACCCGAGTCGACGTGCGCGAGCGCCGTCTGTCCTTCCCAGAGGGAGCCGAGGAAGCCGCCGCGGCGCGCGAGCGTCACGGTGCCGTCGGGCGCGATATGGGTGACGGCGAATCCCACTTCGTCCATGTGTGCGACGAACACCGCCGTGTCGCGGTCCGGCCCAACGGCGACGATGATGTCGCCGGCCGTGTCCACCTGCGCGTTCGCGGCTGCCCACTCCGGGAGTGCGGCGCGCACGGCGTCGCGCACCTGACCTTCGGTGCCCGATACGCCGTAGAGGTCGGACAAGTGGCGGAGCAGGGCCGCCGCGTTCGCGAGACTATCGCGCGGTTCCAGCGTGCGAACGGATGGGACGTCGAGCGCGACGAGCGGTGGCCGCGAAGCGATGCCCGATGCGCGCGCGATGGCTGCGACGTACTGTTGGGCGTCGCCTTCCTGCACGCTCTCGACCAACGTGTTCGCGTAGCGTGCGCGCACGGCCAGCTCGATCGTGACGCCCACCTGGATGCCCGGCAACGCGGCGAAGGGCGTCCGCGTCTCGGTGCGCGCGCTCACCGGCGCGCCGCCGGGCCCGGTCGCCGGAGCTTCCGGCGCCGTCGCCAGGATCAGCGTGTCCGCGCCGCCTAACGACGCGACGACGGCCGACAGCCCCGCCCAACGGAAAGCGCTCTGGACCGAGATCACGTAGTCGGTCTCGCCGTGCTCCGGCGCGGCCGATGCCGCCGCCGCGACGGCCGCGCAGCCCGCGCGATCCGCGGCCGCCGGGCCGGCGACGAAATCGCCGTACGTCCACCGCGGCCAGTCGCGCGTCACCGGGTCGAGTATCTCGATGCCCATCGCCTGCGCTTCGGCGCGGCTCCGCGCGCCGACGTCGACCCAGAGGTTCTCGATGCTCGCCGGTGTGTCGCCCGGCGTGCGTCCGCGCCAGAGGTGGACGCTGCGCACGCCGATCACGCCGGGCAGGCCGCCGCGCCGCGTGTGGACCACGATGCGCTGCCCCTCGTGGAACTGCGTCCAGAGCGGATTCCGGGGCAAGCGGACGGGATCGTGCAGACGCAGATAGCCGTCCGGCGTGAAGCCGCTCACGACGAACGCCGGCTCGTCGAGCGCGCACGCGACGATGCGGCGCGGGCTGCCGCTCCCGCGGCGCATCACCAGATTGCCTAACGCATCGTGCTGCCATCCCGGAACGGCGCGTTCGATGATCGCCGCGGCGCCCTGCTCCCGGCCGGGCGCCGCGTCGAGTGCGATCCACGACTCGAGCGCGGGCAGCGTCGTGGTGTCCACCTGCGACGACTCCTGCGCTCGGCCCACGGTGGGCACACACAGCGCGAGCACGACCGCGCACCACCGGCCGCGCCGGGCGATGCGCCTAACGAGACGCGCGACAGTCGAGAGCATCGTCGATGTACCGGGCAAGCTCGTGGTCCTCCACCGATTCGGGAACGAAGGTCAGACCGCTGCGCGACGCGCCGTCCGCCCACACCGCGCGCCCCGCCTCATCGAGCGACACGCAGCCGGCGGCGACGGCCTGCACCACGCGCGGGAAGAGCAGGTGCTCCACGCGCAGCACGCGCGCCGCCAGCGACACCGCGCTGTCGCCATCCACCACCGGCACCGGCCACTGGGCGATGATCGCGCCGTGGTCGTACACCGCATCCACGAAGTGCACCGTCGCGCCGCTCACGCGCGCGCCCGCATCGAGCACGGCCTGGTGCACGCGGGCGCCGTACATGCCGCGTCCGCCGAACGCCGGCAGCAGCGCCGGATGAACGTTGATCATGCGACCGCGATAGCCGCGCACGACCGGGTCGGGCACCAGACGGATGTAGCCCGCGAGCACGACGAGGTCGATGTCGAAATCCGACAGGAGTGCGCCGAGGCGCTCGGCGTCGCCGGGTCCGGGCGGCGCAACCCGCGCGTCGATGCCTAACGCGTCGGCCAGCGCGAGCGCACCGGCCGTCTCCCGGTCGCACACCACGAGCGCGATCGTTGCCGCCGCGCCCGTGCCCAGCGCGCCCAAGTAGCGCTGCAGCGCGTCCAGGTTGGAGCCGCGACCCGAGGCCAGCACCGCGATCCGTCGCATGCCCGATGTCATCGCACGACCGCGCGCGAGGCGAGCACCGCGTCGACCACTTCGCCGAGCGTGTCGACCACGTGCGCGCGTTCGTGCGCGGTGCGCAGATCGTCGTCCGGCGTGCTCGCGCCGGGCACGAGGATCCCTTCGCCTCCCAGCTCGAGCGCGGGCGCGATGTCGCGCCAGCGGTCGCCGACGTACCAGGATCGGTCGAGCGCGAGATCGAGGTCGCGTGCGGCGCGCGCGAAGAGCGCGGTGCCGGGCTTGCGGCACGCGCACTCGCCGAGTCGCGGGTCGTGCGGGCATTCGTATGTGGCGTCCACGTGCGCGCCCGCCTGGTCGCGCAACAGCTCGGCCACACGATCGCGCACGGCGACGTAGTCGGCGGTGCGCATGATGCCGCGGCCGAGTCCCGATTGATTCGTGACGATGACGACGGGGACGCGAGCGGCGTTGAGCCGGGCGATGGCGCGCGCGGCGCCCGGGATCAGGGCCACGTCGGCCGCGCGGCTCACGAAGCCGGTGTCGACGTTCACCGTGCCGTCGCGGTCGAGGAATACCGCCGCGCGCATCGTTAGGCGAGGGCGGCGAGCACGGCGGTGGCGAGCGCGTCGTCCATCGCTTCGGGCACGGACCGGAGGTCGAGCAGGAGCCGGCCGTCGGCAATGCGACCCACTACCGGCACGCCGCCGGCGCGCGCGGCGCGCAAGCGCGCCTCGTGCGCCGCGGCGTCGCCGCCTAACGCAACCGCCGCCGACGGAATGCGCGTGGTGGGGAACGCGCCGCCGCCGGCGCTGGCGTCCGTGTCGAGCACGGACGCAAGGGCGCCGGCGGCCGACAACCGTGCGACCAACGCCACCGCGCGCTCGCGGATCCGCGCCACGGGCGCCGTGAGCATCGCGAGCGTCGGGATCTCGCGCAGCGCGCGCGACGGATCGCGGTACAGCGCCAGCGTCGCCTCGAGCGCCGACAGCGTGAGCTTGTCCACCCGCAGCGCCCGCGTGAGCGGGTTGCGCCGCATCCGCTCCACCGCCTCGCGCGTGCCGAGCACGATCCCCGCCTGCGGGCCGCCCAGCAGCTTGTCGCCGCTCATCGTCACGACCGTCGCGCCGTCGCGCACCGCGTCGCGCGCCACCGGTTCGCCCGTTAGGCCGTAGGCGTCGAGCGGCACGAAGAGCCCGCTGCCCAGGTCGTGCAGCACGGGCACGCCCGCCTCGGCCGCGATCGGCCCGAGCACGCGCACCGGCACGTCGGCCACGAACCCCTCGATCGCGAAGTTGGACCGGTGCACCTTCACCACCGCGCCTGCGCCGGGCGCCGAGCTGCCGCCTAACGCACGCCGGTAGTCCTCGGCGTGCGTGCGGTTGGTGGTGCCCACTTCGACCAGCCGCGCGCCGCTCTTGGCCATGATGTCGGGCACGCGGAAGCTGCCGCCGATCTCCACCAATTCGCCGCGCGACACGATCGCGTCGGCGCCGTCGGCGAACGTGTTGAGCGCCAGCACCATCGCGCTCGCGCCGTTGTTCACCACCAGCGCGTCCTCGGCGCCCGTGAGCTCACGCAGCAAACCCACGCAGTGGACGTACCGAGTGCCACGCGCGCCGTGCTCGAGATCGTACTCGAGGTTGCTGTAGCCCTCGGCGGCCTGCGCTATGGCGTCGATGGCCGCGCGCGCGAGCGGTGCGCGACCCAGGTTGGTGTGCAGGACGACGCCCGTCGCGTTGAGCACGGGCCTGAGCGACCGCCGCTGGCGTTGGTCGAGCGCCGCGTCCACCGCCGCGCGCCACGATGCCGGATCGCGCGGTGCGCGATCCGGATCGCGGCGCGCGTGCTCCACCGCCTCACGCACGGCGTCCGCGACGAGCGCGCGCGGCGCGCGCTCGAGCAGCGGACGCACCGCCTCCGAATCCAGCAGCGTGTGCACGCTGGGCAG
>Ga0070681_10004840_pt1 | contig 12907 bp, 12 predicted proteins | sample KBSC83BmetaG_FD_65650 | JGI IMG/M metagenome (GOLD analysis project Ga0070681, IMG submission 65650) | Corn rhizosphere microbial communities from Kellogg Biological Station, Michigan, USA - KBS C8-3B metaG | ecosystem: Host-associated > Plants > Roots > Rhizosphere | place: USA: Michigan... | reverse complement strand
GCGGCACAGTACTGTCGCGCGCCATGGCCAGCACGCGGAAGTTGAACTCCAGTGCCGCCAGTTCGCGACTGAGATACAGGCCAGGCGCACTCAGGTCCGGGCTGGGGGCGGTGCTGGGTGAGTGTTCGGCCATACGCCATTCTGGCGCATGGCCGGGTGCGCTGCCACGCTGTGTACCCACTGTCATGCAGGCGCGATGACGCGCGAGTCAGGCGCGGCCGGCAAATTCCCCGGTCAGCGTGTTGACCCAGATCTTCTCGCCGGTACCAATGTATTCGGGCACCTGCAGTTCGATGCCGGTGTTGAGCGTGGCCGGCTTGTTGCGCTTGGTGGCACTGGAGCCCTTCATTTCCGGGGCGGTGTCGAGCACGGTGAGGATCACGCTGCTGGGTACCTGCAGCGCCACCGGCACATCGTCGATCAGTTGCACGTAATAGCCTTCGATGTCTTCCACGATGTAACCGGCGTTGTCGCCGACGGTTTCGGGTGACAGCAGGTATTGCGTGTAATCCTCGGCGTCCATGAAGACGAACGCATCGCCGTCCTTGTACGAAAAGTTGGCGGCACGGCGCACCAGGTCCATTTCCTTCAGTTCGTCCTCGGCGCGCAGGCTGAGGTCGTATTTGCGCCCGCCGGGGATCGAGTACAACGTGAAGCGGAACGTGACGTTGCCGCCGCGCGCGCTGGGCGAACTGCGCTCCACGTCGCGCACCTGATACACGGTGCCTTCGTGTTCGACCACGTTGCCTTTCTTGGTATCGGAAGCTTTCATCGGCGCATTCTTGTGTGGTGGGTTGAGTGGGAGAGTTCAGGCAAACGGCTCGAACTGTTGGAGCGGTTCCATGCCGAGCAGCTGTCCAGGTACGTCGGCCTGCACGCCCCAAATGGCGCTCCATGCGGACTGGCTGGGTTCGAAGTCAGAACCCGCACCGTAGGTGGCGAGACTTTGGTATTCGATGTCCATGGCCAAGGTATCCAGCCCTGGACCGAGCACGATGCTGCGATAGCAGCGGATTGCCTGTGGCATTTGCGCCGAATCGAAGCGTGGCTCGGATGCAGCCTCGAGCTTGGCGCGGAACTCGTCCATGCGACCGGGCTGAATGCGGTAACGGAAGCGGGCAACGACGGTCATGTTGCTGGCCTTACCTGGGTTGCAGCCGAACTGCGCCATCCAGGCGAATGGTTTCGCCGTTGAGGTAGCGGTTGCCGAGAATGAAGGCGACCGTGCTGGCAAATTCTTCAGGCTTGCCCAGACGCGATGGAAACGGAATGGACGCGCCGAGTGAGGCCTGTATTTCCGGTGACATGCCGTCGACCATTGGCGTCCAGAAAATGCCTGGCGCGATGGTGGCTACGCGAATGCCGAAGCGGGCGAGTTCGCGTGCCATCGGCAGCGTCATGCCGACGATGCCGCCTTTGGACGCGGAGTAGGCGGCCTGGCCCACCTGGCCTTCGTAGGCGGCGACACTGGCGGTATTGACGATCACGCCGCGCTCGCCGTCTTCGCCCGGCGCGTTGGTCTGCATCAATGCGGCGCCAGCCTTGGCCACGTTGAAGCTGCCGATCAGGTTCACGGTGACCGTGCCGGTGAAATTGGCCAGTGCCATCGGGCCTTGCTTGCCCAGCACGCGACCGGCGCCGAGGATGCCGGCGCAGTTCATCACCATGTTCAAGCCGCCCATGGTGCTGTGGGCGGCGGCGACGTTGGTGGCCACGCCGTCCTCGGAGGTGACGTCGGTGCGGAAGAAATGTGCTGCTGCGCCCAGCTCGGCAGCTGCAGCCACGCCTTTTTCGTCGTTGACGTCGAACAGCGCAACTTGGCCACCCTTGGTCACCAGCATTTGCGCCACTGCGTGACCGAGACCGGAGGCACCGCCGGTAATGATGGCCTTGACTTGGTTGAGTTGCATGGTGTGTCCGCGTGCAGGGAAACAGCCATATTAACCGAGCCGGCAAGGATCGCGATTGGCTCGCTCTCAATCAGTCACATGGCACGGGGTTCAGTTTGGCCTGCGGGTGGACCGCTTGCGTTCAGGAACAATTGCTAGGCTTTGTCCTGCGGGAAATAGTCTACGATTCCCGCCGACGTGCACTTGCCATTGAGGGATTGCGCCATGAAAAAATATCTGATCGTTCTAGCCAGTGGTTTGTTGTTGGCCACCACGGCCGCGCTGGCCGATCCGCCCCAGTGGCGTGGCCAGGGCGGGGACCAAGGCCAGTACCAGCAACAGGACGGCCACCGCAAGCACGGCGATCATGACCGCCGCGACAATCGCGGTTACCGCAACGACCGTGACGATCGCAACTATCGTGACGATCGCAGCTATCGCAACGATCGGTATCAATACGACCGCAGCCGCTATGTGCGTGATGACCGTGGTGTGCGGGATCGTCGCGGCCGCTATTACGTGGTGCACGATCGCGGCCGGCACGAAGGCTGGTACAAGCGCGGCGGCTACTTGCCCCCGCAGTATCGCGAAACCCGTTATTACGTCACTGACTGGCGTGCGCATCGGCTGTACGCACCGCCCCGCGGCTACCGTTGGGTGCGCAGTGACAATGATGATTTTCTGCTGGTAGCCATTGCCACCGGCATCATCACGAACATCATCCTTTCCAACTGATTGTGGCGTGCGCCCGGGTGTGCGGGCGTTTTACGGAAACACCGCCAACGCTGAGAGTGCAACTGCCGGCCCGTCTAATGCGGGCCGGTTTCTTGTCAACTCGTTGCGTCGGTCGGGGTGATCGGCAGACGGGCAACGCCGATGGCGTCATGGCGGCTGTCAACCGGGGTCTTGCATGCATCGACCTGCGACTCTATCGCTGGTATTTCCAATGCCGTTGCTTGCCTTCGGCCAGCCATTCCAGCGTGGTGGCGATGCGCTTCTGACGGGTGGCGTCCGTCTTCGCCTCGCCAATCCAGTCGAGGTATTCGCGCTGCGCGCTGGGGCTGAAGCCTGCGTAGCTCTTGCGCGCGGCGGCGTGCTGTTTCTGCGCCAGCAGTGCGGCCAGGTCACCCGGCAGGCGCGGTGCAGGTTTTGCGGCAGCCTGCGGACGCGCCTTCTTCACGCCGGCCTCGTTCAGCGCCATGGCCTTTTTCAGGTATGCGGTGAGCTGCCTGGTCGAAGGCAGATCTTGCAGCGAAGCAAGCTTGCCGAACTGGCCCATGCCATCCTCGTCGCTGCCACCAGTGACTTCCCGCGACAGCCAGAAGCCGAAGCTGCAGTGCTGCTTGAACGCGGCCATCATGCACATCGGCGCGCCCCGGTAGCTGAAGAACGGCATGCTCCATTTCACGCCTTCCTCGATCTCGGGGCAGGCAGCGTGCACGCGCTCGCGCAGGTGTTCCAGGATCGGCCGGGCGAACTCGGCGGACTTCGCGATATAGGCATCGATGCGCGGGTCGTGGTTCGCCATGGGCTTGCTCACAGAGCGCGGAGGAAGAAGCGGTCGCAACTGAAATGCCCGGTGCCGCCCATTGGCGCGCGCAGTGGGGTGAAGCCGCTGCGCTTGTACAACACCTGCGCTGCATCCATGCCAGTCAGCGTTTCCAGGTAGCAACGTTGAAAGCCGTGCGCACGGGCTGCGTCGAGGCAGCGCTGCATCATCGCCGTGCCGGCGCCGATGCCGCGGGCGGTGGGCAGGAAGTACATCTTGCGCAACTCGCACACATCCGGATCGGCGTTCTGCAGTGGCGCAACCCCGCCACCGCCAAGCACCACGCCATCGCGCTCGAGCACAAAGTAGCTGCTGCGCGGTTGCGCGTAAGACTCGTACATCGTGTCCACCTCGGCATCGTGGATCGCGAAGCCGGGACCGTCCGCGCCAAATTCCGGCATCACGGTGCGGATGATCGCGGCCATGGCGGTGTTGTCGGTGGGTGCGATCGGGCGGATCAGGTAGGTATCGTTCATGGCGTCGCTGCGGGGGTAAGGTAGGGAAAGCCAGCCTTCATCACGAAGACCGGGTGTTGCAAATCGTCGATCCGCGTGCTCGGGTCGCCGCTGAACGCGGCAAGGTCGGCAGCCAGGCCCGGCGCGATGCGGCCGAAGTGCTGCGACTGGCGCAGGATCTTCGCCGCTACGTCGGTGGCCGCGTGCAGGGCCTGTGCGGGCGTCATGCCGTAAGCGACCATCGCGGCCGGCTCGCGCCAGTTGTCGCCGTGGCGGAACACGCCGACGTCACTGCCGTTGCCGATCGTCACGCCCAGTTTCAGCGCGGTGCGGAAGGCGTGCTCGGCTTCGCGCATGCGCACGGTCGGTGCGCTTTGGCCGGGCACGTAATGCTGGAAATATTCGGCGGTGGCTTCGACCGCGGTAAGCGTGGGCTCGTAGGCGATGCCGTGCTGCTTCATCAGCCTGAAGGTGGCCTCGCTGGCACCGTAGCCGTGTTCCACGCTGTCCACGCCGGCCTCCACCGCCATGCGCACGCCGGCGTCGCTGGCCGCATGCACGGCGACCGGGCGACCGATCTGGTGCGCGGTGTCGACCAGTGCCTGCAGCTCGGTCGGGGTGAAGGTGGACGCGGTGGCGCCGTCGGGGCCGACCCGATAGTCGCCATAGATCTTGATCCAGTCGGCGCCGCGCGCAGCTTGCTCGCGCACCGCCGCCATCGCCTGGTCGACGCCGCTGACTTCCTGCGCACCGCCGGGCAGCGTGATGTCTGGACGAAAGCCGCGCGGGCCGGGGCCGTAGCTGGCGGTGGCGACGATCGCGCGGGTGGCCACGAACAATCGCGGACCGGGAATCAGGCTCTCGTCAATGGCGCGCTTCACCGACACATCGGCATAGCCGGCGCCTTCGGTACCCAGATCGCGCAGCGTGGTGAAGCCGGCGAGCAAGGTGTCGCGTGCATGCTTCGCCGCCAGCAGCGTGCGGTAGTCCTGCGGCTCGGTCAGCACCTGATCGTTCCACGACGTTTCGTTGTATGGGTGCAGGAACAGGTGCGCGTGCAGGTCGATCAGCCCCGGCGTGAGCGTGGCGCCCGGCAGTTCGATGCGGCGTGCGTCGCCAGGTGCGTGAATCGAGGCAACCGGGCCGACCGCGGCGATGATCCCGTCGTGCACCAGCACCGCCCAACCATCGTGCGCGGCGTTGCCGTCAGCCGTCCAGACGCGCGCAGGCAGCAGCAGCCAGTCGCCCTTCGGTGCGATTTCGGCGCTGTGTACTGCCAGCGGCAGCAGCACACACAAGCACAGGACGAACCAGCTTTTCAAACATTGGCGCATGGTCGATTCATCGGGCGAAACAAAATCCGATTCTAGCCAGTCCGGGTGCCGTGGCGTTGATGCGGTATCGCGTGGCGCCCATGTGGTTGGCGCATTGGCCCACTCGGCTGGCGCGGTATTCAGGTCACGGCGGTGCGGGCACGTGTGACGCGGCTGGCGGTGTCCTTGTGCAATTGCGCGGCCAGCCAGACACCGGTGGCGATGAGCCGGTCGAGATCGATGCCGGTGGACATGCCCATGCCGTGCAGCATGTACACCACGTCTTCGCTGGCCACATTGCCGGTAGCGCCCTTGGCGTAGGGACAGCCGCCGGTGCCGGACACCGAGCTGTCGACTACGCGCACGCCTTCTTCCAGACAGGCCAGGATATTCGCCAACGCCTGGCCATAGGTATCGTGGAAGTGCACCGCCAATGCGGCCATCGGTACTTCCTGTGCCACCGCGTGCAACATCGCGCGCGCTTTGGTCGGCGTGCCGACGCCAATGGTGTCGCCCAGGGATACTTCGTGGCAGCCCAGCGCATGCAGGCGTTGGGCAACGTGCACCACATCCTGTACGGGTACGTCGCCTTGATACGGACAGCCGAGCACGGTGGAAATGTAGCCACGCACTTGCACGCCGTCGGCGCGCGCCTGTTCCATCACGGGAATGAAGCGTTCGATGGATTCGTCCACCGAGGCGTTGATGTTCTTGCGGTTGAACGCTTCGGACGCTGCAGTGAACACGGCGATCTCGGTGACGCCAACTTCGCGCGCCCGCTGGTAACCCTGCAGGTTCGGCACCAGCACGGGGTAGGTGACGCCCGGTGCCTTGCGTATGCCGGCAAACACTTCGGCGGCGTCCGCCAGCTGCGGCACCCATTTCGGGCTGACAAAACTGGTGGCCTCGATCGTGGCCAGGCCGGTCGCGGACAGGCGATCGATCAATTCGATTTTCAGGCGTGCCGGCAACAGCGTTTTCTCGTTCTGCAAGCCGTCGCGTGCACTGACTTCGACGATGCGGACGTGGTCGGAAGAAGTCATGTCATCCTCCTCGGGCCCAAGTATGAGTGCAGCGTGCGCCGCATGGTTCCGCGCAACCGCGCAGTCTGTTGTAGGGCGGGCAGTGCCCGCCCTGCGCAGCTGCTGACGAGGGTTGCCCGGCTTGGCATGTCAGTGGGCAAAGCGCACCAATATGGCATCGGCTTCGACAAATTCTCCGGTTGCGGCATGGATGCTCTCGATGGTGCCGGCGCGTGGCGCCTTCAACGCCAGTTCCATCTTCATTGCTTCCATCACCAGCAAATCCTGGCCTTGTTCCACCGTGTCGCCGGCCTTGGCTTTAACCAGCACGATACGACCTGGCATGGGGGCGGTGACCTGATGGCCGCCGATGGTATCGGTGGTTTCCCAGACGAAGGCGGGTGCACGGGAAAGGCTGTAGCGCTGGCCGTTGGCATCGTGCAGCAGCACGTGCGTGGCATCGACGCGGAGCGGGATACGGCGCGCGCCACCGTCAAACCGCGCGCTGAGTCCACCGTTGTCGAGCAGCGCGCCGCGTACCTCACAGTGCGTCGTCCCGTGCCGCAGTTCGTAGTTGCCGCCATCGCCAAATGCCTCCAGCTCGTGGCGTTGAGCGTTGACCGTCAAGGCCACGATGCGCTTGCCGGCATGGCCGATGCGCCATGCGTCTGTGCGTGACCACGGGGAATGTGGATCATCCACCTGGGCTGGCACGTGTTGTTCGTCATGCAGCAGTGCTGCCGTGGCGGCAGCAAACAGGACCGCGTCGGGAGGCGCCACGTCGCCAGTGACGAACTCATCCAGGTGGCGATCGAGATAGCCGGTGTCGATCCGCCCCTCGACCACCGCCGGGTGACGTACCAGCCGTTCGAGGAAGCCGATGTTGGATTTCGGGCCGACGATCTCGCACGCTGCCAACGCCTCGCGCAGCCGTTGCAGGGCCTGTGCGCGATCGGGGGCAAACACGATCAGCTTGGCGATCATCGGGTCATAGAAAATCGTGACCGTGTCGCCTTCGACCACGCCGCCGTCCAGCCGCAACGTCGCCGATACCGCAGGCAGACGCAGGGTCAGCAGCTTGCCCGAACTGGGCAGGAAGCCGTGATCGGGGTCTTCGGCGTACAGGCGCACTTCGATCGCGTGGCCATGAGCCTGGATCTGCTCCTGGCGCAGTGGCAAGGGCTGGCCGTCGGCTACCCGCAGCTGCCACTCAACCAGATCCAGCCCGAGCGTCATCTCGGTCACCGGATGCTCGACTTGCAGGCGCGTATTCATTTCCATGAAAAAGAATTCGCCCGGACTGCCATCAGCCTGCCGCGCGACAATGAATTCCACCGTGCCGGCGCCGACGTAGTTCACCGCCTTGGCGGCTGCCACTGCCGCTGCGCCCATCGCGGCGCGACGCGACGCGTCAAGCACCGGCGAGGGCGTTTCCTCCAGGACTTTCTGATAGCGGCGCTGGGACGAACACTCGCGCTCGTTCAAGTGGATCACGTTGCCAAGGGTGTCGCCGAATACCTGAAATTCGATATGCCGCGGGTGTTCGACGTAGCGCTCCAGGATCATGCGCGCGTCGCCAAACGAACTGGTTGCCTCGCGTTGTGCGGAAGCCAGCGCGTCAGCAAATTCGCTGGCCTCGCGCACAATGCGCATGCCCTTGCCGCCACCACCTGCCGCCGGTTTGAGCATCAGCGGGAAACCGGTTTTCGCGGCTTGCTCGGCAAGCCACGCGGCGTCCTGGTTGTCGCCGTGGTAGCCGGGCACCAGCGGCACGGCGTGATGCTCCATCAGCGCCTTGGCGGCGGCTTTGGAACCCATCGCCTTGATGCTTTCCGGACGCGGACCGATGAAGGTGATTCCGGCATCGGTACAGGCGCGCGCAAAGCCGGCGTTTTCCGACAGAAAGCCGTAGCCTGGATGAATGGCCTGCGCGCCGGAATTCTTGGCGACCTGCAGGATGACGTCCCCGCGCAGATAGGAGTCCCCGGGGGGCGAACCACCGATCGGCCACGCCTCATCGGCCAGGCGCACGTGCTGCGCGTTCGCATCCGCTTCCGAATACACCGCAATGGTGTGGATGCCCATGCGCCGGCAGGTGCGGATCACGCGGCAGGCGATCTCGCCCCGGTTGGCTATCAGTACGCGTTCAAACATGCAGGGACCTTCACTCTGGGTGGCATTGCCAACCGTCTCAAATTAACAGATTGCGCCATGCCGGCCGCGGCGGGACGCAGCATGGTCAAGCGTCGGCGCGGTGAACGCCGTGGCCGTGCCGCCTCAACTCCCGGCGACCCAGCGCGGTGGGCGCTTGTCCAGAAACGCGGCCAGGCCGTGCTGGCCTTCCTCGGACACGCGCAGCCGCGCAATGAGTTCCGCGTTGGCGGTGTCCACGCGTTCGACCTGGGCTCGCTCGATCCCACCCACCCGCAATGCCAGTTGCTTGGCCTCGCGCTGGGCATGCGGCGCCACCTTGTGCAACAGATGCTCGATGCGCTCCACTGCTGCGTCCAGTTCCGCCAGCGGCACCGCGGAGTGCAGCAGGCCGATGCGCGCTGCCTGGTCGCCATCGAACACTTCGCCGGTGATGAACAGGCGGCGGGCCTGGCGTACGCCGATGGCGGCAATGACGTATGGCGAGATCACCGCCGGTACCAGCCCCAGTTTCACTTCCGACAGCGAAAATTTGGCGGTGTTTACGCCCACGGCAATGTCACAACAAGCGACCAAGCCGACGCCACCGCCGTAGGCGGAACCGTTGACGCGCGCGACCGTCGGCTTGGACAGAAACTGCAGCGTACGCATCAGCCGGGCCAGACGCAGCGAATCGTCGCGGTTCTGCTGCTCGGTGGCGCCAACCATCGAGCGCATCCAGTTCATGTCGGCGCCGGCGGAGAAGCAGCTGCCGTTGGCAGTCAGCACCACGCTGCGCACTTGCGGATCCGCGTCGGCCGCTTCCAGCGCGGTCGTGAGCGTGGCGATCAGCGCATCGTCAAAGGCGTTGTGCACCTGCGGGCGATTCAGCGTGAGCCACAACGTGCTGCCACGGCGTTCGGACAAGACAGAGTCGGCCATCGGGAATGCTCCGCAAAGAGTCCCATCATAAACGTCGGGGTGGCGCTCCGCTGCTTTCGCCAAGCGCCGGGCGGAGACGGGATGTGCTTGTCGTTCGTTGTAATGTGGCTTGCCGCTGAGCCCAACGGGCCCGCCGCGCGAACAACCACGCGCTGATGGATTCGGACGGGCAGCGCGACCGGGATTGGTTGGTGCGCTGGCGCCCACGAAAAAGCCGGCTCGCGCCGGCTCTTGCGGGTACCGCCCGAATCCTGCTGCCGGTTTACGCCAGCTCGTGGATCTTCGCGTTGAGCCGGCTCTTGTGACGGGCGGCCTTGTTCTTGTGAATCAGGCCGCGGGCAGCATAACGGTCCATCACGGGCTGGGCGACGGCAAACGCGGCGATGGCGCCAGCCTTGTCCTTCGCTTCGATGGCTTTGACGACCTTGCGCAAGGCAGTGCGAACCATGGAGCGGGCGCTGATGTTGCGCAGGCGGCGCTGTTCGGACTGGCGCACGCGCTTCTTCGCGGACTTGATGTTGGCCAAGATAGAACTCCGGAATGCAGTGTTGTGGGGTGGAAAAAGACGCCAATTATGCGGTTGATCCGTCGGTGCGTCAATTGCGGCTGTGGCTTGGACCGGGACTGTGCGCCCTGCGTCGTGTGCCCCGATGTATGGAAGAGCCGGCGGGCCATGCCCGCCCTGCAACAGCCTGGGCCTGGATCTGCGGGACAGGTATTTCGCACCATAGCTTGACGCGCAGCGGGGACCGAACACCATGCCAGGTGTGTCCCTGACGAGCGGGAGGTCACCGGAAATGGTGGGCAATACGCAACGCGGGCATGGCCCGCCGGCTTCCGCAGGATATCCGTGCGCTTGCCTTGGCAGGGCGGTTGGCTGTCAAACTATGTGACGCCGCAAGGGGCCGCAAGCATGGGAAGGGCGTGTGCGCGTGGCGCAAGCGTCATACGCAGGTCTTGCCACTCATCTTCCATCCGCACAAGGTAATCAGCGCCGCATGAAATCTCCGAGCATGTTCCGCGGCTTGCTGTCGTTCAGCGCGATGACCCTGGTCTCGCGTGTGCTGGGTCTGGTACGGGACATGTCGATCAACGCCGCGTTTGGGGCGAGCGGCGCGACGGATGCGTTCTGGGTGGCGTTTCGGGTGCCCAATTTTCTGCGTCGGTTGTTTGCCGAAGGCTCGTTTTCCACCGCGTTCGTGCCGGTGTTTACGCAAGTCAAGGAAACCCGCAGCCACGCCGAACTGAAGGTGCTGATGGCGCAGGTGTCCGGCACGCTTGGTGGGGTGTTGTTGCTGGTGACCGCGTTGGGCATCTTTTTCGCGCCACAGGTCACCGTGCTGTTTTCGCCGGGGGCGCTGGCCGAACCGGAGAAGTTCGGCCTGACTGTCGACCTGCTGCGGCTGACGTTTCCGTTCCTGCTGTTTGTGTCGCTGACCGCGCTGTGCGGCGGGGCGCTGAACAGTTTCCAGCGCTTCGCATTGCCGGCGTTGACGCCGGTGATCCTCAACCTGTGCATGATTGGCGGCGCGTTGTGGCTGTCGCGGCACATGCACACGCCGATCATGGCAATGGGTTGGGCGATCCTGCTGGCCGGCATCCTGCAGTTGCTGTTCCAGTTGCCGGCGCTGCGCCAGTTGAACCTGCTGACACTGCCGCGCTGGGGCTGGCGTCACCCGGACGTGCGCCGGATCATGCGCTTGATGGTGCCGACCTTGTTTGGCTCGTCGGTGGCACAGATCAATCTGCTGTTCGACACAGTGATTGCGTCGTACCTGATCCTGGGCTCGCAGACCTGGTTGTCACAGGCCGATCGCTTCCTGGAACTGCCGCTGGGCGTGTTTGGTGTCGCCCTGGGTACGGTGATCCTGCCTTCGTTGTCCCGGCACTTTGTGGCCATCGACCACGGCGGGTTCTCGCGCGCCCTGGATTGGGCGCTGCGACTGGCCACGTTGATTGCCTTGCCGGCGATGTTCGGACTGCTGCTGCTGGCCGAGCCACTGGTGGCGGCGATTTTTCAGCATGGCCGCTGGACCGCGCACGACACAGACATGGCCACCTTGTCGATCACCGCATTGAGTCTCGGCCTGCCGGCTTTTGCGCTGGTGAAAGTGCTGCTGCCGGCGTTCTACGCGCGCCAGGACACACGCACGCCGGTGCGTGCGGCGGTGGCATCGCTGGTGACCAACATGGTCTTGAACGTCGTCTTCGTGCTGTTGTTGTTCGAGTTGTGGGCACCTGCGACGTTGCGTCCGCTCGGTTGGTTTGACGCGATCAGCCGCGTGCCGGGTTTGCACATGGCGCTGGGCATGGCCAGCGCGGTGGCCGCGTATGTCAACCTGTGGCTGTTGTGGCGCTGGCTGAAAGTCGCCGGGGTGTATCAGCGCCAGCCAGGATGGGCGCGACACTTGCTGCGCCTGGGGTTGGCCTGCGCGGCGATGGTCGCGGTGCTGCTGCTCGGGCGCTGGTGGTGGCCCCAATGGACGCATGGCGTGAGCGTGTTCACCCGGGTGTGGCATCTGGCCGTGCTGGTGGGCAGCGGCGGCGGTGTGTACGTCGGCACCTTGTTGCTGCTGGGTTTGCGTCCGCGCGACCTGCGGCCGCTCGGCGCGCCGACCTCCATGGAACCATCCTGAGTTGCGCAACATGACCGTTATACTGGCGCGATGATGAGACTTTCCCGGGATGTCGCGGGCCCCTGTCTGGCGCCACGCGGCAGTGTGGTCGCGGTCGGTGCGTTCGATGGTCTGCATCGCGGCCATCAGACGCTGCTGGCCCGCGTGTGTGCGCGTGCCCAGGCACTGGACATCACCCCCGTGGTCGTCAGTTTTGAACCGTTGCCGCGGGCGTATTTCGCGCGTGAGCCATTGCCGCGGCTGTCCAGTTTGCGCGAAAAATTGCAGGGCTTCGCCGCCGCTGGCGTGGCGCATACCTTGTTGTTGCGTTTCAATACCGCGCTGCGGGCGATGTCGGCCGAAGACTTTGTGCGCCGCGTGCTGGTGGCCCGACTGGCTGCGCGTGAGGTGTGGGTGGGGGTTGATTTTCGCTTCGGCCACCAGCGCGCGGGCGATGTGGCGTTGCTGGAACGCATGGGCGCCGAGCTGGGTTTCGCCGCGTGCACGATGCCCGCGGTGCAAGTCGACGGGGCGCGGGTTTCCGCCAGCCGCGTGCGGGCATTGCTGGCGGCCGGGGAGTTCGCGCAGGTCGTGCCGCTGCTTGGTCGCCCGTTCGTGATCGAGGGCCGGATCGCGTACGGCGAGCAGCTGGGGCGCACGCTCGGCTATCCCACCGCCAACATCCGGCTGGCGGGGCGCGTCAGCCCGGTGCAAGGTATTTTCGCGGTGCGGGTCGGGCTGGGCGAAGGCGCTTGTCTGTGGCCGGGGGTGGCCAGTCTCGGCGTGCGACCAACGGTCAACGAAGTCGCGCAACCGCTATTGGAGGTCCACTTGTTTGACTTCGATGGCGATCTGTACGGCCAGCGCATGGCGGTGGAGTTTGTCGCCAAGCTGCGCGACGAGCAGAAGTTTGCCGGGCTGGAGCCGCTCAAGGCGCAGATGGCACTGGATGCCAGAATGGCGCGCGAACTGCTGGGCATGAATCCGCGTCT
>Ga0070681_10004839_pt1 | contig 12908 bp, 9 predicted proteins | sample KBSC83BmetaG_FD_65650 | JGI IMG/M metagenome (GOLD analysis project Ga0070681, IMG submission 65650) | Corn rhizosphere microbial communities from Kellogg Biological Station, Michigan, USA - KBS C8-3B metaG | ecosystem: Host-associated > Plants > Roots > Rhizosphere | place: USA: Michigan... | reverse complement strand
CGTCGCGGTGCGCCGCGTCGAGCGCGTTCCCCGCCTGCTCGAGCCAGTCCAGCGACTGTCCGATCGTGACGCCGCCGCTCTTCAGGCGTTCCTCGAGAGAGCCGCCGCCCACGTATTCCATCACGATGAACGGCCTGTCCTGCCACTCGCCGACGTCGTAGATCGTGACGATGTTCGCAATGCCGGACAGCCGCGCGGCCGCGAGCGCCTCCCGCGTGAACCGGGCGCGGACGCTCTCGTCCCTCGCGTGGCGGTCGTCGAGCACCTTGATCGCGACGTCCCGCCCGAGCGTCGTGTCGGTGGCGCGGTAGATCTCGCCCATCGCGCCGCGCCCGATCGGTTCGGGACCGTCGTAGCGGTCGGGCAGCAGCCCCTCCGTGACCGGCATCGAGGTGCGATTCCCGCACGGGAATGAAACGAACACCCGGGCGAGAAATACCTCTGATAGCTTGGAATTTCCGCGTTTTTGCGGTGCCTCATGACGCGCCTACGCCCGCTCGCCCTCGCCGTCGTGCTCCTCGTGCTCGCCGCCCCGCCGGGCGTCGCCGCGGGCGCCTCGGTGTGCAACACGTCGTGCTTCCAGGCGCCGGCGGGCTCCGGGGCCCTCTTCGTCTTCAACGGGCACGGCTGGGGCCACGGCGTCGGGATGAGCCAGTACGGCGCGTACGGCTACGCCCAGCACGGCTCGAGCTACGACGCGATCCTCGCCCACTACTACCCGGGCACGACGCTCGGGACGGCGCCCACGCGGACGATCCGCGTGCTGCTCGCCGACCGCAAGAAGAAGCTGACGATCGCCTCCGACGCCGTGATCTCCGTCCGGGACGGCGACGGCGGCCGGCACACGCTCCCCGCCGGCAAGCAGGCGTTCAACGCCGACCTGGACTGGACGCCGCCGTTGACGCTGGCTCCGGCGCGCGGCCACTACCTCGAGCTCGGACGCGCGTACCGCGGCAAGATCCTGCTCGACGTCGTCGACGGACGGCTGCGCGCGATCGACGTCGTCGGGCTCGAGCAGTACCTCTGGGGCGTCGTCCCGTCGGAGATGCCCTCCACGTGGGCGCCGGAGGCGCTGAAAGCCCAGGCGGTGGCCGCCCGCTCGTACGCGCTCGCGACCCGCGCGATCGGCGCGCCGTTCGACGTCTACTCGGACACGCGCAGCCAGATGTACCTCGGCGTCTCGGCCGAGTCGTCCGCCGCCACCGCGGCCGTGAACGCGACGAAGGGAACGGTCGTCCTCTACGGCGGCAAGGTGGCGACGACGTTCTTCTCGTCCACCTCCGGCGGTCAGACCGAGTCGAGCGCCGACTGGACGGGCACCGCCGTCCCGTACCTCGTCTCGGTCTCCGATCCGTACGACACGCTCTCGCCCTACCACGACTGGGGTCCAGTGACGGTGACGGCGTCCAGGCTGCTCAAGGCGTTGAAGGCGAAGGGGCCGGTGACGGACGTGACGACCACGCCGAACCCGGCCGGCCGTGTCGCGCAGCTGAAGCTGACCACGCCGCTGACCGCGCTCAGCATCCCCGGGACGACGCTGCGCACCGCGATCGGCCTCCGTTCCACCTGGTTCACCGTCGGCCTGCTCTCGCTCACGCCGCCCCAGCCGGTCGCGCCGGTGACCTACGGGAGCAAGGTGACGCTCGCGAGCGTCGTCCGCGGCTTCCCCGGCGCGACGCTCGAGCAGCGCCCCGTCGGCGGCGACTGGCAGACCGTGCGCACCGTCGGCGCGGGCGCGGCGAAGACGGGCGCGACGATCACGGCGCCGACCGACTTCCGCCTCGCGACGACGGCCGTCGCCGCAGGCTCGATCCGCGTTCGCGCCATGCCGGGCGTGACGCTCGGCACAGCGACCGCGGCAGAGGTCGACGGCAGCGTGAGCCCGGTGCTGATGGGCGCCACCGTGGACGTCCAGCAACAGAACGCTGACCTGACGTGGACGAGCATCGGCACGGCGACCGTCGCTGAGGACGGCACGTTCGCCGTCCCGGTGACGGCGCTGCCGGGCGCGACGGTGCGCGCGGTCGCCACGGCGGGCAGCGGCTGGGCGCCCGGCACGAGCGCCACGCAGATCGTGGCGCCCTGATGCGCCGCGCCGTGCTGGTCGCGGTGCTCGCGGCGCTCGCGCTCGCGTCGACCGCGGCCGCGTTCGTCCCCACCGACCCGCTCGCGACGCGGCAGTGGTACCTGGCGCAGGATCACGCCTTCGACACGTGGCCGACGCCGCCGGCCGGGCTCGCGCCGGTGCGCGTGGCGATCGTCGACTCGGGGATCGACAACACGCTCCCGGACTTCCAGGGCCGCATCCTCGACGCGCGCAGCTTCGTCGGCGGCACCCCCTACGTCGACACCGAGGGGCACGGGACGTTCGTGGCCGGCGTGATCGCCGCCAATCTCGACGCGCAGGGGATCGTGGGAATCGCGTACACCGCGCAACTGCTGATCGCCAAGGTCGTGAAGCCGGACGGCACGATCCCGCTGAAGGCCGAGGTGGACGCGATCCGCTGGGCCGCCGACTCCGGCGCCCGCGTGATCAACCTCAGCCTCGGCGGCGTCCGGGACCCGGCCGACCGCAAGCGCGACACGTACTCGCCCGCCGAGGCGGCCGCCGTCGCCTACGCGTACGCGAAGGGCGCCGTCGTGGTCGCCGCCGTCGGGAACGCCGACGAGGCGTACTCGACGCCGTGGCGCTACGCGAGCTACCCCGCAGCGCTGCCTCACGTGATCGGCGTCAGTGCGCTGACCCAGACGGGCAACGTGCCGGACTACTCCGACCGCGACCCCTTCTACAACGACATCTCCGCGCCGGGCACCGGGATCTTCTCCACCTTTCCGAGCAGCCTGACCTCGCTGCGGCCGAGCTGCGTGAACCAGGGCTTCTCCGATTGCGGCGGCGACGACTACCGCACCCCGGAGGGGACGTCGTTCGCCGCGCCGCAGGTGAGCGGCGCCGCCGCCGTGCTCTTCGCGCTCGATCCCGATCTGACGAACGGGCAGGTCGCCGCGCTGCTCGAACACACCGCCGACGACGTGAACGCCGGCACCGGCTGCCCGCGCTGCGCGCTGCTGCGCGACCCGCTCAGCGGCTGGGGGCGGCTGAACGTCGCGAGCGCCGTCGCCGCGCTGTCGGGCCCGCTCCCGCCGGCCGACCGGTTCGAGACGAACGACGACGCCGGCACCGAGGCGCACACGCTCTGGGGGAAACGGCAGAACGTCGACGCGACGCTCGACTACTACGACGACCAGGTGGACGTCTACCGCGTGCAACTTCGCAGGAAGCAGCGGCTGACCGCGTCGGTCGCCGCAAGCTGGAACGGCGCGAACGTCGCGCTCGAGCTCTGGCGGCCCGGAACCCGGAAGGTCGACCGGCCGGCGACGGCGCGCAAGCTGCGCGCCGCGCAGGCCGCCGCCCCCGGCTCAAGTCAGCGGCTCGGCTTCGTCGCGCCCGCGACCGGCTGGTACTACGTCGAGGTGAAGGCGACCTCGCCCGGCTCGGGCGCGTACTCCCTGAGGCTCTCGAAGAGCTAGCGTCGTTCCGGCGGCGACATCTCGAAGCGAGATCTGCTTTCAAGCAGATCTCAGTCGTTCTCACATGCCGCCGAGACATCGCATCTCGGTTCCGAGCCCCCGCGACGCCGCCGACCGACATGTCCCGCAACTACGTTGCCGAACGTGTCCCACAGAGGAGTCCGCATCCGCCGGGAGCGGACTGCGACTCAACCAGCCGAGAGACGGCGTAATGTCGCCTTGGTGTAGTCCTGTTTCGGCCTTCGGATCGAGGCCAGGTCTGGAGCGCGAAGAGCGGGAGCAGCCCGGATGATCGGCGCGTACAGCAATCAGCTCGCGACTTACTGGGTCCTCATCCTCGCGCCATTCGTTCTCGTGGCGGTACTCGTCAGGATTCGAAGCTTCCGGAAGCGCAAGAAGGAAACCGACGCGTGGTTGAAAGGCGACATCACCCGCCACCGCGAGTGAGGCTGTCAACCAACCGTCATTGCCAGTCACCGCCCGTCGGCTCGTGCGAGCCGCCCAGCCGCAGGCTTCCGGCCGTCGGCCCGGCCGCAGGCCGCGCCGACCCGGGCGCCGTTGGCCCGGATAGAGAAGCGAGCCTGACTGCGTGAAGCGCCGCCCGAGACCGCGCTCTCGGGCGGCGCGGAACTCCGTCTCTCCCCTCGCGAGCTCCTCGCCAGAGGAGCTCGCGAGGAATCAGAGCAGCTCCTCCTCCGGCACGTCGCGCAGGACGCGGGCCGGGGAGCCGACGACCACCTTCCTCGGCGGGACGTCCTTCGTGACGACGGCGCCGGCGCCCACGAACGCCTCCTCGCCGATCTCCACGCCGGGGCAGAGGATCGCGCCGCCGCCGACCCGCGCGCCGCGGCGGATCGTCGGGCCCTTCATCAGCGCCTTCCGCTTCTCCGTGCGGCCCATGAAGTTGTCGTTCGTCGTGACGACGCACGGCGCGATGAACACGTCCTCCTCGACGGTCGTGTATGCGGTCACATACGCCTCCGCCTGGATGCGGGTGCCGCTGCCGATCGTCGTGTCGTTCTCGACGAGCGCCCCGCGCCCGACGACGACGTCGTCTGCGATCTCCACCCGCTCGCGCACGCACGCCTGGTCGCCGACGACGCAGCCGCCGCCGATCCGCGAGCCCGCGAAGACGATCGCGCCGGTCGAGATCACGGTACCGTCGCCGACCACCGTCGGCGGAAGCGGCTCGCGCTTCGCCGTCGACTTCCGCCCGAGCGTCGGCTGCTTGCCGACGACGGCGTTCTCGAGCACCCGGACGTCCTCCCCGAGCACCGTGCCCGCATAGACCGTCGCGGTCGCGTGGATCTCAGCCATGCAACGACTCGGTCAGCTTGTCGAGCGCGCGCACGACGCGCGCGCCGTCCTCCGCGACCTTGCGCCGGTCTCCTTCGCCGTCGATCAGGCGCAGGAACTCCTGGCACTCGAGCTTGAGCGGCTCGTCGGTCGCGATCTTCGGGATGTAGATGTCGCCGGAGCGCGTCTGCCATTCGCCGTAGCTTTCCGCGCGCTTCCACGGCGCCTTCTCGTACACGGTCACCTTGCGCTCCAGCTCCATGTCGTCGAAGACGACCATCTTCTCGCGGCCGACGACGGTCATCTTGCGCATCTTGTGCGGGTCGAGCCACGACAGGTGCATGTGCGCGATCTTCCCGCTGGGGAAGCGCAGGTAGCAGAAGACGACGTCCTCGACGCCCTCCGTCAGGAAGTCGCGGCCGTGCGCGACCGCCGTGTCGGGCTCCTCGTCGAGCAGGTAGAGGATCACGGACAGGTCGTGTACGCCGAGCGACCAGAGCGCGTTCTCGTTCGTCCGCACGATCCCCAGGTTCTGGCGGTTGCCGTACACGCACAGCACGTCGCCGAGCTCGCCCGCGTCGATCAGCTCCTTCAGCTTGCGCACCGCCGGGTGGTAGAGCAGCAGGTGGCCCGGCATCAGCACGAGGTCGCGCTCGGCGGCGAGCGCGACGAGCTCGTCGATCTCTTGCGCCTTCATCGCCGGCGGCTTCTCCACGAGCACATGCTTGCCCGCCTCGAGCGCCTGCTTCGCGAGCGCGTAGTGCGTCGGCACCGGCGTCGCGATCACGATTCCCCGCACGTCGTCGGCGGCCAGGAGCTCCGCGAAGGAGTCCGTGACCCGCGCGGACGGGTAGCGCGCCGCGAACGTCTCGCGCAGCTTCGGGTCGAGGTCGCAGAGGTGGGAGAGGGCGCCGAGCTCGGCGAAGTTGCGGGCGAGGTTCGGCCCCCAGTAGCCGAGGCCGGTAACTCCGATCACAGCTTGAAGACGTTGTCGGAGGCCGTGCCCTTCTCGCCGGTCGCGTTGCGCAGGTCGACGACGAGCTGCGCGCGGTCGACGAGGTCGTCGTAGTCGATCGCGTCGTGGTCGGTCGCGATCACGACGCAGTCGTAGCGCTCCGGCTCGTACCCGACCCCGCTCATGGAGAGCCCGTGCTCGTCGAACGACGCCACGTACGGGTCGTGGTAGGAGACCTTCGCACCTGCGTTCTGCAGCAGGCTGATCAGCTTCACGGCCGGCGACTCGCGCATGTCGGCGATGTCGGGCTTGTACGCGACACCGAGCACGAGGATCGCGGAGGCCTTCATCGCCTTTTGCGAGTGGTGGTTGAGCGCCTGGGACACGAGCGAGCGGCAGAAGTACGGCATCGTCTCGTTCACCTTCCCGGCCAGCTCGATGAACTCCGTGTAGAAGCCGAACTCACGCGCCTTCCACGTGAGGTAGAAGGGGTCGATCGGGATGCAGTGGCCGCCGAGCCCCGGCCCAGGGCTGAAGCGCGAGAAGCCGAACGGCTTCGTCGCGGCCGCGTCCACGACCTCCCAGACGTCGATGTTCATCCGGTCGCAGAGCTGCGCGAGCTCGTTGACGAGCGCGATGTTCACGGAACGGAAGATGTTCTCCAGCAGCTTCGTCAGCTCGGCCGCCTCCGGCGTCGACACCTGGACGACCGTGTCGATCGCGCGGCGGTAGACCTCGGCCGCGCGGCGCGTCGACTCGGGGTCGATCCCCCCGAGCACCTTCGGCGTCGTCTTCGTCGTCCAGTCCTCGCGGCCCGGGTCGACCCGCTCCGGCGACATCGCGAGGAAGAAGCCTTCGCCCGCCTTCAGCCCGGAGCCCTGCTCCAGGATCGGCTGCAGGACCTCGCGCGTCGTGCCGGGCCACGTCGTCGACTCGAGCACGACGACCTGGCCCTCGCGCAGCACCTGCGCGATGCCCCGCGTCGCCGCTTCGACGATCGAGAGGTCGGGCTCGCGCTGGCGGGAGAGCGGCGTGGGCAGCGCGATCAGGATCGCGTCGGCCTCCTTCATGTCCGCGTAGTCGGTCGTCGCGGTCACGTACCCGGACTCGACGAGCGGCTTCAGCCGCGCCGACTCGACGTCCTCGATATGGCTCTCGCCGCGGTTGAGCGCGTCCACGACGCCCTGGACGACGTCGACGACGAGCACGCGGCAACCGGACTCCGCGAACGTGGCGGAGAGCGGCAGGCCGACGTAGCCGGCGCCGACGATCGCGACGTCAAAGCTCATTCCCGCTCCGCTCCTGGGTCGCGTCCGTCGAGCCGACCGCTCATGCCCTCACTCATGACTGGGCAACGGTAGCCGCGAGCGCGGCTGCGATCCGCTCGGAAGCGTGCCCATCGCCGTAGAGGACGGGCGCGTCCCCGGGGAAGCGCGCGGCGGCGATCGCCGCCGCGAGCCCTGCCGGCGCCGCCGGGTCGACGAGCGCGTTCGCGCCGGCACGCACCGTGTCCACCCATTCCGTGTTGGCGCGGAGCGTCACGCACGGGACGCGCAGCCAGTACGCCTCCTTCTGCAGCCCGCCCGAGTCGGTGACGACCTGGCTCGCCCCGGCGAGCAGCGCGAGCATCTCCAGGTAGCCGAGCGGCTCGAGCCGCGTGACGTTCCCGGGGAGCGCGATCCCATGGTCCGCGAGCACGCGCGCCGTGCGGGGATGCACGGGGAAGACGAAGCGCACACCCGCGTCGCCGAGCGCCGCGACGAGCCCGCGCAGCCGTCCCGGCTCGGTGTTCGCCTCGCGGTGGAGCGTCAGCACGGCGTACGGCGGCTCGACGGGCGGAGCGGCCTCCCGGCCCCGCGCGACCGGCAGGAAGAGCCGCGTCGCGTCTGCCATCACGTCGCCGACCACGAGCGCCCGGCCGCCGGCGCCCTCCGTCGCGAGCTGCGCCGCAGAGCGCTCGTCCGGGCAGAAGAGCAGCTGCGCGACCCGGTCGACGGCGATCCGGTTCCGCTCCTCCGGCATGGACAGGTCGAACGAACGGAGCCCCGCCTCCACGTGGGCGACCGGCACGGATCCGGCCGCATCCGCTCCCGCGAGCGTGGAGTTCGTGTCGCCGAACACGAGCACCCAGTCGGGACGCTCGCGCTCGACCGCGCCGCGGATCGCGAGCGTCATCGCCGCCACCTCCGCCGTGCGCAGGTCGAGGCGGTACGCCGGCTCGCCGAGGCCGAGCTCCTCGAAGAAGACCGCCGACATGCCCGCGTCCCAGTGCTGGCCCGTGTGCAGGACGACCTCCTCGACGCCCGCGTCCAGCAGCGCGACGGAGAGCGGGCCGGACTTGATGAACTGCGGGCGGTTGCCCACGACGGAGAGGACCTTCACGGCGACCGAGGCTACAATGCGCCCTGCTTCGGGCCGTTAGCTCAGCTGGTAGAGCAGGGGACTCTTAATCCCAAGGTCGTAGGTTCGATCCCTACACGGCCCACCTTTCCACGCCCGTCGCAGTCGGGCAGACTGTGTCGCTCACTCCGCGGTCTGGGGGGATTCGGATGAGCCAAACCGAGGCAGGGCTCAGCGCGGAGCTGCAACGCATCGTCCTCGAGCGGTCCCACGACCTCGTGACGATGCTCGAGCCCGACGGGACGATCGTCTACGCGTCCCCGACGTGGCTGACGCTGCTGGGCTGGGACCCGGCGGAGGTGGTCGGGACACCGCTCGCCGACTACTGCCACCCCGAGGATCTCGAGCTCGGCCTGCAGGCCATCGCCGACCAGGCCGCCGGCCGCGCGATCCCGCCGATCGTCACCCGCCGCCGGGCGAAGGACGGCCGCTGGCTGAGCGTCGAGTCGAACGCGACACCGATCTTCGACGCGGAGGGCAACGTGACGCACATCCTCGGCTCGGCGCGGGACGTCAGCGAGCGGGTCGAGCTGCAGACGCGTCTGCGCGACCTGAACGCGCTCTACCGGGTCTCCGACGCGGTGGCCCGCGCCCAGACGCTCGAGGACCTCTTCGACGAGGCGCTCGCGGCCCTCCTCGACGCGACCTCAGCCGACCGCGCGTCGCTGCGAGTCCTGGAACCGGACGGAGTGATGCGCTATCGCGCGTGGCACAACCTCTCAAACGCCTACCGGGCGGCGGCGGAGCGTCACTCGCCCTGGCCGGCAGGGACGACCGACGCAGAGCCGATCCTGGTCGAGGATCCCGGGGAGCTGATTCCGGCTGCCCGCGCCGAGGGCATCGCGTCGATCGCGTACATCCCGTTGGTCCACAACGGCCGGCTCATCGGCTGCTTCACCCTCGACACGGACGCGCCCCACAGCTGGCACGAGCGGGAGATCCGCCTCTGCCTGACGGTCGCCTACCACCTCGCATCCGCGACGGTCCGCACGCAGGCGCGCACCGAGCTGAACGAGTCTCGCGAGCGCCTGGAGACGATCATGCGCACGGTCGACGAGGGGATCATCGTCCAGGCCCTCGACGGCCGCCGCATCTACGCGAACGAGGCGGCTGCACGCGCGGCCGGGTACGCGACGGCGGAGGAGCTGCTGGCCGGAGACCAGTCCGCGGTCTTCCAGCGTTTCGAGCTGCTGGACGAGGAGGGCGCCCCGTTGCCGGTCGAGGAGCTGCCCGGTCGCCGAGCGCTCCGGGGCGAGACGGTCGAGCGAATCACCCGCTACCGCTTCCAGGACGGCGAGGAGCACTGGTCGCTGATCCGCGCGAACCCGATCCGGAACGACGCGGGCGACGTGGTCGCCTCGGTGAGCGTCATACGCGACATCACAGAGCTGCGCGCAGGCGAGGAGCAGGCGCGCGAGTCCGCGGCGCTCGTCGAGGGGCTCTTCCGCAACGCGCCGGTCGGGCTGGCGTTCTGGGACACCGAGCTCCGGTATCGCCGCGTCAACGACGAGCTCGTCGAGATCAACGGCATCCCCGCCGAGGAGCTGATCGGCCGGCACTTCTTCGACGTCTTCCCGGACCTCGAGGCGCAGCTCGCCCTGCCGATCGCCGGGGTCCTGGAACGCGGCGATCCGGTGGTCGGGCAGGAGGTGTCCGGTGAGACGCCCGCGGCGCCCGGTGTCCAGCGGTTCTGGCGCGCCAGCTGGTTCCCCGTACACGACGCGGCCGGCACGATCCTCGGCGTCGGAGGCGTCCTCGACGAGATCACCGAAGAGCGGCGCGCGGAGGAACGCGTCCGCTTCCTGGGCCGGGCGAGCGAGCTCCTGAACCAGACGCTGGCGATCGAGGAGACGCTGCGCGCCCTCGCCGAGGTCGCCGTCCCGGCCTTCGCCGGCCATGTCACGGTCGACATCTTCGAGGACGGCGTGCTCCGCTGCGTCGCCGCCCGCCACGTCGACCCGGAGAAGTCGGAGCTGATGCTCCGGCTGCGCGAGCAGTATCCGCCCACCGTGGCCGACCACCCGGTGCAGCGTGCGCTGCGCACCGGCCGGCCGCAGTTCGTCCCCGACGTCCAGGCCGCCGCGGCGTCCATGGCGCACGACGCGAAGCACGCGGCAGCGATCGGCGAGCTCGGCAACGAGTCGGGGATCGTCGTGCCGCTGATCGCGCGCGGCTCGACCTTCGGCGCGATCACCCTGGGGACGGTGCCGCCGCAGCCGCGATTCACCGACGTCGACCTGGAGCTCTCGGTCGAGCTGGGCCGGCGCGCCTCCGCGGCGCTCGACAACGCCCGACTCTTCGAGCAGAGCCAGGCGCGCGCGCACGCGGCGGAGGCGCTCGGCGTCGTCGACGACGGCGTCTTCCTGATCGACGGGGACGGGATCGTGCGCCTGTGGAACCCGGCCGCCGCCCGGACCTTCCACGTCCGCGCCGAGAAGGCGATCGGCCGGCCGGTCGCCGAGTCGATCGCGGACTGGGCGCCGTTCGCCGGCAGCTCGCGCCGCCCGCGCACGATCCCGGTCTCGGTTCGCGGCGAGGAGCGCTGGCTCTCGGTGTCCGCCGTCCGCTTCCTCGGCGGCACCGTCTTCGCCTTCCGCGACCTGACGCAGGAGCACGCGATCGAGCAGCTCCGCAGCGACTTCGTCTCGACCGTCTCGCACGAGCTGCGCACGCCGCTCGCCGCGATCTACGGGGCCGCCCTGACGCTGCAGCGCGACGACGTGCGCCTGGAGGAGTCGCAGCGGAACGGGCTGCTCGACGTGATCTCGAGCGAGGCCGACCGGCTCGCGCGCATCGTCAACGACATCCTCTGGGCGAGCCGCCTCGACTCGGGCCAGATGGGGGTCACGATCGGCAAGTGCGACGCGGAGGCACTCGCCCGGCAGGTGCTGGACGCCCTGCGCTCGCACGTCCCCGACGGCATCTCGGTCGACGTGGACGCCGAGCCGGGCCTGCCGACGGTCGCGGCGGACGGGGACAAGCTCCGCCAGGTGCTGACGAACCTCGTCGACAACGCGATCAAGTACTCGCCGGACGGCGGCCAGGTGTACGTCCTCGTGACGCGGACCGGCAACCGGATCCGCTTCCGCGTCCAGGACGAGGGCCTCGGCATCCCCACGTCCGAGCAGTCGCGGATCTTCGAGAAGTTCTATCGGCTCGACCCGCAGCTGACGCGCGGCGTCGGCGGGACGGGGCTCGGGCTCTACATCTGCCGCGAGCTCGTGGAGCGGATGGACGGCCGCATCGGCGTCAGCTCCGACGGCCGCTCCGGCTCGACCTTCTGGTTCGAGCTCCCCGTCGCAGGTTGACGGAGCAACCGCAGCCGCCGCGAGAGCGACGGCTCTTCAGGGATCTATTGGCCGCACCAGGAACCCGCGCGAGCGGGTTCCTGGTGCGTGCGCCCTGTCAATACGGGCCGGGGCCCTCGTCGATGGTGGTCGTGCGACGCCGGCGGTCGCCGGCCCAGTAGCCGGGGCCGGCCCAGCTCGACCAGAAGATCATCGACAGGATGATCCCGACGATCCCGACGATCAGCAGAATCCAGCCGACCGTGTGGATGTTCACGCCCGAGACGTCCGTGTTCACCGCAAAGGCGAGCACAGCGCCGACGGCCGCGAGAAAGATGCCTACACCTAGACCCATTGATCCGTCTCCCTTCGTTACCAGCGGGTGTCGAAGGTGCAACGGCGAGTTACCCGTTTTGGGTGCGGGTCAAAACGGCCGCGCGTCAGCGTTTCGATAGGCTCGCAGCTGATGCGCAGGGGTTCGCTCTTCACCCTGATCGGGCTCGGGGTACTTGCGGGTGGGATCGCCACGGCCGTCGCCGTGCTCCTGCCCTGGCTGCCGTCGCCGGCGTCGCGGGAGGCGGGACGGATCGACTTCGTCTTCTGGTTCGTGACGATCATCTGCATCGTCATCTTCGCCGTGGTCGCCGCGGGCATCCTCTACGCCGTCGTCCGCTTCCGGGCGGCGCCCGACGACGACTCGGACGGGCCGCCGACCCACGGGCACACGGGCCTGGAGATCGCGTGGACCCTGATCCCGACGCTCCTCGTCGTGGCGATCGGGATCGTCAGCGCGATCGTGCTCGCGAAGAACGACGCCCTCGCCAAGGACACGCTGCGCGTGAACGTGACGGCACAGCAGTTCGCCTGGTCGTTCCAGTACCCGGGCGGCAACAACCTGACGAGCGGGACGCTGCGCGTCCCCGTCAACCGCTCGCTGCTCCTGACCTTCACCTCGAAGGACGTGATCCACTCCTTCTGGGTCCCGGAATGGGGCCAGAAGCAGGACACCGTGCCGGGGATCCACCCCACCCTGCACATCACGCCCGACAAGGTCGGCCGCTACCCGGTGATCTGCACAGAGCTCTGCGGCCTCGGCCACGCCACGATGCGGACGTACGCGATCGTCATGACCGAGCAGGCCTTCGACAGGTGGCTGAAGGGCCAGACGAAAGCGACCGGGTCGCCCAACCCGGCCACGTCCGGCGCCGCCGTCTTCAAGAACAACGGCTGCGGCGCGTGCCACACGCTGACGGCGGCCGGAGCGACGGGGAAGGTCGGCCCCGACCTGGACGACCTCACGCAGTCGGCCCAGAAGGCGGGCCAGCCGCTGCAGCAGTTCGTCGAGACGTCGGTCACCGACCCGAACGCCTACGTCGCGCCCGGGTTCCCGAAGAACGTCATGCCGCAGACCTTCAAGTCCCTGCCCAAGGACCAGCTCGACG
>Ga0070681_10004838_pt1 | contig 12909 bp, 11 predicted proteins | sample KBSC83BmetaG_FD_65650 | JGI IMG/M metagenome (GOLD analysis project Ga0070681, IMG submission 65650) | Corn rhizosphere microbial communities from Kellogg Biological Station, Michigan, USA - KBS C8-3B metaG | ecosystem: Host-associated > Plants > Roots > Rhizosphere | place: USA: Michigan... | reverse complement strand
GCGCGCGCGAGCTGCGCGCCATCGACTTCCGCCGCAGCGCCGACGGCGCCGGGCGCGTGGTCGTGAAGCTGTCCGACCCGCACATCCACATCAACCTGCACCAGCTCGGTAGCCAGATCGTGGTCGACTTCTCCGATGCCAGCGTGCCGGCCAACCTGGTACGCCGCTACGACGCCACCGACTACGGCACGCCGGTCAACGGCTTCGACGTGACGCGCGTCGGCAACGGCTCGCGCATCGCCATCAACGCCAACGGCGACTTCGAGCAGCTGGCTTACCAGTCGGACGACCAGTACGTGGTGGAAGTGGCGCCGCGCCACAAGGCGCTGAACGTGGCTGATGAGAAGCCGGTGTACACCGGCGAGCGGCTGACGCTCAACTTCCAGGACATCGAGACACGCGCCGTGCTGCAGCTGCTGGCCGATGCCAGCGGCCAGAACATCGTGGTGAGCGACTCGGTGAGCGGCAACGTCACGCTGCGCCTGCAGAACGTGCCCTGGGACCAGGCGCTCGACATCGTGCTGCGCACCAAGGGCCTCGACAAGCGCAAGCAGGACAACGTCATCATCGTCGCTCCTCAGGCCGAGCTCGCAGCACGCGAAAAGGCGGAACTGGCGGCCAGGAAGGACGTGCAGGAGCTCGCGCCGCTGCGCTCCGAGTACCTGCAGGTGAACTACGCCAAGGCCGCGGACATGGTGGCGCTCATCAAGACGCAGACCAACTCCTTGCTGTCGCCGCGCGGCAGCGTGGCGGTCGATGAGCGCACCAATACCCTGCTGGTGCAGGACACCAGCGACCGCCTCACCGACATCCGCCGCCTGGTGGCGACCCTCGACATCCCGGTACGCCAGGTGCTGATCGAGGCGCGCATCGTGATCGTCAACAACGATTTCGAGCGCCAGCTGGGCGCGCGCTTCGGCTTCACCAACTTCCAGAAGAACGGCAACACCGGCCTGGTCACCACCACCGGCACCGCGGCCGGCACCGACCTGGCGATCGGTTCGGCGCTGAGCAACGTGCAGAGCAGCGGCTCGATCTTCCCGATCTCGGTACCGACCGGTTCGGCGGCCGCCAACCGCTACAACGTCAACCTGCCGGTCTCAAGCCCGGCCGGCTCGATCGCCTTCGGCATCCTCGGCAACAACTTCATCGTCGACCTCGAGCTGTCGGCGGCGCAGGCCGAGACCCAGGCGAACATCATCGCCTCGCCGCGCGTCATCACGGCGAACCAGAAGGAGGCGACCATCGAGCAGGGCGTCGAAATCCCCTACCAGCAGTCGGCCTCGAGCGGTGCCACGACCATTCAGTTCAAGAAGGCGGAGCTGCTGCTGAAGGTCACGCCGCAGATCACCCCCGACAACCGCATCATCCTCGACCTCGACGTCAAGGACGACGCGGTCGGCACGGTGGTGGTGGCGTCCGGTGGCGTGAACGTGCCCTCGATCGACACCCGCGAGGTCGCCACCCAGGTGCTCGTGAACGACGGCCAGACCGTGGTGCTCGGCGGCATCCTCACCACCACACAGCGCGAGGACGACACGAAGGTGCCGTATCTCGGCGACATCCCGATCCTCGGTCACCTGTTCAAGAGCACCGACCACAAGGACAACAAGGACGAGCTCATGGTCTTCATCACCCCGAAGATCGTGCGCGAGGGCGTGAACGTCTACAACTGACGTTCCTCCCGGACCGACGACGAAGCTGCGGCCGCCTGCGAGGCGGCCGCAGCATTTCCGCTGCAGCAGAAGCGGGCTTCGCTAGCCGGGCGCGGCGGAGGCCACCGGCACCACGATTACGATGGGCCCGGTGGGCGCGCCGGTGGGCGAGCCGCCCGGGGGCTCGACGCTCACGGCGAGCTTGTCAGCGGCCAGCAGCGCGGCGCTTTGCGTGCCGCTCAGCTCCCGTTGCAGCGTGCCGCGGACCGGCAGCACACCGAGTGACACCGGCTTGCCGCCGCGCGGCAGCGCCCACAGCTCGTAGGCCTTGTCGGGCGCCAGGGCCACGCGGCCCACCGTGCGCAGGGTGAGCGAGGTCAGCTCGCGCGGCCGCTCGACGCGCCACAGTGCGTGGGCCGGATCGGGACCGAGCACCGCCAGGGTCTCGAGCCGGGTGCGCTGCTGCTCGCGCACCAGCAGCCCTACCAGCAGTGCCACGCCCACCAGCGCCGCGACGAGCGCCGGCCGCCAGCGGCGCCGGGCGGGCGCCGCCGCCACCCCGAACAGGCGCTGCTGGATGCCCGCCCAGGCCCGCGGCGCGGGCTGCACGGGCGCGAGCCCGGTGCTCAGGCCGCCGAGGTCGTCCTCCCAGCGATGCACGCGCGCCTGCACGGCGGCACTGGCGCGGTACAGCCGCTCGAAGCGGCGCCGCGCCGCGGCGCGCAGCGTGCCCAGCACATATTCCGCGGCCAGGCGCTCGAGCAGCTCGGGGCGGTCGTACCTCATGGCTCGAGACAGCTGCGCAGCGCCTGCAGGCTGCGCCGCACCCAGCTCTTGACGGTGCCGAGCGGCTCGCCGACGGTGCGCGCAATCTCCTCGTGCGTCAGCCCCTCGCCGTAAGCGAGCACCAGGCAGCGGCGCTGCGGCGCCGCGATCAGCTCCAGGCAGTGCAGCAGCGCGCTGCGCGCGCCGCCACCCTCGGCAGGGTCGGCTACCTGCAGCTGCGGTTCACCCTCCAGCTCCGGCTCGCCCAACACCAGCATCGGCCGGGCGCGGCGCTGCACGTCAATGGCGCGGTAGCGCGCGATCGAGATGAGCCAGGCGAGCGCCCTGCCGCGGATCGCGTCGAACTGGCCGGCCTGCTGCCAGACCTTGACGAACACGTCCTGCAGCACGTCCTCGGCCAGCTCGCGCCGCCTGAGCATCTGCATCAGCACCGCCAGCAGCGTCGGCGCGACGCGCACGTACAGCGTCTCGAAGGCGCCGCGGTCCTGGCGTGCGCAGCGCTCGAGCAGCGCCTCGAGCGCGGCGTTGTCGGCGCCACTGCGGTCGCCCTGACTCATGCCTCAATCCTAACCGAGACTGCCGCCGCTGAGGCGCGCCACCAGCCAGCAGGCGGCAGCCACGCCGATGGCGGCCGAACCGATCGGCATGAAGGCGCGGCGGTAGAGCCAGGTGTGCCGCAGCAGAAACGCCAGCGGCAGCACGGCCAGCACGATCGCCAGCTGCCCGGTCTCCACGCCGCAGTTGAAGCCCGCCAGCGCCAGTACCAGGTTCGTGCCCCGGAGGCCGAGGTCTGCGAGCACCGAGGCAAAACCGAAGCCGTGCACCAGGCCGAAGGCGAAGGCGACCGCCCAGCGGCGCTGGATGATTACGGGGCGGAGATTGTTGAGGGCGCCGAGCAGCACCGTGACGGCGATGCCGGACTCCACCCAGCGCGACGGCAGGTGCACGAGGCCGAGCACTGCGAGCGACAGGGTGAGCGAATGGGCGAGCGTGAACGCCGTGACCACCTTGAGCACGTCGAGCGCGGCATCGCGCAGCGAGTCGCGCGCTTCCCAGCCCCTGGCGCGGTAGCGCACCACCGCGGGGAACAGCAGGGTGAGCAGGAACAGGATGTGGTCGTACCCCTTCCAGATGTGCCAGATGCCTTCCTCAAGGAAGTCGCGGAACTGCTGCCAGCGCCCGGGCGCGGCCAGGTCGAGGCTGGCCACGGGCGAGTCGCGGCCGAGGACTTCCGCCTGCTCGTGGCCGCCAGCCGCCACCTCGAGCAGCCCGCGATGGGTCGGATCGAACTCGAACAGCAGTGCGTACCGCACCGCGAGCGCGGCGGGACGGATCCCGCAGTCGGCCTGGAAACGCAGCACCGCGTAGCGCCCGTCCACGTGCTCATCGACCATGAGGCCGGTGAGCTCGGGCTGGCAGGCGCTGCGCTCGCCGCGACCGACGGCGGACAGCGCCAGGTGCGAGAACGCGTAGGCGACGATGCGCTGCCGCGCCGCCTTGAGCTCCCCCCAGGTGATGGCGCCGTCATGATTGGCATCCACCGCGAGCGCAAAGTCCAGGTCACGCAGGGCGATGTCCCAGCGGCCTTCGAGGACGGTCCCCGACGCAGGCGCGGTCAGGGTCAGGTAGCTGTCACTGGGCTTGTGGGCGAGCGCCGCGCCGCTCATGAGCGCGAGCGCCAGTGCCAGCAGCGGCCGCCAGGGACGCATCAACCGGCCGCCGCCGCCGCGGCCGGCAGCGTGCGGTCCTCGTAGCGACGGGCCGCGATCCAGCCTGCGATGGCCGTGCGGTCTGGCTCGGAGCCGGCGCGCTGCGCGGCGCGCAGGTACAGGCGCACGTCGATGGGCTCGCGCTGCTGTGCGAAGTTCGCCGCTGCCGCGGCCAGCGCCGCGCGCGGCTCGTCGGCCACGTCCAGGAAGAACAACGCCTGCTCGCGCAGATGGGTGACGTCGCCGTCGCGCCGCGCGGCCTGCACCCGTGCCGCGTACAGTGCCGCCCAGCGCGCCGCGTCCGGGTGCGCGGCGCGCTTGCCCGCGATCGCGAGGCGCAGCAGCAGCGCGTCCTGCGCCTCCATGCCGGCAAGCAGCGGTACGACCTCCGCGGCGCGGCCGCGGTCGATCAGCAGGTCGGCGTAGGTTGCCCGCACGTACGGATGCTCCGGCGTCGAAGCCAGCGCTGCCTCGAGAGCCTGTTGCGCGGCGGCGGGATCTCCCAGGCGCTCGGCCATGTCGGCGAGCACCGTGAGCACCCAGCTGCGCAGCGGTGCCGGCAGTTGGGTGGTGCTGGCGGCCAGCGGCCGCAGGCGGTCGTAATTCGCCGCCAGCGCGCCGCTGCGGCTGCCGACGCTCGCCAGGCAGGTGAGCGCCACCAGCGCATCGGCCGAGCGGGTCAGGCGCGCGCAGGCGCAGCGCGCCTCGGGGTAGTCGCCGCGCAGCTCGAGCAGCGCGGCACGGGTCAGCCAGGCCTGCCCGTCGAGCGGTTGCAGGGTCAGCGCGCGCTGCAGCAGCGCCAAGGCGGCGCCGAACTGATGCAGGTACTGCAGTGCGGTTGCCTGGAGAACCAGCGCCCGCTCAGGCGGCTGCGTGCCCGCCAGCCAGGGCTCGAGCACCGGCTCGGCATAGGCGACGAAGCGCGGATCACCCTCACGGCGCCCGATGTCGATGAAGCCCTGGGCGAGCGCGAGCGCCGCGGCCAGGTCGTGCGGGTGCGCGGCCACCGCCGCTCGCAGCGGTGCCAGACGCTCGAGCGCGGAGCGCGCCGGCACGCGCTCCAGCACCACGGCGTCGTTCTCGGGGATGTAAGGCGCAGCGCTGGCGGCCGCTGCCACGGCCGCCAGCGCTGCGCCGGCGAGCGTGCGCCGCGGTGCGCTCGATCGCCGGCCGCGGGGGTCGCTCACGTCCCGCCTGCGACCGCAGCAGCGAAGGCCGCGGGATTGTCGTCGTCCGCGAATGCGAACTGCGTCGCCTGCACTGCCACCGGGGTGGCGGTGTCGGACTGGCTCCTGAGCAGCGCGAGCACGAACCTCGTGAAGTCGACCGCGGTCGCCGCCGCTGGCGGCGTCGTCGTCGTCGCGTCGCTCATCGAGTCACCATCGCAGGCGCTCAGGACCGCGCACAGCGCGAGCGGCAGGATGAGGCGTCTCATGGCGACACCGTCGCGCCGTTCGGCGAGCCCGGCAGGGGATCGAGCAGGTACGGGAAGACATCCAGATAGAAGTCGTCCGGACTCTCGGCGCCGCTCGGGTGCGCATTAGCGGCGTCCGGACCAGCGGCGCGCGCGCCGTCGGTGTAGGGCAGGCCGTTGTTCGGATCCTTGACCATGCTGCCGCAGTTGCCGACCGCGCCGCACAGGGCGCCCATGGCCACGCGCAGCTCGATGTCGACCACGTCGTCGAACGGACGCCGCCCGTTGGGGAAGCCCGCGAGGTCGCCGCCGAGAACGCCAAGATCGTTCTGCGCGGCCGGCGCCACCGGCGCGATCGAGGTGTTAAGACGCAGCATCTCCGCGGGCATGACGTGCGCCGGCTGGTTGAGGCCCCTGACGCCGGTCAGGAACACCGTCACCAGGTCGTTGCGTGGCGTGCCCGGCACCATGGCGGCATTGCCGAACAGTGCGTTGAGCAGCACCGGCAGCGTCGGGTTGGTGACGTAAGTGAGGAATTGCGCGTCGCGCCGCGGCTCGCTGCCGTTGAAGCGGTTCTTGTCCGGCAGGCCGATCACCACCTCGTTGACCAGTGGCATGCCAAGCCGCGATACCTGTGTCCAGGGGCCGCCGTGGATGCGCACGCCGTCGGCTGCATCGTCGCGATCGGGGAACGGGTTGAGCACGGTCCCCTGGCGCAGGCTCGCCGTCGTCCACGCACCGATCACCGCGTCCTTCTTGGTCAGGCAGCTGACCGGTACCTCGAGGGCGATCGAGGTCACGTTCTTGTCGGCGATGGTGTTGGGCTCGCCGTCGCGCGGCCCGACCGGATTCAGGTTCACCAGGTCGAAGATCTCGCCGAGGTTTACGACGAAGCCGTCTTTGCGCTGCCCGACGAAGACACGCCCCGGAGTCGCACAGCCGGGGATGTTGATGGCGTACATGAAGTTGGCGGCGTAGGCGGGATAGTTGTCGATCGACTTGTTGCCGATGTTATCGATGGGCTTGAAGAAGGTGTGCCCGCCCAGGGTGGCGTTGCCGACCTCCTCGTGCTGCCCGCTGCGCGGGTCGCCGCGTACCAGCTCGATGGAATAGCTCTGGGTGAGATTGAGATTGTCGCCCTGGGCGTCGATCGGGCCGATGTTGGTGAGCGGCACCGCGACCTGCTTGCCACCGGCATTGACGGTGAGGTTCTTGTAGGTGTTGGTGAAGCGGAACTGGAAGGTCAGATCGGCGCGCGCGTCGCCGTCGTTGTCGATCAGGATCTCGTACAGTGCCTTGGGATCGAGCGCGAAGTAGTTCGGGCCGCCGTAGGCGTCCTGCAGCGGGTTGTAGTTGGCGATGAAGGTCACGAAGCCGCTGCGGCCCGGCTCGTAGCTGCGGAACATGTAGAAGTCGGTGCCGTCCACCTTCGGCTGCCCGGCGATGAAGGGCGCTTCGCGGTGGCTGGAGGCGTCAGCGATGAGCGGCAGGGACGCAGCGCACGCGGCGAGCACCCCGGTCAGGATCCTGTTCATGGTCATCCCCTGTTGGTGAGTGGGTCACTCGCTATACGGAGCAGGTGCGCCGGCGGATGCATCCGTGCGCGCGGCGGCGACGTAATGAGCGCGTATGGGAACGCGGCGGGGATCTGGTCGTGCGCTCGCCGTGTGCATGGCGCTGCTGCCGGCCTCGGCGTGGACACAGGAAACGGGCAGCACCGCTCTGCAAGAGCTCGTGGGCGAGCGCGCCAGGCGCGTCTGCGGGAACGGATGCGGCGAGCGCCGGCGTGGTGGGACCGGATCAGCTCGCGAACCGCCCCCTGGAGCGCAGCGGGGAGCTGCTCGAGGTCGTTCCCGGACTCATCGTCACGCAACACTCAGGCGACGGCAAAGCGAACCAGTACTTCCTGCGCGGCTTCGATCTCGACCACGGGACGGCTTTCGCGACCGCGGTCGACGGCGTGCCCGTCAACATGCCCAGCCACGTCCACGGCCAGGGCTACACGGACCCGAATTTCCTGATCCCGGAGTGGGTCGAGGAACTCACCTATCGCAAGGTCCCTAGTACGCCGACGTGGGCGATGTCGCGGTACCGGCCGGCTCGGCGGTCGGCAGCTGCGCTACCCGGGGTCCGCGCCCATCACCCAGGACGACACGGTGCGCTCGCACTCCTCGCTCCTGGTCTCGCTCGAGGCCGGCTACCACCTGAGCCCGGCGCACACCGCCACCGTGAGCCTCTACGACCTCTTCAACCGCCAGGACGACGACATCGCCTACTACGACGCCTCGCGGCTGCGCAACGAGAGCGCGCCGGTCGGGGACATCCATTTCCATCCCGCCGAGCCGCGGACGCTGCGCGCCACCGTCGCCTGGCGCTTTTAGAGCGTGACCGCGGCAGTCGTGATCGGGCGGCCGCGCCCCGCGCGCGTCGGGGCGGTATCCTCTTTGGATGCGCGGCAAGATGAGCGTGTTCCTCGTCGGGCCCATGGGCTCAGGCAAGACGGCCGTGGGCCGCCACATCGCCCGCGCCCTGGGGCTACCCTTCTATGACAGCGACGCGGAGATCGAGCGCCGCACCGGCGTCGACATCCCGTTCATCTTCGAGAAGGAAGGCGAGGCCGGCTTCCGGCAGCGCGAGCGCGAGGCCATCGAGGCGCTCAGCGCACTGGAGGGCATCGTGCTCGCCACCGGTGGCGGCGCAGTGCTGCTGCCGGACAACCGCCGGCACCTGGCCGCGCGCGGCTGCGTGGTGTACCTGCAGACCTCCGTGGCCCAGCAGGCCGAGCGCGTGCGCCACGGCCGCAACCGTCCGCTGCTCGCCGCCGCCGAGGACGCCACCGCCCGCCTTGGCCAGCTCATGGATGCGCGCGCGCCACTCTATGGCGAGATCGCCGACGTAATCGTGTCGACCGATGGGCGGCGCGTGCAGCACGTGGCCGAGCAGGTGCTGCGGGAGCTGGCCGCGGCGCGCGCCTGAGCGGCCCTCACGTATACTGACCGCGTGCGGCGCGGGCGTGTGGCCGGCGCCGTGCGCACCGTGGACATCCTGAACGTCGCACTCGCCAACCGCAGCTACCCGATCCTGATCGGTGCCGACCTGCTCGGGCGCGCCGACCTGTTCGCGGCGCGCTGCGGCGCCCGTGACGTCCTGATCGTCAGCAACACCACGGTCGCGCCTCTGTATCTTGCGCGCCTCGCCGCCTCCCTCGACGGGCGCCGTACCGTCGAGGTCACCCTGCCCGACGGCGAGGCGCACAAGACCCTCGCCAACATGGCGCGCGTGCTGGACGTGCTGGTCGCCAACCGCTTCGCGCGCGACTGCGCGGTCGTGGCGCTCGGCGGCGGGGTGGTGGGCGACCTGGCCGGCTTCGCCGCCGCCACCTACCAGCGAGGCGTGACGTTCGTGCAGGTGCCGACGACGCTGCTGGCGCAGGTGGACTCGGCGGTCGGCGGCAAGACCGGCGTCAACCACCCCGGCGGCAAGAATCTCATCGGCGCCTTCCACCAGCCGACCCTGGTGGTCAGCGACACGACGACGCTCGCAACGCTGCCGGCGCGCGAGCTGCGCGCCGGGGTGGCCGAGATCATCAAGTACGGGCTGATCTGCGATGCGGTGCTCTTTGCCTGGCTCGAGGCGCATCTCGAGGCGCTGCTGGCCGGGGACCCGGCCGCGCTCGCGCACGTCATCCGCCGCTCCTGCGAGATCAAGACGGCCATCGTTGCGCGCGACGAGCGTGAGGCGGGCGAGCGTGCCCTCCTCAACCTCGGTCACACCTTCGGGCATGCGCTCGAGGCCGCGACCTCCTACAAGGAGTGGCTCCACGGCGAGGCCGTCGGCGCCGGCCTCGTCATGGCGGCCGCCATGTCGCATGACCTCGGCCTGCTGCCGGCGGCCGAGGCGGCGCGCGTGCGTGCGCTGGTCGCGCGGGCCGGCCTGCCGACCCGCCTCGAGGCGCTCGCCCCGCAGGCGCTGCGGGAACACATGCGCCTGGACAAGAAGATGCAGGACGGGCAGCTGCGCCTGGTACTGCTCAAGCGGATCGGCGAGGCGTTCCTGACGGCGCACTACCCAGCCGCGGCGCTCGCGCGCACGCTCGCGAGCCATTGCGGCGGCGCCTCATGAACGACGTCGCCCCCCCGGCACCCGGCCTCGCCCCGTACGCCGCCCGCGACGACAGCTCGCGCGGCCGGCGCCATCCGGAGCCGAAGCCGGAGTTGCGCAGCGAGTTTCAGCGCGACCGCGACCGCATCATCCACTCGAACGCGTTCCGGCGCCTGGTCTACAAGACCCAGGTGTTCGTGAATCACGAGGGGGACCTGTACCGCACCCGCGTGACCCATTCGATCGAGGTGGCACAGATCGCACGCTCGGTGGCGGTGGCGCTGCGCCTGAACGAACCGCTCACTGAAGCGATCTGTCTCGCCCACGACCTCGGACACACGCCCTTCGGGCATGCCGGGCAGGATGCCCTCAACGAGTGCATGCGCGAGTACGGCGGCTTCGAGCACAACCTGCAGTCGCTGCGCGTCGTCGACGAGCTCGAGGAGCGCTACGCCGAGTTCCGCGGCCTCAATCTCACCTTCGAAAGCCGCGAAGGCATCCTCAAGCACTGCTCGCTCAAGAACGCGCGTCAGCTCGGCGAGCTTGGCGAGCGGTTCATCAAGCGCCAGCAACCCGGCCTCGAGGCGCAGATCGCCAATCTCGCCGACGAGATCGCCTACAACAACCACGACGTCGACGACGGCATCCGCGCGCGGCTGCTGGATATCGCGGCATTGCGCGAGGTGCGCATGTTCCGCCGCCAGCACGACGCGGTACTCGCGCGCTACCCGGAGCTGAGCGAGCGGCGTGTGGTGCACGAGACCATTCGGCGGATGATCAACCACCTGGTGGTCGACTTCATCCGTGCCACGAGTGCCCAGCTCGCGCAGGCCCAGGTGTGCTCGATCGACGAGGTGCGCGCCTATCCTCAGTCCCTGGCCATGCTCTCGGAGCCGTGTCGCGAGGAGCACCTGGAACTCAAGGAATTTCTGCGCGAGCACGTCTACCAGCACTACAAGGTGCTGCGCATGACCTCCAAGGCCCGGCGCGTGTTGCAACAACTGTTTGAAGCATTTTTCTGTGACGCAAGTCTCATGCCGACAGAGCATCGCGATCACGCGCTCCAGGCTGAAAGCACGCACGCGGCCGCCGGACGCGCGCGTGCAGTCGCTGATTACGTCGCCGGCATGACTGATCGCTACGCGATCCTCGAGCACCAGCGCCTCTTCGAGCCCGCCGAACGAACCTGAAGCGTTTTCCTGTCGGAACACGCTGACACAACTAAGACACTGATTTTCCGCACAGAGATTGGTGCGGTGCGGTGCTATGTCCTACAGAACAGCTAAGCTTGTAAGCTGTTGTTTTATATGATGTTCCAAGATTGAACGCGCGATCAATGGGTGCTCTGTCATACATCGTAAATTGACATAAGTTACTGAGCTGCCTAGAGTTATGTCACAAGAACGGGCGCTTAGGGCTCATGAATAAATCGGCCAGGGAGAAAGAAGCGGTGTTGAGCGTGTTCGCTGCGCTTGTGCAGCCGCTCATGCGCGTCGCCTTCGAGTACGGAATCTCCGCTGGCGAGATTGCGGGTGTGGTGCGACGCACATACATCCAGGCGCTCGAAGCACGGCTGTTGGAACAGAAGCGGGCGACCACCGACGCCCGCCTAGCGGTCGTCGCAGGGCTGGCGAAGTCAGACGTGACAGCGTTGCGTGACGCGACGCGCTCTGGCGCTCCGCACAGCCTGCGAGGCAGCGTAAGCCTCGATCAGGTAACAAATCTTCTCACAGTGTGGCACACGCACTCTGGTTTCTCTGGCGCTTATGGGTTGGCGCTGGAGCTCGATCTTGCGCCCACGCACGATTCGCCCCGACGCAGTTTCCGCGAGCTGATCAAAGCAGCGTGCCCTGGAGCGGACGAAGAGGCGCTCCTGGACGAGTTGGTCGCTTCTGGGTCGGTTGAGGTTATTGATTCGATCACGGTCCGCTGTCTGTCACGAGCCTATGTGCCGAAAGGGGCGGACGTTAAGCGGATCGAGCGGATGGGGCGATTCTTGGCAGTAGTTACCGCCAATTTTGTCCACAACCTACTCCGTGTGAGTCCCGAGCCAATTTACTTTGAGCGCGCTGTTGTATCGGACGAGCTCCTCTCGGATACAGGGCGGGACAGATTTATGGCCGTTGCCGGGGAGCGAGGCCAGGAACTGCTTACCGAGTTGGACACGTTTCTTACACGTCTCTCAACATCTGAGCGAAGCGACAAAGGCAAGAAATACGGTGTCGGCGTGTATTTCTTTGAGGATCAGCTTGTCAATGGGATTACCGACATACAACCGAGAGAGACCTACGACGGAAAGAGCAGTCGTAAGGTGTCACCCGTGGAGGAAATCGATGTCCTCGCGGGTCTGGGTCACCAGAAGCCATAGACCAGAATGCTTTGGGAGATTTTTCGATGATGAAGACATTAGGGATTGCAGCAACCACCGCTTTCTTGGCTGCGTCCTCCGCGGTGTCCGCGGGGATCAGTGGTGGCGGTGCTGCGGTTAACGGCATCAGCGGTGGTGGCGCTGCGGTCAACGGGATCAGCGGCGGCGGTGCTGCGGTCAATGGCATCAGCGGCGGTGGCGCTGCGGTCAACGGGATCAGCGGCGGCGGTGCTGCGGTCAATGGCATCAGCGGCGGCGGTGCTGCGGTCAATGGCATCAGCGGCGGCGGTGCTGCGGTCAATGGCATCAGCGGCGGCGGTGCCGAGTTGCTTGTAGTTGGTCCGGTGGAGGCTGTTAACGCGGACTCTGGGATCGCACTGGTCCTGGGTCAGAGGGTGCAGTCCGAAGTCGCGGGCCGTCTTACGGTCGGCGAGGCGGTAGCTGTATTTGGAACGTTACGAGCGGACGGAATCATCGGCGCGTCTTTCATCCAGTCTCGTGGGCTTTATGTGCCTGGCGCAACGTCGATCTATCTAACAGGCAGCGTGCAAAAATCTGACGCGGCACTAGGGCGCGTAGTCGTCAATGGCGTAATCGTTGACCTTACCGCGGCCATGTCGCGTGGCACGGTCTCCCCGCTTGTTGGCGCCAAGATGAGGATTATTGGTACCCAGCCTGTCAGTCGCGGGCTTGTGGTTGTTGAGGGCATCAGCGGCGGTGGTGCTGCGGTCAACGGGATCAGCGGCGGTGGTGCTGCGGTCAACGGGATCAGTGGTGGTGGCGCTGCGGTCAATGGCATCAGTGGCGGTGGCGCTGCGGTCAATGGCATCAGCGGCGGTGGTGCTGCGGTCAATGGCATCAGCGGCGGTGGCGCTG
>Ga0070681_10004833_pt1 | contig 12911 bp, 10 predicted proteins | sample KBSC83BmetaG_FD_65650 | JGI IMG/M metagenome (GOLD analysis project Ga0070681, IMG submission 65650) | Corn rhizosphere microbial communities from Kellogg Biological Station, Michigan, USA - KBS C8-3B metaG | ecosystem: Host-associated > Plants > Roots > Rhizosphere | place: USA: Michigan... | reverse complement strand
GACGTCGGGCTGGAACTTTGTGGGCTTCGGGCTGTTGACGCTGGTGGCAGGCATGGTGGCGTATTGGCTCTGGACGCGCCAGTCACGGCGGGAAGCGGCGTAGCAGTATTTAGGATAACTTCCCAATTTCTTTCTATTGCTGTGAAACGTGCGTTAAATGACGTAGTATCTATGCCCATCAGGATAGGTAACTTATTACAATAATTCCTTCTGGTGAGGGAAGTGCTCTAAACGAGAAAGCCTTCGGGCCGGAAGAAAACCATGCGCTTGAATCGACTTCGGAATCGTTTGGTCGCAGTGAATGCAGTTCTAGAAGAGATTGACCGCCGGCGCGAAAAAACGGGCAACCCGGACGTAGGCTGGGCCATTGAAAAGCGGGTTCTCGACGCAGAGATGTTAGATCTCGAACGGGCGATTGCAAAAGAGAATGCCGAACAGGCGGCTATGCCAAAGATTGATTCGGCACGGTCGGAGAGCTAGGCACGGCCTAACGCCACAGGTTGATTGCGGGGCTGCGGTCTTGTCGCAGGTGGGATAAAAAGCCGCAGGTCTTCCGCCAACCCCGGCGGCAGCCCTGCGCTACAGCGCCTGGCGCGCTTTCGCTTCCTCTCCGAATATGAGGGCGTCCGGGCCCGAGAGCGTCAGAAAGATCCGGTAATTCTTCGCAGCCTCGTCCCGTCGTCCCTGCTTCTCCAGAATGACGCCGCGGAGGTAAAACAGCCTGGGAAAGGCGAGAGACATGAAGATGTCCCCAGATGTACTTGGAATAGGATTGTGCTCGACCAGCGGAGCCGCTTGTTCCAAGTGGCCGGTTTCCAGCTTCGTCCATGCAAGCAGGACAGGCAAAATCTGCGCCGGCTCGGGCGCGGAGTGTTGATATAAATCCGAGAGTAGAGGCTCAGCCGCTTGAAACTCCTTATGTAGCAGGAGCGCGTAAACAAGTACGATTTTCCGCAAGCGCTCTTTTTCCGGGCCAGGCAATAGCTGTTCGGCACGCGCCGTCCACTCGGACGCCGAACCGGCGGGTTCGATCAGGAACCGTGCGATCAGCGCCTGCGGAGAAGCCGCGGCCTGCGAGGCGGCCTTCATACCGAATTCGCGGGCACGCGTCTGGTCGCCCAACTCGAGGTGCCAAATAGTGAGCTGGGAATAAAGCTGGGGGGCTATGGCCGCGAGTGCAGCGGGCAGGGAATGGACAAATGCTTCCATCCGTGCGGCCGCCTGCCTCCTTCTTCCGCTGGCAAACTCCCACTCGGCGCGGCGAAAATCAACCACTGGGTCTTTGCCCCTCGTGTCCAGGTACTGGTTGAAAATTGCATCGGCGCCCTTGATGTCGCCAGTCATCAATCGCGCATGGGCTGCCTTCGTCAGCTCGATGCCATCCGCGAAATGAGGATCTTTATCGTACGACTGCCGGAAGAATGTTTCGGCGGCAGCGAATTGTCCAAGGTAAAAGTTCACCTCACCGAGTGAATCGAGGGCGTTGGGATCATCCGGCCTTATACGTGCATAATCATTCAGGGCCTTAGTCGCCTCCGGCAGGTTGCCGGCGTACATCTCGGCGTATCCTAACTGATTTAGTAATGCGGCGTCATGCGGTTCGAGCGATATTGCCTTTTTCAGGTTTTCGATGGCGGCCGCGTAGTGGCGCGCACCCAGGTTGCTCTGCGCCAGTTGCCGGAAGACTCCGAGATCGGCCGGATTCAATCGCCCAACCGTATCGAGAGCGCGAGCGCCTGCGGCGAAATCTCCGTGAAGTCGAGCTGCAATTGCGTCGAGCCGTGCGCGCTCCAGTTCGGGAATCGCAGGACCTCTGGCGGATGCCATGGCGAGCACGCGTTCCGCTTCGGCTGCATTGTTCTGAACTATCGCCAACTCGGCTAATGCCACGTAGACCTGCCCAAAATTTGGGTCCGCACGGGCCGCTCGCGCGAAAGCCTGAGCGGCTGATCCATTGGTAGACTCCAACCCGGCGCAGTACTCCCGCAGGGCCTCCGGATTCTGTGTTCCGAATGGGCGCACCGGTGTGGTCAGCTGTTTCGCGAGTGAGTCCGCCAGGGCAATCACACTCTGCGGCATCGATCCTGCCGCCGTGAGGGTCCGGTCGTTTTTTTGGCGCTGCGTTGAGTACAGCCCGGCATCCAACCTCAGCTTGCCAGCCTCGCGCGAGATTTGGCCGTAGATGATTTGGGTGGCGCCGGCAAGCGATGCAGCGGTTTGTTCGGTGGAAATTCCGGGGGCCGTCAATGGGCGCGGTCCCAATGTGCGATCGGCACTGTGCAAGGTTCCCAACGGAATCACAGAGAGGGTTCGTGAGCCCGCCAGCTCAGCAGTCATCACTTCGGAAACCGCTCGTCCCATCCAGTTCAGTGAATCGTCACCTGTCAGGTTTTCAAAGCGCAGGATCGCCAGTCTTGGTATGGAGGCCGTATCGCGACGGGAACAGGAGCCGGCAAGGGCCGCTGCAATTACCAGTAGAAGCGTGAGACGAAGCCGTACATGCACTCTACTACAGTACACGCGGTTCGATAACCAGCAGTTGCTGGAACTCGGGCAATTTGCGCAGAGATACGAACTCGGGATCATCCATAAGCTTCTTGCGTTCGGTAAAACCCTCTTCGAGCGCTTTGCGAATATAGAGCAGCGCCCGGTCGTTCATGCCCGCCTGCGCGTAGGTTTTTGCGAGGTAGTAATGAAACTTGGCGCGTTCCTCGACGCTGCGCTCCTGTAACATGATGCCCCAGGAACCACGATGCTCGAACACGTCGGGATCGAGGGTTAGCGCTTTCTGATAAGTTTCGGCTGCCAGTTTGTAATTCTTGCGCGCGAAATAAGCGGTCCCCAGGTTGCTGTAGATGGAAGCGGAGTTTGGAGAGAGCTTTAAGGCTTTGCTGTAAAGCTTGACTGCGTGCCGGTAGTTCTTCTTCGAATAATAGATTGTGCCCAGATTATTGATGGCTTCGGGGTATTTCGAATCGAGTCTCATGGCGCGCTCGTAGTATTTCTTAGCCACGTCGGTCTGTATCATTTGGTGATACGCAATGCCGATTTTATTTTGGATGACGGGCGAGTCGAGAGGCGCCTCCTTGTACGTCTCGGCGGCCTCGCGATACATTTTGCGCGCCATCAGAATGTCCGCGCGCCGCTCGGCGCTAAGAGCGACTGGCTTGGGCGCCGCAGTAACGGTCGTGTTGTCGGGAGCTCTGGAAGGGTCGAGCAGTGGATTTTGAGCCAGGACCGGTGCGGATAAACAGGAACCTAAAGCGAGGGAAAACCATAGGGGCGACAGCATAGGGCCTCCATCGCCCTATTTAAACACATCCATCATGCGCCGGAAAAACCCCTTCCGCTTCTGCTGTTTTTGACCTTGTTGGTCTTGCGTGCCGTCGGGCGGTGCATTAGACGCAACAGCTCCATTGGGAGATGCTGGACGGCGCATACGCGGATCACCGGCCGATAGTTGCCCGTTCTGCGGACTGAGCGCGGGAGGCGCCGGCACTTCCCAACCGGCGACATGAGTCGCTCCGGGATTCGAGCCGCCGTGCAGGGGACAGGTACCCACCGGCTGCGTGCCCGCGATAAAAACCTCCGCCTTAGTCAAGGGACAAAAAGGTGTGGCGGGCATGCCTGATTGGGGGTCGATCTCGACGGAAACGATGCCATCCGGCGCCTTGAAAGGCTTGGCATCGCGGTAGGCGCGATATTGCAGCGCGCGCTTCATGAACTCAGCCCATATCGGGGCAGCCGAATGCGCGCCTTCGAGATTTAATTCGCGGTTATCGTCAAAACCGACCCACACGATGCACAGCAATTCCGAAGTGAAACCCGCAAACCACCCGTCGCGAGAGGTTCCCGTCTTGCCCGCCGCCGGAACCGTAAAGCCGCGGGCGCGCACGGCGGCGGCGGTACCTGTGCGCAAAACTTCCTCGAGCATGTTGACCATCAGGTACGCGACTCTCGGATCGAGAACCTGCCGCGTTTCCAGTTTGTTCTGGTAAACAGCCGATCCGTTCTGCGCACGCACCGTGGCGATCCAGTTGGGATGCACATAGGCGCCCTGATTGGCGAATACGGTGTATGCGCCGGCGATCTCCAGCGGCGTTGTGTCGTAAGCTCCCAGCGCCACCGCGGGAGTTGCCTGGATATCCTCATTCAGCCCGGCCTTTTTGGCGAATTGAACAACCGAATCGTAGCCCACTGTCTCCGCTACTTTGATAGCCGCAATGTTCATGGATTTTGCGAGCGCCTGCCGGAGCGTCACCTCGCCGTGGTACTCATGCTTGAAATTTCCCGGTGCGTAGGGCTTGTTGTCGTACCAGAAAGTGGTCGGTTCATCCATCACCATGGTCGCCGGCGTCAGGATATGCGGTCCACCCTCGAGGGCGGTATTCATGGCAGTGGCGTAGACAAAGGGTTTGAAGGACGAACCCGGCTGCCGCATCGCGAGCACGCGGTTCAACTGGCTGGTGCCGTAGTTGCGCCCGCCGGTGAGCGCTTTAATCGCGCCGGTGTGGGGATCGAGCGCGATCAGGGCCACCTGCGCTTCCGGAAACGACACATTTTTGTGCCTGCGCTGCTTCTTCAATTGCTCATCGACATTCTGCATGCCGATGCGAATGGCCTCCATGGCCGCGCGCTGCAAGTCCAGATCGAGCGTGGTGTAAATGCGATACGAGCTGGCCTGAAAATCCTTGTCCTGAAAACGCGACTGCAGGTCGTCGTTGACCAGGTCGACGAAATAGGGCGCTTCGGCGGATTCCGACCCGGCGGCGAGGAGTTGAATAGGAGCATCGCAAGCCAGAGCGTATTCACGCTCGGTGATGTAAGCGTTCTGCCGCATCAGCGAGAGGACCAGGTTTCGCCGCTCGCGCATGCGGTCGGGATGCCGGAACGGATTGTAGTAGCTGGGCCGCTGCACCAGACCGGCGAGCATGGCTGCCTGGGGAAGCGTCAGCTGCCGGATGTCTTTCCCGAAGTACACCTGCGCGGCTTCCCCGAATCCGCGAATGCCAAATGTCCCGCGCTGGCCGAGGCTGATTTGATTACAATAAAATTCGAAAATCTGTTCCTTCGAAAGCTTCTGCTCGAGCTCGAGGGTGATCATTACCTCGGCGGCCTTCCGCTTCCAGCTCTTATCGTTGTCCAGCCAGAAGCCGCGTGCGAGCTGCATGCTCAACGTGGATGCGCCTTCGGCTTTGCGGCCTTCTTTCAAGTCCACATAAACGGCCCTGACGATGCGGAAAGGATCGAAACCGGCGTGATGAAAAAACCGCTTGTCCTCGGCCGAAATGATCGCGTCGATTAGCACCTTGGGAATATCGTTGTAGTGGACCAGCCGGCGTTTCTCCCGGTTCCGGTCGTATAAATTTGTGATCAGCTCCGGTTCGAGCTGGAATTGGCTGCGGTCGGTGTTGTCCTGAAGCGAAATAATCTGCGAGATCCGGCCGCCGGAAAACTTGATAACGCCTTCTTCTTCCTTGAAATAAGAATCGCGGCCGGGAAAGATATCGATAGCCTGGCCATCGGGCCTCACGTTGTACCAGCCCATCGGATTCCCTCGCGACTCGCTGTAACCACTGAGCCGCAACTCGAGCGCAAGTTCGGATGCGGTAATAGGGTCGCCGACACCCACCACTTTGGGCGCCGCGAAAATCTTGGAGGTGTTGGCAAAGGGTCCGGCGTTCAGCTTTTGATCGATCAGGCGGGAGTATTTGACGTAAAAGTAGGTGAAGCTGAGGATGCCGGCGGCAATCACCAGCGCCAGGCTGACGAGGGCGGCTTTGCCGAACGGCCCCGTGATGAAGCGGGCCAACCGCGCGTCCCTAGGAACCCGCACTTTTACTGCGCTTTTCTTTCCAGCCATGAAAACTCTATTGTATCAATCCAGCCTTTTCCGACTAATGGGGCGCCGCAATACTAGACGAGAAATGCAGGTCTACGGTATACAAGGCAAAGCTGATCCGAACCACATAGCGCACATCCGTGCGCCCGTTTTCGGCATTGTGCCGGATTTGCAGATGGTCGGGAGCAATATCGAGGCCGAGGGAGTGGCCTTTATCCAAAATGGTTTTCTCAAGCACTTCGTCGGAAGCGGGTGCGGTGTCACGCAAGAAGCGCTCAAACTGCAGGTTACGGATATACACCCGGCCGAGTACGCCGCCGAAAAGGGCAAGTCCAGCGAGCACGACGACGGCCGCTCCAATTCGCCAGGCCGGAACTGGGTTGGAGGCGATCGGCTCGTCGCGATCGCTCACTGCCGCGGCTCAGTATCCTTCGAAGTCGCGCAAAGTTCAGCCCACATATCGCCGCTCTCGGTCCATTCGGGAGTTTCGATGCCGGAAATTTGCAGTTCCTCCTCTTTCAGGGTCCCATGCCCATACGGGCAGATGTATTCGATGCGAGGCCGGCCAAGGAATAGCATACGACCCCAGGAGCCGGTCTCTATCGGCATGCGCAGCCGCCGCAGGCAAACACGGCAGCGATACCGCTGATCCAGCACACAAAGATACAGCAGACCCGCGGTTGCCAGAAACCAGAGACCCACTACCAAGGTGTACACAAGGTCGAAGCCGAACCGCGAGGCGACCAATGCCCGGACATTGTCGTAGAACAAAGGCAACGGCCAGAAGGAGTTGATGCCCCGGAGCAGGCCGTAAGAGATGGCTCCGGAGATTGCCAGCTTGCCGGCGAATAAACTCCAGTAGCGCATAACCGTTAGACGTCCTTCCCTATCATAAAGTTTCGACCTGCCGCGCAATAACTCCACTAGTTCCGGGCGAGATTCCGCGCGAAGAAAATCAGGTTGGCCGGACGTTCGGCCAACCGCCTCATGAAATATGGATACCACGCTTTTCCGAACGGGACATAGAGCCTGAGCCGATAACCTTCGGCAACCAGACGCCGTTGCAGGTCGCGCCGGATGCCGTAAAGCATTTGAAACTCAAAGCTCTCCGGCGTGATGTTCTTTCCCCGCGCGAAATTTTTTGTTTCTTCAATCATTTTGGGATCGTGCGTGGCAATCGCAGGATAAGTGCCGGTTGCGAGCAATAATTTCATCAAGTCAACGAAATTTTTATCGACATCGGCTTTTCGCTGAAACGCAACTTCCGGCGGCTCGAGGTACGCTCCCTTACAGAGCCGAACGCGAATCCCCCGCCGGCATAACATCTCGATATCCTTCTCGCTGCGATATAGATACGCCTGTATCACGGCTCCCACGGTTCCGTACTGTGCATGGAGATCGGTGACCAATTGCAACGTGCGCTCGGTATGATTGCTCGATTCCATGTCCACGCGCACAAAGTTGTTCAGCTCTTTTGCGCGGCGTGCGAGTTGCTCCACATTGGCGCGGCAGGCCTGTTCCGAAATGTCAATACCGAATTGCGTGAGCTTGAGGGAAACGTTGCACCGGATCCCGTTTCGAGCGATCTCTTCAAGAGCTTGCAAGTACACATCGCGCGACGCTTCCGCTTCGGCCGTAGAACTGACGTTTTCCCCCAGATGGTCCAAGGTGAGCGAGATTCCTTCGCTATTGATGCGGCGGCCAGCCTCGAGAGCATCGGCGAGTGTGTCTCCCGCGACGAATCGCGCAGCCAGGCGACGGGCTAGAGGCGATTTTTCCAGCCACTTGCGCAGCGACTTGCGCCGGGAGAGGAAGAGCAGGAAAGCGCGCACGCTTTTCAGCTTAAGATTCTTCGAACAGGCCTGGCGCTCGCGGCACCACGTCAATGCGCTCGGGCACGGGCGGTTCTTCAGCCGTGGTGGCTCCCAGCTCGCGAATGCGCCGCAAGGAAGGATAGAGCCGCGATTCCAAAGAGGCGACCGAGCGGTTGAACGCCTCTACGGACTTGCCCAGGGCGCGCCCCACATCGTTGAAATGCGTCTGCTGGGTCACGATGCGATCGAAAAGCTCGGCGGCAAGTTCCCGGATCTGCTCTGCATTTTGCGCGAGCTGTTCCTGCCGCCAGCCGTAAGCAACGCCTTTCAAAATCGCGATGAGCGTGGAGGGCGTGGCCACCAAAATCTTCAGCCGCGCCGCATCTTCCACCAGGCTATCTTTGTGCTCGAGCGCGGCGCTGAAGAAATGGTCTCCGGGAAGGAAGAGAATCACGAATTCCGGGGCGGGCTGGAATTGAGCCCAGTAGGTCTTATTGCTGAGCTGGTCGACATGCTTCGCGACCTGCTGGCTGTGGCGGAGCATGGCGTTGCGCCGGTCAGTTTCGGAGGTCGCGGCTACGGCATCGAGATACGCCGTCAGAGGCACTTTTGCATCGACCACGATGGTCCGATCACCCGGCAGCTTCACTACCATGTCCGGCCGGATGCGGCCGTTGTCCGTCTCATGCGTCTGCTGCTCGACGAAATCGCAGCGCTCGACCATCCCCGAAAGCTCCGCTACGCGGCGCAGCGTAATTTCTCCCCAGCGGCCGCGCACCTGGGGCGCGCGCAATGCCGTGACGAGCGAGGCCGTTTCTTTCTGTAGCTCGAGTTCCCTTTGCGCGAGACTCTGGAGCTGCTGCTCGATGCCACCAAACGCCCGCTGGCGTGCCGACTCCATCTCATGAATCTGCGCGTCGAGCTTGGAGAGCGAATCGGCCACCGGCTTTACAATGCGTTCAACAGCGGTCTGCCGCTGTGCCATGTCGCCGGTCATCTCGACGCGCACGGTCTCGAGCGTGGCTCGCGCGGAATCGAGAAACGTTTGCTGGGTGGAGCGCAGCGCCGCGTCTGCCACTGCCTGAAATGTTTCCGCTAATTTGCTGCCTCCGCTTTGGGCCGTCGCCAGATTCACTTCCGCCAGCTTACGGGCGGCATCGAGTTCCACCATCCTGGCGCGCATGAACAATCCGATAAAAATTGCGCCCAAAACGAATCCCGAGATAAATAAGCTGACGCCAAATAACGTGGTGAGTGGCATGCTGCCCTCAAGTTAGCACGCGAACCGCGGAGGTAAACCAGAAAAGTGGCGCCGGTCCAGTGTTCACAACCGCAGGCATGAATGCCTACTCCACTGAGCTGCAGGCATGAACTTATGAACGGTAGCGCAGCAGCAGCACGCCGATCGCGATCGTCAGCACCGTGAGCGGGATGCCGGCGCGCGCATATTCCCAGAAGCCGATTTTGACCTTGTGGCGGGCGCGCTGGATCACGATCAGATTTGCGACTGACCCGAGCACCGTGAGATTTCCGGCGAGCGTGGAAGACATGGCAAGCGTGAGCCAGGCGTGACGCGGGTCCGGCAGGTGTGGAATGAACGGCCGGAATACCAAAACGGCGGGCACATTGCTGACGATATTCGAGAGCACCGCCGCGAAGGCGCTCATGACACCTGACTTTTCCAGGTGCAAGCCGGAGGCGATCGCGAACAGATCCCTCGAGAGCGAAGTCTTCTCAACGCCTTGAACCACGATGAACAGGCCAATGAACAATACCAGCAGCGACCAATCGATCTCCGCGTAGATACGCTCGGGTTTCACGCGCCGCGTGACCAGCAGCAATGCACCCGTAACCAGCGCAACTTTGGCCACCGGCCAGCCCGCAAAGAACAAGACGATCATGACCGCTGAGGCCACAGTGGATTTCCACGCGAGCACACGATGGACGCGCACGGGCGGCGGTTCTATCTCGACGCGCGCCGCTGTGCGGAGAAACTCGCGGCGATAAACCAGCGCGATGATGGCGACTACCATGACCATCCCGGCCAGCGCCACGGGGGCGAGGGCCGCGGCAAAATCACGATAGCCGATGCCAGAGAAGCTGCCGATCAGCATGTTCTGCGGATTGCCGGTAATGGTAGCGACACTGCCGATATTGGATGCCATCGCCACGGCTAATAAATAGGGCACAGGGTTGCGGCGGAGCTGCGTCGTGATATCCAACACGAGAGGGGTCAATACCAGACACATGGTGTCATTTACGAAAAATGCGGAGAATAGACCCGACACCGCGACGATGGATGCGAGCAGTATCAGGGGCTGGTGCGCGTGCTTGATGACCCACTCGGTTACCAGCGCGAAGAAACCCGAGAGCCGGAGGTTCGCCACCACAATCATCATGCCGAACAGCAGCAAGATGGTGTCCGTATTGATGGCTGCGATGGCTTCAGAAATACTTAGGACATTGAGAGCCACCATCAAGGTGGCGCCGATGATTGCGGCGCCGGTCCGGTCCACGCGAAAACCGGGCAAGCGGCCAATCGCCAAAACCAGATAGGTTCCCAAAAAAATGAGGACGGCCCAAAGCGTCACTGGCGGCGCCATGCCATCATCTTAAGTGAATGAAGAGGGTCGACCTCATTTTTTTCGATGCGGGCGGAGGCCACCGGGCGGCGGCGACCGCGTTGCACCAAGTCATGACTCATCAGCATCGGCCGTGGGACGTCCGCATGATCAATCTGCAGGAGCTGCTCGATCCGTTGGATATTTTCCGCAAGATCACGCGTATCCGTTTGCAGGACATCTACAATCTGCTGCTGCGAAAAGGCTGGACGCTGGGCTCGCCGCAGCTGATGCGCGCCATGCACGGCGTCATCTGGCTGTATCACCGGCCCACCGTTCGGTTGCTCGAGAAATTCTGGCGCGAGGAGCGGCCGGATCTGGTCGTCTCCGTGGTACCGAATTTCAATCGCGCTTTGTTTGAGAGCCTGCACCGCGCACTGCCACGCGTTCCGCTGGTGACTGTGCTGACCGATCTGGCCGATTACCCGCCGCATTTCTGGATCGAGCGACAGCATCAGTATCTGATCGGCGGCACCGAGCGCGCCGTCTCGCAGGCACGCCAGATGGGACACGAGACCGCTCACGTATTCCAAACGTCCGGCATGATTCTTGCGCCGCGTTTTTACGAGACGCCCGAAATAGACCGGCGCGCGGAACGGCAGAAGCTTGGCCTCGATCCGGATTTGCCCACCGGCCTGGTCCTTTTTGGCGGCCACGGATCGCGCAAGATTCTTGACATCGCGCGCCGGCTCGATCAATCCGGTTTGAAACTGCAGCTCATCCTGATCTGTGGAAAGAACCAGAAGCTGGCCGATGAACTCCGCAAGATGCCGCACCGGATTCCGATATTTGTCGAAGGATTCACCGCTGAGATCCCTCACTATATGCGGCTCGCGGATTTTTTCATCGGCAAACCCGGGCCGGGAAGTATCAGCGAGGCGCTGGCGCTGAACCTACCGGTGCTGGTCGAGCGAAATGCGTGGACGCTGCCGCAGGAACGCTACAACGCCGATTGGGTCGTGGAAAAACAGGTGGGTCTGGTGCTGCGAAGTTTCCGCTACATCGTGCCGGCCGTGGCGGAACTCCTGCAGCCGGAGAACTACCGGCGCTTTCGCGAAAAGGCCGCGGCGCAGCAGAACCGCGCGGTATTTGAGATACCCGATATCCTGGAGAAAATCCTCAAGTCATGCGATGCATCACATTAATTCTCTTAGCCGCAGCGGGCTTGTGCGCTGAGGACCGGTTTCTCGATTGGATGAACCACATTGCGCAGCAGCAGCTCGACCGCCGGGAGGCGGCTGTCAAGGCCGTGCAGACGGTGGAGCAGGCCGAGGCGCGCAAGCGTGAAGTCCGCGCGAAAATTCTGGAGCTGATCGGCGGCCTGCCGGATTACACGGGTCCGCTGAACGCGCGTGTTACAGGCCGTATTGATCGGCCCCGCTACATCGTCGAGAAAGTGATTTTCGAAAGTCTGCCGCAATACTACATCACAGCCAATCTCTACCGTCCGCGGCAGGCGGGTAAATATGCCGGGGTGCTGTTGCCGCTGGGTCATTGGCTCGAGGGTAAGGCGGCAGTAGAGCTGATCGCCGCGAACCTCGCCATGAAAGGTTTCGTCGTGCTCGCTTATGATCCAGTGGGCCAGGGTGAACGGCAGCAAGCTTATGACCGGCGCATGCGGAGATCGCTTGGCGGCGGGACCACCGACCAGCACATCCTGGCGGGAGCACAAAGCCTGCTCGCGGACGAGAGCTTTGCACGGTTCCGCATCTGGGATGCCAAACGCGCGCTGGATTATCTGCTGAGCCGGCCGGAGGTGGACGGCAATAACATCGGCTGCACCGGCTGTTCGGGCGGTGGCACCTTGACCACATATATTTCGGCGCTCGATCCGCGCATTAAAGTGGCGGCGCCGGCTTGTTACATGAATACTTTCCGTTTGTTGTTCACCGGGCCGACCGGCGATTCGGAGCAGAGCATCCCGAACTTTCTCGCGGCAGGCCTGGATCTGGCGGATTATGTCGAGTTGTTCTCACCTAAGCCGTGGCTGATGGTTTCCACGGTTGGCGATTTCTTTCCGATCGAAGGCGCGCGCCACGCTTATCAGGAAGCTTCCGACTGGTATTCGCTTTATGGGGCAAAGGAAAAAGTCGCATGGGCCATTGGGCCGGGAGGCCATGGCACACCGCTTGAAGATCGCGAAGCAATTTACGGGTGGATGATTCGATGGCTGAAAGACGGCCGCGGCAATGCCAAAGAAGAGCCAGTCGAACGCTCGGCGGCGTCCGATCTCTGGGCAACCGAATCGGGACAGGTGGACGGCCGCGACCTGTACGAGATCATCCGCGATGATTTTCGGCGCAAACAGTCGCAGGGCAGCCGCGCGGAGATGCTCGCAGCTATCCGCAAAAGCGCCGCATTACCCGCAGGCGGCGGGGTGCGCTTTTTGGACGAAAAACCGGACGCCGATTTCGCTACCCAGCACGTCGCCATTGAAACCGAGCCCAGCCTCGATATCTCCGGTACGCTCTACACGCCGCGTACGGACGGACGTAAACCCGCGGTGCTGCTAGTGGATGGTTCGGCCGCGCTTGCGGAGCAACTGGCCCGGATTGGGAATGTTGTGCTCATGTTGGCGCCGCGAGGACTGCCGGCGAGCAACACGCGCACTCTGATTGGCGACTGGATCACCAA
>Ga0070681_10004832_pt1 | contig 12912 bp, 13 predicted proteins | sample KBSC83BmetaG_FD_65650 | JGI IMG/M metagenome (GOLD analysis project Ga0070681, IMG submission 65650) | Corn rhizosphere microbial communities from Kellogg Biological Station, Michigan, USA - KBS C8-3B metaG | ecosystem: Host-associated > Plants > Roots > Rhizosphere | place: USA: Michigan... | reverse complement strand
ACGGTCCTCGCGCTTCACTGCGCCCCCGGGGATCGCGTTCCGGAGGGACAGGCGCTCCTGGAGCTGTCGTCCTAGGGCGCAGCCGGATCGGGCCCGTGCAGATTTTTTTTGCAATGCGCTGAGATATTTTGCGGGGGCGCAGCAGATAACGTGTTGCAGTTACTGTCTCCCGCGTGAACGTTGTCGAGCGGGTGGTGTCGAGGGAATACGTGCAGACCGCTTATCCGCACGATAGGGACATAGCGCTTCTCGATTCCCCGGACGAATCAGGATCGTTCGTGCGGGGCATCCTAAGGCGGGAGGCAGTAACCGCTCTCACCTCAGGTTCGCTCGCCCGCCGGCCAGGATCAGGAGCGCGACCTCGAGTGGACGGTTTTTCTCATCTCCGAGCTTGCCTGCGGAAGAAGCTTGTAGCACGATCCGACTTCGTTCTTTGGACCCATGGAAGGGGGTCGCGCAACGAGCGCAGCCGCACATGAGCCTCACGTGCAGGGAAAGCACGCCCAGGCTCGAAAATTCCAACTAGAGTTCTACACGGAAATCTTCGGAGGCAGGGATGTCACGCCGATCCAGACTTCACGTGCCGGAGGGCGTTTACTACGTCGTCCAGCGCAGCAACGCACGCCAGCCAATCTTCACCGAGCCCGCGGACTACACGACGTTCGAGCGTTTGTTATCGACGATGCTCGTTCGCTGTCGCGTCCGGGTTCACGCGTACTGTTGGGAGATCGATGCGATCCGCCTGGTCGTACAGATCTCGGACATGCCTGTTGGGCGGCTCATGCAGCGGCTCAGCAGCCAGTATGCGCGGCGGGTCCATCGCCGGCAGGGCGAGTCGGGGCACCTCTTCCAGCAGCGCTACCAGGCTCTGCTGATCGACCCGGACGCGTACCTGTTGAAGCTCATACGGTACCTGCACCTGCTGCCGGTACGTTCCGGGAAGGTGGCGAGTCCCGATGACTACGAGATGAGCAGCCACCGCGCTTATCTCGGCACCACCAACGTCCCGTGGCTCACCACCAACGTGGCCTTGCGGATGATGGCGCAGAAACCCGATCAGGCGCGCTTCGCCTACCGGCGGCTGATGTTCGAGAGCATCCCGTCGGATGACGATGTCAACTTCGATCGCGGCGGGCCGGAGGACCCGCGGGTGTTGGGCGACCGCCAGTTCATGACCAACATTCCACGCAACCAGCGCGTCCATCGCAGCACCTACTCGCTCGAGCAGGTGATCGATACGGTGTCGTGCACTTTGGGCCTGGAACGCAGCGAAGTGCTTTCACGATCGCGGCAGCGGCGGCTGGCCCTGGCGCGGGCGTTGATCACCTGGTACGCAACCGAGCGCGGCGTGGCGACACTTGCCGAAGTGTCACGACGCCTGCAGCGGGACCCGTCGACATTGTTTGTCGCCGTGGAACGCTATCGCACGCTGCGGCCGGAGCTGTTCAACCTGACTGCGCTGCGCGATTCGGGACCTCTCGTGAGGCAGGTAGCGCCATCGTGAACCGGGGCATGGCCGCCGCCTAACGGCGGCGGCCTACCGTCCTAACACTACGGCGCGTCCGTAATTTTGCGGTTGCGCCGCGCCGTGGAAACATAAGGCGAGTCGCTGTCGAAGAACCGCCACTCTTTTTGCGCCCACTTGCCGGCGTAGTCGACGCCGATCCGGGGACTGCGGCTGATTCGCGGTGCGGGCGCGCGCGAGGGCGGGTGCTCGATCCAGAGGACGTTGCCGCAGAGATCCTGGCGGTTGAGGGCGCGATCGATCCCCATCGCCCGGCACAGCAATCCGGGCCCCCACGTCTTGTCGGCGATTCCACTGACGGGCTCCAGCGCGCGAATCAGAACGGCGTGCGGTGTGCCTTCCTGCGCGGTGACCGCGTTCAGGCAGTACCAGAAGCCGTAGATGAAGTACACGTACGCGTGGCCGGGCGGCCCGAACATGACTTCGGTGCGAGCGGTTCTTCCTCTGGAAGAGTGTGCCGCAAGGTCGGCAGGGCCCTGGTAGGCCTCGGTCTCGACGATACGGCCAATGCGTGTCGTGCGGCCGTCATCGTGAACAAGATGTTTTCCGATGAGCTCGCGGGCGACTGTCAGGGTGCCGCGCGCGTAGAACGCCCGTTGTAGTTTTCTCGATCCGGCCAAGTACACACCCGGGGCCGCCGCACGGCAGCCGCACGGGTGAGAAGATACCTGTTGCCGCTGAGGATTACCCGGCGCGCTGTCCCAATGGGCTCACTTCACTCCCGCTCCGTATTCGAGCCCGTCGATGCCACGCGCGTTGCGTTCTTCACGCTCTTGACGCCGGGCACTCTGCGAATGTCCGCTTCCGCGCGATTGGCCTCGGCGGCGGATTTCGCAACGCCCGTGATCGTCACGTTGCCCTGGTAGACATCGATGTTGAAGTCCGTCGCCGAGACGTTCTTGTCCGAGACAAGAGCGGCCTTCGCGCGGGCGGTCAGTGTGGCATCGTCAACATATTCGCTCGTGGTCTCTTTTCCTTTGATGACATTGCAACCCGTGATCAGCAGCGCCGCGGCGGTGACGGCCGCAAGGTTGAGGGCAGAGCGCATTGGACTAACCTCCTCGCGTCGAGGGTGATATTGAACTGGGGCAAGGTTCCAGCAAGCGCGGTGCCCATGGCGGCGTTCGGCGAGTAAACTCGTGGGCCTGGCGCCTGTCCAATCCGCTTTGGGAGGCGCAACGGGTGTGCGCGAGGCGGTGGTTGCGAGTCGAAGTGTGAAAAGGATCCTTTGATAATCAATCAGATATGGAATGTAATTAGAACTGACATGATATCCCGATCCGCAATCTTCGCCGCCCTGGCCACTCTGGCATGCGCGCCCCTGTGGGCCACCGTTTTCACCCTTCCCGAGGACGGCAGCGCCGTTGTGGGCGAGGACGCGCACATCCAGTCGAAGTACCAGGACACGTTGCTCGATATCGCGCGGCGATACAGCCTGGGCTACGAGGAGATCATCCGCGCCAACCCCGGTACGGACATGTGGATCCCGGGTGAGGGCAAGGACATCTTCCTGCCCGGGCGACGGATTCTCCCTCCGGGTCCGCGCGAGGGAATCGTCGTCAATCTGCCCGAGCACCGCATTTACTACTACCCGAAGCCGAAGAAGCACGAGAAGCCGGTCGTCATCACCTTCCCCGTCAGCATCGGCAAGATGGACTGGCGCACCCCACTGGGGGAGACGCGCGTCATCACGAAGGTCAAGCACCCAAACTGGTACCCGCCCGAATCCGTGCGGAAAGAGCACGAGGCCAACGGCGATCCGCTGCCCAAGATCGTGAAGGCCGGACCTGACAATCCCCTGGGCGACTACGCGATGCATCTGGCGGTCGGCGACGGCACTTATGAGATTCACGGCACCAACAACCCGATGGCCGTCGGCATGGCCATCACTCACGGATGCATTCGTATGTATCCGGAGGACGTGGCTTCGTTGTTTCCACTGGTGCCGGTCGGCACGAAGGTGTGGTTGATCAACGAACCTGTCAAAACGGCGTATGTCGACGGTCAGTTGTACCTGGAAGTGCATCCGCCGGTCGACGCTCAGGGCCAGAGCACCGAGCCCAACATGGAGCTGCTGTCGCAGTTGCTCGATAAGGCGCTCGGCGACAGCACCGCCGCGATCAACTGGGACATCGCGCGCGACGAGCTGCGGGCGGCCAACGGAATCCCCGCGGTGGTGGGGCTGGAAGCCGTACAGGATCCTGGGCCGGCGCAGGCTCAGACTGAGTCGCAGGGCGCGGCGGGCTCGCCGGACGCGGCGGCCAGCCGCGCCAGTGGCAACGCGGGCGCCGGCGCATCCAACACCGTAAGCGCGCCCGCAGTGACGCCAACGGCACCCACGGCGACCGCTCCCGCGGCGAGCCTGTCTAGCGAAACCCCGATCGCAGGGACCGCAGCTCGCTGATCAGGCGTATCAGCCGGGTCAGGCGCGAGACCATCGAGAGCCCTCCAGCCAGCCAGGGCAACCACGTCAACAGGCGTCGCCGTTTCAGCAGCAGGAACACGCTGGCGAGGCCAGTGAGCCAGGCGAGCGGATGGTTGGCGGCCGACTGCGGGGCCCTGCGCGTCCACTCACTCACCTGGGTCTTCGGTCGCAACTGCTCTGCGTGCCAGGCGAGCTCATGGCGCTGGGCCTCGATGCGCTCCAGTAGAATCAGGCGCCGCGCTTCCAGCTCTGCGATTCGCTTCTTCATGGGGCCCCGTTCACCTTCTGCCGGTCGTGCTCGATCTGCTGGAGCGTTTTCTCCAGAATCATTGGCCGGATTTTGAATGTGCGCGCAGCCACAGCACCGCAGATTGCCGCCAGGATCGCGAACGCCCCGGCGCCGCCGAGGACCCCGGCCAACCGATGCGTATCCCACAGCGCCGCGATGACCGCGACGACGAGGAAAATCAACACCAGGAGCACGCACGCCAGGGCAGCGAACGCCCACAACAGCGTCTGCAGAGTCCGCAGCAGATAGATCTCTACTTCGACCGCGACCAGATCCAGACGGGTCTTCAGCGCATCCAGCAGCGCAGAGAGCGCGCCACGAAATGCGCCGACGGGAGCCGAGCCGGCCGGGATGTCTTCGTCCGCGGCCTCTGCGGAATCGTTCACTTGCGGCCCATTACGAGCCCAAGGAGCAGCGCGATGCCGCCTACGACAGCCACCGCCGTCCACGGATTGTCCTGCACATAGCTGTCAACGGCTTTTGCGCGTCCCTTCATGTCGCGCTCGAAGGTCTCCATCCGCGAACGCAGCGCATCGAGGGACTCCTGCGCACGCTCGCGCGCATCCGATGCGGCCTCACCCGCGGTATTCGCTGTTGCCCGCAGCAGCTCTTCGGCGTGCTGCACGAGGGTCTGCAGGTCGTCGGCGAACTGCCCGGCGTCAAATTGCTTCATAACGCGGCTCCTGGTCTGAAGAGGTTGTGTGTGGACGGCGAAGGTTCCGAGCAGCGGATACGGCAAGCATCGTGCCTGACTGCTCAGGTGGCCGCCACTGCCGCGTCCACGAGCATCTCCTCCTCGTCCACGGGGATGACGTGGACCTTGATGCGGCCCCCGGGAGGGGAGATCAAGGCCTCCTCGCCCCGGGCCCGCTCGTTCGCCACGGGGTCGATTTCGATCCCGGCCCACCGCAGCCCCTCCAGAATCCTCGCGCGGACCCCGGGGACGTGCTCCCCGACGCCGCCCCCAAAGGCGATTCCGTCGCACCCGCCCAAAACAGCGAGGTAGGCGCCGACGTACTTGCGCGCCCGGTAGCAATACAGATCCAGAGCGAAGTGGGACCCCGCGTCGTTGCGGGCCAGCAGCTCGGTGAAATCGCCGCTGCCTCCGGACAAGCCCGCGATGCCGGCTTCGTGATTGAGCTGCGTGATGACCTGTTCGGCGGAAATCCCCAGGCGATGCTGCAGATACGGCACGACGGCGGCGTCGATATCCCCGCAGCGCGTGGCCATCACGAGGCCCTCGAGCGGGGAGAAGCCCATCGAAGTGTCCAGGGGCCGTCCTGCTGCGATTGCCGCGATCGAGCACCCGCCCCCAAGCTGCAGAGTGATCAGGCGCTCGCCATCGCCGTTCAGCTCCCGCCAACGCCTCCACATCGCCTCGTGCGCCAGTCCATGGAATCCATACCGGCGCACGCCCTCGTCGATTCCGAGCCGGGCGGGCAAGGCATATTCGGCCGCGACGCGCGGGAGCGAGGCGAAGTAAGCCGTGTCGAAAGCGGCAACCTGCGCCACATCAGGGCCAAAGATCGAGCGCGCCGCGGCGATCCATCTGAGTGCCTTCGGGTTATGCAGCGGCGCGAGCTCCGACAAGCCCTCGATCTGCCGCACCACCGAATCATCGATTCGCGCAGGTTTCGTGAAACGCGTTCCGCCGTGCACCACGCGATGCGCGACGGCGGCGGGTGTCGTTGGCACGCTTGCCAGGAATCGCTGGAGGGTCGCATGCTCATCCAGCGTTTCTCCCGATTGATGATCGGCGGCGAGGCGCTTGTGAGGCCCGGTCCGCGAAACCTCATAGGCGGCGAGCTTTATCGAGGAGCTTCCGCTGTTGACGGTCAACACGATCATGACAGCTGCACTCCCCGAAACGGCCCTGGACGAACGCACGGAGCGCGCCACAGAACCGCAATCGGAATGGTTCATGCTGGCCCCACCGGCTATTGTCGCCCATTTGAGGGCACGAGGTCCGTCATGTCCGCCGTAGCACACGCTTCCGAGACCCCGCTCACTGCACAGGAACTGCAGCGGTTGCATGCCTGGTGGCGCGCGGCCAATTACCTCTCCGTCGGTCAGATCTATCTGCTCGACAATCCGTTGCTGACGGAGCCGCTCTCGCTCGAGCACGTCAAGCCCCGGTTGCTCGGTCACTGGGGCACGACTCCCGGGCTCAATTTCATCTATGCGCATCTCAATCGCGTCATCATCGCGCGCGACCTGGATGTCCTGTTCGTGATCGGCCCCGGGCATGGAGGACCGGCGCTCGTGGCGAATACCTGGCTGGAGGGCACCTATAGCGAGCTCTATCCGGATGTGGGGCAGGATCTGGCCGGCATGCGGCGCCTGTTCAAGCAGTTCTCCTTTCCCGGCGGCATTCCGAGCCATTGCGCGGCCAGCTGCCCCGGATCCATCAACGAAGGCGGCGAGCTGGGCTACTGCCTCGCGCATGCTTTTGGCGCAGCCTTCGACAACCCGGATCTGGTCGTGGCCTGCGTCATCGGCGACGGCGAGGCGGAGACCGGACCGCTGGCGACCTCCTGGCATTCGAACAAGCTGCTGAACCCGGTCGGCGACGGCGCCGTGCTGCCGATCCTGCATCTCAACGGCTACAAGATCGCCAACCCCACGCTGCTGGCGCGCATCCCGCGCGAAGAGCTGCGCAGTCTTCTGCAAGGTTACGGTTGGGAGCCCCGGTTCGTCGCCGGCCACGAGCCCGATGAGATGCACTCGGCGATGGCCGCGACACTCGACAGCGTGTTGGATGAGATCGGCGCGATCCAACGCAAGGCGCGTCAACAGGGGAAGGCGACGCGGCCGCGTTGGCCGATGATCGTGCTGGAGAGCCCGAAGGGATGGACCGGGCCCAAGGTCGTCGACGGCGTGCAGGTGGAGGGTACGTGGCGCGCCCACCAGGTGCCGTTGTCCGAGCTCGGGACCCGGCCCGGGCATCTGCGGATGCTGGAGGAATGGATGCGCAGCTACGAGCCGGCCGCGTTGTTCGGCGCGGACGGCGCGCCATCCGCGCAGCTGCGCGAGCTCATTCCCCGCGGCGATCGCCGGCTCGGGGCCACTCCGTACGCCAATGGCGGCCGCCTTCTCAAACACCTGCACTTGCCGGATGTCCGGCCGTTCGCCTTCAAGGTGAAGGGTGCCGGCGCCGAGATGGGTGAGAGCACGCGAATACTGGGAACCTGGCTGCGCGAAGTGTTCCGGCTGAATGCCCAATCGAGAAATTTCCGGATGTTCGGTCCCGACGAGACCGCCTCGAACCGGCTGGACGCCGTGTTCGAAGTGACCGGCCGCGCGTGGGATGCCGAGACTCGCGCGGATGATCCGCAGTTGCGTGCGGACGGGCGCGTCATGGAGGTGTTATCCGAGCACCAGTGTCAGGGCTGGCTGGAGGGTTACCTGCTGACCGGGCGTCACGGGCTGTTTTCGTGCTACGAAGCTTTCATCCACATCGTCGACTCGATGTTCAACCAGCATGCCAAGTGGCTCGAAGAGGCCAATCGCGTCGAATGGCGGCGCTCGATCGCCTCGCTCAACATTCTGCTGACCTCGCACGTCTGGCGGCAGGATCACAACGGCTTCTCCCATCAGGATCCGGGGTTCATCGACCTGGTCTGCAACAAGAAGGCGGACATCGTGCGTGTGTATCTGCCGCCCGATGCCAACACGCTGCTGTGGGTGGCGCACCAGTGCCTCTCGAGTCGTGATCTCATCAATGTGATCGTTGCGGGAAAGCAGCCGGAGCCGCAGTGGCTGGACATGGACGCCGCCGTCAAACACTGCGAGGCGGGCATCGGGATTTTCGACTGGGCGAGCAACGACGCCGGCGCAGAGCCGGATGTCGTCATGGCCTGCGCGGGGGATGTTCCGACGATGGAGATCCTGGCCGCCGTCAGCATTCTGCGCGCACACGTACCGGATCTGAAGATCCGGGTCGTCAACGTCGTCGACCTGATGACGCTGCAGCCGCACGAAGAGCATCCCCACGGCCTCACGAATACCGAGTTCGATGCGTTGTTCACAACCAACAAACCGGTCATTTTTGCTTACCACGGTTACCCTTGGCTGATTCACCGGCTTACTTATCGCCGGACGAATCACGACAATCTCCACGTGCGCGGTTACAAAGAGGAGGGTACGACCACGACCCCCTTCGACATGGCAGTGCGCAATGATCTGGACCGCTTCCATCTGGTCACTGACGTGATCGATCGGGTTCCGTCCTTGGGATATCGCGTTGCGCACCTGCGTCAGCTCATGCGGGACAAGCTTACCGAGCACCGGGAGTACATCACCCGTCGTGGGCAGGACATGCCGGAGGTTCGCGACTGGGTATGGCAGGAACAGTCCCATGGGAGGAGAATCGACCTGGGACCGTCGGGAAAGGACAGGACGTGAATCCGCTGCTCGAGCTGCGCAAGTTGGGTCAGAGCGTCTGGCTGGACGATCTCGGGCGCGGAATTCTCTCCGACGGGAGCCTCGCGCGGTTGATCGAAGCGGACGGGTTGGCAGGCGTGACCTCGAACCCGTCGATATTCGCCGCATCCATGATGAAGGATCCGCAGTACGCGCAGGCGATCAAGGAGCGGCTGAACAGCGTGTCCTCGAGCCTGGCGCTCTACGAGTCCCTGGCTATCGAAGACCTGCGCGCGGCTGCTGACCTTTTTGCACCGCTCTTCAAGCGCACCTCGCGGGGTGATGGGTTCGTGAGCCTCGAGGTCTCTCCGCACATCGCATACGACAGCGCGGCGAGCATCGCCGAGGGTAAGCGTCTGTGGCGTCAGCTGGAGCGCCCCAATGCGATGATCAAGATTCCCGGGACGGAACCCGGGCTCACGGCGATCCGCGAGCTCATCGCAGCAGGTGTGAACGTGAATGTCACGTTGTTGTTCTCGCCTGATCGCTATCACGCGGTGGCCGAAGCTTTTCTCGATGGGCTGGAGACCAGGCTCGCCGCCGGAAATCCGGTCGACCACCTCTCGTCAGTGGCCAGTTTCTTCCTGAGCCGCATTGACACGCTGGTAGATCAGAAGCTGGACGACATGAGCGCGCACGGACAGCCTGCGGCCAAGACGTTGCGTGGCAAGGCGGCTCTGGCGAGCGCGTGCCGCGCCTATGAGATCTACAACGAGATCATTGCATCGCCGCGCTGGCTGAAGCTCACGGAGCGCGGTGCACGCCCACAGCGTCTTTTGTGGGCCTCCACGTCCACGAAGGATCCGAGCTACAGTCCCATCAAGTACGTCGAAGAGCTCGTGGCCGCGGACACTGTCAACACAATGCCACATCAGACCATCGAGGCGTATCGACGACTCGGACGACCCGAAGCGCGACTCGAACGGCACATGGCCGACTGCGCGGACGCGCGAGAGGGATTCGAGCGCATGGGTATCGATCTGGAGGAGGTGGCCGAGACACTCGAACGGGAAGGCGTTCGCAAGTTCGTCGAGCCGTTCGACAAGTTGCAGACATGGCTCGAGGAGAAGCGTAAGCCTCGCTAAAGTCGAAGGACCGACGCAATCAGGGGGTTGTCCGTTCCAGGAGCTGCAGGCCAGGATCCCTTATGGACATAGAAGCCGTACGTACGCGCCTGCTCAGGCGCAGAGAGGAGCTTCGCGCCCGGGCAAGCAGTGCGAGCGCCGATCTGCGGCACGAGTCCGATCCGTTGAGCGCGGATTCGGCCGAGCAGGTCACACAACGCGAGAACGACGACGTGCTCGGTGCGATTTCACAATCCGCACGTGAGGAACTCGCGCGGCTGGATGCGGCGCTGCGGCGGCTCGCGCAAGGGCGCTATACCACCTGCGCTCAATGCGGTGAGGATATAGAAGAGGAGCGTCTTGCGGCGGTGCCCTACGCGGATCGCTGCAGGGCGTGCGCGGAGCGTCAGGGCGCGAGAGGCAGGGGAGGCCACTGACCCTTTGGGGGTACGTCCTTCAAGCGACGGACAGCCAGCCGCCTGGTCCCTGGCGCGACCGGATCTCCTGATGAAGGTCCACGGTATTGTCGCGCACCGGAGCGCGCCGGTCGTCCCGGGTCGCATACTCCAACTCTTCGCGGTAGCTGTGTGACAGCAGTCTGACTCGCGCCGCCGCGTGGGAGGTGTCGAGCGCCTCGGCATAGCCGGCAACGGTTCCAGCGGGAATGTGCACTCCGCTGTCCACGATCACCCGATGCAGGCGGCAGTTCTCGCCGATGCGTGCATCGGGCAGAACCACCGCTTCGTTCAATTCCGCGCCGTCGGCGATGTGAACGTTGGTGGACAGCACGCTGTTCGAGACGTTCGCGCCCCTTACCACCACGCCGCCGGCGAGCAACGAATTCGTGACGGCTCCATGACGGGACGAGCCGGCGAGCAACCGCGCCGGAGCTGATTGCTCGGGGAGGGTGAGGATCGGCCAGGCGGGGTCGTAGAGATCGATGGGCGGTTCGGGCAGCAGCAGCTCCATGTGCGCCTGCCAATAGGCATCGAGCGTCCCAACATCGCGCCAATATTGCGCGTGGCCAGCGCCATCCACGAACAGAAAGGCGGCCACGCGGTCTTCGCGCACCGCAGCAGGCAGAATGTCTCTGCCGAAATCGCGCGCGGAGCCCTCGAGCGCGGCGTCCCTGATCAGAGTTTCGATCAGGTACTCCGTGTTGAAAACGTAAATACCCATCGAGGCGAGCACCGAGGACTGCGCGCCGATGTTGAGCGTCCCGGGATGGGGCTTCTCGACGAAGCTGCGTACCCGGGCATGGCTGTCGACGCCAAGCACTCCGAAGGAGCCGGCCTCCTCGACGGGCACCGGCACGCAACCCACCGTGACCTGTGCCCCGCTCGCAACGTGTCGTTCGAGGAGTCGCCGGTAATCCATTTTGTAAATGTGATCACCGGCGAGAATGAGGGTGTAGCGGGCGCCCTGCGCCTGAATGAGATCCAGATTCTGATAGACCGCATCGGCGGTGCCGGCGTACCAGGAGGCCTGGACGCGCTGCTGCGCGGGCCAGATCTCAACGAATTCCCCGAGCGCGCGCGGTAGAAAATTCCAGCCGCCGGCCAGATGCGTGATCAGCGATTGCGCCTTGTACTGCGTCAGCACGCCGATCCGCCGGATCGCGGAATTCACACAGTTGGACAGTGTGAAATCGATGTTGCGGAAGTGGCCGCCGAAGGTGACGGCGGGTTTGCACTGCCAGCGCGTGAGTTCGCCGAGCCGGGTGCCGTTGCCTCCGGCGAGTACCAGTGCGAGCGTGTCCCGGGAGAATTCCATTTTGGTTGGCCGGCCGCGGGTCATTGGCGGGCGGAGGCAGCAAGAATCATTCCCGCGGCTGAACCGCAGGTGAACCGAACGCGCGGGCCTGCTGCCTCAGCCACTGCCGCAACGCGGCAACTTTCGGCAACTCCGCGTAACCTTCCGGACACACGAAGTAGTAGGCATAACGGTACGGGATTACCCGCCGGCTCGCGAGCACGACCCGTCCGGTCTGCAGCTCGTCGGCCACCAGGGTCCATCGCATGATGCCGAACCCCAGGCCCTCGTGCACCGCCGTGAGCAGCGCCGCGGAGTCATCGATGAAGGCCCCTCGCGGCTTGCGGCTCGGGCGGCCGTCGCGAGAGAACCAGTCGCTCCATTCGGACTCGGTGCCATGGAGCAGGGGATACTTGGACAGATCGGCGCCGTCGCAGAGCACCCCGTGTTTCGCGATGACCGCGGGAGAGGCCACTGCCACGAGCCACTCACTCATCAGCTTCTCGGTGACGAGTCCCTCATAGAGACCGAGGCCGAGCCGGATGCCGACATGGAAATCGCTGCGCGCGAAGTCGACCAGGTCCGCCGACGTGTGAAACCTCAGCTCCACGTCGGGGTGTTGTTCGTGCAGGTCGGCAAGCCTCGGCATCAGCCACTTCTGGAGGAAGGAACTGATCGTAGTGACGTTCAGTGCGCCGATGCGCCGGTCCTGCCGCAGCGCCTGGAGCGCCGCCTCGAGCTCATCCAGCCCGCGCCGGACGCCGGGCAGCAACTGCTCGCCCTCCGGGGTGAGCTGAACCGTACGCCCGTTGCGCCGGAAGAGAGGCGTCTGGAGGTATTCTTCCAGCGATTTGATCTGCTGGCTGACGGCAGCGGGGGTGACGTGCAGCGCTTCGGCGGCATCCCCGAAGCTCAGCCGCGCAGCGACGGCTTCGAAGACGCGAAGCGCATTCAGTGGAAGACGGTCGTATGCTGAGCTCACACGGCATTTTCCGATGCCGGCGTCCGATTTGAAATCGGGATATCCCGGCGAAGGCCTGAAATGACCAAAGGACGACCTGAAATGAGTGACTGGGGGAAAGCGTCCGGTGTCCTCACCATCACCACCGACTTCGGGCATCAGGGGCCGTTCGTCGGGGTGATGAAGGGCGTCATCCTGTCGCGGTTCGCCGAGGCGCGCATCATCGATCTGACGCACGAGATCGTGGTGCATTGGCCCGCCGAAGCCGGCTTCTGGCTGTCCCGCTCGTTCGAATACTTCCCGCACGGCACCGTACACGTCGCCGTGGTGGACCCCGGCGTCGGAACGTCGCGGGACATCGTCGCCCTGGTCGCTGGCGGGCACCTGTTTCTAGCGCCTGATAACGGTCTGCTCGCACCCGTGGTCGCCCAGCACCCGCACGCTTCGATCATCCGTCTGGACCTGGAGAAGCTC
>Ga0070681_10004831_pt1 | contig 12913 bp, 16 predicted proteins | sample KBSC83BmetaG_FD_65650 | JGI IMG/M metagenome (GOLD analysis project Ga0070681, IMG submission 65650) | Corn rhizosphere microbial communities from Kellogg Biological Station, Michigan, USA - KBS C8-3B metaG | ecosystem: Host-associated > Plants > Roots > Rhizosphere | place: USA: Michigan... | reverse complement strand
ATACCGAGCCGGCCGGAAAATCAACGCTCACATCGAGCATCGGCAAATCGCGGGTTTCGACGAAATAGACACGCGCGCCGTTTTGGGTCTGCCAGTGCTGAATCGGCAACAACGCATACGCAGGCGCCGCCGCGGCAAATGCGAACAACAAGCCCAGCAGATATCCTAGTTTATTGCGCATGGCGCAGTCCTTTCGGCGCAGCGGCGGGAGTGCGGTCAAGCGGCTGCGGATCCAGCACTGCGATAGTAAGACTGTCGTCGACCAGATATTTTCGCGCCACCTCCTGCACCTGCGCCGCTGTCACCTGCTGCAGCTTGCGGATCATGAGATCGATGGTCTGGTGCGGATAACCTGCGATTTCAAGCGAGCCGATCTGCATCGCCTGGAAATAAATAGAATCGCGCTGAAACACATGTGCGGCTACAACCTGCGCCTTGACACGTTTGAGCTCCTCCTCGGTGACGCCATCACTGACTATTTTGGCGAGTTCGCGCCGCAGCCCCTGCTCGAGCTCGGCCACGGTCCTGCCGGTAGCCGGAACTCCGCTCACCGCGAACAGGCCGGGGCCGCGCGCGGTGCTGTCGTAGCTCGCGTCAACCGCGTTGGCGATTTTCTCACCGCGCACGAGCGAGCTGGTAAGACGCGCCGCTTCGCTCCCATCGAGTACCCCTGCAAGCATCTCTAGCGCGTAAGGTTCGGTGTCCTTCTCGGGATCGCGTAGCATCGGCGCGCGATAGGCCATGACCAGAGATGGCAGCTCGGCTGGCGCTTTTACCGTCACGCGCCGAATACCGCGCTGCTCGGGTTCATCCTGTGGCTTGCGCTCGGGCAAAATTTTTGACTTGATCGCGCCAAAATATTTGTCAGCGAGCGCAAATACCGCCTTGGGATCGACATCACCGGCCACTACGACAATTGCATTGTTCGGCGCATACCAGTGCTCGTACCACCGCTTGGCGTCCAGAAAAGTCATGCTTTCGAGATCGCTCATCCAGCCGACAACCGGTGCGTGGTACGGGTGTGCGATGAAAGCAGTCGCCATCAATTGCTCGTTGAGCAGCGCCTGGGGTCTGTCTTCGGTGCGTAAGCGCCGTTCTTCCATGACGACTTTGATCTCTTTCTCGAACTCCTCCTTCGACAGCACGAGATTCGCCATGCGATCGGCCTCGAGACGAAACGCGAGTGGCAGCTGCGATTTGTGCAATTGCTCGTGGTAACCGGTCGCGTCCTTGCCGGTAAATGCATTTTCGCGGCCGCCCGCCGCGGCGACGATTTTCGAAAACTCGCCGCCGGGCACTGCTGTGGTGCCCTTGAACATCATGTGCTCGAGCACGTGCGCGACCCCCGTGGTGCCGTTGACTTCGTCGATGCTGCCGGCCTTGTACCACACCATGGAGACCACGGTCGGCGCGCGGTGATCTTCCTTGACGATCACACGCAGCCCATTAGCAAGCTTGTGCTCGTGTGTTTGTGCCACGGCCTGTGCCGCCGCAAGCATCAGCACGAGCAGCGCAGCCGCGCGGGTGCGCAGCGTGTCGTTAAAAAATCGGATCGACATGCATAATCCTGAAAGTGACAATGACGGATAGCCCGGAAAATGCTTTCGGGCTAGAATTTTATGTTATTTGTCGTTGTAGCGCTCGGTACGTTGTTACGCTTGATCGTTAATGTGTCAATTGGCGTGCGCGGCAAAAACCAATCGTGCACGTCACGCTCTAAGACTCTACTGTCTATGTTTAGTTTCCCGAAGTCTGCCGGTAAGGCTGGTGCGAGCTGGGGCCAGCGCCTGAAACACGGCCTCGCGCGCACGCGCGCGCTGCTGAATACGGATCTCTCCGACTTGTTCAGTGGCGGCAAGATCGACGAGGCGTTCTTCGAGCAACTTGAAACGACGCTGCTCGCGGCCGACGTTGGCGTGTCGGCAACAGGTTTTCTGATCGACCGTTTGCGCGAACAAGCGCGCCGCGCGGGCTACAGCGAGCCAAAACAACTGAAAGGAGCGCTGCGCGCCGCGCTGCTCGAGTTGCTGCGGCCGATCGCGCAGCCGCTCGATGTGTCAACGCACAAGCCATTCATCATCATGCTCGCGGGCGTGAACGGTGCGGGTAAAACGACTTCAATCGGCAAAATCGCGAGCTACTACCAGCAAGCCGGCAAGTCGGTTCTGCTCGCCGCCGGAGACACGTTTCGCGCCGCCGCGCGCGAACAACTGCAGATATGGGGGGAACGCAACAACGTGGCGGTGATCGCACAGCAGTCGGGCGACGCTGCCGCGGTGATCTTCGACGCAATTAGCGCCGCGCGTTCGCGTGGTATCGATATCGTGCTTGCGGACACCGCCGGCCGCCTGCCCACGCAGCTGCACCTGATGGATGAAATCAAGAAAGTAAAGCGTGTCATCGCAAAGTCCGCGCCTGGTGCGCCGCACGAAATCCTGCTGGTGCTCGACGCCAATACCGGCCAGAATGCGCTGAATCAAGTCCGCGCGTTCGACGCGGCGCTCGGCGTTACCGGATTGGTAATGACGAAGCTCGATGGCACCGCCAAGGGCGGAGTGATCTGCGCGATCGCGCATTTGCGATCGAATACCGCCCAACAAAAGCCCATACCGCTGCGTTTCGTCGGCGTCGGTGAAACGCTCCAAGATTTGCGGCCGTTCAATGCCGAAGAGTTCGTCGATGCCTTGCTGGAATGAGGAAAGGGGAGAGACGATAGACGAAAGACGAAAAACAGTAGTGTTTACGCGTCTCTCGTCTCTCGCCCCGCGTCTCTCGACAACATGATTTCCCTCAGCCATGTTTCCAAGCGTTACCCCGGCGGCCACCAAGCATTGCGCGACGTCGGCTTCACGATCGAGGCCGGCGAGCTGACATTCATCACCGGCCCTTCCGGCGCCGGCAAGTCCACGCTGCTGAAACTGCTGGTCGCGATCGAGCGCCCGACTTCCGGCACCATTCTGGTTAATGGCCAGAACGTCGGCGCGCTGAAACCGCGTGCGGTGCCGTTCCTGCGCCGCAATTTCGGCCTGGTGTTTCAGGACCACAAGCTCCTGTTTGATCGCAACGTTTTCGACAACGCCGCGCTGCCGCTGCAAATCGCGGGCTACGCGGCGAAGGACGTTGCGCGACGCGTTCGCGCAGCGCTCGACAAGGTCGGACTGCTCGCACACGAAAAGGCCCTGCCGATCACGCTGTCCGGAGGAGAACAGCAGCGCTTGTGCATTGCGCGCGCGATCGTGCACCGTCCTGCGATCCTGCTCGTCGATGAGCCGACCGGCAACCTCGACGCGGAATATGCGGCGGAGATCGGCGATATGTTCCGCTCGTTCAATCAAGTCGGCGTGACCGTTGTCATCGCGACCCACGACGAGGCGTTGCTCGCTCGCCTGGCGCCACGCGTTATCTGCCTGAAACACGGTGCGCTGGCGGCATGAGTGCCTGGCTTGCACAGCATGGCCGCAGCCTTGCCGCGACGCTCGCGAGATTTGCGCGTACTCCGCTTGGCAGCACGTTCAATATTCTGGTGATGGGTGTCGCGCTCTCGCTGCCCGTCGGATTTTACCTTTTGATCGACAACCTGCAGGCATCGTCGCGTCAGCTCACGATCGATCCGCAGATAAGCGCATTCATGGCGCTTAACGCAAGCAGCGCCGAAGTCGCACAGATCGAGGCCCGGCTTAGACAGAACCCGCGCGTTCAGCGCTTCCGCTTCGTATCCCGCGACCAGGCATTGCTCGAGCTCAAACAATCGAGCGGGCTTGCCGACGTCGTCGAGAGTCTGCCGCAGAATCCGCTGCCCGATGCCTTCATCATCAACGCCAGGGACAGTACGCCAGAGGGGCTCGAAGCGCTGCGCGACGAGATCAAGCAATGGCCGCGCGTCGCGCACGTGCAGCTCGACGCGGCATGGGCGCAGCGGCTGGACGCGACGTTGCGGCTCGGGCGCTGGGTGGTCGCGATCCTCGGCGGATTACTCGCGCTCGCGCTGATTGCAGTCACTTTCAACACGATTCGTCTGCAAGTGCTGACGCGGCGCGACGAAATCGAAGTGATCAAGCTGATCGGCGCCACCGACGCTTTCATACGCCGCCCGTTTCTGTATTACGGAACGCTGCAGGGCGGCGCGGGCGGCGTGGTGGCATGGTTGATCGTCACGGGCGCCGTGTATCTCGTGAACCGTAATCTGGGGGAGTTGTCACACTTGTACGCGTCTTTATTCCAGCTCCAATACCTAGCGCCCGGCGACAGCCTTAAGCTATTGATTTTCCCGGCCGCGCTGGGTTGGCTCGGGGCTTGGTTATCGGTGGATCGCCACTTGGCCTTGATCGAGGCAGAATCCAATAAGTAACTGTTCATACTGTCTATTATTGCGACCGCGAAGCACGCTAAATTGGAACTTTAGACCCTTTTGGCACTCATATCGGTGGAGTGCTAAAATCATGACTGAAGGGGACTTAAAAAATGACTAGCTACGCCTTACCCATACCATCGGCAACTGGAAGTCTGGATAGCTATATTCAGACCGTCAATCGGTTTCCTATCTTGTCGCAGCAAGAGGAAACGGATGCGGCGCGCCGGTTTCGCGATCACGAGGATCTCGATGCGGCACGCGAGTTAATTGTGTCGCATTTGCGTGTCGTGGTGTCGATCGCGCGCGGATATCTAGGCTATGGATTGCCGCAAGCGGACTTGATCCAGGAAGGCAACATCGGCCTGATGAAGGCCGTGAAGCGTTTCGACCCTGAGCGCGGCGTTCGGCTGGTATCGTTCGCGGTGCATTGGATCCGCGCAGAAATGCACGAATTTATCCTGCGCAACTGGCGTGTCGTCAAAATTGCGACCACTAAAGCGCAGCGCAAGCTCTTTTTCAATCTGCGCAGCATGAAACCGGGCATGAACACGCTCAGCAACGATGAAGTGCAGGCGATGGCGAAACAATTGGGTGTCAAACCCGCGGAAGTCGTTGAGATGGAAACGCGCCTTGGAGGACAGGACGTTTCGCTGGAACCGCTCAACGATGACGTAGAGGAAAAAAGCTATGCGCCGATTGCCTATCTGACCGATTCCGCTGCTGAGCCCAGCCGCGTAATCGAGCACGAGCAGAATGCGCGCCTCAAAGGCGAGGGCCTCAACCAAGCACTCACGAGTCTCGATCCCCGCAGCCGCCGTATCATCGAAGCACGCTGGTTGCGTGAGCAGAATCAGGCCACGCTGCATGATCTTGCCGCGGAATTCGGCGTGTCCGCCGAGCGAATCCGGCAGATCGAGAATAAAGCGATGCAGAAAATGCGCGGCGTGATCGACACCGCGGCAGCGGCAGGTTGATCGATCGATAGCGGCGCGAACTTTGCGGCGTTTATTTTCGGGTCGGGATTGAGATTACGGCTGCCCGGGCGGGCAGCCGGATGCTATTTGTCCGAAATCCGGGGTTCAGCGCATACGCATCCAGAATGACGTCCCGTTCTGCCATGATGCGTCCTTCTTTTTACTGCGAACCTGCTGCAGCAAGGACCCGCCCAAACCTTGACTCGCCGCATAGAACACCGGCAGACTGATTTCAAAGCGCTGCGTGCCCGCCAGCAAATAGCATGCGAGTAAATACTGCTCAGAGTAGTAGCGGCCGATCCAATCTTCCGGATAATCGTGCGGCAGAAAGACATCGTGGACGCCGACTATCACGCCGCTCGCCAATTGCGGCAAGATCTCGCAGAAAAATACCGTAACATCCGAATTCATGTACGACCGGTGCGAGCTGTCGACGAAAACGATGTCGTCCGTGCCGAGCGCGCTAAAAGTCTCAAGATTGCATTGTTCCAGTGGCTTGCGGACAATCTCGCTGCACAAGGGGTCGACTTCCGCGCGCGGCTGCGGATCGATTGAAATGATCCTGGTTTGGAGATTATGGTCGGCAATGGCGCGCGCCACGAACTTGGTGGAATTCCCGGAACCGATTTCAATATAGCGATGCGGGCGCTTCAGCGCCACCAGACAATACAGCGCGACCGCATCGAGCACCGGCATCCAGACATTGTTCCAGTGCGGCGCACCGGGTTCTTGCGGGTTGCTATCGAAGGCGATTTTATCGAGCCATGGTAGATAGTGCTCGAACGCCTGCAACGTCTCGCGATAGCGCTCGACGCCGGCTTCAAGAATTGCGCTGATTCCGGCGTGCGGTGACCAGCGCGGCCGCGAGTCGAGGCGGGTATCGAGCGTGATCGAAAAATCCTTGCTTTCGACCGCCTGCCGCAGGCACTCGTCGCCTTCGGTTTTCCTTCCGCTGCGCTGCGCGAGAATGGCGAGCAGCATCAGTGCGTCGCGATGGCCTGGAACCGAGTGTAGTATTTGCCGGCACAGAACTTCTGCCGTATCGTAGCGTGCGGTCTGGTAATGGTAGCAGGCTATCTTGTATGCCTGCTCGGCCGTATGTTTTGCCATTTGAGTGCTAACCGGCCTGCAGCAGCAGCCGTATGTCGTGCAGCAGCGGCTGCGCTCCCTGCCCATATTGCGCGAATAGGCGCACGCGGCCGCTTGTATCGTAGAGGTATGACCCGGCCGAATGATCGACCGAGTAGCCGCCGTCTTTGAGCGGCTGCTTCTGGTAAACGATCTTGAATTCTTTCGCGGTACGCGCGGTGGCTTCGGCATCGCCGTACAGTCCGAGAAAGCTTGGATGAAATGCCGGCACATACCGGGACAGCACTTCCGGAGTGTCACGCTCGGGATCGACGGTGATGAACAGTACCTGCAGCCGTTCGGCGTCCTTGCCTAGCTCTTTCATGACCAGCGCCAGCTCGCCCATTGTGGTCGGGCACGCGTCTGGACAACGCGTATAGCCGAAAAAAATCGCCACCACCTTGCCCTTGAAATCGGCGATCGTGCGCGGCTTGCCGTTGTGGTCGATCAGCTGAAAATCGCGGGCAAACTGGGCGCCCGTGATATCGGTAAGCTGGAACGCCGGCGCTTTCGGGGAGGAATCGCAGCCGGCGAGCAACGCCGCGATCCCCAGCAACGACGCGATCGCAATGCGCTTCATGCAATCAAAAAGTAAAGTAATGATCGATCAGCAATGCCGAAAATAACAGGGTCAGATACACGATCGAATACCGGAATGTCGTCTGTGCAAGGCGATCGCTGTAGGCACGATAGATTTTGATCGCATAGTACAGAAAAACAGCATCGAGTACGACTGCCGACATGATGTAGATCAGCCCGCTCATGCGGGTGGCGAACGGCAGCAGCGTCACGGCGACCAGAATTACGGTATAGAACAATACGTGCAGCCGGGTAAACTTGTCGCCGTGAGTGACGGGCAGCATTGGCACACCGGCCTTGGCGTATTCGAGCCTGCGGTAGAGCGCGAGCGCCCAGAAATGCGGGGGCGTCCACGCGAAAATGATCAGGAAGAGCAGCAGCGCCTGGTACGAAATGTCCCCGGTCACTGCCGCCCATCCGAGCACCGGCGGCATCGCCCCTGACGCGCCGCCGATCACGATGTTTTGCGGCGTCATCGGCTTCAGCACGACGGTGTACACGACCGCGTAGCCGATGAACGTGGCAAGCGTCAACCACATCGTCAGCGCGTTGACCTCGACATAGAGTAGTGTCAGTCCGAGGCCGCCAACGATTGCCGCAAATACGAGCGTCTGCGCCGGAGTGAGCTCGCCGCGTGGCAGCGGCCTGCCGCGAGTGCGCGCCATCAACGCGTCGATCTTCTGCTCTACCAGGCAATTGATGGCTGCAGCTGCGCCGGCTACCAGCGCTATCCCCACGGTGGCCGCCAATGCGGTTGCCGCAAACCGCGCGCCGAGTACGCCAAAGGGCACGGCGAGAAACATGCCGATTACCGCACAGAACACGATCAGCATCACCACACGCGGCTTGGTCAGCGCCAGAAACTGCGACAGTCGTGTGCTCGTCTGCTGCCAGGTCAGGGAAGTCATTTACTCTGGGGTGCGGTTGCGGAAAAGAGCGAAGTTTATCACTGTGAGCATCACCAACATAGCGGCGGCAGCGCCGTTATGCGCAACTGCAACCGGGAGCGGCAAACCCGACACTACATTTGCAACGCCCAGGCAAACTTGTATCAGCAGCAACAGTAATAGCAGCGCGCCATGGCGCGTAAAACCCGCGGTACTGATCAGCACACCGGCAAACGCACCGATATACAGGAAGGTCAGCAGCGCGCCGACACGGTGCGTCCAGTGGATGGCAGTGAGCGCCTCAAACGACAGCGGCGCCCCGGTTGCGGTCATGCCGAGCTCGCGCACGAACTGGAAACCGTGCCGAAAATCCATATCGGGCAACCATACGCCGTGACAGGTCGGAAAGTCTTGACACGCGAGCGCTGCATAATTAGCGGCCACCCAGCCGCCGAGCGCGATCTGGCATGCCACGATAACGAGTCCGAGTACCGCCCATGGCCGCAGCCGCTTCGCTCGCGCCGCGAGCAGCACGCGAGCACTGCCTTGCGGCAGCCGATTTGTACGAGTACTGCCTTGCGGCAGCGCAAGCTGACGCAGCGCGAGCCACGTCAGCAGGCCGAGCGTGGCCATGCCGCCCAATAGATGCAGCGTGACGATCATCGGCTTTAACAACAGTGTCACGGTCCACATGCCAAGTGCCGCCTGCAACGCCGCCAGCGCGACGATTGCAGTCGGCAGCAACGGCGATTGGCGCAGCGCGCGACGCTGCAGCCATGAGATTGTCAGGATTGCCAACAGCAACACACCGAGCGTGCCGGCGAGATAGCGGTGAAAAAGCTCTTTCCACGCTTTGCGAGTTTCGATCGGCCGGTCCGGAAACGCCTTTTCGGCACGCTCGACTTCATGCGCCTCCCCCGGCACGCCAACCCAGTGACCGTAGCATCCCGGCCAGTCGGGACAGCCGAGCCCGGCGTCCTGCAATCGCACATAGGCGCCCACAATCACCACGATGAAGGCGAGTAGAACCGCGCTAAAAACCAAGCGGCGGAACATCAGCCGATCCTCGAGATTTTGAGCAGACGCGCGAGATCCTTGATGATCCCGGCCGGATCGGCGTCACGCGCGTAACGCAGCACCAGGTTACCGAGCGGATCGATAACATAAATGTGGTCGGCCGGCGAGCGCGCGGCCGGCAATTGCCTGAGCAGCTCGCTGCCGGCCGCGCGTACGATCCAGGTGCCCGCGTAAGCGCTCACCACGTCAGCGGACGGCGTCACATCGTCGCTGAGCAGCCACGCGCGCTCGATACGCTCCATATCCTTGCCCTGTGTCAGACGCAACTGGCGCAAAGTAAAAAGCTTACGCCGGCAGAACTCATCGCAGCCGCCTGCATCCACCATCAACAGGATCCACTTTCCCTTAAGGCGGCTCAATTGAAACGGCGCGCCATCCGCAAGCTGAAGACGCGCTTCGGGCAACGGCCGCGTTTGCATCAGCTCGCCGTAATTGGTATGAGCCTGGGGGCGCGCGAGATAGAAGGCGAGGTAAGAAGCAATCACCGGTGCGGCGCACAGCGCGCCGATCAGCCATAGGTTAATCCGGTTGCTTCGCACGTTTTCTGACATGGCTGAACAGATAGAAGATCAGGATCGCCGCGGCAAGTGTGAACCACTGAAACGCGTAGCCGTAATGTCTTTCGATGCCGAGATCGGGCGCGCCCCATTCGCGCTTGAGCCCGTCACCCAAATCGTTCTCCTGCTCGATCACGACCGGCTGAATCGCAATCGGCACCGCCGCGCGGTAACGCTCGAGTGTCAGGTTCTGCCACACCTTGCCTTCAGTGACCGTATTCGAGAGCTCGAGATAGCGCCGACTTGGCAGTGTCGCCAAACCTACGACCGTCACCATCCCCGACGCTGTCGCTACTTGAGGCAATTGGCTGCGCGTGTCGGTCGCCGCGACCCAGCCGCGATTGACGAGGACGTAACGCTCGCTGTCTCCTATCCTGAGCGGCATTAGCACGTGGTAGCCGACGACGCCGTGCAATACACGATTATCGATGAATACCGCATATTTCGGCTCGAACCGGCCGCGCACCTCGACCCGGCGCCAGGCAACGTCTTCGGAGCTGATCGCGCTCGCAGGCAGCGCAATCGGCGCATCGCGATTTGCCGCCATTATGCGCTGCGCGAGCGCTGATTTCTCGCTCCCACGGTTAAGCTGCCAGTTGCCGAGCGCGAGTGTCAATACGATCCCCGCAAGCGCAGCAAGCGTCGGCCATAACGATGGCTTGAATTGCAGTTTGGGCATCGAATAACCCGGTGGAAAGCGGGCAGCGCCTGGGCTACACTCGTAACTGAACCGGGCCAACCGTGAAAATCATCGTCATCCTGTTTATCGTCCTGATCCTTGGCAGTCTCGGCTCAGCGCTGTATTTCCTGGTCAAGGACAAAGGCGCGTCAACGCGGACCGTGAAGGCCTTGACGTGGCGCGTGGTGCTTTCGATCACCCTCTTCGCGCTGCTGATGCTGGGATTCCACTTCGGATTCATCACGACCAAACTCTAGAAAAAAAACGCCGCACCTGAAGTGCGGCGCCGATCTGCCCTGACGATTTTCTGCGCCGATAGGGCTGCGCCTTCTTACAGCCAGTAAACCATAATGAACAGCATAAGCCATACCACGTCGACGAAGTGCCAGTACCACGCTACACCTTCGAACCCGAAGTGGTGCTCGGCCGTGAAGTGGCCGGCGATGCTGCGCCCCAGAATGACAATCAGCATTAAAGTGCCGATCGTCACGTGAAACCCGTGAAACCCCGTCAACATGAAAAACGTTGCGCCATAAGCCCCGGTCGTCAGCTTGAGGTTGAATTCAGAATAGGCATGGCTGTATTCATACGCCTGGAAACCGAGGAACGTCATGCCAAGCGCGATGGTCAGGATCAGACCGATGATGAGTTGCGAGCGGTTGTTCTTGAGCAGTCCCCAGTGAGCCCACGTCACCGTCGCTCCCGAAGACAGTAAAATCAGGGTATTGAGCGCCGGGATGCCCCACGCGCCCATGGGCGTGAATTTTTCGGCCAGCCCCGGGCCGGCGGTTGGCCACTGCGCGATGAAATCCGGCCAGATCAGCTTATGGTCGAGATCGCCAAGCCATGGGACCGCCAGCACGCGCATGTAAAACAGCGCGCCAAAAAAAGCCGCGAAAAACATGACTTCGGAAAAAATAAACCAGCTCATGCCCCAGCGGAATGAAAGGTCGACCTGCTGGTTGTACTTGCCGCCTTCGCTTTCGTGAGCGACGGTGCCAAACCATCCGAACAACATGTAAACCAGAATGCAAACGCCCGCAATCAAGACGAATTTGCCCCATGGCGCGTCATTGATCCATAAGGCGGTGCCGGAGGCCATGCAAAGCAGCGCGGCCGAACCGAAGATCGGCCAACGCGAAGGGTCCGGAACGAAATAACGCGCAGCTTGGCTCATCATGGTGCTCTCCCTCGTATTCCTTGAATGTGCGGCCGTCAGCGGAGGATGAAATGCACCAGCGTGACGAGACTCAAGACAAAAATTATCGCTCCGATAATACCGGCGACGATTACTTGCAGCGGTGAAAGCGACACCGCGTCCTTCTCGTATTCCGCGCGCTTGCGAATGCCGAAGAAAGACCAGAATACCGCTTTCGCCACCTGCAGCGGCGTTGCTTTCGGTGGCTTTTGCACTTCGCCCGCGTTCATCAACCGGCTTTCCCCGCCGTGCCTTCGACCTCGAAAAACGTGTACGACAAGGTAATCGTATTGACGTCGTCCGGCAGCCCTTTTTCGATTACGAAAACCACCGGCATCTGCCGCGCTTCACCGGGCTGCAGTGTCTGCTGCGTGAAGCAAAAGCATTCGAGCTTCTTAAAGTAACGCACGGCAAGCTGCGGTCCGTAGCTCGGAATCGCCTGGCCGGTGACGGTGCGGTCCGAAGTGTTTCTGATCTCATACATCACGGTGGTCAATTCACCGGGATGAATCCGCGTGCTTGTCTGCAGCGCACGGAACGTCCATGGCAAATTGTTATGTGAATTGGAGTCGAACTCGACCGTGATGAAACGCGACGCATCGATCTGCGTGTTCGCGACCGCGTCCGCCTTGATCACATTGTTGATGCCGGTGACTTCGCAAATCTTCTGGTAGAACGGTACGAGCGCGAAGCCGAAGCCGAACATGGCCACCGCCACGATCAACAGTTTCCGGAGCATCACCAGGTTCGATTGCGCCTGTGTCACCATAACCAATGCCGAACGATGACTCCGATGAAAAAAGCAAGCGCGATTGCAGCGAGGACCAGTGCAGTCTTGAAGTTAGACGATTGCATCGCCTTCGCCTGCCCGCTCACTTGACGACTGGTGGAGTCTCGAAGCTGTGGTATGGCGGCGGCGACGGCAGTGTCCACTCGAGCGTGTCGGCGCCTTCCCAAGGCTTATCCGGCGCTTTCGCACCGCCTCGAATGCACTTGATCACGACAGTAAGAAATATCAATTGCGACGCGCCGAAGCCAAACGCACCGATCGATGCGAGCATGTTGAAATCGGTGAACTGCAGCGCATAGTCAGGTATGCGGCGCGGCATCCCGGCCAATCCCAGAAAGTGCATCGGGAAGAACGTGACATTGAAAAAAATCATCGACAGCCAAAAATGCCATTTGCCGAGCGTTTCGTTGTACATGTGGCCGGTCCATTTTGGCAGCCAGAAATAGGTGCCTGCGAAAATCGCGAACAGCGAGCCCGCCACCAGCACATAGTGGAAATGCGCGACCACATAATAGGTGTCCTGCAGCTGGATATCGACCGGAGTGATCGCAAGGATCAGGCCGGTGAATCCGCCCATCGAAAACACGAAAATAAACCCACACGCAAACAGCATCGGCGTCTCGAAGCTCATCGAGCCTTTCCACATCGTCGCAATCCAGTTGAATACTTTCACGCCGGTCGGCACCGCGATCA
>Ga0070681_10004830_pt1 | contig 12914 bp, 16 predicted proteins | sample KBSC83BmetaG_FD_65650 | JGI IMG/M metagenome (GOLD analysis project Ga0070681, IMG submission 65650) | Corn rhizosphere microbial communities from Kellogg Biological Station, Michigan, USA - KBS C8-3B metaG | ecosystem: Host-associated > Plants > Roots > Rhizosphere | place: USA: Michigan... | reverse complement strand
CAAAGGGATTGTCGAAGTTGGCGGTCTCATGTTGTGCAAAATGCCCAAGGAGATGGCTCAGGCTCGCTCTGACTACTACGCCGATCAGGCGCGGAAGCAGGAAGAGTCCGTCGATCAGAATCTCATGCGGGAAAGCAACCCACGTATGCCGATCTCCAGACCGGAGAAGAGCACACGAGTCTCATTCGGGCGAGGCACTCGGGAATCCGAGTAGCACGCCCATCTCTTCAACCTCTTTGTCTCAGGGAGACAAGTCACTATGACTGCTGTTAGCACTCCCTTCGGGCTGAAGCCGGTTGGTCTCAAGGGAGGACAGGTCTGGAGTCAGGCCGATATCCTCTATCCGATTGCATCCAACTACGGCACCGCGATTTACTACGGTGACCCGGTTGTGATGTCGGGCGGAAACGTGACCAAGGCGGCGTACAACTACAGCACGAACGGAACCATCGGTGTATTTCTTGGCTGCAAGTACACTGACCCCATCATCAAACAGCCACGCTGGTCGCAGTACTACCCGGCCAGCACTGTTGCCTCCGACATCCAGGCGTTTGTCGCGTTCGATCCCGACACGGTCTTCATTGGCCAGGTCGATGGACCGGTCACGGCTGCGCGCCTGAACCTCAACGTCGGGTTCAGCAACACCCTCACGACCGGCAATACCATTACCGGAGTCAGCACCGGGGCGCTCGATCACACCTTGCTCGGCACCTCGACTCAGCAGTTCCGCATTGTCGGCCTCCACGAAACCCCAGACAACGCCTGGGGTGATGCTTTCACCATTGTCCGCTTGGTTCATAACTTCGGTTATCACCAGTGGATGAGCGCCACGGGAGCGTAAGCGATGGCACTATCTCGCGCACAGCTCCTCAAGGAGCTCGTTCCAGGTCTGAACGCCTTGTTCGGTCTGGAATACAAGACCTACGAAGATGAGCACAAGATGCTCTTCGATGAAGATTCCTCGGAGAAGGCGTTCGAGGAAGAGGTGAAGCTCGCTGGCTTCGGCATGGCTCCGTCCAAGGCTGAAGGCTCGGCTATCTCCTACGACCAGGGCCAGGAAGCCTGGGTCGCGCGTTACCAGCACGAGACTATCGCGCTGGGCTTCGCGATCACCGAAGAGGCTATCGAGGATCAGCTCTACGACAGCCTGTCTGCCCGGTATACCAAGGCGCTTGCGCGCTCGATGGCGTACACGAAGCAGATCAAGGGTGCCAACATCATCAACAACGGTTTCTCGACCGGTACGGGTGGTGACGGCAAGACCCTGTTCGCGACTGATCATCCTCTGACGGGTGGGGGCACGATCTCCAACCGTCCGACCACGGGCGTGGATCTCAACGAGACTGCGCTCGAAGCGGCTGTCATCGCGATTGCTGCTTGGGTCGATGAGCGTGGGCTGCTCCTGGCTGCCCGTCCTCGCAAGCTGGTTATTCCCCCAGCCTACATGTTCGTCGCTGAGCGTGTTCTGAAGTCGCCTGCTCGTGTCTCTACCGCGAACAACGACCTCAACGCCCTGAAGACGATGGGGATGATCCCCGAGGGCTATGGTGTCAATCACTTCATCACCGACACCAACAGCTGGTACCTGAAGACTGACATTCCGAATGGTCTGAAGTTCTTCCAGCGTGTGGCGATCAAGACCGGAACCGAGGGCGACTTCGACACCGGCAACGTCCGCTACAAGGCCCGCGAGCGTTACAGCTTCGGCTGGAGCGATCCGCTGGGCGTCTACGGCTCGCCCGGTTCTACGTAACCGATCTCTTTGAGTCATTCCGGAGGGGCTGGGCAAAGTACCCAGCCCCTCTCTTTTCTAGGAAAAATCCATGACGCATTTCTCTGACGAACTCCGTATCGGAAAGGTCTTCAATTCGAAGTTCCTGGGCGCTACGCCACAGACCTTCGTTTCTGACCGTCCGATCCCTGACCTGGGGCCAGGCGCTGTCTGCTCCCCGATGTTCATCTACTCGTTTGTCCCCGTTGCGATCTCCACGACCAACGTTGCGGCTTCCCAGACCCCGGGAGCTGCGGGAAACCTCACCCTGACAGCTGGCACCGGTACGACTGCTGCGACCATCTTTGGCGTTGCGGCTGTCAAGGCTGACGTGCCCCGGGCCCTGAAGATCAGCTGCGCTGGCGCCGACTCTGGCCGCACATTCACTGTGACCGGCTATGACCTCTATGGCCAGGTCCAGACTGAGGCGATTGCGGGCGCAGCCACAGGCTCGACCAACGGCAAGAAGACCTGGCTCTACATCACCCAGATTGCGGTGGATGCGGCTACTGCGGGGGCCATCACGGTCGGCTTTACCGATATCTTCGGCCTGCCCTATGCGGTGACCGACAAGACTCTGCTGACCGTCAAGTGGAACAACACCCTGGCCGATGACGCCTCGACTGTCGTGGTTGCCGATGCTTCGGCTGTTACCACGACCACTGGTGACGTTCGCGGCACGGTTGCCCAGTCCTCGGGCGCCAGCGATGGCGTGAAGCGGATGACTTGCTATATCGCGATCCTTGATCCGGATACGTCCACCGGCCTTTATGGCGTGACCCCGGCCTAATGCGTCCTGAACGGCAGATCGTTGGCCCTCTGGCGGGGGCCAACGTCGCCTTGATTGCCGCCAGCCAAACGCCTGTCTCGGGTACGGCTCTGACGCTTACCGGCACTCAGCCGGACCTCCCGAGGCGGATTCTGCTCACCTATGGCAACGAGGCTGCCCCTAGAACACTGACGGTAACTGGTACGAACTACTCTGGGGGAACCTTCTCAGAGAGCCTGGCGGTTCCTTCCGGCGCTGGTGGGACCGTCTACACAGCCAACGACTTCAAGACCGTCACCTCCCTGATGCCTCTGGGTGGTGGCTGGACGGCTGCTGTGACCGTAGGCACGAATGGCGTGGCCTCTAGCCCCTGGGTTGCCTGCGACATCCATGTAACGCCAGCCAACTTCAGCTTTGCCTGTGTCGTCACAGGGACCGTCAACTATGACGTTCAGTACACCCTGGATTCCCTCGGCAACACCTTCGGCATTAGCGCCATCCCCCACAACGCCTGGACTGTCCCGACTCTCGGGAGCCTGGCAATCAACGCCACCGCCAGCCTGGGATCTCCCATTGCTGCTTGGCGGGTCCTGTTGAACTCGGGCACCGGTTCGGTTGCCGTAACCGCTATTCAGGCGGGGATGAAACAATAAATGGCTAACGCACAACCAGTCATTCAAGTTGACGTAAACGGCGTCCCAGTCAGCTCTAGCGGTGGAGCTTCGACCAATCTCGTCTCTGTCGGCGGAGCCAATATAGCCCTGGGACAGACGGACAGCGCCCACTCGCTGCCTGTCGCCATTGCCAATGACGAAAGCCTGACGATCACCGGCACGGTCACGGCATCGGGCTCGTTCCAGGACATCCCTGGGACCTCCGGGGGCCTCAGCATCACAACTGCGATTGTCCCGAACAACACGACCGGAGTTCTCGTCTCTGCTGGCGCGCACCAGGTCTATTCCATAGCCGCCTTCAACAACTCCAGCACCATCGCCTATCTGAAGCTCTACAACAAGGCCACGGCGCCTACGGTTGGAACCGATACGCCGGTCTGGATCGGCATGATCCCAGGCCCAGCTGCGGGCGGCGGAGGCTTCACTCTCTACATTCCGACCGGCCTGGTCTTCTCTCTGGGCATCGGTTATGGCGTCACCACAGGCATCGCCAACGCGGACACGACTGCTCCTGCCGCCAGCGCTTATCTGGTCAATATCGGCTGGAAGTAACCCGTGGCTATCGGCACGCCGGTTGACATCGGGCATAACCAAGTAAGCAGCGGCACGACTCTGGCGATCACCACGACGGCGAATATCCTGACGGGTGACTTCGTCCTCATCGTCGCCATGGGGGGAACGGCCTCTACTCAAATTACGTCTGTCACCACGGATGCCTCCGGAAATGTCTATACCGTTCCTACCGCAGGTTCCCAGACTGACAGCGCCAGTTTCGCCTTCACTCCCAACGCGGTTGCCCTGAACTCAGGGGCGACACTGACAGTCAACTTCGGTGGCGCTGCGGGACGCCATGGAATTCAGGCATATCGCATCACCGGACTCGTCACTTCAGCAGCGGCTGTCCTGGATGGGGCCTATAAGGAAAATGGTCAGCTTTCCCAAAACTCAGGTTCGATCACTGGGGCCAGGCTCAATCAGAACTCCAACATTACCTTTGCGGTCGTTGCTGGCGGGTCCGTTGATGTCGTAACCGGCTTTGCAGCAGGGGCGGGCTTTACGTCCTTGGGTGGGACCGCCTCGCCCTGCTTTATGGACATCGCCTATCAGATCAGCAGCGGTCAGACTGCCCTGACATTCAGTCCGAGTTGGACGACAGCCGGTCAATCGCGCCTGAGCCTCCTTCCATCCCTACGCGGTGTCGTCTCCGCTTCCCATGATTACTCTGGCCTGCTGGGCGTATCGAGCTAGTGGCCAATAATCCGTTTCAGACCCCTGCCAACCCCTGGACAGTGGTCCATAGCAATGGCGCGCTGTTCAACACGAGTGCGCGCGTCACGCGGCTGACTAGCCGCTGGGCGTCTCCTGCTGTGCCATTCACGGCGCTGAAGACATGCTGGAATTCGTCCAGCATCGCCCAGGCCGTTACCGGCTTTGGCTATGCCCTGAAGTATCTGGCCGCTGGCAGTGCTGGCGATGCGACAAGTTCGTACACCCAGTCTCTGGGCGAGTCAGCGGCAAGCGCTCAGTTCGAGACCGATCCTGCAAGGCTGTATTCGCAGAGCGTGCCGTTCACCTATGCGTGGTGTAAGGGTGGACTGAGCGGAAGCCAGCAGACCGATCTCCTCGCCCGTATCGAGAGCAATCAGGTTTCGCTTGAGGCCAATATCGGCGCCTTGGGCAAGTTCCTGATCGATGGCTGCGGCAATGGCAACGTCGGGATGCCCGGATATGTCTTCAATTGGTGCGCAGCGGACGGACAGGCCGGGATCACTGACCGTTCTACCAACATGCGCAACCTTGTCCAGAACATGGTTGTCTATATCAACCAGCAGTACAACGACGGCATCTGGACGAGCTACGACGCGCTCTACGACTACACCATGCAGGTTATCGTCGTGTATCACATAGCGACGGGGAATGAGAGCCTGCTGGGCACGCGCTGCCCTTCCATCATCGCACGGGGCGAGGCCCTGGCGCGCATGTTCGACACGTCCAACAACAACTACTTCCTCGTCACCCCGCATAACGCGAACCTCGACAGCACCGGGAAGCATATCGCTTACTACCCCTCCAGCGCCTCGGCAACGGCGGTCTACTCTGACGTTACCCGCGACTTGACCATGGCCTGGGTTCGCGACCAGCAGCTAGCGCATTGCACGCCTACGCAATGGTCTCACTTGCAGCTTCAGTCCGAGGCTACCTGGGTAGGCTTTCTGTTCCATGATACAACCTTGACGGGTGTGAGTCCGCTATCAGCTGGCACTCCATCCTGCAAGGCGTTCCCGGGTACTGGGGTTGCGCAGTTTCGCGGTGGCTGGGGCGCCAATGACGTGATCTGCGGCTTCACGGGCGGGGCTCCTGGCGGGATCAGCGATCACACGCTGCCCAACGCTGGCAACTTCCATATCCGGGTTGGCTCGACCTGGCTGGTGAGTGACGGCTACGCCTATGGGCACCGTGGCGCTGGGGCGACCTGGGAACTTGGTAGCACTACAAACCCACCAACCCTGGCGTCAGTCGGGGAATTCACGATGTGCCGTTCGGGCGTGAGCTTTAGCCCCTCGGCGACCGAGGCCACGCGGGTTGACCGAGATGGCAGCGCTGCCGTCAACATCACGCCGAATTCGCAGACGAAATACCCTGCGGGCTGGAACCTTACCAATGGTGTCCGGCAGACGTGGGACTCTGGCGTCATGGGCGCCATGTTTGATGATGGCATCCTGGCCAAAGTCACCGCCGTTATCACGCCGGCATTTCCGCAGATGACGGCTGTGCAGAGAACGGTCGGCTATAGGCGCGGGGCAAGCTCGGATAAGGGCACCTTCATCATCTACGACCAGTTTACGGCGCCCTCGACCATCAATCAGATCCGCGCAAACTTCTGGTGCAAGTCGAAGCCGACAGTGGTTTCGGAGACTGTCTTGCAGGGCTCCGCCACGGCAGGCGTCACCCAATGGGGTGGCGATCATGTGATCTTCAAGAACGGCTCCTACCAAGCCACGATCCAGATGTGTACGCCATTCAACACGATCAACGGTGTTGGCGGCGTTGGATATGAATCGTTCTTCGACGCCCCCGCCAATGCCACGACCGGCTATGCCACCTCTGGCGGCGCCAATCTGGACTTTCTCGCCAACAGCGGCACCGACACCCGTTTGCCCACTGAGTATGCCTGGTTGCAGGGCCAGTGGCGGGCGAGCTTTCAGACCACGCGCAACGCGGCGCTTGGGGAAATGCTGTTCGTCATCACAGTGGATGCAGTAGGCACCACGGCCCCGACCTACACCAAGTCACAAGCGCTTGCGCTTCTTACCCCTTCCTCAGGAGCTATCCTCTCTATGCCAGGTTTTAGTACATTCGCCCAGAAGCAGGGGCTCGACTTCATGTCGGGGAATAACTCTGCTGGGTTGCCTACCCTCTATGCCGCTCTCTTCACGACCCTCCCCCTGGATGACGGGACTGGCGGCGTCGAGGTCAGCGGCACGGGCTATGCGCGAGTGGCCCTGTCTAGCTCGACCTTCTCTCTGGCTTCGGGTGGGGCTCCAGCGACCACGACTAATGCCAGTGCGATCACCTTCCCTGTTGCTGGCGCCTCCTGGGGCACGGTCGTAGGCGTCGGCTTCTTCGATGCTCCCACCGGGGGCAACTACTGGGGTGGTGACTATCTCGGCACAGCGGCCTGGATGCCCTTTACCTGCACCAGCGCTTCGCCTGGCGTCCTCACCTCCCCTGCGCATGGCCTGAGCAACGCCAACCTCGTAGAAGTCACGGCGAAATATGGCGGGACGCTTCCAACCACTGCTGGATCTTGGGCCGGGGCGCTGACTGTTGCCAATGCCACGACCGATACCTTTACGGCCGGCGTCAATACCACCAGCACGGGTGACGGAATGGTGCGTCTGGTCCTGACACAGGCGGTGGCCAGCGCGGCTACAGTGACGATCCCCATCGGGTCCATCACGCTCTCACTTGGCTAATTAGTAGCCCTTTCGGCTCATAAGTGGCAACTCCCGCCACCTTCCTGACGACCAGCTTCACGTCGGTATCCTCACTCGATACAGGCAGGATTGGCTACTTCGTCGCCTGGGGCGGCAGTGAGGACGGCTACGCCTATACCTACACGCTGAGTGGATCACCTCCTAGCGGGGTCAGTATCGACTCTGATACTGGCGTCCTTTCTCTGGCATCGCCTGTGGCCGCTGGCAACCACACCTTCAACGTGATTGCGACCAATCGCGAGGCAACTTCGGTCTCAGCGAGTTTCAGCTACACGCTCAATGTGCTGACCGGGGTGACATCGGGGCGCACCGGAACCCAAGTCCTGCACAAGACCTATGACCCGCACTCGGGAACCTGGGGAAGCCCGACCGGCTCTGACTGGACAACCGTTCTGCTCAATATCCAGACCGCAATCCAGGCCGATCAGGTTACCAATGGCGAGGAACAGCTTCGTGCGGTGATCCCGTTCCACAAGGGAACATCGTACAACTACACCAACAACCATTGGCTCGACGGGATTCAGTATTATGACATCACGGCGACTGGGGCTGGTGCAAACCCGATCCTGACAAACAATGGGCCCGGAACCGTCTACGAGGGTGGGCCACTGAACTATGGCTCGGGCGGGGCCATGAACCACACTGCTGGTATCAAGGGCGTCTCCTGCCTGATCAATACCGTTACGGCTGGGTCGAACACCGTCACATGCTCGACTCCAGCGCAGGTATCCCGGCTCATCCCCGGCCGCTGGCATGGTGTTATCGGAAGCTGCATCCAGCTGGGTGGCTATCCACCGAACGTCATGTTCATGGACTACGTCAAGGTAGTCTCGGTCAACGCCACTACGGGGCTTGTCACTCTCGATAGGCCGCTGAAGTACAGCTATGACTCGACCTGGTGGGAGGATGCCGGCGACGATCAAAGCTTTGGTCGTGCCTGGATTATGCCATGGGATACTGGTGGATCTGGGGGAACGATTCCCTCTGATCCAAGGATCACGTTGCGAGGCAGGCTCTACAACATCAATTTCCAGCCAAACCCCGGCAGCGACCATTCGGCCATCTCTTTGGTTCAGTCACATATCCAGTGTGACTTCGATACCTGCACGGTCCAAAACGCGCAGCTGACGATGAGTAAGCACTTCGCCCTGTATGGCTGCACCATGCAGATGAACGCCGAACCCGACAAGCTGTGCGAAACGCTCGTGATCGACAACACGACCACGGATGGCATCGGCGGTGCGACTGGCTATCAGTATTTCCTGTTTCGGAATTCAACGGCTACCAATTCGGGCGGGGGAGATACCATCCAGATATCGCCCCGGCAGTTCCGTTCCATCGGCTCGACCTTTGATGCTGTCAATAGCTCCACGCCGCCCTTTACCTTCAGTTACAACGGACCAAACTGGTATCTCGATTTCCAGACTACCGTATTCCACGGTAACGTCAGCAATAGCTGGACATACCCTGGCAGTGCGTTCTCGCCAGTCACTATTGGCACCGATGCCACCTGGAGTGGCAACCAGCTTCGGATTTTGTCGGGCAATGCCCATTTCCAGGATTGGCTGATCTCCGCATACACGGGGGGGATCGTAGCGGTTGACGGACTTGGCCCGATCACGGCGAATTGGGGCTATATTTCTAGTGTGACCAGTGACGGCGCTGGCGGCGCTCTCTGGCTCAATATCATCTGGGTAAACGGGACAAAGCCAACTTCGGGCACGATTGACATCGTCGCTGCGAAGGGTCGCAGGCTGTTCATGGAGAGCAGTTGCAGTTTTACAGGATCAATGACTTATGCTGACGGTAAATTCGCCAAGCAAACGGCGATGCCATTCGAGGCGAACTGGGACTTCCCAGTTGGATATCCAGTGCCAACGGTAAATATCGCGGGGCTGGTCCGGTCCCAGGGGGAGATCGCCCTTGGACCACTCTCTATTGCCAATGCACCCGTCCTCAATGTCGGCTCAGTCATGAAGGCCACGAGCAAGATGAAGCCGGGGGTGCTGTCTGTCGCGGCGAACTCCACCACCCTGACCCTCACTTGTGGTGCGGTAACAGCGGTTGTCGCTACGAACTAGAATCCGAAACCAGAGAGAAATTGCTATGGCTATGTCTAGGGGCCAGATGGGTCCTTCGCTATCTCGACCAGGAACTGTCAAGAAGAAGTCCGGGGGATGGATCAAGGGGGCGACCAAGAACAAGGGTGCTCTCCATCGCGCACTTGGCGTGCCTGAGGGCAAGAAGATCCCGGCTGACAAGCTAGCCGCTGGAGCAAAGTCGGACAACCCGACCATCCGCAAGGAAGTCAGCCTCGCCCGCACCCTCAAGGGATTCCGCAAGTAGTTGTCCACCTCCGGGACGGCTACCTTCAATCCATCGATCTGGGAATACGCCGAAGAGGCGGCGGAGCGGGTCGGCCAGGAACTCAAGTCAGGCTATCAGCTGGCATCGGCTCGGCGCAGCCTGAACCTGCTGACGGCGGATCTCGGCAATCGCGGGATCAATCTCTGGGCTCTGGACAACCAGAGCCAGGTTCTGACACCAGGGACAGCCACCTATACGCTTCCTGATGACACCATCGACATGCTCGATGCGGTGATCCGGACCACGACGGGCGGCATCCAGACCGATTATGTCATTGCGAGGATCGGGGTGGGCCAGTTCAACTCGATCCCGAACAAGCTCTCTCAGGCTCGGCCGCTCCAGTATTTCGTCCAGAGAGTTGTCCCTCCGACAGTCACGCTCTGGCCGGTCCCTGATGCGACCCTCTCCTGGACGCTGGTCTATTGGCGCCTGAGACGCATTCAAGACACTGGCAGCGGCGGCACCAACACCATGGATATCCCCTTCCGGTTCGTCCCGGCTGTGGTATCGGGTCTGGCCTATTTCATGTCCCTGAAGTCACAGGACCAGGCCTATACGGGCATGTTTGGATCGCAGCGGATAACGCTCTTCAAGCAGCAGTACATGGAGGATCTCCAGAACGCTATGGAGGAAGACCGGGATCGCTCCTCGCTGTTCATTGTCCCAAGCCCGACTGCTTACCGATGACCACCCCATACGCAAGCGGCAAGTATTCCAAGGCGATATGTGATCGATGCGGACAGGCGACGGACTATACGGACCTCAAAGCCCAGATTGTTGCTCGCAAGGATACTGGACTCCGGGTATGCCAAGACTGTCTTGACCAAGATCATCCTCAACTCTTCCTTCCTCGGGTCTTCTCTGACCCGCAGGCGCTGCGGAATGCGCGCCCTCTGCTTGATGACGACGGTCCAACGGACCCATTCGTCTATCCGTTCTTCCCACCAATCCCCTAAGGAATTTCCCTGATGAAGAAGAAATTTGGCTCCTCGAAGAAGCCAAAGCCCAATGTGGGCAAAGCCCTCGCTGCCATGGCCGGTATCGGCTCCCTTCCACCGCCCCCTGACCAGATGGGCGGACCTCCTGGGATGCCACCGGCGCCTCCTGGCCCGCCTTCGGCTCCTCCCCCGGCGTACTCGACTGGCGGGTCGGTTGCAAGGGGCATGGGGATGGCAAGTAGAGGCGGCAGCTACAAGGCCTGCTAGGTGCTCTACTCGGATCTGTTCCAGCGGCTCCAGGATTGGGGCGAGAACTCTGGGGCAGAGTATCTAGCCAACATACCGGGCTTCATCGAGAATGGCGAGGCCAGGTGCTACCGGGACATCGACTTTGATGTCCTCAGGACAGTTGGGACCCTCAACCTCGTTAACGGGACCCCGACCGTCTCGGCTCCTGGAGACTTCTACCTGGCGAGATACCTGACGCTCATAGACGTGTCGGGTAACCGCACTCCCCTGCTCCCCAAGGACGCCTCGTTCATCAACGAGTTCTGGCCTATCTCGGCAACTACTGGCCAGCCGCTCTTCTATGCGATGCAGGACGAGGCCACCTTCGTCTTCGCCCCCACCCCGCCAAACGGCTACACAGTCGAACTCGGCTATACCAACCGTCCGGCGGCGATCTCAGACGGCAATCCCTCGACCTGGCTGTCCACCCACTGCGCGGACCTCCTCTTCTATGCCTGCATGGTTGAGGCTGCCACCTTCATGAAGCAGACCCCTCAGGCTGCTGCGGCTGACCAGACGGCCACCTACTACGAGACCCGTTATCAGCAGGCCAAGCAGGCGGCGATGACTGAGGAACAGCGTAAGCGCGGGGACGAGTACCGGAATGGTGAGCCCCGATGACCCCAGATGAAAGAGACAGGCTGGTCAGGGTGGAAGAGGGATACCGGAAGATCTCTGAGACGCTCTCTGAAGTGAAGGCTAAAGTGGACGATATGCACAACCGTATGACACTCGGTAGGGGTGCATTTATGGCAATAGTGAAGATTGGCGCGATTGTTCTTGGCTTCCTCGGTATAGCCAAGGCTCTCGGAGTCAATTTTTGGGACTGGCGCGTCTGAAATACGATATAATGCTTGTAATTAGAACTCTCACTCTAACAAGGAACACGACATTGAAGTTCAAACTGATTATGGCTCTGGTTGGGCTGTTTGCCCTTGCCGGCTGCCTCTCGGCGAGCCAGCAGGCCTCCGTCGAGACTGCCCAGCAGAAGGCCGTGTACGCCATTGACGCCACCCTCACCACGGCTGAGACCGCTGGGGCGGTGTACGCTCGGCTACCATTCTGCGGCGCTGGGGCTCCTCCGGTCTGTGCCAAGCACTCGGTAGTTGTCGAGATGGCCAAGGACGCGGTGGCTGCCAATAAGGCGGTAGACGCGCTCGAAGCGACCGTCCGGTCGAACCCGGCGACTGACATTACCTCGGCCCTCTCTGACGCCTGGGTCCTGGTGAACACCTACAACACCCTCGTAGCCAGCGTGAAAGGCTAACCACTATGATTCCAGCAGCGGTACTAGCATTTATCTCGGAGGCCATCTCCCTGGCCCCTCTCTTCATGCAGGCGTTCGGGGAGGTCCAGTCCCTGATCGACCAGGTATTCGGGGTGATCAAGAGCGGAGAGGCTCCAACCGATGCCGACGTAGCCAATCTGAAGGCCCTTCGCGATAAGGCCACGGCAGTCATCATCCAGCGGGCGGCGGCATCGGACGTAGCGGGAGGCTAATATGAACCAAGACGCGATTCTGAACATCATTCGCAGCGTGCTCAAGGTCGGCGGCGGAATGATCGTGGCTGATGGTCTAGCTACCTCGGACCAGTGGATCGCCATCTCTGGCGGCATCGTGGCTCTGATCGGAGCCGTGTGGTCCTACTGGGTGAGCAAGAAGCAGACCGCCGCTATCGCAGCGCAGCCTCCCAAGTAAGAGCACCAAGAGCGCAACCTAAAGGGAGCTTCGGCTCCCTTTTTTTATGAGAGCTTGACCACTGCCTAGCACCTTTACCCCTAACAAGGGGTTGGAACTCCAAGCCACTGGCGAGAATTCCGGAACCTGGGGGACAAAGGCCAATACTGACTTTACCCAGATCGACACGTCCTTCGGGGGGCGGTTCAACCAGAGCGTAGCTGGCAACACCAACTTCACGGTCACAGCGGCTCAGGCCCTCAATGTCCGTCACGTCCTGACTGGCGCGCTCACTGGCAACATCAGCTACGTCCTGCCGAATACCGGCGGGTACTACATCATCACCAACAACACGACCGGCGCCTTCAACCTGGGCATCGCCAACGCTGGCGGTGGTAGCGCCATCAACCTCCCTCGTGGCGGGACGGGCG
>Ga0070681_10004827_pt1 | contig 12921 bp, 12 predicted proteins | sample KBSC83BmetaG_FD_65650 | JGI IMG/M metagenome (GOLD analysis project Ga0070681, IMG submission 65650) | Corn rhizosphere microbial communities from Kellogg Biological Station, Michigan, USA - KBS C8-3B metaG | ecosystem: Host-associated > Plants > Roots > Rhizosphere | place: USA: Michigan... | reverse complement strand
GACCTGGCGATCGGCCGGATGCGGTCCAAGACCGCCGACCTGGCCATGGCCCTGGAGGGCCGGTTCGGCCCCCACCACGCGCTGATGTGCCGCCTGCACCTGGACCACCTCGCCCACCTGGAGCAGATGACCGCCGCGCTGGACGCCCAGGTCGAGACGATGATGCGGCCCTACCGGACTGAGCAGGACCTGCTGGCCGCCATCCCCGGCATCGGGCAGCTGGCCGCCGCCGCGATCATCTCCGAGATCGGCGCCGACGTCCGGGCCTTCTTCCCTGACGCCGCCCACCTGGCCTCCTGGGCCGGGATCTGCCCCGGCAACCACGAGTCGGCCGGCAAGCAGCACACCGGCCAGCGCCGCCACGGCAACCAGAACCCCGGGCCCGTCCCCGCCGAGGCCGCCTGGGCGGCGACCAGGCACCAGGGCTACCTCAGGTCCCTCTGCCGCCGGCACGTCATGAAGTCCGGCGGGTACCGCAGCAGCGCCGCCAAGAACAAGGCCATCATCGTCGTCGCCCACGCCATCCTGGTCATCGTGTGGCACGTGCTGGCCACCGGCACCCCCTACAACGAGCTCGGCGCCGACTACTTCGACCGCCGCCTGGACCCGGAGCGGGAAACCCGCCGCCTCATCGCCAAGCTCGAAGCGCTCGGACACCAGGTCACCCTCCAGCCAGCAGGCTGACCCGCCCCGGCAACGCCGACCATCACCGGGGCCAAGGTTCGCTGCCGCGCGGGGGCTGAGACCATTCACGTATCAGAGGCATTCGCTATGCGCGGCAACTGGCGAATGGCAGAGCCGTCTGCGGTCCGCGCAGAGCTGGCCGATCTGGGCGTGCCCACAGCCGACTGTGAACGTCCGGTCGTGCCGATGAGTGGGTGTCTACACGCCGTTACGCTCGCCTTCAGAGCAGGCCAGAACAATATAGCGATAACGCTGCAAGGTAATGATCATTCAGCAGGCTGCTTCCGAGAGCCTCGCGCGTCAGTTGCATCGCGAAGAAGACAATGGGTAGGAATCTCTGTATACTTCGAAGTCCTGGGTCGGCGCGGCGGAAGATGATTAATGTCAGCATGGCTATCTCTACTTATAGGCACAGTACTTGGTGCTTTCGTGAGTCTGCTCGCTGCCGTATATTTGCAAGATCGCTGGAAAGAGTCAAGTGACCGAAGGCGCAGGTTGCGCCGCAGTCGGGCAATTACCAAGTCATGGGTCGATGAAGATGGGCCTATAACCATCGCCGGGATCCCCACTTCTGTCTACCTGGTCGAAGGAGATGGTTACCTCGTAATTGAGCCGCAAAACATCAGGATAGATATCCGATCTACGCGTGCTGAACTACCGGTCGCTGTTTCAGCGGCAAGAGAAAAAATTGTGCGGCAGCTGGCAGCTTCGGCTCGAAGTGACAAGCACAGGGTATCTCCATGGAACAGTGTGAATATGGTTGCCCTCACTCGTTACCGGATCACGCGTACCGCGCAGCGCGAGGATTCCGCACTGCACCTGGAAGCGTGTCTCAGCGACTACGCGACGTTCGCGGCAACTGTCTTGCGGCTCGACGAGGAAGTCAATATCTCGGGCCCTCATGACGAACGCGCATCAACGACTCTTCGTGGAGAGTTCTTTCCGACCACTACTGCAATCGTTAAGAGTATCCGAAGGCCACTACCGTTCCTAGCTAATGGGGTTGGCATCGCACTTCTGGCATTCACGGATGATGGCAAAGTCCTACTCACGCATCGGCGCCTGGAGTCCCGGGCGCGGCCAGGGGAATGTGATGTAACGGTAGTCGAGGGGATCGACGCGGACTTCGACTCGGCTGGGTCCGGCAGACTCGATATCTACTCGACGGCGCTACGGGGCTGCCGAGAAGAACTTGGCGTGGATATATCAACTACTGACGTAAGTGTCCTTGCATTCGGCGTAGATATGACCTACTATCAGTGGAACTTTCTAGGCATGGTGGATATCAAGCTAACCGCCGATCAGGTAATTGCGCAGCACGCTTTGCATGCAAAAGATCGATGGGAAGGACAACTGGAGCCAGTTGAGCTTGATCCGATCAACGTCTTCAAGCGCATGCGTCAGGAAAAGATCTGGGACTGCGGACTTGTTACGGCATACCTTGCACTTAGTAAGAAATGCGGCGCCGGTTCGACCAGAGCGGCAGCGGAAAAGGTCTTCGGGCTTCCTAATCGGAAGGCACCGTGGCATCGATAATGCAAACTCTCATGCCACGAAGAGAACGTTCGCAGAACTGCGAGTACGCAGAGCAGGTCGATCTGCGCACGACCGGCATCCAGGTCGAGCTGTCCCTGAGCGGTGCGTATTCAGCAGGGAGGGCGAGGGCGACGATATCGACTTCGAGCTGGGACTTTCCGGCCGCGTCATTGACAGTTCCGCTGCCTACCTCGGCGGGCAGTTCACCGAAAGCTTCCGTGCCGTGCAGGGTCGCGTAGGACCGGCAGATCCCCTCAAAGTGCGGGCCGGCGATCTGAGCGCTGAAAGTGCTCTGCCCCGCACACCAGACGGCGTCCGCGAGACCGAGTTCCAGTTCCGACCAGCGGCGCCGCATGATCGCCTCGTAGAAGGTGATGAGCGGCTCGGTGATGCGGTAGGTAGAGCGCCCCGAACGGAACAGGTCCGGTTCCTTGGTGATGAGGGCGGAGTCCTCAAGGACGGTGAGCGGGTGAGTGAGTTGGTCGGACCTGCGCCCGACGTACGTACCTATCGCACCGTTGGTCGTGTTGCCCAGGGCGATAGCCGCCAGGACAGAGTGGTAGATCGCCGGCTCGCGGATGTCGGTCTCCTCGACGAGCAGGTAGCGGGCCTCCCGGAACAACGAGGTCAGCGGGGTTCAGCGCGGTACGGACGACCCACGCGTCGAAGTCATCAGGACCGCTAGGGGCGTCGCCGCGGGTGAACTCCCGGCGGTAAGCAGGGGTTCCGCCGACGATCATGTGCACCCGCATTGCCAGGCGCGGATCGCCGAGCCCTCAGAACGCTGCCGCGTCCTGGTACCCGAAGGGGTGCACGACGAGCTCAAGCCCGGCCCGCCCACGCGGCGGCGCGCGCCCGGAAAGCAGGCCCCCCATAACGCTCATCGCCGACCCGCACAAGATCAGCCGCACCGAACTGTCCCTGCCCGTGTCGCCCGGCCCGAGTTCACGCTGGATGATCGACGGCAAGGCCGGCGACACCCGAGTGAGAAACGGAAATTCGTCGATCACGACCAGAGTTGGCTCCGCCGTGTACTGCCGGAACAGGTGACGGATCGCGTCGTCCCAGTTCCGGAACGGCGGATCGACCACCTCGCGGGAGTGCCGGACCAGGGCCTCGGTGAACAGCCGGAGCGACTCCGCCTCGGTAGCCTCCGTGGCGGCGAAGTAGAGGCCCCCGACCGACTGGGCGAGCGCTTGCAGCAGGAAGCTCTTTCCCTGACGGCGCCGGCCGCTGACCGGTTGCTTTAGTCAAGCAGCTCGGTGCTGCTGACATTGCTCTGCTGCCTGGTACCTCTGTAGCTCCCCTGCGCTGGCGGAGTGCGAGCTGGTGCGGGTCGTGGCTGGCTGGTGTCGCACCGGTCCCGTGCGGGTCTGCGGCGGTGCGGGTTCTCGGTCGCCGGCGGGTGCCGGCAGTACGCTCGCGCCAGCGCGGTTGCTGTAGTCCCTGGCTGGGCGCTCGCGGCCCTTGCCCATCCCGCCTCCTGCAGTCGGTGACGCGGCAGGCAGCGGGACGGGCAAGGAACGAACCTCCGTCATGCAGGTTGCCGACTGGTGGCCGTGAGGGGGTAAGCCGGGCGCGCAAGTGCAGGTCGCCGACTGGTGACCCGGCGGTGGCCAGAGCGGGTGGATCAGGGGGACCAGGCGGCCCAGCGAGCGACACGACGATGGTGATCGCTGGCGCAGGGTCGCGGTGAGGGGGACGTCTGGCCCAGCCCTCCGTCCAAGCTGGCGTCGCAGTAGATCCCGGCGCGGCCTCATCGCTGGTTCGCGTGATCGTCAGCGCCTACGACCGGCTGGGCGACGGCCGCCGGGCCTGGCCTGGTTCTTCGGATATTGGCGGGCCGAGATAGCGCGGCAAGATCACCGCTCCGATGATGGCGGTGGCGGCGAAGATCACCGTGCCGACCCCGAACGCGGCCCGGAAGCCCGCAGTCAGGCTGGCGGCGCTGCCGCCGTGCCGCGCGGTCGCGATGGTAACCAGGACGGCCAGCCCAAGCGCGCCGCCAGTCTGGCGGCTGGTATTGAGCAGGCCGCTAGCCAGGCCGCCTTGCCCGGACGGCAGACCGGAGGTGGCCGCCATAGTGATCGGGGCGAACATTAGTCCGCCCCCGATCATGGTGAGGCAGGCCGGGATGATCACTGCCCACAGACTCCCTCCTGGGGTGAGCTGAGCCAGCCATGCCAGCCCGGCGGCCGCAATCGCGCCGCCGGCGAGGAACAGCACCCGAGCGCCGGCCTGCACGATCACCTTGAAGCTGGCCTGGGCGCCGACGGCAACGGCCAGCGACACCGGCAGGAAGATCAGGCCAGTCTGCAGCGGCGTGTAGCCGCGTACCTCCTGCAGGTACAGGGTCAGGAAAAACCAGGTAGCCATCACTGGGACAAAGCTCAGGAAGCTGAGCATGTTGCCCGCCGACAGCAGACGGGAGCGGAATGCGGTGAACGGCACTAGCGGCGCCCTAGCCACTCGCGTCTCCACGACGGCAAACGCGCCGAATAGCGCGGTCGCGGTTGCGAGCGGGCCGACCACCTTGGCCGAGGCCCAGCCAGCGGCCGGGGCGCTGGTCAGCGCCCCGGCCACTGCGACGAGGCCGCCAGTCACGGTGACCGCGCCAGCAACGTCCAGCCTGCGGCCGACACTGCTGGCGGCGGCCGGCAGCCGCATCGCCGCAGTTACCAGCAGCACCGCGCCGACTGGCACGTTGACGAAGAAGATCCAGCGCCACGACACCAGGCCGGTCAGCACGCCACCGACCACCGCGCCGACCGCGCCGCCGCCGATGGCCACCGCCGTCCATGCCGACAACGCGCGGTTCCGCGCCCTGGGCTCGGTGAACGTCGCAGTGAGGATGCTCAGGGTGGTCGGTGACAGCACTCCCGCGCTGACCCCCTGGACTGACCGGGCGGCGATCAGGACGGTCGGCCCGCTGGCCAGCCCGCAGGCAAAGCTGGCCAAGGCAAAAGCGCTCAGCGCGGCCAGGAACACCCGACGGCCGCCGAACAGGTCCGCTGCCCGGCCGCCGAGCAGCAGGAAGCCGCCGAAGCCGAGAGCGTAGGCGTTGATGACCCACTCCAGCGCACCAGGAGCTATGCCGAGGCCAGACCGCATCGCCGGGAGCGCGACGTTCACGACGGACAGATCCAGGACCAGCATGAATTCGGCAGTCCCCAGGATTGGCAGGATGCCCCGGGGCGGCCCGCAGCCGGGCGCGATAGCCGGGGCGCTCATCGCGCCGCCACCGACTCGGCCCTGGCGCCGACGGCGAGCAGGGCGCCGATGCGGGCCAGTCGCTGGCCCTGATACCGTGCCGCGGCAAGAGCTGCCTCGTCCGGTTGCCCAGCCGAAGCGGTGCCATACGGGTTGCCCCCTGCCGCGCTGACCGTGTGATCGGTGTAACCGGGCGGCACGGTAATCGCGCCCCAGTGGTGCATCGTGTTGTACAGGGCGAGCAGCGTGGACTCGTTGCCGCCGTGGGCGTTGATGGCGCTGGTGAACCCTGTCACCGCCTTGTCGGCCAGTTCCCCGGCTGCCCACAGCGGCGCCGTGGTGTCTAGGAACTGCTTGAGCTGCGAGCTGAGGTTGCCATACCGGGTCGGGGTGCCGAAGGCGTAGGCATCGCCCCAGCGCAGGTCGTCCAGGGTTGCCTCGGGAATGTCTGCGGTGGCGTCGGCGTGCGCGCGCCAGGCTGGGTTGGAGTCGATGGCCTGCTGCGGCGCCAGCTCGGCGACGCGGCGCAGCCGCACCCGGGCACCTGCCCGGTCCGCGCCCTCGGCGAGAGCGACCGCGAGCGCGTGCACGTTACCGGTTGCGGAGTAGTAGATCACTGCGATGTTGAGCATCTCGAACCCTCCTCGGGTAGGGCGAACATCTGTTAATAACTATCCAGACTGTAAAGTTTAATCCTGCACAGGCTGTATACTTTTTGTGACAGCCGGGCTGATGAGCTCTTCGGGAGGCCGCACATGGCTCTGGACACCGTCACCGAGCCCGCCAACGCGCGCAGCCGCCGGACCCGGGCCGCGCTGCTGGCCTCGGCCCGCACCCTCCTGGAGGAGGAGGGGTTCGAGGCGCTCACCATGACCGCCGTCGCTGACCACGCCGGCGTCAGCCGCCGCGCCGCGTACCTGCATTTCCCCAGCCGCGCCGCGCTCATCAGCGCGCTGTTTGACTACATCGCCGACGCCGAGGGGCTGCAGGACTCACTCGACCGCGTCTGGGCGGCTCCGGACTCGGTCGCCGCACTGACGGAATGGGCGGCGCACCTGGCCCGCTACCATCCGCGGCTGCTCGCGGTGGACCGGGCGGTCGAGCGAGTCCGGCACCTCGACCGCGACGCTGCGGCGCACCGCGACCGCGTCGCTGCGACCCAGTTGGCGAACTGCCGCCGCCTGGCCAGCTGGCTGCACCGCGAGGGCCGGCTCGCCGAGCCGTGGACCGTCCAGTCAGGAACCGACATGCTTTACGCGCTGATCTCCTCCGACCTGATCGAGGCCCTGACCGTCGACCGGCACTGGTCCACGCGGCGCCTGGCCAGGCACCTCGCCACCATGTTCCAGTACACCTTCACCAGCCGACCTGACGTCGGCATGACCTGAGGATGGTGCGTACCAATGAGCATCTTCACCCGTCAGGAGCTCAACTACCTGGCCGAGGGCCGACTGGGGCGGCTGGCGACCATAGATACTGCTAACGCGCCGCATGTAGTGCCGCTCGGCTGGACCTATAACCCAGCGCTGGACACCATCGACATCGGAGGGCGCGACTTCGCCCGGACCAGGAAGTTTCGCAATGTTCGCGAAAATCCGAACGTCGCCCTGGTGATCGACGACGTGCTGCCGCCCTGGCAGCCCAGGGCAGTGATGGTCCGCGGACACGCAGAAGCGCTTCAAGAGGCCACTGATGCGGACGGCCAGCCGCTCGGGCCAGTCATCCGCATCCACCCCTGCGAGGTCATCAGCTGGGGCCTGGCCAGCGTTCCAGGCGGTTAAGAATACATAACTGACGATGGCGTACAGCCCCGCATCAGGAGGCGCTAGACGAGCTGGCCGCGGCCGACACGGAGACCGGGCTGCAGGTCTGTGTGATCAAGAACGGGCGGGGCAGCCGACGCGGTAATCGGCGTCGCCGATTCCCGGACCGAGACGCCGTGTCGGCCGACACTCTGTTCTATGCCGCATCAATGGCGAAGCGGGTTGCCAGCACGCTCGCACATGTCCTGGCGGAACGCGGCGAAATCAGCTACGACATGAGGATCGCCGACGCCTGGCCGGAGTTCGGCGCGTGCGGCAAGGACAGGGTGACGCTGCGGCACATGCTGCTCCACACGGCCGGCGTTCCCGGCCTTCTTCGCCGACAGCCCTTACGAGTTGGTCCAGGCCGAACAGCAGCACCGCGGCCGCGCCGTCATCGAGCAACTGCTGGCCGACCTCAACGACGGCCCCCTCGCGCACCTGCCGTCGGGGAAGTTCACCGCCAACGCCGCCTGGCTCGCCGTCGCCGCCATCGCCCGCAACCTGGTCCGCGCCGCCGGCGCCATCGCCGGCCGCCGCCACGCGAAGGCCCGCGCGGCCACCGTCCGCTGCGACCTGGTCGCCGTCGCCGCCCGCACCGAGCGCCGCCGCCGCGGCCTGCTGCTCACCCTCCGCCTGCCCGAAGGCTGGCACGTGGGTTCCGCAGCCCAGCCTGAGGCAGGTCTACGGACTAGGCTCCTGAGGTGCGAAAACACTGCGGGTCCTGGTACGGCGCGCGTGTATCTAGGAGCAGGTATTTCCGCAGGCCAGCGCACTGCGGTGTGACCGATGCGACGGCCTCTTTGCGGCAGCCCAAAGGGTACACAGCCACGCATAAAGTTCGCTGATTCGAGAATCGTCTTCACTATGCGTATCGGCCGCCCGAGGACGGGGCTGTACTCTGATCAGGTAGCTCTTGGGGCGAGCCGGGCAACTTCGCCCGCGCAGGCTCGTGACCTGCGGGGATGGCGGTACCCTAGATACACGGCGTCTCGCCATGCGCGATCCCGTTTCCCCAGCTCAGGCTGGCATTCCGTGCACCAAGCGTTAGGTTCATCTGCGGAACCCGAGTGGCACCGCCAGCGCGAATGGCTCAACCTCTTCCAAGCCGCCTGCGGCCCGCCCGCCGCAGCGGCCTGACCAGCCCCGACCCGGTCCGCACCCCGACGCCCGCCCGGGCAGCCCGCCCCTAGCCCCCAACCCAAGGCCCGGACAAGCCGCAAAACCGTCAGCGGCAGGCAAAACACGCCCTCAAAGTCCACGCCGACCAGAACGGCTAACACGAAATCAGCCGGTGGATTGAGGCTCAGCGGGTCGAGGGCGACAGCAGTACCCGGCCCCGACAAAAGCCCTGGCAATTGGTGATCGATAGTGATTTCGCTCACTCGAGCGTAGGCAAAGCCAAGCAGACTTGAGAGCCAACGTGGGAGCCAACAGCCACAGTCTTCAGGCGACACCCAGCCACTACCAGCTTCTATCGACCCAGATCAACGACATAATGAGCGATGTCAGGCGACATGCCGCGACCGTTCGCTGGTGCCTTCTAAGCAGCGGGTCGCGGGTTCGAATCCTGCCTGGCGCACCTTGTTTTCACAGTTTCTGACCCGATTGCGTGCCCGATTGCCTGGACTTGCCTAGCACGGGCTGGCCATCGGCCGGTGCGTGGCCCACGACCTCGACGGACCCGCCGGATTCATCAGCGTCACCGCGGTCATGAACAGCGTTTCACGGGCAAATCAGGTCAAGAGCGCGTTACCGGCCACCGCCTGGCGAAACTCAACCCGAGGAGGCGCCCATGACTGTCCCCGCCCAAAGATTCGTCCGCTGCCGCCAGGCTGACGGCGTGGCCACGGTCGAGCTCGTGAACGCGAAGTCGATGAACATCCTCGGAAGTGAGGCTATTGAAGAGCTGACCACCGAGTTCCGGAGGCTCTCACGCAAGGACGATTGCCGGGTCGTCGTTCTCCGTGGTGCCGGCGACAAGGCATTCATCGGCGGCGCGGACATCAACGAGATGGCAGGGCTGGACCGGGCCGCCGCCGAGGCCTTCATCAGCAGGCTGGCCGCACTGTGCGAAGCGGTCAGGGCCTGCCCGGCGCCGGTCATCGCCCGCCTTTCCGGCTGGTGCCTCGGCGCCGGGCTGGAGGTATCGGTGTCATGCGACCTGCGGGTAGCGGGTGCCGGAGCCACATTCGGCATGCCCGAGGTCGCCGTGGGCATTCCGTCGGTGATTCACGCCGCCCTTATTCCCGTCATGATCGGCGCTTCACGGGCCGCGTGGCTGCTGCTGACCGGCGAGACGATCGACGCCGGCACGGCGGCGAGCTGGGGGCTGGTCCACGACATGGTCCCGGATGACGAACTAGACGCACGCATCGCGCAACTGGCGGCTCGGATGGCCGCCTTGGGCCCTGAGGCCGTCCGGCGGCAAAAGCGCCTTCTCAACGAGTGGATCGACATGACCCCCGCAAGGGCGATCGAGGACAGCATCGCGCAGTTCGGACTGGCCTTCCTCACCGGGGAGCCGCAGCATTACATGGCGCGGTTCACCGAACGGCAGGCCGCCCGCAGAAGATAGCGGTGCCCGAAGACAGGACCGAACGACTGAGCCAGCAGCAGAATGCCGGGAGTCCTCGGTGGGGTGCTGCAGCAGTGCCTCAGCCGTGACTCTAGCTCGGGTACACTTAATATAAGTACATTCGAGCTAGTAACGGTAAGGGGGGCCCAGATGCTGAGCAAGCCGACGGATGTTTTCGATCGTGACGCGGAGTGGGCCGACCTGGCCGATTTCGTATCTTCGCCGCTGCCCGGACTGCGGATCGCAGTGGTCTACGGCAGGCGCAGGCAAGGCAAGTCTTATCTGCTGCGTCGACTTGCCGATGCGGTAGGCGGGCTGTATCACCTGGCGACAGAGCAGGCGGAGCCGGTATCACTGCAGCGATTTGGTGACTCGCTCGCGACATGGGCGGGGTTGTCGGCTGGTTCATTCGGGTTCCGCGACTGGGAGCGAGCGCTGCAGACGGCCACAGAGGTACTGGCCGCGCGCGCTCGTCCAGCCATTTCTCCCGGCGCGCCCGGGCTGCTCATACTTGATGAGTTCCCTTACCTGTGCCAGGAGACGCCTGGGCTACCATCCATCGTCCAGTCCCTGTACGACAGCCAGGGACCGGGAGCGGAGGCAAGACCGCTTCGCCTGATCCTGTGCGGATCGGCGATCTCGGTCATGGCCGACCTGTTGTCCGGGACCAAGGCGCTGCGCGGCAGGGCCGCGCTCGAACTGCGGGTCCGGCCGTTCGGCTACCGAGACGCGCGGGAGTACTGGGGAATCGAGACTCCGGCCGCGGCCTTCGCGCACAACGCCATTGTCGGCGGTACGCCCGGCTACCGGGAGCTCGTCCTTGACCCAGCCGTTCCAGAGGACCCCCGGCAGCTTGGCGGCTGGCTCGCGCGCAACGTCCTCCGGCCGTCCATGCCGCTGTTCGACGAGGCGCGCCGAGTCGTGCACGAAGATCCGCGCATCCGCGACACTGCCGCCTACAGTTCGGTCCTGGCCGCCGTGGCCGCCGGGAAATCCTCGCCGACAAAGATCGGCGGACTGCTCGGCCGCCCGGCGACCTCGCTGACGCATCAGCTGGCCACGCTGGCCGCCGCCGGGTTTATCGACCGCAGCCACGACCTGCTCCTAGACAGGCGGCCTGTAGTCACAGTCGCCGACCCGATGGTGCGATTCCATCAACTGGTTATCGAGCCGTACCTAGCCGATCTGGAGGCCGGCCAGGCGTCCCAGGTCTGGACCGAAGCGGCGCACACCGTTGAGTCCAAGATTTACGGGCCGCACTTCGAGGCGGTCGCCGCCGAGTGGACCGCCCGCTACGCAGCTGCGGAGAAGGGCCTCGCCATCGGCCCAGTCGGACAGACTGTCATCGCCTGCCGCGAGCACAAGGCCGGCCACGAGATCGACGTCCTGGCGCTCGCCCGCGGCACCCGTCCGCGGACCCCCGGTGCTCCGATTGCGTTCATCGGTGAGGCCAAGCATCGCGATCGCAGACCCGGCCTGGCTGAGTTCCGCAGACTCCAGCATCTCCGCGAGCTGCTCACGGCGACCGGGCATGACGCGTCCAACGCCGTGATAGGCCTCTTCAGCGCGACAGGCTTCACGGAGGAACTCCGAGCCGAAGCCGTCGGCCGCCATGATGGCCTCCTCCTTGCCTCGCTGGAGACGCTCTACGGCCAGCCGACCTAGCCGTCGCCCGTACATCACCTGTCACTGACATCATCATGCGCGCGCTGGAACTGAAGGTCACCCGCGCTCTCGGATCAGGGGCGCCTCAACTCAGCACGCGGCGTCAGCGCCGGAAGAAGCACAACTGACGCTGTTCTCGCCCATTCGAACGTTGAGAAGCTAATCAACTTTGGGAGCCGAACTGGGAGCCAAACACCAATAGTTTCCAGGCGACGCCAGGCCGCAGTCGGCCTTTATCAGTGCAGCTAAATGGCTCACGGAGCAACGTCAGGCGGCGCGGGACCATCCTTCGACGGTGCCTTCTAAGCAGCGGGTCGCGGGTTCGAATCCTGCCTGGCGCGCCTGATCAGGGGCTATGTGGACAATCGAACATATACCGCTGGAAGCCGAACTCGGGGCATTAGTGCTTTGGGAAGCGCGAGCATCTCGGCGGTCTCTTTCGCCGATATCGGGGCGGAGCTCCGGCCGAGAAGGTACAGCACGTCGATGTCTGGGTGCTCAGACATAGGATGCGGCTGTGGGAGTAGTCCCGGCGGTGGCGCAGGCACTGGCCATGCTGCAGTACCTCGGTACGCAGGCGCAGCCCGCGGCCGCGGCCGCCATCAGCCGCGATCTCGGGCTGCCGCGGTCCACGACCTATCACCTGCTCGACACGCTGGTCCGGGCCGGGTTCGTCGTCCACGTGGCCGAGGAGCGGCGCTATGCCCTCGGCGTTGCCGTGTACGAGCTGGCTTCGGGGTACGGCCGGCAGACATCGCTACAGCGGCTAGCCCGGATGCCGCTAGCTGCCCTGGTAGACGACGTGGGGCAGACCGCCCACCTGGCGATCATGCACGGGCGCGACGTCATCTACGTCATCGAGGAGCGCGCGGTCGGCCGCCCTCCTCTGATCACAGACGTGGGCGTGCGGCTGCCGGCCCAGCTGACGGCCAGCGGCCGGGCGATGCTGGCCCAGATGCCCCGTGCGCAGGTGCGCGCGCTCTATCCCGAACCCGCCTCTCTCGTCTTGCGCAATGACCGTGGTCCAAGGTCGTTCGCGGCGCTCAGGCACCTGCTGGCTGAAACCCGCCGCCGGGGATTCGCGTCCGAGGACGGCGAGGTGACACCCGAGTTCGCCTCGGTCGCGGTCGCCGCCCGCGACCGCGCCGGCTACCCGGTCGCTGCCGTCGCCGTGACGTTCCCGAGCGCGGAGGTCGACGCGGAAGAGCGAGAGCGTCTCGCCGCCCGGGTGGCGAAGACCGCCGCTGAACTCAGCCGGCGGCTGGGCAACTCGCCGCAGCCACACGAAAATGAAGCCTCGCCGAGGGATCCGACTTGAATCTGTAATCCCAGACAATAACGGCTGCGGGGGAGACCACAGCCGTCGGTCCCCGCCGCACCATGTGGTTATGGACGAGATCTCAGTCGGCGTCGAGGCGCTGACCGAACAGCAGGTGCTCGACGTCG
>Ga0070681_10004824_pt1 | contig 12928 bp, 11 predicted proteins | sample KBSC83BmetaG_FD_65650 | JGI IMG/M metagenome (GOLD analysis project Ga0070681, IMG submission 65650) | Corn rhizosphere microbial communities from Kellogg Biological Station, Michigan, USA - KBS C8-3B metaG | ecosystem: Host-associated > Plants > Roots > Rhizosphere | place: USA: Michigan... | reverse complement strand
CCGATCGGCGATCTGGAGCCTCTTAAAATCGTGGCCGAGACGCAGTTCAGTGGGGCGGAGCGCGTGTCCATCAACGGTGGCCTTGCCGCCCGGCTGCTGGGCTGAGGAAACAGCCAATGAAGCTCGATATCGGCGGCACCGAAACCATTGCGGCCCCGGTCGAGGCGTTGTGGGTCGCCTTGAACGACCCGCAGGTGTTGACGCGCTGCGTGCCCGGTTGCAAGGCGATGACCGAAACGGCGCCCGATGCCTATAAGCTGGATATGCAGTTACGCGTTGCTGCCATTTCCGGTTCGTTTGAAGGTGAGATTGCGTTGTTGGACAAGGTTGCACCGAAAGCGTGCAGCATCCGAGTGTCTGGCGCGGGTACGCTCGGGCACGGCAGCGGCACGGCACGTTTCGAAATCGCCTCCGATGGCGAAAACGTCTCGCGGCTAACCTATCAAGGCAGCGGTGAGATCGGTGGGCTGGTTGCCGGGGTCGGCCAGCGCATGCTCTCAAGTGTATCGAAACATCTGATTGGCCGATTCTTCACGGCTCTGCGCAAGGAGTTCGAGCCGCGATAACGAGAACCGCGGCGCAACGCCGCGCTGCGTCTTACTCGAGAGGCCGCGGAAGACGGGCCGAGTATAATGATTTGCAACATCTTTAGGACGGAGGGAACGACCATGAACAAGCTTCTCCTCAGCCTCGTATGCGCAGCCACAGCGCTTTCGGCGGCCCCTGTATATGCTCAAGCGCCGGCCGCACCGGTGCCACTATCGATTGTCGTATTCAGCGCGCCATCGCTCGGAGCATTCCTGCCGCCGATCATCAAGGCCAGGAAGCTTGACGAGAAGAACGGCCTTGCCATCAAATTCGAAGAACGGACGCCTGACGCCTACGCTGCGCAATTCAATTCCGGAGAGTTCAAGCTCGGCGGCAGCGCCGCTTTGCTCACCGTGGGCCTCGCCGACACACGCGGCGTCAAGGTCACCTATCTCTTCAACCTGTTCGACTATTGGGGCGCCATCGTCACCTCGCGACCCGAGATCAAGACGTTGAAGGACCTTGAGGGCAAGGATATCGCCGCCGCCAAAGGTACGACCAATTACGTGATGTTCGATTGGTTCGCGCGCCAGCTCGGCGCGGACCCGACCAAATTCTCGGTGGTCAACACCGCGACACCTGGCCTCGTTGGTTATGCGCTGGCGGATCGTGCGACGGCTATTCAACTCTGGGAGCCGGCCTACACGACGTTGATGGCGAAGAAGAGCGGAATCAGAAGCCTCGATCTTCACATCACCGAAAGCTGGAAGAAGTTCACCGGCAGCACCAATATCCCTTATCTCGGCGTCGCGGCGCACACGGAATGGGCCGAGAAAAATCCGAAACTGGTGCGCAAGCTGTTCGATGCCTACAAGGAGGCCGCTGACTGGGTTGCGGCGCATCCGGACGAGGCCGCGCCGCTCATCGTTCCCAAGGGAACGGATGAGCAGAAGAAGGAGATTGCTGCAATCATCCGCGCCAATGATCGGCTCGGTATGAACGTAAAGTGGGCTTCCGACATCAAGAAGGAGATCACCTCCGTCTATTCGGCCGGCCGATCGACGTCGTTCCTCAGTTCCGATCCGAGGCCGTCGACGATCTATCAGGCGCCGGGTAAGTGACTGAAGCCAAACAACCTGCTTCATCGCCGTGGTCGACCATGCCCGCCACGGCGATGAAGAAGCTGTGGTCTTTGGTGATGCCATTCGTGGCCGTCGGCCTGCTTTGGCAGTTGGCGGCACAGTTCTTTCCGCCATACCTGTTTCCATCGCTGATCGACGTTTTCTGGCGCTGTGGTGAGATTCTCGTCACCGGCTCGATGCTGAGCGACGTGATGTCGACCGTATTCCGCATCCTCGCCGGGTTGATCGGGGCCTTTCTTGTCGGCACCGCGCTTGCCTTGTTGATGGCGCGCTCGCAGGCCGTGGATCGTTTTCTGTCGCCGATCCTGTCGCTGTTCCAGGGCATTCCCGCGCTGTCGTGGGTGGTGTTTGCTATTATCTGGTTTCACGGCATCGAATTTCGCATCTTCTTCATCATGGTGGTGACCACGCTGCCCGCCTTCACCTTCCAGGTTCTCGGGGCGCTGCGCGCCATGTCCAAGGATCTGGTCGAGATGGTGCTGAGTTTCCGGCCGACGCGTATGAAGCTGTTCCGGGTGATGATCCTGCCGGCGGTGCTGCCCGACATTTTGACCGCATGGAAGGTCAATCTCGGTAACGCGTCTCGCGTCGTCGTCGTCGCGGAACTGGTCGGCGCCACCGGCGGCATCGGTTATCAGCTGCTTCAGCAGCAGCAAATGTTCGATATGGCCGGCGCGCTCGCGTGGACGCTTCAGATCGTGCTTTTCGTGTTGGTCATGCAGGCTGTTTTGACGTTGATGGAAACCAGCCTGTTCCGCTATCGGGCGCTGTCGGAGCGCACGCTATGACCGTGGCTGCAGGCAGCGATGGTGTGGCGATTCACCTGGGCGGCGTGTCAAAGCTTTTCGGCGGCGCCGGCTCCGCGGAGCAATTCCGCGCTGTGGACAATCTCGATCTCGATGTCCGATCCGGTGAGATGGTGGCGCTGCTGGGCAAGACCGGCTGTGGGAAGTCGACGATCTTCAACATGGTGGCGGGCTTGCTCGCGCCGACGACTGGCACGGTGCGCGTCAGTGGCCGCGATCCTTTCACGGACTTCGACGCATTCCGCGGCAAGATCGCGATCGTTTTCCAGAACGATCGGCTGCTGCCCTGGCGCTCGGCGATCGCCAACGTCGAGTTGGGTCTGGAGATGCTGGGCGTCGCGGCCGAGGAGCGCCGGGTGACAGCGCAGCATTGGCTGACCAAGCTCGGGCTGGATGGTCACGAGCATGACTATCCGCACGCGCTGTCAGGCGGCATGCGCCAGCGCGTCTCCATCGCGCGGGCGTTCGCGACCAACGCCGCCATTCTCCTGTGCGACGAGCCGTTCTCGGCCCTCGACGAGATGACCGCGAATCGGCTGCGTGCCGAGTTTCTCAAACTTGTGAAGGAAAACGGCAAGACCGCAGTGTTCATCACTCACTCCATTAACGAGGCGCTGCAGATTGGCGACCGCATTGTCGTGCTCAAGCGGCCGGCCAAGATTGCCTATGACGTCAACCTCGATGCCAGCACCACCCTTGAGAACAAGGATGCGATCCGCAAGCGCATCGAGGATGTGCTCTCGGCTTGACCCAAGACGCGTGGTTTGGGACTCCCTCGTGGAGCTTGGCGACCAGCCCGCAGGGTTTACGCGGCAGGACGGGACTTCTGAGGTGGGTCTGGATTCCGAGATGGATTGCCCGACAGAAGCGCTATATTGCTCTGGATTGAACGCGCCGGAGCCAATGAATGCCGAAAAAGCCGGGCAGCCGTCCCGCCGCGAGGGACGAGAAACTGTCCTATCTCAGCCGCGTATTCGGGCTGTTGCAATTTCTCGCGGAACGGCATGACGGCGGGACGCGCATCCCCGAAATCTGCGAACGCATGGGCGTCCATCGCGTTACGGCGCACCGCTTGCTGCGTACGCTGATCGCGCTCGGCTACGCCGAGCAAGCGCCGGATTTATCATATCGGCTTGGCTTTGAAGCCTGGTTTCTCGGTTTCAAGGCGACGCGGCAGTTCGTCCCGAACAGCATCGCGGCGGCGATGAGGCGCATCTCGGAGGCAAGCGAGGAGTCGGTGTTCCTGATGCGCCGTGCCGGGAATGAGGGCATCTGCATTGGGGAGCATCAGGGGACCTATCCCGTCCGTTCGACCGTGATGCGTGTTGGGGTACGCCGGAGCCTCGGCATCGGCGGCACCGGCGTCGCTATTCTGGCTGGATTGCCGCCCGAGGAGGCTGAGCGCCTGATCCTGCAAAATGCATCGGACTATGCGCGCTACGCCATCACCGCAGACAACGTGCGCAAGTTCGTCGCTGAAGCGCGCGATCAGGGCTATGCTTATTCACATGGCATCGTCGTCGCCGAATCGCGAACTCTGGCGGTGCCCTTGCCACTCTCGCAAGACGGCGCTGCCATGATGTCCATGAGCATCGTGACGTTGGAGTCGCGGCTGAGCGGTCCGCGGCGCGCGACGCTGGTCAAGCTTCTCCAGATCGAGGCGTCGTCGTTGTGCGCGACCCGCACCTAGAGCTGGAGTTTTTGGCTCACGAGGCTCGGGGGATACCGGATTCGATAATAATCGTCCGCCAGCGTTTGATTTCCGACTTCATGTAGGCGGTAAACTCGGCCGGGGTCGATTTTTCCGCGAGCGCACCTTCGTTGGTCAGGTATTTCGTGAGCTCCGGTGAGCCCAGCATGTTTCCGATTTCTTTGTTCAAACGCTCGACGATCGGGGCGGGCGTCTTTGCCGGTGCCACGATCCCATACCATTGCACGGCCTCGAACCCCGGCAATCCGGACTCGGCGATGGTCGGAACATCGGGTGCGTAGGGCACTCGCATCGAGCTCGAGACGCCGATGGCGCGAAGCTGGCCCGATTTGACGAACGGACCGGCGCCCGGCCATCCGGTCATGGTGACCTGGACCTGGCCCGAGATCAGGTCAGTGATCGACGGCGCCGTGCCGCGGTAGGGCACATGCACCATGCTCAAGCCGGCGGCGTGGCACAGATAGGCCATGCCGATGTGCGCTGCGGTGCCGTTGCCGCCGGAGCTGTAGGCCATCTTGCCGGGCCTGCTCTTGGCGTACTCGATCAGGTCTTTGACGCTGTGAATCGGGAGTGTCGGGTTGACGACCAAGATATTGGGCACCTTGGCGACCAGCGATACGGGCGCGAAGCTGGTTGCCGGATCGTAGGGCAGGTTGCTGTAGATCGTCGGCGCATAGCCAAGGTTGCCGATGTAGCCGATCATGATGGTGTAGCCATCCGGATCGGACTTGGCGACGGCGGCTGCACCGATGGTGCCGCCGGCGCCCGGCTTGTTCTCGACCACAACCGTCGCCCCGAGCGCTTTCGATAATTTGTCGGCCATGACCCGGCCGATCACGTCGTTGGCGCCGCCGGGCGGGAAGGGAACGACGAACCGGATCAGGCGTGACGGCCAGTTGTCCTGCGCCATCGCGGCGGGCGCCAGCATGCTTCCGCCGGCGGCAAGCGCAGCAAGGTTGAAGTCTCGTCTCGTAATCATGTCATTCTCCATTCAAGGCTGAAGATATGGCTGAGGTATGCTGGCGTTGTCGGACGCAAGAGTCTTGCCAGGTTTCCGGACCGCCACGTCCAGCAGTTCGTCAATGTCGACAATTTTTGCGCGGATCTGCCCGCGGGCTTTGCCACGGCGAATCTCTTCCTCATCGATGGTGCGCCAATCGTCGAAGCTCGTAACGCGGATGCCGCGTTGGCTCAGCAAAGCCCGCAATGCGGCGTGGCCTTCGCGGCCATCTGCGGCGAGCGGATGCGCCGCCCAGTCTGTGAGCAGGCTTGCGACGGTTTCGATGCTATCGGCCCGGTTGGTGCCGATAATTCCCGTCGGGCCGCGCTTGATCCAGCCGGTGACATAGGTGCGGGCCTGTGGCGCACCATTGTCGAGCACGCGGCCCTGCAAATTTGGGATCACACCCGACGAGGCATCGAACGGCAAGCCGGGGAACGGCACGCCCGCATAGCCGATGCTTCTGAAGACCGTGCTGGTTGCAATGGTCTCGGTTTCGCCGGTCGCAACGGTGTGCTGCTTGAATGGCTCACCGGACAGCATGTTCTTATCCAACACCAGGCGCTCGACCGACCCGTTGCCTGTGAGTTCGACTGGCGAACGGAGAAAGCGAAATTCGATCGTTCGGTTATTGCTGCGTGGCCGCTGCGACATTTCGCGCAGGAACTGGACGTTGCGCGCAGCGACCGCGGATTGCGGCTGTGCCAGTTCGTAGGCGCTGGCGGTGTCGAGTACGAGCGCACCCGGTTCGACCACAACGTCCCAACCCGGCAGGGTGCCGAGTTCGCGAAGCTCCTTGGCGGTAAACTTCATCTGCGCTGGTCCGCGCCGGCCGATCAAGTGGATGTGGTGGATCTCCGAACGCGCCAAGGTTTCGAGCGCGTGGGCGGCGATGTCTGTGCTGCCAAGCAGGGTGGGTCCCTTGGCGAGAATGCGGCAGATGTCGATCGCCACGTTGCCGTGGCCGACGATGGTAGCGGTGTTGCCGGACAGGTCGAAAACGTGTGCGGCATGATCGGGATGTGCGTTGTACCAGCCGACGAAATCACTCGCCGGGTGGCTGCCGGCGAGCTCTTCACCTGGGACTCGCATCCGCCGGTCGCTGTTTGCGCCGCAGGCGACAATCACAGCGTCGTAGCATTCCAGCAACTCATTCACGGAGACATCGCGGCCGACGGTGACATGGCCCATAAAGCGAAGGCGGGAATCGTTCGCGAGCGCGGTGAAGACGCGCGTCACCTCCTTGAGCTTCTGATGATCGGGGGCGACGCCGTAGCGAACCAGCCCAAACGGTACGGGGAGCCGCTCGATGAGATCAATTGCCACGTCGAGCCCGGATGCGAGCAGTGCCTCCGCCGCATAGAAGCCGCTCGGCCCACTCCCCACGATGGCAACTTGGCGCTGCGTTGAAGCCTGCATCCTCCCCCCGGGGGTCGCCGCTCGATACCTTCATCTCTTGTGCGCTTGTAGTGCGTGGCGCAGCGTGCCGCCTGAAGCGCTCTTGTTGGCAGCGCGATTTCATATTACGATACAGATACAAATACAATGTATCGTATTATGATACATATTTGGAGGAACGCCATGACCTATGCCAGCGTTGCTTCCGCCCCTGGCGAATTAGTCGTGATTCCCAGCACATGCAGTGAGTGTGCGGTCCACTGCGGATCGCTGGTCTATGTGCGCGACGGTGTCATTGAAGACGTCAAACCCAATCCAGCCCACCCGCTGTCCAAGGGTGCATTCTGCATCAAAGGACTGAAGGGCCCGACGGGGCTGACTTATTCGGACAAGCGGCTGCTTTATCCGTTGCGTCGTGTCGGCGAGCGCGGCGAAGGCCAATGGGAGCGCGTGTCCTGGGACGAGGCGCTCGATTACGCTGCGGATCGGTTTGCGGCGACGCGCGAGACATATGGTCCGCTGTCGCTCGTCGGCGTCTGCAACAATGCCAACGTCGCCCGCGGCGTTGCGGTGGTCATGTTGCTGCGGTCGCTCGGTTCGCCGAATTGGATGATCAATCAGGATTTGTGCGGCGGTTGCCGCGCTGTCAGCAGCCGAGCGACGGGGCTTGATATTACGCGCGGCGAGGACATCGACAATGCGCGCAGCGCGCTCGTTGTCGGCCGCAACTCTTACGAGGCCGATCCGATCGAATGGATTGCGCTTAAAGGGCTGAAGAAGCGGGGCGGCAAGATCGTCGCCATCGACCCAAAGAACACGCCTGTCGTTAGCATCGCCGATCTCTGGTTGCGACCACGGCCCGGCACCGACGCTGCGCTCGGCCTCGCCATGATCAACGTGATGATCGAGGAGGGGCTTTACGACAAGGATTTCGTCGAACGTTACACCCACGGCTTCGATAAGCTGCGCGAACGGGCCCGCGAATTTCCGCCGTCGCGGGCCGAGCAACTCACCGGCGTTCCCGCTGCGGACATTGTGGCGGCGACGCGGATCTATGCCGACGGTCCTTCAACCTTCGTCAGCGGTCATGGCATCGACGCTTTTAGCGCCGGCGTGCAGACCTTCCGCGCGTTTCACTGTCTGGTCGGCATCAGCGGCAACATCGACCGCGAAGGCGGTAACCGCCGCGTCAAGAAGCCGAAAGGCTTCCTGGACAATCTCCAGGTCGTGCACAGCCTGAAGTTTCGGCTACCCCGTGAGATCGAGGAGAAAACCATCGGCGCCGACAAGTATCCGCTGTGGGCCGGTCCACGCGGCTGGCAAACTGCTTGTCACAACCCGTCGGTCATCAATGCGATCCTGTCTGGTGCGCCGTACCCCGTTCGAGCCATGTATGCGAGCGGCGCCAACATCGTGGTCACCTATCCGAATACGCCGAAAACCGTTGAAGCTTTGCGGTCCCTCGACTTCTTGATGGTCGCCAGTGACACGATGACGCCGACTGCGGAGTTGGCCGATATCGTATTGCCCAAGACCACTGCACTTGAGGAAGACGATATCCGCCTGCAACCGGGCGGCCCGCTCATAACGATGACACAAGCCGCGATACCGGCCCGAGGCGAGGCTCGCAACGATCTCGAGATCGCTTTGGGATTGTTCGAGAAGATGGAGGCGCGCGGCGCGGTCACCAAAAACTTCCTACCTTGGAAGACCGAGGACGAGTTCATCGAATACCTGCTTGCCGATAGCGGTGTGACGTTGGAAGAGCTGCGCCGGCAGGGGTACGCCACCTATCCGTTCGCTCTTGAGAATTTCGAAAAGTTTCCCTCGCCGACCGGAAAGGTGGAGCTTTACTCGGAGGCCATTGCGAGTGTCGGCGTCGATCCGCTGCCAAACTTTGTTGCACCGGCTCGCGATCACTCGGCTCCCGACGTCAAGCAGAACTATCCGCTGACGCTGCTGACCGGCGACCGCGAGAAGACCTATCATCACTCGCGCTTCCGCGATCAGCCCTGGGCGAAGAAAATCTCTCCCGATCCGCGGCTGTTGATACATCCGGATACGGCGAGCGCAATGTCCGTCACAGACGGCCAATGGGTACGAATAGAGACGGCTGGAGCACGGGGTTCGTGCAAGGCCAAGGTGAAGGTCACCGACGCGACGCCGGAGGGTGTGGTCAGCACCGGCATGGGCTGGTGGCGGCCGGGCAGCATGCTGCCAGGTAGCGGCGCATTCGATGTCAACATCAACGCGGCGATGACCTATGACGGGCCGTGGGATCCGATCTCAGGCTCCGTCGATTCCCGCGGCGTGCGTTGCCGCATCGTCGCGATCAACGACATTCCCACGGACGCCGCGCACCTATGACACACGTCGTTACCGAGAATTGTGACCACTGTCGCTTCACCGATTGCGTCGTGACGTGTCCAGTCGCGTGCTTCCACGGCGATGACAAGAGAATCTATATCGATCCAGATACCTGCATCGACTGCAGCGCCTGCATTCCGGCCTGTCCAGTCCAGGCCATCGTCGAAGAGTTCGACCTGACGGACGAGCGGCGCGAGTGGCTCACCATCAATGCCGAGCGGTCGCGCGTGTTACCGGTTATCTCCAGCAAGCAGACGCCGCTTGCGACGGCCGACGAGCGCCGCCGCGAGCTTGGATTGTGACCACCGAAAATCCGGAGTCGTGACATGAGCGCCATTGAAGACAAGCTGAAGGCCATGGGGCTGACGTTGCCCACACCGCGCAAGTTTCCGAGCCCCAACCGCCGCGGGTGCGTGCGAGTCGGCAATATCATCTTCGTGTCGGGGCACGGCGCGCATCACCCGGACATGAAGTACCGCGGCACCGGCAAGCTCGGCGCCGACATGACGGTGGAGGAGGGGAAGCTGACCGCACGGGTTGCGGCGATCACCATCCTATCGACTGTGAAGCAGGAGGTCGGTGACCTTGATCGCGTCCGCCGCGTCATCCGACTGTTCGGCATGGTCAATTGCACGCCGGACTTTCCCGACATGCCGGCAGTGATCGATGGCGCATCGGACTTTTTCCTGGAGTTGTTTGGTCCGGAATACGGTTGTCACGCACGGTCCGCGGTCGGTCAGGTGAACCTGCCGCGCGGCCAGGCCATCGAAATTAACGGCGAGTTCGAAGTCAAAGCATAGAGACCAACCGAGAGGCAGCCGATGACGTTGCCAAAGCTGAACCGGCGCGAATTCGGACTGGGCGCGGTCGCGCTCGGCTCCGCCTTTCTCTCTCGATCGGCTGTGGCGGACGACTGGCCATCGCGGATCATCAAGCTCGTGATTCCGTTCCCTCCGGGTGGCGCCAATGACGCCATCGGGCGCGTTGTCGCCGACAAGCTCAGCAAAAGTCTCGGGCAGACCGTGGTGGTGGAGAACCGGCCGGGCGCCGGTGGCTCCATCGGCGCGGCGCAAGTCGCCAACGCTGCGCCCGACGGCTACACGATCCTGTTTGGTTATGTTGGCAATCTGGCGTTCGCCAAATCCATCTATCCGTCGCTGTCTTACGACCCGCTCACCAGCTTCGTGCCGATCTCCAACCTGGCCATGACGCCGACCACGCTGATCGTCAATCCGTCGCTACCGGTACACAGCGTCAAGGAATTGATCGAATACAGCAAAGACCATCCCGGCCGGCTCGCCTATAGTTCCGGCGGCAACGGCACCGCGGCCCACATCACTATGGCGTATTTCTGCCACCAGGCCGGACTGTCGATGGTGCACGTGCCGTATCGCGGCACGGCGCCCTCGGTCACCGATCTGATCGCCGGTCAGGTGCAGGTAACCTTCGCCGCCTGGCCGGGCATCCAGGCTTTCGTCAAGGAAGGGCGCATCCGTGCGCTTGCCGTGTCGAGCAGTCAGCGCGTGCCTTATGCGCCCGAGCTTCCGACCGTGGCGGAGGCTGGAATTCCCGGCTTTGAGTCGACGCTCTGGTACGGCGTACTTGCGCCTGCGAACACGCCGGTTGCGATCGTCAAGCGACTCGACGCGGAACTCGCGCAGATCATGAAGCTGCCGGATATTCTGAAGTACCTCGCGCTCGACGGTGGCTTCCCCGACTATAAGGATTCGGAGACCTTTCACGCCTTCATCGGCAGCGAGATCGACCGTTGGGGCAGGATCATCAAGGCGGCGGGTATTGGTCACACGTAGTGGCGTGGATCGCCGCTACACGCGGTTGAATTTCCGGAGCCGAATTTCCTTCGACGCGGGGCCAACGCCCACCGGGAATCAAAGTGGAAAAAGATAATTAGCGCAGTCGTCGGATCGCACGAGCCAGCTTGATTAAGAGATGCTTCGGCAGCCTAGGGCGCGGACTACCGACAACGACAGGACGGCAACAGCCGCGCCCCGGCTCTTTGAACCATCTGTTTCCTTCTTCCGACAGTTCGAGGTTCAATGTGAATTCGCCCGATCGCCGAGGTGCTTCGATCGTCAGTTCCACGACGGTAGACGATCGCGGGGCGATCTGCGGGAGATCGGCCATCGCCATAGTTGTGGGGAAGATGCGACCCCTTGCATCCAGCCAGCGGGCTCCGAGGAGCACACCCGATCCGGGCGTCGACCTCCAGGATAGGTCGCTATCGTTTCCTACGGTGACGACGATGGTCTTCCGTTCGCCTGTTTTCATGCTTGCGGGTACGCTCTGGGCCGAGATCGTTGTGCGGTAGGCATCGGCCGGCATCAACGTCGTCGAAGCCTGCAGAGCAGAATTCATGCGGCTCGTGAGCACGTCGGCCAAGACTTTGACCGGGCCACGATCGAATCCCTGCGCGTAGCCACCGGGGATTTCTGCAAACTCGAAATTTGCAAAGGCGCGGCTCCACGCAAGTTCTGGCCGCGCGAAACGCCTCATGGCGTTGTGATGAAGGTTGTCCCGCCCCGAAATGAGGAGAACCCGTCCGGAATAGGGTTGCAGTTCAAATGACCAATCCATCAACACGAGCAATGGAACGTGTCGCTTGCGCCTGAGAGCGTGCTCGGCAATCGCAAGTGCGATGATTCCGCCTTGGCAGTTTCCGCCGATGAAGAGTGGTCCGTCGGGATGAACCTCGGAAATATCCGAGAGGTACCTCAGCGCAAGAGCTTGAATATCATCCTCATGGTAGTCGCTGACCCCGACACCGGAGCGAAATGCAAAAAGAGGCTGATTGCGGCCTATGGCGGCAGCAAGTTGCGTGGGTTCTTGCCGTGCGTTGAACACCCAGAACAGCGGCGGGGCCGTTCCCTTGGCGGTGATCGCCAATATTGTTCGGCTGATGGTTCGGCGTCCTCCTGACCAAGTTTCCAGCGCTGCTAGAAGAGGATTGCGCAAGCGATCAGGCAAAGGCCATTGCCCGCTCGGGGAGGACTCGGCAGCCTTGCCGGGCGTCGCCTTCCGCCGGACAAGCTGAAGCAGATTTTCGAAGGTTGGGTCGGCAAAGAACTCTTCGCTGGAAATATTGACGCCAAATGCGTCTTTGATCTGCAGATGCAGCGTTAAGGAGCGAAGCGAGTCACCCCCAAGGTCGAAAAAGTTCTCGTGCGGCGCTAAGGGACTGTCGAGGCCCAGAGCATCCTTCCAGATCGTCTCCAACCGTTGCCGTATCGTGGCACTCTCACTCGTCGACTTGTTGAGAACGAAATTCCCGCCATTCGTAGCCCGTTCGGCGACCAAAAGATCGTTCAACTTGTTGCGGCGAACCTTGCCAGCGGCGGTCTTCGGAAACCGCGACGCTATCGTCGGCACGATGAGTTGGGAATGAAGGCCGAAGCGTCGGCCCAGGGCTGTTTGAATAGCGGCAGCGGCGGCTTGTTCGCGCGACCGATCCCCCGTTGCGTACAAGACTGCAAGTTGTTCGGCCTCATCGGCGATCGTTGCCACAAAACTGTAAGCGAGATCGCAGGGGTCGAGATTGTTTTGAATTTCAGAGTCAATGTCCGCAAGTGAGAATTTCTTGCCGTTGTGAATGAAAGTCTCTTTCACGCGCCCATGAAGGTAAAGTTGACCGTCAACAAGCTTTCCTAAATCCCCTGTTTTCCACCAGGCGTCCGACGTAAAGGCGGTGCGCGTCAGTTCCGGATCGCCCCAATATCCGGAAAACATCTTTTTCGGACATGAGACTTCCAACTCACCGATCTCGCCGCTACCGACGATCGTCTGATGGTCGTCGACAATCCGCATTTGAACACCGGCGCGAGGCCGTCCGAGACAGACCGCTTCAAGAGGATCGGCTGAAAGAATATCGTACGAACCCGTTACCAACGCTCCGGTTTCGGTTGTGCCATAGCCAGCCATGATGACAGATGGCCGCGCGCCGTTCCGCCGCAACAATTCT
>Ga0070681_10004823_pt1 | contig 12928 bp, 11 predicted proteins | sample KBSC83BmetaG_FD_65650 | JGI IMG/M metagenome (GOLD analysis project Ga0070681, IMG submission 65650) | Corn rhizosphere microbial communities from Kellogg Biological Station, Michigan, USA - KBS C8-3B metaG | ecosystem: Host-associated > Plants > Roots > Rhizosphere | place: USA: Michigan... | reverse complement strand
CTCACCCGTTCGCCGCTCGTCAGCACGTATTGCTACGCCTGTTACCGCTCGACTTGCATGTGTTAGGCACGCCGCCAGCGTTCAATCTGAGCCAGGATCAAACTCTTCACTTGAAGATTTTGAAACATCGAAATGAATGGCTCAAAAAAGACTCATTGCTGGACTTTTTCGGTCACTCGGTCAAATGCACCAAAGAGCATCGACGCGAGTCCCCACACAAATTACCTGCCAGATTTTTAAAGAGCGCACCGGGCCGCATCAGGGTCCGGTGGGTTGATTTGGCGCCTTGCGGGCGCCTCATCGAGGCGCGCGTCGCCGCGCGCCTTGAAAGGGGCCGGAAGTATAGCCCTCGGCGACGTTCCGTCAACCTTGGATTTCAGCTCCGCCTCTCTCCCGTCCCGCTTGCCGCGGCGCGTTGCGCCGGGGGTTGCGAGGGGCGCGCAGTATAGCGACCGCAGAAGCTCTGTCAAACGATTGTCATGAATATTTTTGGCCCTTGCGGCAACCGAGCCCAAACCGGCCGGCGCCCCCACGCGCCACCCTCCCGAAATAGGGCCTAAATCCCGGTTTTCCAGGGGGTTACCCCTTCTTTTCCAGCTTCACCCGGGCGAACCGCCGGTTTCCCACCTGCAGGACATGGTCGGCCCCCGGCAGCAGGGTCACCGCCCGGTCCGTGACCTTGGCCCCGTCGATCCGCACGGCCCCCTCGTCGATCTTCCGGTTCGCCTCCGAGGTGCTGGGGCACAGCCCCGCCTCTTTCAGGGCATTGGCGAGGCGGATCCCCAGAGGGTCCACCCGGATCACCCGGGGGGGCAGGTCGGTCGGGACCTGCTTTTCACTGACCCGGGCGATGAAGCTCTCCTGGGCACGCCCCGCGGCGGCCGCGTCGTGGAAGCGGGCCACCAGCTCCCGGGCGAGCTCGAACTTCACGTCCCGCGGATTGCGGCCTTCGGCAATCGCCCGCTTGAGCGCGGCAATCTCGCCCAGCGGCCGGAAGCTCAGCAGCTCGAACCAGCGCCACATCAGGCTGTCGGATATCGACATCACCTTGCCGAACATGTCCTCGGGCGGCTCGTTGATGCCCACGTAATTGCCGAGCGATTTCGACATTTTGTTGACGCCGTCGGTGCCTTCCAACAGCGGCAGCGTGATGACGATCTGCCGCTCCTGGCCGAAGGCTTCCTGCAACTGGCGGCCGACCAGCAGGTTGAACTTCTGATCCGTTCCGCCCAACTCGACATCGGCCTGGAGCGCGACCGAGTCATATCCCTGCACCAGCGGATACAGGAACTCGTGCAGGGCGATGGGGCGCTGCTCGGCGTATCGCTTGCTGAAGTCGTCCCGCTCCAGCATGCGCGCGACCGTGTGATGCGCGGCTATTTCGACCAGCTTGGCAGCGGGCATCGGCCCGAACCAGCGCGAGTTGAAATCGACCTTCGTCCGCTGGCGATCGAGGATCTTGAATACCTGCTCCTCGTACGTGCGCGCATTGGCCTGCACGTCCGCGGGGGTGAGCGGGGGCCGCGTCGCGTTGCGCCCGGAAGGGTCCCCGATGAGACCGGTGAAGTCGCCGATGAGAAAGATGACTTCGTGGCCAAGCTGCTGGAACTGGCGCATCTTGTTCAGCAGCACGGTGTGCCCGAGATGCAGATCCGGAGCAGTGGGATCGAAACCTGCTTTGACGCGTAGCGGCTTGCCGCGCCGGAGCTTCGTGACCAGTTCGTCCGTGACCAGGATTTCCTGCGTCCCGCGACTCAACTCTGCGAGCGTGTCGTCGATATCTGTCATGTCGGTGAGCGGACCTGAGATCTTGTGCATTGACCCGGGCTTTGCGGCTCGGGTACGGTTTGACCCTCAATCCCTCCAAGTGTAGTCGAGACACGTGAGCTTCAGACCAGCCATTCCTGGAATGAGTCGTGCGAGGGCGCGTTGGCTGGCGGTGGCGGTCGTTGCGGTTCTGGTCTACACAGCGGGCTATTCGTGGCTGCGGGGTGGGCCGGAGGCCAACGCGCCGCCGGGTGCGCAGCAGAGCGCCGCAGCAGCCTCATCGGCCCCGGCAGGCTCATCAGCCGCACGAGCGCAAGGCGCCGCGCCAGGAAACGCAGCAGCGGCCGCATCCCCCAACGCAGCGGCGCGGGCTCTCGCCTCGATGACTGCGCAGGCTCAAAATCCCCAGTCCGCGGGAGCACCCAACCTGGCGAGCCTCCACGGCGCCCGGACTGCCGCGTTCGGCGCCGCCACCATCGATGTCATCGTCAAGAGCAACGACACGCTGGATGGCATTTTCCGGCGCTTGAAGCTCAGCCTGACCGATCTGGCCACTCTGCGCAGCCTCCCGGGCCTGAAGGCGCGGCTGGATAGTCTGCGCCCCGGCGAGCTGCTGCACCTTACCCACCGTGACGGAGCGCTCACCGGCCTCGAGCGCAGGCTCAGTGACTCCGAGACGCTGCAGGTCGTTCGCGAGAACGATGAGCTGCGCGCGAACGTTCTGCAGAATCCCCTGGAAACGCGGGTTCGCACCCTCCGCGCAGTCATCGACAGCTCGTTGTTCGAAGCGATCGAGAACGCCGGCGGCCACGATCAGACGGCCGTCTCGCTGGCCGACATCTTCGGCTGGGATATCGACTTCGTGCTCGACATCCAACCGGGCGACTCCTTCGTCGTCACCTACCAGGAGATCTTTCGCGACGGCGCGTATCTCAAGGACGGTCCGGTCCTCGCCGCCTCCTTCACGAATCAAGGCCGGGAATACGTGGCGGTCCGCTACGTCGATCCGCAGGGTGTGGCGCACTACTACACGCCGGAAGGAAAGAGCATGCGCAAGGCTTTCCTGCGCGCGCCGCTGGAGTTCACGCGGGTCAGCTCGCGTTTCAACAGCGCCCGCCGGCACCCGATCCTGAATCTCATCCGCGCCCACAAGGGCGTCGACTATGCGGCCCCCATGGGGACCCCGGTCAAGGCGGCGGGCGACGGCAGAATCCGCTTTGCCGGCCAGAAAGGCGGGTACGGCAATGTCGTCGAGATCGAGCACTCGCGCAGCATCGTGACGGTTTACGGCCACCTTTCGCGCTTCGCGAAGGGAACGCACGTAGGCGCACACGTCGCTCAGGGTTCGGTCATCGCTTACGTCGGCATGACCGGGCTGGCCACCGGCCCGCATCTGCACTATGAGTACCGGGTGAACGGCGTGTTCAAGAACCCCCAGACCATCGCCCTGCCGGACTCGGAACCGATCGACGGGCAGTTGCACGCTGACTTCGTTGCCCGCACGACCCCGTTGCTGGGCCTGCTGGTGGCGCCAATGGGACCGGCGCTCGTCTCGCGTTGACGGGCCTTGGGCCCTACCGGCGGCTGCGGCCGCATGTGCGCTCCGCCGGCGGCTCGATGCGGTGCGTGTCATCGGAGAGTCATGCAACCCATGGATATACTGGGCCGCGCACCCTTCAGGACACGACAATGGACGCTCCGGATTTCAAGGCTCCCCAGCACTACATCAACCGCGAGCTGTCGTTCCTGGAATTCAACCAGCGGGTGCTGGCCCAGGCATTCGACGAGTCCATTGCGCTGCTCGAGCGGCTGCGTTTCCTGTGCATCTCATCGAGCAATCTCGATGAGTTCTTCGAGATCCGCGTCGCGGGACTGAAGCAGTTGCACGAGCTCGGCTCGGCGCAGTTCGCCACGGACTCGATGACCATCCCGGACCAGCTCACCGAGATCCACGAGCGCGCGCTACGTCTCGTCAGCGAGCAATACCGCTGTCTGAACGAAGTGTTGCTGCCCGCGCTGGAGAAGGAAGGCATTTCCCTGCTGGGCCGCAAGTCGTGGAGCCCCCAGGCCGCCGCCTGGCTCGAGCAGTATTTCGAGCGCGAGGTCGAGCCGGTCCTGAGCCCTCTGGGACTGGACCCCGCCCGCCCGTTTCCGCGCATTCAGAACAAGAGTCTCAACTTCATCGTGCGCCTGCGCGGCAAGGACGCTTTCGGCCGCGACAGCGAGCTGGCGATCGTTCAGGCGCCGCGATCGCTGCCGCGTGTCGTGCCCGTCCCGCTGGAGGGAACGCAACGCACTTTCGTGCTCCTGACCGTCATCGTCCAGGCGTTCGTGCAGAAGCTCTTCACCGGCATCGAGGTGTTGGGCGTTTACCAGTTCCGCGTCACCCGCAACAGCGATCTGTTCGTCGACGAGGAGGAAATCGACGATCTGCGCCGTGCGCTCGAGGGCGAGCTCGCGCATCGCCGCTACGGCGCCGCCGTGCGACTGGAAACCTCCAGGGACTGTCCGGACGACATGGTGCAGTTCCTCCTGCGGCAGTTCGCGCTGCACGATGTCGACGCCTACCGGATGCCCGGGCCCGTCAATCTGAACCGCTTGTCGGCCGTCTACGATCTCGTGCAACGGCCGGATCTCAAGTATCCGATCTTCACTCCCGGACTGCCCAAGCGCCTGGCCACCACCACCGATCTGTTCGCCGCGATCCGTCAGAACGACATGCTGCTGCACCACCCCTACCAGAGCTTCGCTCCGGTTATGGACTTCGTGCGACAGGCGGCGGCGGATCCGCAGGTGCTGGCGATCAAACAGACGCTGTACCGCGCCGGCCATGACTCCCCCGTCGTGGATGCGCTGGTCGCGGCCGCCAATGCGGGGAAGGACGTCACGGTCATCGTCGAGCTGCGGGCGCGCTTCGATGAAGAAGCCAACATCGAGCTCTCCAACAGGCTGCAGGAAGCGGGCGCGCACGTCATGTATGGCGTCGTCGGCTACAAGACACATGCGAAACTGGCTCTGGTCGTGCGCCGCGAGCCGGGTGGAATCAGGCGCTATTGTCACCTCGGCACCGGCAACTATCACCCCAAGACAGCCCGCGCTTATACGGACTACGGGCTGTTCACCTGTAACGACGAGCTCGGTCAGGACGTTCACGAGCTGTTTCTGCAGTTGACGAGCCTCACTCAGACTCCGAAGCTCAACAAGATCGTGCAGTCGCCGTTCGGGATGCACGACATGATCATCGAGAAGCTCGCGCGCGAGGCCGCACACGCCCGCGAGGGCAAGCCCGCCCGCGTACTGGCAAAGATGAATGCGCTCGTCGACCCGCAGGCAATCGAAGCGCTGTACCGCGCCTCCGCTGCCGGGGTGCAGATCGACCTGATCATTCGCGGCGTCTGCGCTTTGCGCCCCGGACTTCCGGGCGTATCGGAAAACATCCGCGTCCGGTCAATCGTCGGCCGCTTCCTGGAGCACTCGCGCGTGTTCTACTTCGAGAATGCCGGTGAGCCGGAGATGTATTGCGCGAGCGCGGACTGGATGGAGCGCAACTTCTTCCGTCGCGTGGAGGTCGCCTTTCCCATTCAGCGCGATGCACACCGGCAGCGGATCCTGCGCGACCTCGACTTCTGTCTGCGCGATAACGTCCAGGCGTGGATGCTTCACTCGGATGGCCAATACGAGCGCACGACACCGCTGGCGGGCGAGCGCAACGTCAGCGCCCAGGCCGAGTTGCTCGCCGCCTACGCCACCGGCTCGACGCTCACTTTCCCCCCCGGCTGAACACTCTCAGCCGGAATCCCGTCACCGCCAGCTGCTCCGTCTCCTGCTGCAGGTCCGCTGAAGTGAGCGGATGCTCCTTCAGCCACTTCCCCGGAAACTCGATCTCGAGCGAGCGGAACGAGGGCGTCAACGTAATCGCAGGCAATGCGGAAGCACTGCGTCCACGATGCAACAGCACCGCCAGCCGCAGCAGCACGATCAGGTACAGCGCGCTGCGGTCCCAAGGCGGGATCAGCTCCTCGAGCCCTTCGATCGCGAACTTGCGCCGATGGCAACCGACGAGCCGCGCGAGCAACCGCTGCTCGCCGCGAGGGAATCCCGGCATGTCCGCGTTCTCGAGCAGATAGGCGCCGTGGCGGTGATACCCGCTGTGGGAAACATCCAGTCCGATTTCGTGCAAGCGCGCGGCCCACTTCAAACTCAGATCGGCGAGCGGATCCGACAGCCGCCAGACCTCGCGCGTCTGTTCCAGAAAATCCAGAACCGTCGCCTCGACACGGTCCCCCTGCGCCGGATCGACGTGATAGCGCTGCTGCATCGCCCGGATCGTCCGTTCACGCGCATCCTCATCCATGAAACGGCCGACCATGTCGTACAGAAGGCCCTCGCGCATCGCGCCTTCGGCAATCTGCATCTTCTCCAGGCCCAACACGTCGAAGATCGCAGCGAGAATCACGGTGCCGCCCGGAAATACCGGCCGGCGGTCCTCGGTGATCGACGCCAGACGCAGCTCACGAACATGTCCCGCGTCCACAAGGTACTTGATCACCTGCTCCAGCCCGCCGGTCGTGATCATCTGCTGTTGCGCGTCGATCTCGTGGATGACCTCGCCAATCGCGCGCACAGTGCCCGAGCTTCCTGCACATCGATCCCAGCCACGGCGTCTGAATGCAGCCTGTACCGGTTCCAACTCCAGGCGCGCTGCCACCCGTGCGCGATCCACGCGCTTGGCCGAAATCTTCCCATCGCGGAAGAAACGCTCACTCAGCGACACGCAGCCCATCTGGAGGCTCTCGAGCTCCAGAGGCGTGAGGCCTTCGCCGATGATGAGCTCGGTGCTGCCGCCGCCGATGTCGACGACGAATCGCCTCCCGGGTTCGCTGGGCATCGTGTGGGCGACGCCGGAATAGATCAGGCGCGCCTCTTCCATGCCGGAGATGATTTCGATGGGATGGCCGAGTGCTTCCCGGGCGCGTTCCAGAAATGCCTGTTTGCGATGCGCTACCCGCAGTGCGTTGGTGCCTACGACGCGCACGCTGTCGGCATGCATGTCACGCAGCCGCTGACCGAAGCGTTCGAGGCAGGCAAGCGCCCGCCCGGCGACTTCCTTATCGATCCGGCCGTTTTCTTCCACGCCGGCCGCGAGCCGCACCATCTCGCGCAGGCGATCGATGATGACGAGCTGGCCGTGGGAATAGCGCGCAACGACCATGTGGAAGCTGTTCGATCCGAGATCGACAGCCGCCAGGACATCCGGGACAGGTTGAGCCGCTGCGCGCGATTGCGGTTGCTGGGCCGATCGGGCCGTGGCAGTGGAGGTCACGCCGTGAACGAGGAACCGCACCCGCACGTGGTCGCCGCGTTCGGGTTCCGGATCACGAATTGGGCGCCGTCCAGTCCCTCGCGATAGTCGATTTCAGCGCCGGTCAGGTACTGAACGCTCATCGGGTCGACGAGCAGCCTCACACCCAGGTTTTCCACGCAGGTGTCGCCCTCCTGGACCTGCTCATCGAACTCGAAACCGTACTGCAGGCCGGAGCAGCCTCCGCCCTGCACGAAAACGCGCAGCATCAGGTTGGGATTGCCCTCGCCGCGGATGAGATCGCCGACCTTCCGGGCCGCGGCGTCGGTGAACAGGAGCGCGGGGGCCTCGGGGGCCGCGACATCGCTCAGCTCTGTCTCGTTCGTGCTCATCTCCACCCTTTATAGAACCGTCATACTCAGTCTAGGAGCGTGCACGCCAGGGGTCAAAGACTCCCTTCAGCCGCTCGCGACTGCCGCGGCCGGGACCATTTCTTCCGTCTCCGCCGGCACTTGCGTCAGCCTGCCCATGATCTGCGCGCCCAGTGTCATCTCGATGACGCCGTAGAAGACGTCGCCTTCGACCCGCGCATTCGCACCCAGCACGAGCCGCTCCCGTGCGTGAATATCACCCTTGACCTGCCCATTCAACATAACGCTGGGCACGTCCACATTCCCTTCTATGGAGCCGGATTCGCTGACTGAAAGGCTTGAACGCACCCCGGGCTCGGACTGGACGTTCCCGGCTATGGCCCCGTCGAGGTGCAGACCCCCTGCGAAGCCCAAGTCCCCGTTTACACGGGAAGCTTTGCCGATGAGGGTATCGATCCGTCCGGGCTTGGGGTCTTTGCTGAACATGAATGGGGCTCCGAATCAGCTCGCTGGGGCCACCGGCGTGGCGTCCTCCAGGCTCCAGGTAAACGTCTGCGTGACCGGCGCCACGTCTTTGTGGCTCGACCGCACTTCAATGGACAGATGTTCCGGCTTCAGCGTCCCCGGTACGTTGACCGGTTGGTCAAAATTCTGGAAATAACGAAAGCTGTAGGGCAGTTCGTGAACCTTGCCCCCTGTCAGCGAGGCCAGGTCCAGGGTCGCAGCTGCGCCGGCGGACTGTCCGTCGACGCTGAGGCCGACGGTCCCCGCCGCCACGTTGTCCGGCCGGACCGACCGGACGAGGGCCAGATGCAGGATGAACTCTCCGGGCCGGGACCCCTTGCTGATCCGCACCTGCTGGATTTTGGCCCCTACCGCCGGGGCTCCCTGGGCCACGATCCCACGGTAGAAGGCCAGGTCGCGGGTCTGCTGCGCCACCTGCCGCTGCAGGTCGCCCATGGCTCGCGAGACCTCGGCCTGTTCCCGTGCCCTGCCGATGCGAATGGTGTCGAGCTCCGCCAGCCTCGTTCGCAGGTCACGGTTGGTCTTTTCCAGGTGCTCAATCTGCACCTCGAGCTCGGTACGGGCCTGCGCAGCGGCCATGCGGTCGTAGCCGGCGTCGTAACGGCCAAGCTCGTAAATCACGTAAAGCGCGAATAGACCGATGAGCGGAATCGCGCCCAGCACGATGAAGCGCCGCACGGGCGCGTGTGTGCGAATGACGACACTGGGCTTGCCTTCGGGGGCTCGCATGATCTGCGTAAGTGTCGTCCGCCTGGAAGCGTCAGTCGACCTGAGCGGGCGCTGATTGTGACCCGTTCGTCGGTGTGGTGACCTCCTGCCACCACTGCGGATAGGCGGGCCAGCCTCGCGGGAAGGCGAACTCCGCCAGTTCCGTCAGCGCTTTCACGTAGACCGGCCGTTTGAAGTAGATCACTTCGCGCACGGGGTCCCAGTACTGAGCCCAGCGCCACTGATCGAACTCCGGCTCGGAAGTGCTCAGAAAATCGAACTTCGCCGCCTCACCCTTCAGACGCAGCAGGAACCAGCGCTGCTTCTGGCCGATGCAGACCGGCTGCTGATTACGGCGCACGTAGCGTGAGGGGAGACGGTACCTCAGCCAACGGCGCGTTTGCCCGACGAGATCCACGTCCGTGCGCTGGAGCCCGATCTCCTCGTGAAGCTCGCGGAACACCGCGGCTTCCAGCGACTCTCCCTGGCGCACCCCGCCCTGGGGAAACTGCCACCCTCGACCCCCGGTGCGGCGGCCCAGAAATACTTCGCTCTCGCCGTGCATCAACACGATGCCGACGTTCGCGCGAAATCCATCTGGGTCGATCACGTCATTCATCTGTCTGTGAGTCTGCCGTACGTTAGGCTACGCCGCCATATGCCCCACACCACCCCCTTCCTCTGGCGACGACTAGGCGTGCTTCTCGTTCTCGCTGCCGCGATTTCCGTTGCGTCGCTCATCGCGGGAGGCTCGGGAATTGGAATCCGCGATGCGCTGGGGGGACTCTTTGGCGGTGCGGATCAGACAGCACGCGCGGTGATGATGGAAGTACGGCTGCCGCGTCTGCTCGCGGGATTTGGCGTCGGCAGTCTTCTTGCGCTCGCGGGCGTCCTCCTGCAGGCGTTGTTCCGCAATCCGCTGGCGGACCCCTTCGTGCTCGGAGTTTCCGGCGGGGCAGCCGTCGGCGCGCTCCTGGCGACAATCCTGGGTGCGACCGTAATCGCGGTGCAGTCCGCTGCCGCAGCAGGTGCGCTGATGGCAGTCGCAGTGGTCTATCTGCTTGCGCGGGGTGGAGGCACCCCCCGCCTGTTGCTCACGGGCGCGGTGTTCGCCAGCGCGTGTGGAGCACTGGTGATGGTTCTCCTGGCGATAACCGATTCCACGAGGGTTCGCGGAATGGTGTTCTGGCTTGCGGGTGACCTGGAATGGGCCACCAGCCCCTGGGCCAGCTTGCTCGCCGCGCTCGTTGCGCTGGCGTTCGCCTTCAGTGTCGCCCGCCCCCTCAATGTACTGGCGGCCGGCGAAGTGCGAGCACACAGCGTCGGTCTTCACGTTGAGGGGTGGCGCACCGCCGTCTTCGCAGCGTGTGCGGTACTGACCGCCATTGCAGTCGTGAACGCGGGCACCGTGGGATTCGTGGGGCTGATCACTCCACATGCCGTAAGGTCAGCGTTTCGCACCAGCGACCATCGCCTTGTCGCACCGGCTTCCGCGCTGTTGGGCGGCACGCTGCTGGCCGGAGCGGATCTGTTGGCAAGAACGGTTGCGAGCCCGCGGCAACTGCCGGTGGGTGCGGTGATGGCGTTGGTCGGGACGCCCCTGTTTATCGCGCTGCTGCGGGGCCGGAAAGCCTAAGCCACGAGGTTCGGCGACGAAGCCACGCGATTGCGCCCAGCGCTCTTCGCCCGATACAGGGCCGCGTCCGCTTCCGCGATCAGCCGCTCCGCCAACACCTTGTAGTCCCGCGTACCCTGAGGCGGCGAAGCGGCGGCCACGCCGATGGACAAAGTCACCGTTTCGGAGACCTGATCTGCGATTTTGACCGGCACACTGCGCACGGCCTCCAGGACACGCGCGGCCACCTTTTCGCCGTCCAAGACGCTGCCCTGAGGCAGCACGATCGCAAACTCATCGCCACCGAAGCGCGCGCCGGTATCGCTGGTGCGCATCTCCGTGTCGATCCGCTGTGCGACCTCACGCAGCACCGCATCGCCGGCCAAATGACCGTACCGGTCGTTGATTCGCTTGAAGTGATCGACATCGATCATCAGGCAGGCGATGGACTGGTGTCCGCGCTGAGCGCGTGCAAGCTCTTCGCGCAAGCGCTCGTTGAGGTAGCGCCGGTTGTGAAATCCCGTCAGAAAGTCCGTAACGCCGCTGCGCATCAGACGTGCGCGGTTGGTCGAGTTCTCGATGCAGATGGCGGCCACGACGCCCAGATGAGCCAGGAAATCGCTCGCCAGCTCGCTGGTGAATCGGAACGGGTCCGTGCTGGAGAAGACCAGCACCCCGTCGAGCTTTTCGTTCCGCAGCAGCGGGATCAGGGCAAGACTGCCGATGTGGCGCGTGCCCGGAATGAGCAGCTCATGATCGGCGGCATGAAACGGCCCCAACCACGGCCGGTCGAGGGAGTGCAGTTGCGGGGCCAGGGTGCCGAGCGCATCGACGAACTGCACTTCCCGAAGCTCATCGGGAATGCGCGCGTCCGCCGTCAGCAGATGCCGGATTTCGTGCTGCGGATCGTGCAGGATGAGGTTGACGCCATCGAGCTGATAGGAGCTGCGCAGCCCGTGAATCATGCGCTCGAGCAGCTTCGCGAGCGAAGGGGCCCTCAGCAGCTCCAGCTCCCGGTCCTGGGTCTTGCGCAGCAAGGATTCATTGCGGCTCACCTGATCGGTCAGGTCGCGCAGTCGGGCCTGGAGCGACGAATTCTCGGACTCCAGCGCAGCGATGCGGTCCGCGGTCGTCTGTCGCTGGCCAGAGAATGTTCGGCGCATCGGCCTTCCCCTTCCGCGCAACCGTGCGTTGCGCCTTTCTGCGCAGGCGTGGGCCTGCTAACCGTCAGGCGCGGCGTTCTGTCACCGTGCGGCGGTCCTCCAGATAATCCCGGCCGCGCTGCATCAAAGCAACGAACGCGTCGTGGTTTTGAGAAAGTACCGCGGTCCGAATTCGCTCGACCGCCTGTGCGAGCGCCTCGAGCGACTCCGCGCCGTAGTCGTTCAGACTCTGAATCTCGAAGTACAGGTCGGGGCTTTCCTGCGCTACTTTGGTCGCCACATCCAACTGATTGTCGAAGGTCGTGCTGGACATGCGCGCCAGCCTGGGAGCGGCCTCGCCGCTCTCTGCCAGGGCGGTGAAAAACGCGATGTTCAGTGCGTGCGAAAGCCCCAGCACATACGCAACCAGCCGATCGTGGTCATCCAGGCTCATGACCACCTGCTCGGCCATGGTCGCCCCGAACAATTCACGGGCGGCCGCGAGCGCTTCCGCGTGGCCCATGTCCACGAAAATCACGTGACGTCCCGAAAGCAGCTCGGTATCCGGGCCAAACATCGGATGAAGGGACGTCACCCGGCAGCCATGTGACTTGAGCGCCATAAGACCCGCGCGCAGCGGAGACTTCAGCGACCCGACGTCAAAAATCACGCCCGGGGGCCGGCGTAATGCCAAGTCACGCAGAATGGCATCCGTTGCACCCAGAGGCGTCGCCACTACGATGAAGTCGTGCTTGAGATCCGTCGTGCGCCAGTCAGCGACCCGCGCGGCGCCAGCCGGAGCGCCCGCCGGATCAGCGACCTCCACCGAGAACCCCTGCGAGCTCAGGAATTCCACGAACCATCCACCCATCTTGCCGCTGCCGCCGATGACCAGGGCACGACGCCCGCTGCCGGCACCCTTGGCCACGACGCTCGCGTGCTCCTGGGTAGTCAGAGATGAGCGGATCAGAAGTCGGAGAATGTCCTCAGCAAGAGCCGGCGAGACGCCCAGTTCCGTTGCCGTAGCTCGTACGCCGAGGATCACCTCGCGCTCACGCTCATAATCACGTGTGGGGTAGCCGGTAGCCCGCTTGGCGTCCGCTACCTGCCCGCTGATAGCCTTTCGCTCCGCGACCAGCGCAATCAACTGGCGGTCGATCTGATTCAGGCGCTGGCGCAAGGCATCCAGCGTCGGGGCGCCTTTTCCTGCACCCGGGTCGTCGCGGTTCATTTTTCAGCCCGTTCTCATATATGGATTGGCCTGCCTTTCTATACCATGACCCCCATGGCCTACCACACTGAGCTGCTTCCCGAACCCCTGCCGCCGGATCCGCTGGTTATTTTCGACCACTGGATGACGGAGGCGCTGGAGAAGCGGCTGCAACCCAATCCCAATGCGATGGTGCTCGCGACCGTCGGCCCGGACGGTGAGCCGTCAGCGCGGGTCGTCCTGTGCAAAGGCGTCGTCCCGCACCCTGGCTACGTGGTCTTCTACACG
>Ga0070681_10004822_pt1 | contig 12928 bp, 13 predicted proteins | sample KBSC83BmetaG_FD_65650 | JGI IMG/M metagenome (GOLD analysis project Ga0070681, IMG submission 65650) | Corn rhizosphere microbial communities from Kellogg Biological Station, Michigan, USA - KBS C8-3B metaG | ecosystem: Host-associated > Plants > Roots > Rhizosphere | place: USA: Michigan... | reverse complement strand
GGCGATCTGGATCGGCTGGAACGTGCCGTAGTCGAGGTAGCTCTTGATCCGGGCGAGGGCCGCCACCACTTCGGCGTTGCCGAGCAGGAACCCGACCCGCCATCCGGCCATGGAGAACGACTTCGTCAGCGTGTAGAGCTCGACGGCGACGTCCTTGGCGCCGGGGACCTGGAGGATCGAGGGCGGGTCGTAGCCGTCGAAGCCGAGGTCGGCGTAGGCGAAGTCGTGGACGACGAGGACGTCGCGCTCCCGGGCGAACTCCACCACCCGGGTCATGAAGTCGAGGTCGACGCACTGGGTCGTCGGGTTGTGGGGGAACGACATCACGATGACGCGGGGCCGCGGCCAGCTCTCCTCGTACGACTGCTGGAGGTTGGCGAAGAAGTCCTGATCGGCACCGAGGCGCACCTGGCGGACCTCGGCACCGCACAGCACCGGGGCGTAGATGTGGATGGGGTACGACGGGCTGGGCACGAGGGCGACGTCGCCCGGCTGCACCAGCGTCCACATCAGGTGGGACAGGCCCTCCTTGGCGCCGATGGTGTTGATGGCCTCGGTCTCGGGGTCGATGTCGACGCCGAACCGGCGGCGGTAGAGGTCGGAGATCGCCTTGCGCAGCTTCGGGATGCCGCGGCTGGCGGAGTACCGGTGGTTGCGCCCGACGTGCGCCGCCTCGCAGAGCTTGTCGACGGCGATCTCCGGCGACGGGATGTCGGGGTTGCCGAAGCCGAGGTCGATGATGTCCTCACCGGCCCGCCGGGCGGCCAGCTTCCGGGCGTCGATCGCGGCGAACACGTAGGGCGGCAGGGCGTTGATCCGGCGGAACTCCATTGCGCCACGGTACCAGTCACCTTCGCCGATCCCCTTACCATTTCGGGCATGTCAGCGCTGCAGGCCTTCGGCGGCGACGTCGAGGCGGTCTTCCTCGACGTTGGCGGGATCTTCCATCTGCCGGCCCACGCCCTGGTGACGGCGGCGCTGCGCCGGGCGGGCGTCGACGCCGACGAGCGGCTGTTCGACCGGGCCCACTACGCCGGCGTGGCGGCGCTGCGGGAATGGCCCGGCGGCGACGACGGCATCTGGACCGCCTACGAACGGGCCTACGTGGAATCGCTCGGCCCGCCGGCGGAGCGCGTGCCCGACGCCGTCGCCGAGCTCGACATCGCCTTCCGGGCTCCCGGGATCTGGAGCCGGCTGGCCCCCGGTTCGCTGGACGGCCTGCGGGCGCTGCAGGCCACCGGCGTCGCGCTGGCCGTCGTCTCGAACTCCGACGGCACGCTGGAGGGCCGGCTGCGGGAGGAGGGCATCTGCCAGGTCGGCGAGGGCCGCGGCGTGGCGATGACGATCGTCATCGACTCCGGCGTGGTCGGCGTGGCGAAGCCCGACCCGGCCATCTTCGCCATCGCTCTCGACGCCTGCGGTGTCGCTCCGGAGCGGGCGCTGCACGTCGGCGACACCGTCGGAGCCGACGTCGACGGCGCGCTGGCGGCCGGGGTCCGGCCGGTGCACCTCGACCCCTACGGCTTCTGCGCCGACGACTCGCACGTCCACGTGGCGGAGCTGGGGGGCGTCGCTCGGGCCCTGGGGGGATCAGACGGCGACGGAGCCGGTTCGTAGCAACCGGGCGGCCTCGCCGAGCACGGCGGCGTTGGACGGGTCCGCCGAGTCGATCGGGCCGACGATGACCCAGGCGGCGCCGGCGGCGGCGTAGGCGGCGATCTGCCGGGCCGCTTCCGCCGGGTCGCCGGACACGATGCCCGGCCGGTTCCCGCCCAGGCGGTCCCGCTTGGCCGCGGCGTCGGCCGAAGTCTCGGCCAGGACGGCGAGACCGCCCCAGGTGCAGGTGAACGCCTCCGGGTCCCGATGGCAGTTGGCCACCTCGGCCCGCACGCGCTCCACCGCGGCGGCGAAGGCGGCGGGCCCGCCCCCCCACCGGTTCCATCCGCCGGCCCCGGCGGCGGCCACCCGCACCGCCGCCGGCGACACGCCGGCCACCCAGACGGGATAGGGCCGCCCCGCCAGCGCCTCGACGGTCGCCTCGAGACGGGCCAACCGGTGCTCGCCGGGATCGGCGCCGGCGGTGCCCGACCCGGCCGGCGGCGGATCGCCGGGCAGGACGCCGAAGGCGCTGTCCTCGTCGATGCTGGCGTCGTCGCCGCCGCCGATGCCGGCGACGATGCGCCCGGGGCCGATTCGCTCCAGCGTGTCGAACCCCGCCCGCAGCATGGCCGGAGGCCGCAGCGTGGCCCGGGCGACGAGCGTGCCGACGACGATCCGGCTGGTGGCGGCGGCGACGGCCGCCGTCATCGTCAGCAGTTCCAGCGCCGGCCGGTGCTCGCCGGTCTCGAGGTCGCCTCGGCGCCGGAAGAGGTGGTCGAAGGCGAAGACGCCGTCGAGGCCGGCGTCCTCCGCCACGTTCGCCACGGCGAGCACCCGCTCGGGGTCCGACTGGAACGACGGCAGCGTGAGCCCGACCCGCACCGGCGTTCCTCCGTGACCGACGTCCGTGACGGCGGAACGCCGAAGAGCCGGGTCCGGCGGCGGGGTCACGGCGACGGCACGAGGGTCCGGGCCAGCGCCGCCGCCCCGACGGCGCCGGCCTGCTCGCCGAGGGCGGCGGCCACGACCGGCGGGACCGTCCGCAACGAGGCCGCCTCCACGCGGGCGGGCAGCGCCGCCCGGATCGGCCCGACCAGGACCTCGCCGAGGTGGACCAGCCCGCCGCCGATGACGACCAGCTCGGGGTCGAGGATGTTGACGAGGCCGCCGAGCCCGAGGGCCACGTCGCCGGCGTGCTCGGCCAGGATGGCCAGCCCGTCCGCCTCGCCGGCCAGCGCCGACTCCCCCGCCTCGTGGCCCGTGACCGCCTCCACGTCGCCGCCGGCCCGGGCGAGGACGCCGGGGGCCTCGCCCCGGGCCGCCCACTCCGCGGCCCGGCGCCCGAGGGCGGTGCCGGACGCCAGCGCCTCCCAGTGCCCCCGTTCGCCGCAGGCACAGAGCGGCCCGTCCCGGTCGACGGTGAAGTGGCCGATCTCGGCGGCGAACCCGAAGCCACCGCGGTTCACGACGCCGTTGATGATGAGCCCGCCGCCGATGCCCGTCCCGAGGGTGACGACCAGCACTTCCCGCCGTCCCCGGCCGGCGCCGTGGAGGACCTCACCGAGGGCGGCGACGTTGGCGTCGTTGTCGACCACCACCGGCACCGGCAACACCGCCGCCAGGCGCTCCCGGGCGGCCACGCCCACGAAGCCGGGCAGGTTGGGGGCGTAGTGGATGGCGCCGTGAAGGTCGACGAGGCCGGGCAGGCCCACGCCGACGGCGGCGATGCCCGGCTCGGCGGCCATGAGGTCGGCCACGACCGCCGCCGTGGCCGACAGGACGGCGTCGGCCCCGGCCGGCGTCGGTTGGCGGCGCTCGGCCACGATCTCGCCCTTCTCGGTGGCGGCGACGGCCAGCAGCTTCGTCCCGCCGATGTCGACTCCGGCCGTCAGCACGCGTTCAGAAGCGCAGCAGGGCGCCGATGCGGCCGAGGACGTCGAGATCGGCGCTCTGCCGCACCATCTGCACCCGGCACTTGTTGGCCAGCGCCTCCTCGACCGCCTCCTCGACGACGTCGTCGACGAGGTCCATCTCGTTGGCGCACACCGGGCACCTCCGGCCGAGCGGCCCGAGGTAGCGGCACGACCGGCAGCGCCATCCCTCCGTCTCGTACCGGTCGGACACCAGCAGCAGGTCGACGCGCCGCTCGACCAGCGCCGCCAGCGTCGGCTCCAGCCCGGCCACGCCGGCGCCGGTCCCGACGGCGTCGCGGAGCCGCTCGACCAGCGCCGCCTCGTCACGGCGGGTCACCGCCGCCTCGACGCACAGCGCCGCCTGACGGACCTCGTCGGCGCCGGCGGTGGCCGGAACGGCCAGCCGGTCGACGACCCGCTCCCGGATCCAGGGGTGGAGCAGGCCCTCGAACTCCAGCACCACCTCGTGGGGCCCGCCGAGGATCAGGTGGTCGACGGGCCGCCGCTGCAGCTCGGCGAAGGTCACGTCGGCGGACTGCTTCAGGTTGCGGTGGGCGACCCCGTCGGTGCGGCGCTGGACAGCCGCCCCCCGGCTGCCCTGCGCCGGGTGACCGGTGCCGGCGCCGGCCGCCGCGGTGTCGCGCAGGGCGGCCTCGAAGACCTCGGTGTGCTCGGTCAGCTCGCCGAGCTCGAAGCGGAACAGCCGGGCCCGCTGGCGGTCGACGAGCACCACCGCGAACCGTTCGTAGGCCTGGAGGACCGACTCCAGCGGCCGGACGTGGGGCGTGTGGTTGACGGCGATCCCGTTGCCGACGGGCAGAGGCGACTCGACGACCTCGAACCAGCCGTCCTCCGAGCAGGCGAAGAAGGCGAGGCCCCGGACGCGGGAGCGGTCGAAGCCCTGCCGCACCCAGGCGGCGATGCGGTCGAGGTCGGCGGCCACCGACCGGGCGGCCTCGGGCCCGAACCCGGCGGCCCGCTCGCGCCCGTCCCGCATGAGGTGCTCCAGCTGCGCCTCGTAGTCGGCGTGGCGGGGGTGGCGGCGGCCGTCGACGTCGAGGTAGCAGCTCGTCACCACGGTGCTGCTGCGACGGCCGGCCAGCTGCCGGATCCGGTCCTCGCTGATCACAGGCTCTCCCTTCGGCCGCCGGCGCCAGGCGGCCATGCTACGACGCGCCGGGCGGCGCTCCTCCCGGGGGTGGGGACCGGCCGGTACGGTCGGCGCCGCAGCGGCGGTTGGCGGGAGTGGGCAGCGAGATGGGCGCGACGAAGGAGAGCCCGGCCACCCAGGTGCTCGAATGGGCGGTGGGCAAGCTCAGCGAGGCGTCGAAGACCGACTGGGTGGAGAAGCTGAGTTCGCGGGCTTCGTCGCGGCCGGCCTGCCTGCGCGACGGCGTCCTGGCGGCGCGGCGGGGTCAGTCGTCGGCGGCACGTTCCACGTAGGCCTTGAACTGCCGCATGGCGTTGTCGACGATCAGGCCCGCCGCCGCCCGCTTCATGAAGCCCGGTAGCGGGAACGTGATGTCGACGGTCAGCACGTAGCCGACCTGCGTGCCGGGGCCGTCGGCGTCGAACCGGTAGGCGCCGTCGAGGCGGGTCAGGTAGTCGGCCTTGTCGAGCGCCCAGGAAAACCCGGCCGGGGCGTCGGCGTAGTCGTAGCGGAGGATGTAGCCGATCGTCTTGCCCAGGGCCGAGATCTGGTAGCGCACCCTGGTGCCCCGGCCCTCGTCGTCGCGGTCGAGGACCTCGACCTGCTTCACGTCGGTGGCCCACTCCGGGTAGCGGTCGAAGTCGATCGCCGCGGCGTAGCACCGCTCGGGGGTGGCAGCGGCGTGGATGGTCTCGCGGGCCTCGTCAGCCATGGGTCCGGCAACCTATCAACGGTCGGGCTGCGGGATGCGGGGGAAGGTCCCGTACCGGGCGCCCCACCGGGCGCACAGCGCCAGCGGGAAGACCGGCTGGAGGACGCCGAACGGCTCGCCGGAAATGGTGAGCACCGTGACCAGGAGCGCGGCCAGGAGCGAGCCGAGGAGGAGCCGGCGGACGGGCCGGGGCGCCGACCCCTGCAGGAAGAACAGCCCGCCGACGGTGATCCGGTCCTCCTGGCGGGCGGTCCGGATCGCCGCCCGGGCCAGGGCGAGCAGCGACAGCGGGATCGCCGCCACGAACAGCCCGAGACTGAGGACGGCGGCGGGGAGCTTGAAGCCCCCGACGCCGGCCGCGGCGGGGAAGGCCGTCACGGCGAACAGCGCGGTCCCCGCCAGGCTGGCCTGGATGATGCGGCGGCCGGGGAGCCCGGCCGGCCGTTCGAAGGTCACGGCGCCGGTGTCGGACGGGTGGGGGGCGCCGGCGCGGCCGTGGTCGGGGTGCCCGGCGACGGCCGGGTCGGCGGGCGGGCACCCGGGGAGCCGATCGGCGTCAGGCCGGACAGCTCGCCCCGGGCCAGCGGCTCGAGCCGGGCGGCGAGGCCGTCGTAGCCGAACGACGTCTCGGCCCGGGCCCTGGCCCGGGCGCCCATCGTGCGCCGGAGCTCGGGATCGTCGAGCAGCCGGACCAGGGCGTCGGCCACCGCGCCGGCGTCGAGGGGATCGACGACGAATCCGGTCGCGCCGTCCTCCACGGCCTCACCGGCGCCGCCGGTCCCCCCGGCCACCGCCGGCAGCCCGCAGGCCGCCGCCTCCAGGAAGACGATCCCGAAGCCCTCGGCCTCGAGGCCGCCCCACCGTTCCCGACAGCACATGGCGAAGACGTCGGAGGCGGAGTACACCGCGGCGAGGTCCTCGTCCGGGACCCGGCCGAGGAGATGGAACCGGTCCCCGATCCCGGCCCTGACGGCCCGCCGGGCCAGGCGGTCGCGGTCCCGGCCGGTCCCGGCCAGGGCGAGGTGGACGGCGCCGGCCACGTGGTCGGCCGGACCCCTGCCGGCGGCCGGGCCCGGGAAACGCCGGCGGGCGAGCCGGGCGACGGCGTCGATGAGGACGTCGAAGCCCTTGCGAGGCACGAGCCGGCTCACGCCGAGCACCACCGGCGCCGCCTCGGGGAGCGCGTACCGCTGGCGGACGGCGGCCCGGGCCGCCTCGTCGCCGTTCGGACGGAACCGTTCGCCGTCGACGCCGGGCGGGACGACGAGGCCGGGCAGCGGCCGGCCGGCGGCCCGGGCCGCCTCGTCGCCGGGATAGGTCCCGGCGGCGAGGACGCCGGCGGCCGAACCCAGCACCCGCCGGAGCAGCGCCCGGGTGCCCGGCAGCCGGCCCGGCACGGTGACCTCGGCGCCGTGGAGGACGGCGACGTAGGGCGCCGCCTCCAACCGGGGGCCGAGGGCCCCGAGCGGCAGGGCGGGGTCGAGGAAGATCACACCGGCGCCGACCTCCCGGGCCAGGGCGTCGATCCGCCCGGCCAGCGCCGGTGTGGGGAGCAGAATCCGGTTTCGGTCCCGCACCACCCGGAACGGCTGGGCCCGGTCGAAGTCCGCCGCCCCGGGATAGGGCGTGGTGAGCACGGTGACGCCGGCGGCCGGCAGCCGCCGCCACAGCTCCCAGAGGTACGACTGGATCCCGCCCACCTTGGGCGGGAAGTCGTTGGTCACCAGCAACGACGGCATCGCCGGCGAGGCTACGCGCCCCCCAACCGGCGTTCCTCACCGGCGCCGTCGCCCGGTGAAGAACGCCGGTTCAGCGGAGGCTGAGGCCGGAGACGGGGTCGAACAGGTGGAGGCACTCGACGTCGACGGCCAGCTTGACCGGCCGGCCGGCCCGCACGGTGCTCCGGGACGACAGGCGGGCGGTGAACGGCGTGCCCGGGGCGGCGTCGAAATGCACGATGGTCTCGGCGCCGAGCGGCTCGGCGAGGTCGACGGTGACCTCGAGGAGCTCGTCCGGCCCGGCGCCCGGGACGAACTCGGCGTCCTCGATGTCCTCCGGCCGCACCCCCAGCGCCACCTCGCCCCCGGCGGCCACCACCGCTCCGGCCCCGGGCCGGCGGGCCAGGACCGCCTCCGGCACCACCAGCCGGTGACCGCCGAAGGAGGCGACCACCCGCGTCCCGCCGTCCGCCGCCGCCAGCCGGGCGGTGACGACGTTCATGGCCGGCGAGCCGATGAACCCGGCCACGAACAGGTTGACCGGGTCGTCGTAGAGGACGGCGGGGGCGTCGAGCTGCTGGAGCGTGCCGTCGCGCATGACCGCCACCCGGTCGGCCATGGTGATGGCCTCGGTCTGGTCGTGGGTGACGTAGAGCGTCGTCGTCCGCAACCGGTGGTGGAGCCGGTTGATCTCGGCCCGCATCTGCACCCTTAGCTTGGCGTCGAGGTTCGACAGCGGCTCGTCCATGAGGAAGGCGGCCGGCTCCCGGACGATCGCCCGGCCCATGGCCACCCGCTGGCGCTGCCCGCCGGACAGCTGCCGGGGCTTGCGGTCGAGCAGGTCGGACAGCCCGAGCAGGGCGGCCGTCTCCTCCACCCGGCGGCGGATCTCGGTCCCCGGCGTCTTCCGCAGCTTGAGCCCGAAGGCCATGTTCTGGAACACCGTCATGTGGGGGTAGAGGGCGTAGGTCTGGAAGACCATGGCGATGTCCCGCTCCCGGGGCGCCAGCCGGGTGACGTCCCGCCCGCCGATGCGGATCTCACCGGCCGTCGCCTCCTCGAGGCCGCCGACCATGCGCAGCACCGTCGTCTTGCCCGACCCCGACGGGCCGACGAGCACGAGGAACTCACCGTCGCCGACCTCGAGATCGAGCGACGACACCGCCACCGCCCCGCCCGGAAACGCTTTCGTGACACCGGACAGAACGATCTCCGCCATGCCGGTGGAAGCGTAACAACTGGCTATCGTGGCGCCGCTGATGCAGCCGAAACCCCCCCGCCTGCTGCCGACGCTGGGTCTCGTCGTCCTCTGGCTCGCCCTCTACTTCCTGTGGGTGGCGGTCCGCCCGACCGCGCCCGTCGTCACGACGAAGCCGCCGAAAACGGCGACGACGACCACCACCGCCGAACCTCTGTTCAAGCTCAAGCCGTAGGACGGGCGCCCGGCGGCTCCGGCCGGGCCGCGACCGGCTCCGGCTTCTTCGGCTCGTCGACGAGGAGCACCTCGTCGCCGGTGTCGTCGGCGAAGGTCGGGACGTCGCCGGTGACGTCGACGACGTCGAGGTCGGTCGGCGGCATCGACCCCGGCGGCCGTTGCTCCGCCTGGGCTTCCGGCGGCCGGGCACCCGACGTGGCGGGTTCCGGCGTCGCACCCTCCGGTGCCGGTGTCGGCACCGGGACGACGCTGCTCTGGGCCGGGGCCTCCGTAACGGCGGCGGCCGTCCGCTTGGCCGGCGGCGCCGGCTGGGCGGCGGCCAGGGCCTTGGCCGACGGCGCCCGGCGGGCCGGCGCCTTCCGCGCCGCCGCCCCCGCCGGCGAGGACGCCGGCTCGTCGTGGAGGGGCAGCGCCTGGACCGCCGGCCGCTTGGGTGCCGGCGCCTTGGCCGGCTTCGGCTGGGCCGGCCGGCGGCCCGATTCCCGCCAGGCCAGCTCCGAGGCCAGCTTGTTCCGGGCGGTCAGGTCGCCCGAGGCGACGTCGAGCTCCCACTCCGCGGTCTGGCGCCGGCCCCGCAGCGGGAACGTGAACGTCACGTGCCAGCCGCCTTCGGGATGTTGGTAGGCACCCCACCCGGCCTCGAGCTCCGGCAGCGTGAACGGACCGCCCCGGTCGATGACGTTGGCCGCCACGGCCGGGCCGAGCGCCGCCCCCGACGGCCCGACGCCCCGCTTGGTGAACGTGAGCGACCGGGCCCGCTCCAGCACCTTGGCCTGCTCGGCGAGGACCGGAGCGGCGAAGCGGCGGATCCAGGCCTCCTCCGTCCCCGAGGAGCGGGCCAGGGCGGCGACCGACTCCCCCGCCCGCAGCCGCTGCTGGATCTCCCGGGGCGTGAGGCGCGGCGTGGCCCCCTCACCGTTGGCGGTCTCCCGTCTCGACGGCAGCGCCGCCGAGTCGAGACGCTGCCCCTCGTCCTGCGTCCGCAGGCGGTGGGCCTTGTTGATGGCTTCCAACAACCGGTCGTCGATCTCGAGGACCATGTCGCCGTGCTTGGCCCGGGCGTGCTCGCTCAGCACGAGGCCCCGATGATCAGGCGTGATTCCGACGAGATGAAGCTTTGGCATCCTTCCCCCGCAGTGCCCGTCCCCGCCCGGTTGAGCGGGCGGAGTGTAACAGCCGGTCCCGGCCTGGAACCCGGTCCTGGGGAAGTGATTCAAGGCGCAGACTACCCATTGGCGACGGGCGTCGTCAGCTAGCGTGACGCGTTTGCCAGGCAGGCGTTCCGAGATCGGTTTCGTCGTCACCCTCACGCTCGGGATGGCGGTCTGCACGTTCCTGCCCTATGCGCTGGGCGCGCTCGGCCCGTTCATCACCGACGACCTCGGGATCACGCACACGGCGCTCGGGTCGCTGACGACGGTGATGTACGCCGTGGGCGCCGTGCTGTCCCCGGTGGCCGGGCCGCTGGTCGACCGCTTCGGCGGACGCCGATCGCTGCTCGTGTCCTTCGCCGCCGGCGGGCTCGGCGTGGCCGTGGCCGCCGTCGCCGGCCGCCACTACAGCGGGCTGGTGGCCGGGGCGGCGGTGTTCGGCATCTCGGTCGCCTTCGGCAATCCGGCCACCAACCAGCTGGCGGCCAGGGTCGTCCACGCCGGCCGGTACGGGATCGTCACCGGTGTGAAGCAGTCGGGCGTGCAGGTCGGCGCCTTCCTGGCCGGGCTCGTCCTCCCCGGCCTGGCCGGGGCCGCCGGTTGGCGCACGGCGCTGGGCGGCTGCGCGCTGCTCGGCGGGGCCGGGCTGGTGCTGACCGGCCGGTTCGTACCGGGCCCGTCCGGCGGCTCGGCCCGCTGGGAGGCCGGCCCCGCCACCGGAGCCGGCGGGGCGGCGGCGACGCCGGCGGCGGCCGGAGGGCTCTCCCGGGCCCGGCGCCGCCGGCTCGACCGGGCCGTCAACCGGCTCACCGTCTACGCCCTGCTGATGGGCTTCGGCGTGGGGGCAGTCGGCGCCTACCTGCCGCTCTACGCCGTGGAGGAGCTCGGGTTCTCCCGAAGCACGGCGGGGCTCACGGCGGCGCTGATGGGGCTCGTCGGCATCGTCGCCCGGGTGGGCTGGGGCCGGCGGCACGACCGCACGATGACCCCGGTCATCCGCTCGCTCGGGACGCTGGCGGTCGGCTCGGTCGTGGCCAGCGGCGGGCTGTGGGCCGCGGCGTCGCTGGGATCGGGCATCGTCTGGGCCGGCGCGGCGCTCTTCGGGGCGACCGCCGTGGCCTGGAACGCCCTGGGAATGCTGGCGATCGTGCGCGACGTCGACGTGGCGGTGGCCGGTCGGGCGTCGGGGCGGGTGCTGCTCGGCTTCTACGTCGGGTTCCTGGCCGGGCCGGTCTCGTTCGGCTGGTCGGTCGACCATGCCGGCTACTCCGCCGGTTGGGCGGCGGTGACGGCCGTGTTCGTTCTGGCCGCGGCACTGACGCTGGCCTGGATCTGGAAGGGCTAGCCGGCTCTCCCGTCAGCGGTGCATGAGTTGCAGCAGGGCGTCGGACGGCAGCACGGCGGCGCCCTCGGCCACGGCTGCCGCCTGCACTTCCCGGTCGGAGGAGACGACGATGACCGGCACGTCGTCGGGCCGGAACATCACCTCGCCGACGAGGACCTCGTCGGCCTCCTGGCCGGCGGCGGAGAACACCACCCGCAGGCCCCGCCGGCGCAGCGGCCGCACGCCGGGGACCTCGGCGCCGTCGAAGACCACCGTCACCTCGCAGCGGAACCGGAGCTGGAACTCGGCCAGGGCGTCGCACAGCCGCTCCCGCTGCTCGGCGGCGCTGAGGTCGGGCCAGGCCAGCATCGAGACGTTGTAGCCGTCGACGATCACCGCCAGCCCCGGGGTGCGGACCATGGCGGCGATGGCCGCCGGGTCGTCCTGCTGCATGCCCGGCGGGAGCCGGACGGGCGCCCGCCGTCCGCCCGCCGGCCCCTGCCCTCCCGACCGGGCCCGCCCGGTCGACGGTGCGGAGACCGGCGCCACCCGGGCCGGGGGCGTCGATGGCGGCCCCGGGCGGTGCGGGGACCGCGTGGGCGCCGGTTCCGGCGGCGGGGACTGGGGATTCGCCGGGCGCGGCGGTCGGGGCGGGGCGCCGGCCGCCAGGCGGTGGAGCCAGGCGGCGAGCTCGTCGGCGGCCCAGGCGACGTGGTCGAGAACGGCGCGCTCGTCCTCCCCGAGCGGCGAGGTCGCTGGAGCGGCCGCCTCGGGAGCGGCCGGCTCCCGGGCGGGCGCCCGGCGCTCGGCGGCGGCCGCTCGATCCTCGGCGATCCGGGCCCGGCGGTCGGCGGCGGCTGCCTGTGCCTCGGCGATCTCGGCCCGCCGCCCCGCGTCGGCTGCCTGCCGCTCGGCGACCGCCGCCCGGCGGACCCCGTCGGCCGCCTGTTCCTCGGCGACCGCCGCCCGGCGGACCCCGTCGGCCGCCTGTTCCTCGGCGACTGCCGCCCGCCGGCCGGCGGCGCCGGCCCGCTCCTCGGCGGCGGCCGCCCGGCGGTCGGCGGCGGCGACGGCCGCTTCGGACTCCGTCAATCGGGTGTCGACCCCGCTCGTGCGGTCGGCCGCCTCCTGCTCCAGCCGGCGGCGGGCCCGGCGCTCGTCCCGGAGGGCGGCGTCGAGCCGGGCCGCCTCGGCCTCGGCCGCCGCCCGCGCCGCCTCCGCCCGGCGGCGGGCCTCTTCGGCCGTGCCCTCCCGGGCCGTCGCCGCCCGGGCGGCGCCCGCCGCCTCGCTCTCCCGTCCGGCGGCATCGGCCACGGCCACGACGAGCCCGAGCCCGAACTCGAACCCGGCCGGCAGCCCGGCGGCCAGCACCGACGCCAGCAACGGCAGCCGGCCCTCCGCGCCGGTCGCCGCCACCAGGCGAAGCGGGGCGTCCCCGCCGGCGGCGGTGGCCTCGTCCCAGGCGGCGGCCAGCCCGGCGGCGTCGGGCCGGGCCAGCAGCAGCGCCGCCGCCGCGGCGCACAGCTCCTCGTCGTCCGCCAGCAGCCGGCGCAGAGACCGGCGGGCGGCCGGAGTGGCGAGGCCCCGGCGGTCGAAGGCCCGCAGGCGGCGGGTCGCCGGAGGCAGCCCGTCCGGGGGAAGCTGCCGCAGCGCCTCGCCGGCGCAGTCCAGCAACGGCGCGAGCAGCCCGTCGGGCAGGGGCGGCAGCGGCTGCTGCTCCGGTCCGGCCCCCTCGTCGTCCTCGGGCGCCGCACCGGAGCCCTCGTCGCCCCTCGGTCGCCCGACGGTCACCGATGCCCTCTTTGCGTCCGGAGAATGACGGGTCCGTAGACTTGGCCGTCCCTCCCCGCCGGGCCCTGGAGGCAACGCATGCAGGCACGATACGACGAGCTCACGCTGGAGACCCAAGGCGACGGCGAGATGGTG
>Ga0070681_10004820_pt1 | contig 12929 bp, 7 predicted proteins | sample KBSC83BmetaG_FD_65650 | JGI IMG/M metagenome (GOLD analysis project Ga0070681, IMG submission 65650) | Corn rhizosphere microbial communities from Kellogg Biological Station, Michigan, USA - KBS C8-3B metaG | ecosystem: Host-associated > Plants > Roots > Rhizosphere | place: USA: Michigan... | reverse complement strand
CGTCGAGGTCGCGCACCTTCGCGGCGTCGTGGGCGCCGCGGCGCTCGGCGTTGATGTACGGGCCCTCGATGTGCACGCCGATCACGCCCGGCACCTTGCGCGCGATGGCTTCGCGCACCGCCGCGATCGCCTGCGCGATCACCGAGAGGTCGTCGCTGATGAGGGTGGGCAGGAACGCCGCCGTGCCGAAGCGCCGGTGCGCCCGCCCGATGGCCTCGATGGTCGCGACACTCGGGTCGTCGTTGAAGAGCACGCCGCCGCCGCCGTTCACCTGGCAGTCGACGAAGCCCGGCAGGAGCAGCGCGCCGTGCAGGTCGTGGACCTCGCGCGCGGAGCGCACGCGCGCGTCGCCGGCATCGACCACCGCGACCACGCGCTCGCCGTCGACCAGCACGGCCTTGCGCTCGGCGAGCCCGTCGTCGAGCAGGACGCGGCCGTTCACCAGCGCGTGGGCGGTCATGTCGTCTGCGTCACCTTGCGCAGGTGCGGCGGCCGGTCGGGATCGTGGCCGCGCGCGAGCGCGAGCGCGTTGGCGAGGCGGTAGAAGCTCTGCGCGAGCAGCAGCGGCTGGATCGCCGCGTGGGAATCGAGCGTGGGCAGCAGCGTCGCGCCGGGCGCGTGCATGCCCGCGGCGAGCACCTCCACGCCGCGCGCGAGGAGGTCGCGGGCGAGCATCTCGATGCCCGCGCGCGTCTCGTCGTCCTGCCCGAGCACCAGCGCGGGGAACCCGCTCGAGAGCAGCGCCTGCGGGCCGTGGCGCACCTCCGCGGAGCTGAAGCTCTCGGCGTGCAGGCCGCATGTCTCCTTGCACTTGAGCGCCGCCTCCTGCGCCACCGCGAGGCCGACCCCGCGCGCGATGACGAAGAGGTGCACCGCGTCCTTGAGGCGCGGCACCGCGGCTTCCCAGTCGAGCGCCCACGCCTCGCCGAGCTGGCCCGGCGCCCGCGCGAGCGCGTGCATGAGGCGCGCATCCTCGGTCCACGCCGCGACCAGGTGGGCGATCGCGCCCAGCGCGGCGATGTACGACTTGGTCGCGGCGACGCTCTCCTCCGGCCCCGCGCAAAGCGGCAGGCAATGCTGCGCGAGCCGGGCGAGCGGCGAGTCCTCGTCGTTCACCAGCGCCACCACGACGGCGCCCGCGTCGAGCGCCGACTGCACGGTGGCCACGAGGTCGGGGCTGCGGCCCGACTGCGAGATCGCGAGGAACACGCAATCGCGCAGGTCCTGCCGCGCCCCGTACACGGACGAGACGGAAGGCGCGGCCGAGGCGGTGAGCACGCCCGCGCGCGTCTCGACGAGGTATTTCGCGTAGGTCGCGGCATGGTCGGAGCTGCCGCGCGCGGCGGTGACCACGGCGCGGGGCGCCAGATCGCGCAGCGCAGCGCCCAGCTTCTGCGCCGTCTCGCGGTTGCGATCGAGCTGCGCGGCGAGCACCGCGCCGGCCTGGGCGGCTTCGCGGAACATCAGCGTGGCCTCGGGGGCGCGGTTATTCACTCGGGGAGCTGAGCTCGGCGACGAAGTCGTAGGTGTCGCCGCGGAAGTAGGTCTGGCAGAACTCGGCGGCGCTGCCGTCGCGCAGGAACCCCACGCGCTCGACGAGCAGCCCCGCGTCGCCCTCGCGCGCGTGGAGCAGCTTCGCCTGCTCGGCGTTGAGCAGCAGCGCGCGCAGGCGCTGCAGCGCCCGCACCGGCCGGTTGCCCGCGCGCTCGAGCGCCTCGTAGAGCGAGGTGCCGACCGCGTCGAGCGAGGGCAGCGCCGAGGCCGCGATGGTGGCGAACTCGAGGCACATCGGCGTCTCGTCGGCGTAGCGCAGGCGGTGGAACCGATAGACCGGCGTGCCGGGCGACAGCCGCAGCGTGAGCGCCTCCTCGGGTGTCACGAGTCCCTCGGCGCGCTTCAACCACACGCTCCTCGGCGTGCGGCCGCGCGAGCGCATGTCCTCCGAGAACGACGTGAGCTTCGCGAAGTTCTTCTCGATGCGCGCGGCGACGAAGTTGCCCGAGCCCTGCCGGCGCACGAGCAATCCCTCGTCGACCAGCCCGTCGATCGCCTTGCGCACCGTGATGCGCGAGATGGCGAGGTCGGCCGCGATCTGCCGCTCGGCGGGCAGCGCGTCGTCCGGGGCCAGTACGCGGTTCTCGATCGCCTCGCGGATGGCCCGTTGCAGCTGCTGGTAGAGCGGCTGGTTGTTGGTGGGGTCCAGGGGGCGAAGCGCGTCGGCGAACGAGCTCATGGTGGTGGATATTACCAGTAAAGTACCAATTTGCAACTATTGACAAATTGGTAACAAAGTGGTTTACATTGGTACTGTATTGGTGTTGCCGGCTACCTTACCCGTCCAATCTGGGGAGACACAATGAGAATCAAGCAAAAGCCCATCGCAGCCGCCGTCAGCCTCGCCCTCGCGGGTGCCCTGCCCGTCTGGGCGCAGCAGGCTCCCGCACCCGAAGCCAAGGAGACCGTGACCGTCACGGGCATCCGCGCCTCCCTGGAGAAGTCCCTCGACACCAAGAGGAATTCCGACACGGTGATGGAAGTCATCACCGCGGAAGACATCGGCAAGACCTCGGACAAGAACATCGCCGACGCCGTTTCGCGACTGCCCGGGGTGACCATCAGCTCCGCGGCGGGCGGCGAAGGCGGCTTCGACGAGAACGACCGCGTGAGCCTGCGCGGCACCAACCCCAGCCTCACGCAGACGCTGATCAACGGGCACTCGGTCGCGAGCGGCGACTGGTTCGTGCTCGACCAGGTGGGACTGGTCGGACGCAGCGTGAGTTTCTCGATGCTGCCCTCCGAGCTCGTGAGCCAGGTCATCGTCCGCAAGAGCGCGACCGCGGACCTGGTCGAAGGCGGTGTCGCGGGCGCCGTGGACATCATCACACGCAAGCCGCTCGATTTCGCCAAGCCCGTCACCCTCGAGGGCTCGGTGGGCGCGGTGTACGCCGACCTGCCCGGCAAGAGCGACCCGCAGTTCAGCGTGCTCGGCAACTGGAAGAACGACACCAACACCCTGGGCGTGATGGTCCAGGGCTTCTACGAGAAGCGCCACCTGCGCCGCGACGGCCAGGAGATCCTGGGCTACGGGACGATCTCGCCCACGAGCCCGCTCGCGACCCAGCACCCCGACCTCGCCAACGTCGCGTTCCCGACGCTGATCGGCTCGGCGCTCTTCGAGCAGGAGCGCGTGCGCAAGGGCGGCCTGATGAGCGTGCAGATCAAGCCCACCACCACGACGAGCCTCAACCTGGAGGGGTTCACCTCGCGCCTGGACGCCGACAACTACAACCGGAACTGGATGTTCTGGGGCCAGAACGTGATCGGCAACCAGAGCTACAACCCGTCGAGCTACACCGTGTCGAACGGCACGCTGGTCGCGGCGACCTTCCCGAACATCGGCAGCCCCGGCCACAACGCGCAGTACGCCATCGTCGACCAGATCCTGCGCCCCGGCGCCTTCTCCGAGACGAACTACTTCAACCTCGACGGCACGTGGCGGCCCAACGACCGCTGGGCCTTCACCGGCCAGATCGGCACCAGCAAGGGCAAGGGCGAGACGCCCAAGCAGGACGTGTTCGAGGGCGACGTGTTCAACACCGGTGCCGCCTACACGATGCACGGCATCGGCTCGCCGGTGGACGTCGCGTTCCCGAGCGGCAACCCCGCGGTCTTCACCGGCACCACGCTCGACTTCATCTTCGGCGCGAGCCCGGCGCGCAGCGAGGACAAGGAGAAGTACGCGAAGGCCGACGGCGAGTGGACCTCGGGCGACAAGGGCTGGCTCAGCACCGTGAAGTTCGGCGCGCGCTACTCCGAGCACGAGCGCCAGACGTTCCAGACCGCGCAGGGCCCGCTCGCCTCGACCAATCCGTTCGACCCGGCCAACCTCCCGGCGTGGAACGGCCAGACCTACCCCAGCGACTTCGCGAGCGGCCTGGGCGGCAACTTCCCGAAGCAGCCGTGGCAGCTCGACCCGGGCGTGCTGGAAGCCTGGGGCGACGCGCACTCCAACCGCGACCCCGTGGTGCGCCATTTCTGGTCCGGCGAGTTCGCGCTGAAGGAAAAGGACACCGCCGGCTACGCGATGGCCAACTTCGACGGCCAGGGCTGGAGCGGCAACGCGGGCGTGCGCCTCGTGCAGACGAAGGAAGAGATCACCGTCAACGTGGGCGTGCCCGGGTGCCAGCCGCAACAGCCCTGCCCGGGCGTGCCCGGCGCCATCGTCGGCTCGGCGTTCGGCACGTACTACCAGCAGCTCGTCACGCACACGTACAACGACGTGCTGCCGAGCGCGAACCTGCGCTTCGACCTGGGCAAGAACATGGTCGGGCGCCTGGCCGCCGCGCGGACCCTGGCGCGGCCCGACTACAGCGCGCTGGGCGGCTCCATCACCGCCGACGACATCACGCTCACCGGCAACGGCGGCAACCCCGACCTCAAGCCGATCACGTCCAACAACTTCGATGCGACCTGGGAGTGGTACTACGCGCCGCGCTCGCTGGTGTCCGCCGGCTTGTTCTACATGGACATCGACAACTACGTGGGCTTCGGGACGCACCCGCAGACGCTCTTCAACCAGCGCAACAACGCGTTCGCCACCTACACCATCTCCTCGCCGATCAACAGCAAGGGACGCGTGCAGGGCATCGAGCTCGCGTGGGAGCAGCCGCTGGCCTATGGCTTCGGCTTCCAGGCCAACTACACCTACGCCGACTCGAAGGAAAAACGCAGCTGCGCGGCCAACGACGCGGGCTGCCAGACCGCCCCCGACGTGCTGCTCGGCGCCTCGAAGAACACCTACAACATCACCGGCTACTACGAGGACCACGGCTTCAGCGCGCGCCTCGCGTACACGTTCCGGTCGGCGTTCTTCGTGGGCCTGGACCGCAGCTCGCCGGAGTTCCAGGACGACACCGGCACGCTGGCGGCGTCGCTGGGCTACACGATCAACAAGAACTTCGCGGTCACCTTCGACGCGCTCAACATCAACAATCCTATCCTCAAGTACTACGCCGCGAACAAGGACCAGCCGCGCGCGTTCTACGAGAACGGCCGCCAGTACTACCTCACGTTGCGGATGAAGCTGTGAACGTGTAGCCGGGCGGGATATTCTCCCAGGGGTGAGGCCACCCCCTTTGAAGGCGGATCGGTCAAACGGTCCGCCTTATTTTCATCATGAGCCGACGCGCAACCCTCGCAATAGCCTTCCTGCTGGCCCCCGCGGCCGCCCCCGCCGCCGACAACGCGGAGCCCGCGCTCGTGCCGCGGCCTGCCTCCATCGAGCGGCACGCCGGCACGTTCCTGCTGTCCGCCGCGACGCCGATCGTGGTGGCGCCCGGCGACGAGGCGGCGGCGACCGCGGCCGCCGTGCTCGTCGAGCGCATGAAGAAGAGCCGCGGCTACACGCTCGCCACCGTGCCGGGCGCCGCGCGCGACGGGGCGATCGTGCTCGAGCGCACGTCCGAGGCCGCGCACGGCGACGAGGCCTACCGGCTCGTCGTGACGCCGCGGCGCATCACCCTGCGGGCCCACACGCTCGCCGGGCTGGACCATGCCGCGACCACGCTGTGGCAGCTCGCGGGAACGGGCCGCGCCCCGTCGGCGGCGATCCCGGCGCTCGCCATCGACGACGCGCCCGCCTTCGCCTGGCGCGGCCTGCTGCTCGACTCCGCGCGCCACTACCAGTCGCCCGAGTTCATCCTGCGCTTCCTCGATGCGATGGCCGCCCAGAAGCTGAACGTGCTGCACTGGCACCTCACCGACGACCAGGGCTGGCGCCTGGAGATCCGCAAGTACCCGCGCCTCACGTCGGTGGGCGCGTGGCGGGTGCCCGCGGGGCGCGCGGCGCGCACCGACATCGATCCCGCCACCGGCCGCCCGCGGCTCTACGGCGGCTTCTACACGCAGGACGACGCGCGCCGCATCGTCGCCTACGCCGCCGCCCGGGGCATCACCGTGGTGCCCGAGATCGAGATGCCCGGGCACGCCTCGGCGCTGCTCGCCGCCTACCCGCGCTTCGCCGCCTCCGATCCGGCGCCCGCGGCCGTGCCGTCCGACTGGGGCGTATACACGAACGTGCTGAACCTCGATGCCGGCACGCTCACCTTCCTCGACGATGTCCTCACCGAGGTGATGGCGATCTTCCCCGGGCCGTACATCCACGTGGGCGGCGACGAGGTGGACACGTCGCAGTGGAAGGCCTCGCCGCGCGTGCAGGAGCGCATGCGCGAGCTGGGCATCGCGGACGTGAAGGACATCCAGCACTGGATCACGCGGCGCATCGCCCGTTTCATCGAATCGCGCGGGCGCCGCCTGGTGGGCTGGGACGAGATCCTCGAGCCCGACCTCGCGCGCTCCGCCGTGGTGATGTCGTGGCGCGGCAATCGCGGGGCCCTCGCCGCCGCGGCACAAGGCCACGACTCGGTGCTCGCCGCCGACCCCACGCTCTACTTCGACCACCTGCAGACCGATTCCGCCTCCGAGCCGCCGGGCCGCGTGGGCGTGGTCTCGCTCGCCGACGTCTACCGCTTCGAGCCGATGCCGCCCCAGCTTCCCGAGGAGCAGCGCTTTCGCGTGCTGGGCCTGCAGGGCAACCTCTGGACCGAGCACATCCGCACCGAGGCCCGCGTGGGCTGGATGGCGTTCCCGCGCGCCGCCGCCATCGCCGAGCTGGGCTGGACGCCCGCCGCGCGCCGCGACTGGTACGACTTCCGGCGCCGCGTGGCGAGCATGCCCGCGCGCTACGAGGCGCTCGGCATGACCTACGCGAAGAGCGCGTTCGAGCCCCCGGCGCCGCCCGCGAGCGGGGCGCTGCGCACGAGCCGCCAGCTGGAGCTGTGCAGCGACAAGATCGCGCTCTCCCTGGAGGACGACGCGCCGCTGCAGGGGCCGCGCGCCCAGTTCCACGTCGACATCATGAATCCCTGCTGGCTCTTCCGCGCCGCCCACCTCGACGGCGTGCACGCGATCGAGGCGCGCGTGGGCCAGGTGCCCTTCAACTTCCAGATCGGCGACGACGTGAACCAGATCCGCTTTCCGCGCCCGAAGAGTCCCGAGGGCGAGCTCGAGGTGCGCCGCGACAACTGCGACGGCACGGTGCTCGCGCGCATCCCGCTCGAGCCCGCCGCGCGCTCGGAGGCGGTGACCACGCTGCCGCCCGAGGCGATCGCGCCGCAATCGGGCAAGCACGACCTTTGCCTCCGCTTCGCGCAGCCGGGCCTGGACCCCCTCTGGGTGATCGATTCCGTGCGCCTGCTGGGAGGGGCGCGATGAGCGTGCTCGTGCTGCGTGCGCCGCTCGCCGGCTGGTGCCTGCCCCTCGACGAGGTTCCGGATCCGGTGTTCGCGCAGCGCATGGCGGGCGACGGGCTCGCCATCGATCCGACCGCGGGTGTGCTGCACGCGCCGTGCGACGGCGAGGTGGTGCCGATGAAGAACGCGAAGCACGCGGTGACGCTCCGCGCGCTGGGCGCCGACATCCTCATGCACGTCGGCATCGACACGGTGGCGCTGGGCGGGGCGGGATTCGAGCTGCTGGTGGCGCCGGGACAGCGCGTGCGCGCGGGCGAGCCGCTGCTGCGCTTCGACCTGGACTCGCTCGCCCGGCGGGCGAAGAGCCTCGTCTCGCCGATCGTGGTCGCCGCCGGCGGCACGGTCGCGCGGCGCGCGCCCCCGGGTCCGCTCGCGGTGGGCGATTTCTTCATGGAGGTCGCGGCGGCGGGCGCCGCGGCCGATGCCGCGAATGCATCCCCCGCGCCGGCGCCGTCGGCCGCCGCCGGCCCCGAGGAGACGCGCGCCTTCGTCGTCCCCTTCGATCACGGCCTGCATGCGCGCCCCGCGGCGCAGCTGGCCGCCGCGCTGCGGCCGTTCGCGGCCCAGGTGACGCTCACCGCGCGCGGGCGCGCCGCCAACGCGCACAGCACGGTGGCGCTCATGGGGCTCGGCGTGCGCTGCGGCGACGAGGTGGAGGCGCGCGCCACCGGCGCCGATGCGCGGCAGGCCCTGGACGCGCTCGCGAAGCTCCTCGCGCCCAAGGCGGGCGCCGCGCCGCCGTCCCAGGCTTCGCGCGCGATCCCGCCCCGCATCGAGGCGGCCATCGCCAGCCGCGGCCTCGCGATGGGGCCGTGCGTGCCGTGGACCGCGCCCGAGATCGCCGTCGAGGAGCGCGGCGCGGGCGTGGCGCAGGAGACGCGGGCGCTCGAGGCCGCGCTCGCCGCGGTGGTCGCGGCCCTCGAGGCGCTGCAGGGTGATGCCCGCGGCGAGATGCATGCGCTCCTCGCCGCCCACATCGAGCTCGCGCGCGACCCGGACCTGCGCGAGCGCGCGGGCACGCACCTCGCACGCGGTCACGGCGCCGGCCATGCCTGGCGCCAGGCGACGCGCGCCACGGCCGACGTGCTGCTCGCCCTCGACGACCCGCGCATGCGCGAGCGCGCCGCCGACCTGCGCGACCTCGAGAACCAGGTGCTGCGCGTGCTCTCCGGCAAGCCGCCCGGCACCACGCGCGAGTTCCCGCCCGGCGCGATCGTCGTCGCCGACGACCTGCTGCCGTCGCAGATGATGGCGCTCGATCGCGCCCGCGTGGGCGGCATCTGCACCGCGCGCGGGGGCACGACGTCGCACGCCGCCATCCTCGCCGCCGCCGCCGGGCTGCCCGCGCTGGTGGCCGCGGGCGACGCGGTGCTCGCCATCGCGGAGGGCACGCCGCTGGCGCTCGATGCCGAGCACGGTTGGCTCGACGTGGATCCCTCGCTCGCCGAGCGCGGTGCGATGGAGCGCAAGGTCGCCCAGCGCCAATCCGAAGGCGCGGCCGACCTGCGCGCCGCCGCCGAGCCCGCCGCCACCCGCGACCGCGTGCGCGTGACGGTGAACGCCAACCTCGGGTCGTTCGCGGAGACCGCGGGCGCGGTGGCGCACGGCGCCGAGGGCTGCGGCCTGCTGCGCACCGAGTTCCTGTTCCTGGATCGCCGCGAGCCGCCCTCGGAAGACGAGCAGGCGCGCGAGTACCAGCGCATCGCCGACGGCCTCGGCGGGCGCCCGCTCGCGATCCGCACCATGGACATCGGCGGCGACAAGCCCATCGCGTACATGCCGCTCGCGCACGAGGACAACCCCGCCCTCGGCCTGCGCGGCATCCGCGCGAGCCTCGAGCACCCCCACCTGCTGCGCGGCCAGCTGCGCGCGATCCTGCGCGTGCGTCCGGCGGACGCCTGCCGCATCCTGCTGCCCATGGTGACGGACGTGGCCGACGTGCGGTTCGTGCGCGCGATGGTCGAGGAGGCCGCGCGCGAGCTGGGCCTCGCGCGGGCGCCCGCCATCGGCGCGATGATCGAGACGCCCGCCTCGGCGCTGCTGGCCGCCTCGCTCGCCGACGAATGCGATTTCCTCTCGATCGGCACCAACGACCTCTCGCAGTACACGCTCGCGATCGACCGCGGGCATCCGCGGCTCGCCGCGCGCCTCGACGCGCTGCACCCCGCCGTGCTGCGCCTCATCGGCATGGTGGCCGAGGCGGCACGCGCGCGCGGCATCAGTGCCTCGGTGTGCGGGGCGCTCGCGAGCGATGCCGACGCGCTGCCGATGCTGATCGGGCTCGGCATCCACGAGATCTCCGCCACCGCGGCGGTGATCCCGCGCCTGAAGCGCATGGCGCGCACGCTCGACGCGGGCGAATGCCGCGAGCTCGCGCGCCGCGCGCTCGAGCAGTCGACGGCGCAGGCGGTCCGCGAGCTCGCCGCGGTGGCGCGTGCCCACGCCCGCGGCCACTACATCGCACCGGTCCCATCGATTCCCCCCGGAGGCTGACATGCGTTTCCTCGAATCCACCCAGATGCTGGGCCGCGCGCTCATGCTGCCCATCGCGGTGCTGCCGGTGGCGGGGCTGCTGCTGCGCCTGGGGCAGCCCGACCTGATGAACATCGCGCCCGTCGCGGCGGCGGGAGACGCGATCTTCTCCAACCTGGGGCTGCTCTTCGCGATCGGCGTGGCGGTGGGCCTCGCGCGCGAGAACCATGGCGCGGCGGGCCTCGCCGGGGTGGTGGCGTTCCTGGTCGCGACCAAGGGCGCCGAGGTGCTGATCGCCGTGCCGCCCGAGGCGATCGCCAAGATGGGCGAGGCGGCCAAGGACCTCGCCGCCTCGGCATACAAGGCGCGCCAGCTCGCCAAGCTCTCGGTGCCGATCGGCATCATCTCGGGATTGCTGGGCGGGACGCTCTACAACCGCTACAGCGACACGCGCCTGCCGCCCTACCTCGCATTCTTCTCGGGGCGCCGCTTCGTGCCCATCCTCGCCGGCGGCGCGGGCGTGATCGTGGCGTTCGCCTTCGGGCTCGGCTGGCCGTACCTCGAAGGGGGCATGGACGCGGTGAGCCGCGCGGTGATCGGGTCGGGCGAGATCGGGCTCTTCGTCTACGGCGTGCTGAACCGCGTGCTGATCGTCACCGGCCTGCACCACATCCTGAACAACGTGGCGTGGTTCCTGGTGGGCGACTACCACGGCGTGACCGGCGACCTCAAGCGCTTCTTCGCGGGAGATCCGAGCGCCGGGATCTTCATGGCGGGCTTCTTCCCGGTGATGATGTTCGGGCTTCCCGCCGCGTGCCTCGCGATGTACCGCACCGCGCTTCCCGCGCGGCGGCGCGCCGCGGGCGGCCTCCTGCTGTCGCTGGCGCTCACCTCGTTCCTCACCGGCGTGACCGAGCCCATCGAGTTCACGTTCATGTTCCTCGCGCCCGCGCTCTACGCGCTGCACGCAGTGCTCACGGGGCTCGCGATGGTGACCATGGACCTGCTCGGCGTGAAGCTCGGCTTCGGCTTCTCGGCCGGCCTCTTCGACTACGTGCTCAACTTCAACAAGGCGACGCGGCCGCTGCTGCTGATCCCGATCGGCCTCGTGTACTTCGGCCTCTACTACGGGCTCTTCCGCTACTGCATCGTGCGCTTCGGCCTGCGCACGCCGGGACGCGAGGCGGAAGACGCGCCGCTGGCCGCCGCGCCCGCCGTGCCGGGCGACACGTTCGGCGCCGCGGGCTACATCGCCGCGCTGGGCGGCGCCGCGAACCTGCGCTCGATCGACGCCTGCACCACGCGCCTGCGCCTCGAGCTCGCCGACCGCGATCGCGTCGACAAGGAGCGCCTGCGCGCGCTGGGCGCTTCCGGCACGGTGAACATCGGCACGCACGGCATGCAGGTGGTGGTGGGCCCGATCGCCGACCAGGTGGCGGGCGAGATGCGCGCGCGCCTCGCCGCCGGCGGCGCTCCCGCCGCGCGCCTGCCCGGCGCCGAGTGGATCGCCGCGCTGGGCGGGGCCGCCAACATCGCGAACGTCGAATCGCGCCCCGGCCGCGTGCTCGTCACCGTGAAGGACCCGGCTCGCGTGGACTCGAAGCGCCTCGAGGCCCTCGGCGCGCGCGGCGTGGCCTCGCCCACCGCCACCAGCGTGCACGTGCTCCATGCCGACGCCGAGGCGCTCGGCGCCGAGCTGCTCGCGCTGGTGGGAGTAACAATGGGGTCAGGTTAATTTTTGATCCTGTCCCCATTTTCGAGAAAAGGGGACAGATAGGAAATGTAACCTGACCCCATTAATGTCGAGCGCGCAGCGCGAGCGCGACGCTCGCGGCGAGCGCCGCCAGGCCGACGGCCACCGAGAGCGCCAGCGCGCCGCGCGCGCCGAAGCGCTCGAGGACCTCGGCATACGCGAGCGGCGCCGCCGCCGAGAGCACGAAGCTCGGCATCAGCAGGCGGCCCACGACCGCGCCGTAGACGCGGTGGTCGAAGAGCACGAGCGGAAGCGTGCCGCGCGTGATGGTCGCGACCCCGTTGCCGGCGCCGTAGAGGAGCGAGAACGCGACCGCGGCGGCGGGCGCCACGCCGCCCGCGAAGGCGAGCGCGAACGCGACCGGCAGCGCGCCCGTCGCCATCAGGTTCAGCCGCAACGGGTCCAATGTGCGGCCGAACATGATCTCGGCGAGGCGCGAGGCGCTCTGGCCGATGCCGCGCGCCGCCGAGATCCAGACCGCCGTCGAGGCCGCGAGCCCGAGCGCGGCGAGGATCCCGATCATGTGCGACGACATCGCGCTGTTGAGGAACGCCACCAGCGCCACGATCAGCGCGTAGAGCCACGCGCGCAGGCGATCGGGCGTGGGCGCGGCCATCGGCGCCTGCGTGGCGCTGTCCGCCCCCTCCGGCTTGCCGGCGTAGCGCCCGCGCGGGAGCGTGGCGTGCAGCGGGATGGTGGCGAGCGCGACCAGGCCGTACGCGAGCACCGCGCCGCGCCAGCCGAGATGCTGCGCGAGCGCGCCGCCCACGGGCCAGAACACCGTCGAGGCGAGGCCACCCAGGAGCGTGATCTGCGCGATGGGACGGCGCGCGAGCGGGCCGCCGATGCGCGCGAGCGCCGCGAACGCCGCGTCGTAGAGCGTGAGGCGCATCGCGAGCCCCAGCACGATCCACGCGGCGTAGTAGAGGACCGCGCCATGGGCGAGCGCGAGCATCAGGCAGCCGGCGGCGATCACGACGGAGCCCAGCGTCATCGCCCAGGCGCCGCCCTGGCGGTCCAGCCAGCGGCCGACCGCCGCCGAGCTCGCCGCCATCACCAGCAGAGACACCGAGAAGCCGCCGTACACCGCCGCGCTCGACCAGCGCAACTCCGCCACCATGAGCGGGCCCAGCACGCCGATGAGGTAGTACGTGATGCCCCAGCAGACGAGCTGCGAGACCCCGAGGGCGAGGACGGTGCGGGTCGCGATCAAGGGCGCAGTTTAGCGCGCGGCGGCCTCATCCCTTCACGCACAGCACCTGCTTCAGCGTCGCGACGACCTCGACCAGGTCCGACTGCGCCGCCATCACGCGATCGATGTCCTTGTAGGCGGCCGGGATCTCGTCGACCACGCCCTCGTCCTTGCGGCACTCCACGCCCGCGGTCTGCGCGAC
>Ga0070681_10004819_pt1 | contig 12930 bp, 11 predicted proteins | sample KBSC83BmetaG_FD_65650 | JGI IMG/M metagenome (GOLD analysis project Ga0070681, IMG submission 65650) | Corn rhizosphere microbial communities from Kellogg Biological Station, Michigan, USA - KBS C8-3B metaG | ecosystem: Host-associated > Plants > Roots > Rhizosphere | place: USA: Michigan... | reverse complement strand
CCCTGATTCGTGACCGCAATGCGAATGCCGGGCTCGTCCGCGTCGTTCACAGACTTGAGCCTCGATCCGGGCAACACCAGGAAACCGAGCTCCACCTCCATATAAGGCACAGCGTAATCCACATCCTTGTCACGCGTCGCATCGATCGCAAGAAAGGCGACGTCCCACCGACCCGACTTTCCACCTTCGATCAGAGCCGTAATGGAAGAATAAGCGACGGGCGTAAACGGCACGCCCATTCGACGCGCGAGCTCTTGCGCAAGGTCGATCGAGACGCCCTTCAGTTCGCCGGATGCGGAATCTTTCGTCACTTGCAGCGAAGTCGTGACAAGAATGCCGGCCCGAAGCGTCCCGGTCGGAATCAGTTGATTGCGTGCTTCCGCAGTGGGCGGCGTGAACGTGGTCGCGCAGCCACCAGGAATCAAACCCGCGAGCGCAGCGAATAACGCCACGCCAAATTTCGATGTGCGTACTATCAGCATTTGTTTTATTCCTGTCGTACACCCGCTTCGCGCATGACACGCGACCAGCGCGCAATGTCTTCCCTGAGAAACTTCGAGCTTTGCTCCGGCGACAAGCCGAGCGGCTCGAGGCCCTGGCTCTTGAGTCTCTCTTTCATCGCATCCGAAGCGAGGCCCTGCATCGCCGCCGAATAGATCCGGGTGATGATGGCCGGCGGCGTCGCGGCTGGCGCGAGCAATCCATACCAACCGCTCACTTCAAACCCGGGCAATCCAGCCTCGGCGATCGTCGGAAGCTCGGGCGCCAGCGCCGAGCGCCGCGCCGAGGTCACTCCCAGCGCCCTGATCTTTCCTGCCTTCGCCATGGGCAATAGCACCAGCACCGGAGCGAACATCATCTGTATGTGGCCGCCGATCATGTCGGTCATGGCCAATCCCGCGCTCTTGTACGGAACGTGCGTGATTTCAACCTTAGCCATGCTCTTGAACATCTCGCCGGCAAGATGGATGGTCGAGCCGCCGCCGGAGGACCCGAAATTGAGTTTACCCGGGCTCGCCCTCGCGAGCGCAATCAATTCCTTTACCGATTCTACCGGCAGCCCCACGTTGACCGCTAAAAGATACGTTCCGGTAACGGAGATCGTAATGGGCGCGAAATCGCGGATAGGGTCGAACGGCAGCTTTTTGTGCAGCCCCGGCATCGAGGTAACAGCGACGCTGCCAACAAGAAGGGTGTAACCGTCGGGCACCGAATGCGCGGCGATGTCCAATCCGATGATTCCGCCACCGCCACCACGGTTGTCGATCACGATCTGCTGACCAAGACGCGGCGCGAGGTCCTGCGCCATCAGGCGCCCAACGCCGTCAACGCCGCCGCCTGGTGCGTACGGCACGATGAGCCGCAGCGGCTTCGTTGGATAAGCGGATTCGGCCGCGGATGCGTGTGGCGTATGCAATACAGTTGAAGCTAGCGCCAGGTGCAGCAAGCGCTTGAGTGATCTCATCGTCTCAGCTCCGGAAATTCGCGGAATATCGACATCAAGCGCGGCGGCAAAAAGCGTTCTCCAGGCGTTCATAGGTTGCAAAAAGCCATTTCGATTCCTCCTGAATCCAATTGCCGAAAAGCCAATCTGGCCCAAACAATGCGCCGATATCCGTCTTGGCGCCGCCTGACCACGTTTGCTCGGGAGTACACCCGCGCGCCAACGCCACAGGCAGAAACGCTTCGGCGATGCGCAGGACATATCTTGTTCCATAGGCCATCGCGAATACGACTCCTGCATTGGGATGAACCAGCGCAGGTGCGCCATACACAATCGCGCGACAATCAACCGGAAGGCCTGAATTCAGCCCGACCCAGACTCGCTCAACGATGTCGGGATGGCTTCCAAGATTCATATATGCATAGGGATTACTTTCAGGAAACGCCAAAGGCTGCGCGCGTGGATTGAGATTACGGCGATGCGCGATCAGCAGCAGATTGTCCGGATTTGCGTCATCGAGCTTCATTTGAGCATCGCGCTATTCATCGGTGAAGATCTCGGGGCGAAGCCGGGAGTCCTGACTACATGAACTTGCCGCCAGCGCACACGATGCGATCGCCCGTTACGTACGACGATTGATCGGACGCGAGAAACACGGCGACATTGGCAACCTCCTGCGGCTTGCCGGTTCGGCGCAACGGTATGCTCGCAATTTCTGCGTCGGAATAGCCTCCGGCTCCTTTATCGGGATACCACTCCGGGTTCGCGCGGACGTTCTCAATCGTCGATAACGCAATGAGATTCGCCCTGATGCCGTGGGGCCCAAGCTCGAGGGCGAGCGCCTTGATCAGCCCATACAGGCCTGCCTTCGACGCAACGACGTGCGCGCGTTGCGGCTGTGAAGTGATCGATGCGAGGCCGCCGAGGGCAACGATGCTTCCTCCCTTGCCGCGCTTCATCATCGAGGGCGCGATGGCTTTGGCGAGGTAGAAGGCCGAGTGGAGATTTACCGCAAAGGTCTTATGCCACTCTTCGTAGCTGATGTCCCAGAAGTCCTGGTGCGCACGTCTGCCTGCGACGCTCATGAGGACGTCTACCTTTCCAAAGTGGTCGAGCCCTTGCTGCACCATGCGATTGACTTGCTCGTAGTCACTGACGTCGGCCAGGAGCGGGAGGACTTTAGCGCCGAGTTTTTCGCAATCGTTCGCGACCTGATCGAGCTCCGCCTTTCTTTCTCGCGCAACAAGTATCAGATCAGCGCCTTCGCGCGCGAAGGCGAGCGCGATCGCCTTCCCATTGTTGCGGCCACCGCCGGCTACCAACGCTGTCTTGCCTTCCAGTTGCCGCATCGAAGTCCTCCCCCATGCTGAACGTGCGATGATACAGTAGCATTGATGCAGGGCCTCCGGGGCCGCGGCTCCCGGCGAGTGCTGCCTCAGCCTGCAAGTTTATTGCAGCGGCAGACTGGCATTAAAATCGATCCACGGGAAAGGAAACAGGCATGGCGAAAATATTTATCGTCGCACCGGATGCGCCGATGGAGGAGGTAGTGCGGCTCAAGGCCGGACGCACGCTGGGCAGTGGCGGCATCCGCCTCGGCGTGCTCGATAACAGCAAGTCCAACGCCGATCACCTGCTCGACTTGATCGTCGAGGGCGTCAAAAAAGAATTCAAAGTCGACTCGGTCGTAATCAAGCGCAAGCCCACGTCGAGCCGACCGGCTACCGATCAGATGCTCGATGAGCTCGCGCAAGAGGCCGATCTCGTCATCAGCGCCATGGCCGATTGAGGGTCGTGCACGTCGTGGAGTGTCCACGACATGGCACAGCTGACCAAGCGCGGGTTGATCGCTGCGGTGGTGTGTTCGGATTCGTTCATGAAGCTCGGCACGGCGCAGGCAAAAGTGTTCGGCGTGCCCGATCTTCCGCTCTTGAAAATCCAGCATCCGCTCGGCGGGCTGAACATGGATAAAGTGCGCGCGCGCGCGGCGGTCGCAGTGCCGCAACTGCTGAAGGTCGTGAAGGAGCAACAATCATGAGCTCGCTTACGACCATGCTCAAAGCACCCGGTGCGATGCTCGAGGTCGACGACGATCCCGAAGCGGTGTATGAGTTTTTCTGCTCGAAAGGCTGGAGCGACGGTCTGCCCGTCATTCCGCCCACGCCCGAGCGCGTCGAGCGCATGCTCGCCTACTGCGACCGCAATTTCGATCAGCCGGTCGTGAAAATTCCGCCGCGCTTCGGTGCGGCGACGCCGATACGCGTTGCGGCCAACGCCGTGATGGCGGGCTGCAAGCCGGAATACTTTCCGCTGGTGCTGCTCGCGCTCGAAGCGATGGCTGAGGAACCCTACAACCTCTATGGTACGCAGGCCACCACGCATCCGTGCACACCGCTGCTGATATTCAACGGACCGATCGCGGCCGAAGTCGGCATCAACGCCGGTCACAACGTCATGGGGAATTTTTTTCGCGCCAACGCCGCGATCGGACGCGCAGTGCGCCTGGCGCTGGTGAACATCGGCGCGGCGATTCCCGGCACCGGTGACATGGCGACCGCAGGCACGCCGGCGAAATTCACCTTTTGCGTGGCGGAAAATGAAGCTGCCAGTCCATGGGAACCGCTGCATGTCGAGCGCGGGTTTCCGCAGGAGGCCAGCACCGTGACCGTGATCGCGGCCGAAAGCCCGCACAACGTCAACGACCACGAAAGCATCAGCGCCGAAGGCATCCTCACCATGACCGCGGGCACCATGACCATCACAGGTTCCAACAATGCCTATTACGCCGGCCAGCCGTGCGTCGCGTTCGGCCCCGAGCACGCGCAGACCATCGCCGGCGACGGCATGAGCAAAGCCGATGTCAAACAATGGCTGTTTGAGCACGCGACGATGCCGATGGGACGTTTCTCTAAGGAGGGGATAGAGCGCCGTTTCCGCCGCAAGCTCGCCGATCAGTACGCGAATGCGTCGCTCGATGCAGCGGTGCGGATGTTTGCGAAGCCGGAGGATCTGATCGTGATCGTCACCGGCGGCGCAGGCAAACACTCCGCTTATATACCGACGTTTGGCAACACGCGCAGCGTGACGCGCGCGCTGAAGCGCGAAGATGGCGAGCTGGTAACCTCGATCGAGGAATTGAAGCGCGGATAGGGCGCACCGGGGCAACTGCGGGATGCGCTAAGGCTGGCCACGTTTCAAACCAAGCTCATTGGCCACGGCTTGCTCGATGATGGTGCCCTTGAAGAAGTCCGGGTTGTTGCCCATGTGCAGACGCGCGGCATTCACGAACGTGAATTCCCGGAAATCGTGCTCCGTCACGAAGCCTTTCTCCATCATCTCAAACGCTTCAGGAATCACGTCCCTGAAATCGGGTACGTCGAAATGCGTGAAGTCGGAGCTGAAGACAGGCCGAAGGCGAACGCCCATGCGCGGATCGAAGGCCCACATCGTCGCCCGATCGTCCGCCTCGCAGCCGAAGTAGAAGTTGCTGGAAAAGACTGCGCGGACATCTTCTTTTGAATTGATTCCTGCCGCCTCAAAATCGTCTGCGACATGCTCAGGCCGCCCCAGCTCTTCGAGACTGCACTCAGGGCGGAATGCATCGAGGCTGTTCATGATCGCGTCGGCGCTGGCTTTAAGTCGCTGATCGCCGTACCGGCCGATAAGCTGACGCAACTCTGCGACGCTGGTTGCGTTCGGGTATTGCAGCCCGGCACGGCGGCGCTTCTCCCAGTGTTCGATCAGATCGGCACACATCTGTGACGCCCAGCTCACTCCGCCTTCCATGAATCCGAAATTGAGCGTTGGGAAGCGTCGCACGACACCACCGAGAAAAACGCTGCGCGCAAAGGCGTGGTTCGATTCGGCAAAGTGGCCGACGTGGTTGAAGGTGAAGTTGCTGATGGAGGCGCGGTCCGACCAGCGGGTGCTGCCCGAGTGCTGGGTCACGGCCACGCCGAGCTCGACGCAGCGCTGCCAGAACGGGTCGTAGTCATAGGGGCTGTCGAGCGCGATGGTGTCGCAATAGAAGGCGGCCTTCTGCGGATCGGTTCCCTCAGCCGCACCCGGGATCAGCCGCTCCTGGTTTCCCCGCATCATGATCGCTTTGAAACCCAGCGTTCCGACTGCGTATTCCAACTCTTCGATCGCTGCCTCCGGCGTACGCGCGGGCATGATGGCTACCGGCGCAAATCTTGCGGCAAACGGCGCGAACATCTCAGCCGTCATCATGTTGTAGGCACGCGCCGCGGCCCGGCTCAGGTCGTCCTGAGCTATGGCATTGAGGGTGAGCCCGAAGCTCGGATAAATCACTGCAAAGTCGATGCCTAATTCCGGCAGACGCTCGTTCAGCAGGGCCGGCAGCAACGCTGTTGCCTTGTCGAGCGTATTGCTGGTCACGCCCCACCAGATAAAGCGGCGCAGGCGATTGTGCTGGCGTTCCGGCCAGGTCGCGTGGTACCACGCCTCATTGCGGCGCCAGAGCGCTCGCATCTGGTCGACACATGCAGGGCCTCCCACTTCGCGCAAGTACTCGAGGAAGATCGGGATCGGCTCCATCCAGTGGCCGTCGCCGTCGATCACTGGATGCTTCAGCCCGGCGTGGATATCTGCCGCTCGGTGTTTCACGGTCACCGCTCCTGTCCGATATGAATTTTTGAAACGTCACGCTCTAACGTAACTTCCTTGAACGCGCCGCAGCAAACGTAGGGTGCGCAGCGCGCACGCGGCAAATAGTTGATGGTGCGCCATCCGCACCCTACCCATGCTTGCGAGAAGGCGCATCAACCAAGCGCGCCGTTTTTGGTCACGACCGTTACGCTTCGCTACGCCAAAATCATGCGCCGAACGCGGCGCGCGATCAACAGTTCGCAATTGCGGCGCCCGAGCATCTGCAGTAACCTTTCCGTCAGCCCCGAACCGAATGATAGACCGGGGTGACTGCAAGGGGGAGTTATGGGTTTGCAACGTTTTGGGCGCGCCGCGACCGCGGCGTTCGCCATTTTTTTGCCGGGTCTTGTCATGACAGGTTGCGCACATTCGCCACACGATAAATCGATCGCGCTTGCCCAACAGGGCAGTTTTTTTGTCGGCGGGCGGATTGTGCAGGGCAAGGGTGTTTATGATCCGGCGAAGGATACGGGCAACACCAACGAGGGCAATACGTTCTGGGCGGACCAGATGTACGTCCAGTATCAGATACCCCCCGATCCGCGCAAATATCCGCTCGTGCTGGTACATGGCGGCGGCGGCACCGGTCGCGTCTGGGAGACCACACCCGACGGCCGCGAAGGTTACCAGACACTGTTCCTGCGCCGAGGTTTTGCCGTTTACATCGTCGATTTTCCGCGCCGCGGACGCGCGGGCTTTCCGAGCTATAACGGCCCGTTCGGCGAAGTCGACGGAACCGCGGTGGTGCCGAACAAAACCAATCGTGCCGGCGTTCAATACGCGTGGTCGCGCTGGCGGCTGGGGCCGAAATATCCGGAAGTGTTTCCCGTGCAGCAGTTTCCGATGAAGGGTCTCGACCAGTTCATGCAGCATCTCGTCCCAACCGTGTCGGACGATCCCGAAATCATTTCGCGCGCGTTGATCGCGCTGCTCGACAAAATCGGGCCCGCGATCGTGATCACGCATTCGCAGTCGGGGCTCTTCGGCTGGCTCGTGGGCGCGCGCTCGCCCAACGTGAAGGGCATCGTTGCGTACGAGCCGGGCTTCGTTTTTCCGCAGGGCGAAATGCCGCCGCCGATTCCGCTGTATAAGGGTACGCAGGTCGCAGGCACGGCCGTGACCCCGGCGGAATTCTCCAATCTCGCGAAGATTCCGATCCAGGTCGTCTACGGCGACAATATTCCGAAATCGCCGATACCCGATCTGGTCGCCGACGGCCGGCGCGCGCAGCAAGTCACCTCGCGGCTATTCGCGCAGGCGCTCAACAGCAAAGGCGGCAACGCGAGCGTACTGCTGCTGCCCGACGCGGGCCTCTATGGCAACTCGCATTTCATGTTTTCCGACTTGAATAACGTCGAGGTCGCGGAGCAAATGTCGATATTTCTGCGTGCGAAGGGGCTCGATCCGCGGTAAGCGCAATCGAATATTGCGCGGACGTATGAAAACCTGCTTCTCATTGGTGCTGCTTGCTTTATCGGCGATGGCGCGAATCATCGGCCAACGCGCCCCGCAAATTGTCGTTGCAGCGCTCGTTTGCGCGTTGGTTCCGGCGTTTGCGACAGCGCAGAACTTTCCGGCGAAACCGTTGCGCCTCATCATCAGAGCTCCTCCCGGCGGGACTGACGATTTGCTCGGCCGGATCATCGCGCAGAAAATGGGCGACACCCTCGGCCAGCAGGTGATCGTCGATTACCGCACCGGGGCAGGCGGACTCGTGGCCTGGGAGTATGTGGCGAATGCCGCGCCCGATGGTTACACGCTGTTGCTTGCGGCATCCGGACTCGGCGCGATCAAGGCGATGCGTCCTCAGGTGACGATCGATCCGTGGCGCGACTTCACCTGGGTTTCGCTGATCACGAATTACCAGCTCGTGCTCGTCGTTCATCCCGCTTTGCCGGCGAAAACGCTGAAGGAGCTGATCGCGCTCGCGCGCGCCCAGCCCGGACAGCTTAGTTATGGTTCGTCGGGAGTCGGCGCGACGCCGCATCTCGCAGCGGAGTACTTTAAATCGATGGCCAAGGTCGATATCATCCACGTGCCTTACAAAGGCGCAGGGCCGATGGTTCTCGACTTGATTCCCGGGCGGCTCGCGATGGGCGTTCTCGTCGTCGCGAGCGCGATTCCGCATATCAGAAGCGGTAAGCTGCGCGCGCTCGGCGTCACCGGCGCAGCTCGCGTGCCCCAGTTGTCGGAAGTCCCGACGATTGCCGAAGGCGGTCTTTCCGGCTACGAGTTCACCGGGTTCTACGCGATCCTCGTGCCCGCCAAAACGCCGCGCGAGATCGTTGCGAGGTTCGCCGAGGCGATCGCGACGTCAGTCTCGGCGCCTGACTATCGCGAGCGCATCGTTAATGTCGGCATGGAACCCGCGTTCAATTCGCCCGAGCAGATGCTGCAGCTCGCAAAGCAGGACGGAGCAAAGATCGATCGGATCATCCGCACCGCGAATATCAAGGCGACGGATTAGGGAGAATGCATGGCACGCATCGCTGTCGGTGGTTTTCATCACGAGACGAACTGTTTTGTCCCGACTCGGACCGATTTCGAATATTTCGCGGCGCACCGCGACCGTCCGCCGCTCGTACGCGGTCAGGACGTCATCAAATGGCTCTCGAATACGAGCTTCGCGCTGTCGGGCTTTCTCTCGACGATGGGAACGCGACACGACTACGTTCCGCTACTGTGGACGAGCGGAGGCGCGGGCGGCTACGTGACGCGCGACGCGTTCGAGCGCATTGCCGGCGAGATCGTCGGCAGCCTTTCACGCGAAATGCCGGTTGCCGCGGTTTATCTCGATCTGCACGGTGCGGCGGTCAGCGAAGATTTCGAAGACGCAGAAGGAGAACTGCTGCGGCGTGTGCGTGCAGCGGTCGGCGCGCGCGTGCCCGTCGTCATCAGTCTCGATTATCACGCCAATGTGACGCCGCAAATGGTGCAGCTCAGCGATGGCCTCGTCGGCTATCTCACGTATCCGCATGTAGACCGCGTGCAAACGGGCGCGCGCGCCGCGCGCGTGCTCTCGACCATCCTCGAGCGCGGACAACCGGCGGGCCGTGCGCTGCGCAAGATTCCGTTTCTGATTTCTCTCAACTCGCAGTGCACTTTGATCGATCCGTCCAAAGCGATCATCGAAAAAGCGTCGCAGCTCGAAGGCGGCGACGTGCTCAACGTCTCTTATCTTGCGGGTTTTCCTCCGTCGGATCTCTTCTATTGCGGACCATCGGTGATCGTGCATGCCTACACACAAGTTGAGGCCGACGCGGCCGCGGATGCGATGGCGCACGAAATCGCTTTGCGCGAAGCGGAGTTTGCGCAGCCGCTGCTCGCGCCCGACGAGGCCGTCAAGGAAGCGATGCGCATTGCGCGCGATGCCACGCGTCCCGTCATCCTCGCCGACACGCAGGACAATCCCGGCGCGGGCGGCACGGGCGACACGACGGGCGTGCTTGAAGCGCTTGTTCGAAACGGCGCGCAAAAAGCGGTGCTCGGAATTTTGTTTGATGCTGAAGCAGCGGCAGCTGCGCATCTTGCGGGCGAGCACGCCGAAATCGCGATCGCGCTCGGCGGCAAGTTCGGTCCCGAAGGCGTGCGGCCTTATTCAGCGACGTTTCGGGTGCAGAAGCTCGGCGACGGACGCATGCGAACGACAGGTCCGTCGGTAGGCGGCAGAGACATCGATCTGGGCCCGATGGTATTGCTCGGCATCGATGGCGTCAGCGTTGTCGTGAGCAGCAAGCGCATGCAGGCGCACGATCAGGCGCCATTTCGTCATCTCGGCATTGAGCCCAAACAGCAAAAAATCCTCGCGCTCAAAAGCACCGTCCATTTCCGCGCGGACTTCCAGCCGCTCGCGGAGAAGATCATTGTCGTCATCGCGCCCGGCGGCCATGTCGTCGATACGACAAAATATGCTTATCAAAGGATGCGTCCCGGTGTGCGACTGTACCCGCTCGGCCCCGAGTTCGTGCGCGCCGGGTGAGCGCGCGTCGCGTCCGGCTTCCGAGCACTTCAGAACATTGCTCGCGTCCACCGCTGTATCATCGTGCCCATCCAACAAAGAGGAGATCTCACGTGAACAGAATGCTTTCGGTCTTCGCGCTCGTCGCGGCATTCACCACCGCGCACGCAGCGACTTTTCCGCAAAAGCCGATCACCATAGTCGTGCCCTACCCCGCCGGCGGCTCGTCGGATATGGTCGCACGCTTCGTGGCTCCCAAAGTCAACGAGCGGCTCGGACAAGCGGTCGTCATCGATAACCGCGCCGGCGCGAACGGTGCCATCGGCGCGACACTCGTCAAGCGCGCACCGCCCGATGGTTACACCATCCTCGTCGGAGCGATCGGTGTCTATGCCATCAATCCCTTCCTGCAGAAAGGACTCCAGTACGATCCGGCGAAGGACTTCGACCTGCTGACTCTTGCCGTGCGCGCGCCGAACGTGCTGGTCATGAATCCCGCGATGCCCGCAAAGAACCTTAACGAGTTCATCGGGTATTTAAAGAAAACACCGGGCAAGGTGACTTTCGCCTCGTCGGGCGCAGGCTCTTCGGATCATCTGACGGCAGCGTTGTTCTGGCAGCGCACCGGTACCAGCGGATTGCACGTTCCCTACAAAGGCGGCGCGCCTGCGATCATCGATCTGATCGGCGGCCACGCCGATGCTTCATTTCAGAATATCAATGCCATCCTCGTGCACGTCCAGTCCGGCAAGCTCAAAGCCCTTGGCATCACGTCCGCCAAGCGCTCGCCGGTGCTGCCGCAGGTGCCGACGATGGCCGAGGGCGGAGTCAGGGATGTCGAAGTCTCTTCGTGGCAGGCGGCCGCCGCACCGAAAGGTCTGCCGAAAGATGTCAAAGCCGCCCTGCACGGCGCGCTCGTCGCCGCACTCAACGATCCGCCGACCAGGCAGAAGATGACCGAGCTCGGCTTCGACGTTGTCGCGAGCTCGCCCGAAGAGTTCGAAAAGTTTCTCGCACAGGAGCTGGCGCGGTGGAAAGCTGTAATTTCGGCTGGGAATATTTCACTCGAGTGACCGGCGACGGCGTAGCGCGCGCAATGCGCACGGTTGTGAGCAGTTGCGCTGCTGCGCCGCGTGGTCTGGGATCTTATTTGCCGTCCCACGCCACCGTCGGCGCGTTGATCTGAGCCGACAGGCGATAGAGCTGAAGCACGGCGGGCTTTGAGCCTTCCACCGCGAGCAATCGATTGGACGCAAAGCTGCTCTGCGGTTCCGGTTCGAGCGCCGCGATCGCGAGATTGGCGAGCGGCTGGTCGAGCGGCACGTAAAAATCGCCCGCGCGTATCCGCAGCTTGTGCGGCTCAAGCGTCGTGGTGAGCCGCACGATATTGCCGACGGCATCGTCGTCCTTGCGCCGCACGTCGTCTTTCCTCGCTTCGCCGGCAACAGTAACGACGTAGCGCTGCGCATCGACCGCAGCCTCCGCGCCGACTCGCAGCACGCTGACGCCGAGACGGCGCAATTGTTGCGCGGCGCGCGCTTCCGATGCGGGCAACAGATAAGCGAACGGGCGCGGGCGCTTGAGCCTTGCTTGAATCTCAAGCGCCGATTGCCAGTCAACCTCGACACGTCTGGATTCGCCCGTCACCGGATCGAGAAATTCGAGCACCTGTTGCTCCGGCTTCGCACTTCCCACCACGACGATATCGCCGCGGCCGGCGCGCGCGGCGACATCGCGCTCGACCTCGCGTCTGAGCGCGAGGAGCGCGCCGGCGTTGCGGGCAGTGATCTCGAGCACCGACCGCAGCGCGGTCAGGTGCGTCGCGACGCGTCGCTTGTAGTGCGCGCGTCCGATTTGCACGCCGCGCGACTCGATCAAAAAACTCACCGCATTGCGCAGGCCCGCAACGTTGCGCCCGGTGTCCGGCGACACGCCGCCCATCGAAACGCGCCGGTCTTTCACGTCGTAAGTCGTCGTGTAGTACCAGGTCGAAGAGAAGCCGGCCTGCTCGAGCGCCTTCAGCATCGGCCCCCGGTACTGCGTTTCCGCCGCCTCGGTCAACGCCGGCGGAAGATTGGGAACCGTTGCGTACTGGATCATCGCGTCCTGGCTCTGCACGCCGCCGAATTTCTCGACCCAGCGCTGTGCCACCGAGAACTCGTGACAATCGATCACGACGTGAGGCTGATACTCGACGAACACGCGCGCGAGCGCCTGGCCTTCGGGCGTGCTCAAAATCATGTGATCGCGGTTCAGATCGGCGACATGCGGGGCGCCGCGCGTGAAATGAAACGCGCCATCGGCGTTCGCGCGCGGCACGATCAGCACGTTGACGCGCTCGAGCAGTTGGGCTAGATCGCCGCCCGCGAGCTGCGCGGCGAGCGCGAGCGCCGCTTCACCTCCGGCGGGCTCATCGCCGTGCAACTGTCCGATGATCAGCACCGTCGGTTTGCCGTTTTTCGGCAGATCATCAACCTGTGCGGGCGCCGGCCGCGCGAGTATCAGCAGCGGCAGCGCGCGGCCCTCGGGCGTGTGGCCGAGCATTCGCACGCGCAGATCGGCGGACTTTTTTGCAAGCGCATCGATGAACGCCAGCATCTCCTCCTGGCTCGTGAAGTCCTGCCTGCCCGGCGCGAACGCAGGCGTTGCGATTTCGATCGTGGGATCCGGAAATTTCGCCGCCACCGCCGGCGCCTCGCGGTACACCTTGCTCGGATCGAAGCGCGCGGACGCCTGCGGCCCGAGTATTGCGAGCGCGACTAAAGCGCACGAAGCCAATCCGGCTTTGCACGCGGCAAGCAATGGAATCGACTCGATCCGGCGCTGCTCTGTGATGCGATGAAGGCGCATTGACATCCCT
>Ga0070681_10004817_pt1 | contig 12934 bp, 17 predicted proteins | sample KBSC83BmetaG_FD_65650 | JGI IMG/M metagenome (GOLD analysis project Ga0070681, IMG submission 65650) | Corn rhizosphere microbial communities from Kellogg Biological Station, Michigan, USA - KBS C8-3B metaG | ecosystem: Host-associated > Plants > Roots > Rhizosphere | place: USA: Michigan... | reverse complement strand
ACTACCATAGCATAACCCAGTCTAATGAAGATGAGCTGAAAAACCGAAGGGTGCGCCGCCGACCGCCAGGCAGACTTTCCGAATAGACAGTCACCGGGCAGGCTGTGGGGTTGACTGTAATACATGTATTACTTATCATACTTGTATTACCAACAAAGGAGTCTTATGCACGAATTCAAATTTTATGGTTCAGCCACCGTCGGCACTAAAGGACAGATCGTTATCCCAGCCGAGGCACGCGACGAGCTATGTATGACCGAAGGCACCAAAGTGGTCATCGTCAAAGCACCCCACCACAACGGTTTCATGGTACTGAACGCTGGCATTCTAGAAGCTCACCTCGCGGATGTACAAGACAAACTTAAAGATCACTCGGAGAATTAAGATGTCCAAATTACATTCCTACTTCAAACCCCTGACCTACAAACAGTACCTGCCCGCCATGTTCGGCCTCTGGCTCATTGCATTTGCGCTGGGTAGCTGGCTCGGCAAAGATCTGAAGTTCCTCGTGGCACCTTTCATCATCGGTGGCCTGATTGTCCACGGCCTGAGCATGCACCCCGCGCACAAGCAAGCGCACTAACGCAGCCAACACCCCGCTCAGCTGGCAGCTCGTCTGTCGTAACACGTAAAGCTTGACTAATCGTTAATAGCCTCTCCGGAGGCTTTTGCGTTCGCGGCCCACGTTTTGCTAAGGTAAACAGTATGCTACACATTCAATCGACCTTCAGTGGATTCTCTGTCAGTGACTTAGCGGCTGCCAAGCAGTTTTATGGCGAAGCGTTAGGCTGCGTACTGGAAGACAAAGTAGGCGGCATCAGCCTTACGCTGCCCGGCGGAGCCAGCGCCTGGATGTACCAGAAAGCCGACCACCAGCCGGCCGGTTACACCATGCTCGATTTCGTTGTCGATGACATAGACGCCGCCCACGCGGCACTGACCGACCAAGGGGTAGTCTTCGAGCACTACCCTGGTTCGCCGCAAGACGAAAAAGGCATTATGCGCGGCAAAGAGCACAACATGGGCCCGAACATTGCCTGGTTCAAAGACCCGGCCGGCAACATCCTGGCTGTCGTCGAACCTTGAGCTAACGACAGCGCGAGGCTTCTAGGGCCTGACCCGCGTGGCGATGACCTACTCAGGGTAGCCGATGATGAGGCGTAGTGAGTCCTCGAACTCATCATGACCGTCATGCACAGCCTCTAGGCTTCGCTGCACACTTTCAAGCACAAGTGGATAATCGTCCAGCAGCCCGCCGCTCAGCGCCTCATCAATCTCTTCGAGCGACGGCGCTGCCTGCTCTTCAATAACATTCCCGAATACATAGTGTGTCGCCGTCTCCACGATCAGGTTAGCTCGCTGCAACTCGATGCCGGCGCTGGTTAGTGACTGCATACCTACCTCGAACAATTTAATGAGCGTCACGGCCGGATAGAGGTGCGCCCCCGCCACCACCCGTGCGCCGTCACGACGTGAGCGCATGGCGCTGCGCAAGCGCTGACAGACATTAACCAGCCAGTCTTGCCAGGCCTCATCGGGCCGCATGGGCGTTAACTCACGAAATTCGGACTGTAATATCGCTTCGGCCATGTAGTCGATCAGTACTTCTTTATTCTTAAAATGCCAGTACAGCGCCGGCGCCTGCATGTCGAGACGGGCTGCCAGTTTGCGCAATGAGAGGCTGTTCAAGCCGTCCTCGTCGAGCAGCTCCAGGGCGGCATCAATGATGCGCTGCTGACTGACACTGGGGTCGCCGTACTTCTTTTCGATGCGCTCGCGGACGCGCTCAAACTGGCGCTCCAAACGTACGCGCTGCTGTTCGAGACGCGCCTGGGTACGCTGCTGGGCTGCCTCGAGACGTGCCAGATCACGCCTACGCTTGTCTTCCCAATCCATCTTGGTCATACCTGTCAGTGTAGCACTTGACGTCGGAATTTAACAGTGTTAAGTTGTAGCAGTACATTATTTAACACTGTTAAGGAACTCTATCTTATGCAGCACTTAAGCCCTCCTGAGCTCGCTGTTGACGCCCAGGGCTTGGTCAAAGTCTTTGGCGATAACCGCGCGGTCGACGGCGTCGATTTGCAGGTCAAGACCGGCAGCATCTACGGCGTGCTAGGCCCCAACGGCGCCGGCAAGACCACTACCATCAACATGCTGGCTACCCTCATGCAGCCAGACGGCGGCCGGGCCACTATTTTTGGTCACGACGTCGAAAAGGAGGCCCAAGCAGTGCGCCAGCTGATTGGTGTTACCGGCCAGTACGCCAGTGTCGACGAGACGCTGTCGGCCACCGAAAACCTGGTAATTTTCGGCCGTTTATTGGGGCTTAACAAGGCCCAGGCCAAGCAAAAGGCCGCCGAACTGCTCGAAGAGTTCGGCCTAGTTGAAGCCGCCAAGCGTCCGTTAGCGAAGTTCTCGGGCGGCATGCGACGCCGACTCGACCTGGCAGCCAGTCTGATCGCCCAGCCGCCGCTCATTTTCTTAGACGAACCGACGACCGGACTCGACCCGCGCACCCGTAATCAGATGTGGCAGACCATCCGTCGTCTGGTTGCCAGCGGCTCAACCGTGCTGCTCACCACCCAGTACCTCGACGAGGCCGACCAGCTCGCCGATCGCATTGCGGTAATTGACCGTGGCAAGGTCGTGGCCGAAGGCACCACCGATGCGCTCAAAGCTTCAGTCGGGCTGGCATCCCTGCAGCTGAAAATTACAGACCAGAAAGATGTGGCAGCCGCCCGGCACGTCATTCACAAAGTTCTGGGCGTCGAATCACAGCTGCCTGAACCAACGAGCATCACAGCTCCCATGGCCGACCCAGAGAAAGTCACCGACCTGTTAGTCGCGCTGCGCAAAGACCGTATTACGCTGGCTGAGGTCAGCGTCCAGCAGCCGACCCTCGACGAGGTGTTCCTGACCCTCACCGGTCACGGCGCCGAAGACCAAACTAAGCAAGGAGCCGCCAAATGAGTGACGCAGCCATAGCTATTACCCCAGGCGCGGAGCGCCAAACCCAAAACCACACCGGATTACGGCAAACCATCAGCAACTCGCTGGTGATGGCTTGGCGGGCCGTGCTCAAAATGCGCCGTACTCCCGAGCAGTTCTTTGACGTGACATTGCAACCCATCCTCTTCACCCTGATGTTCACCTACATTTTTGGTGGCGCCATTTCCGGCGACGTCAAAAGTTACCTGCCTATCATCATTCCGGGCATCCTCGTCCAAACCGTCATTACCACCTCGCTGGTCACCGGTACGCAGCTGCGCGACGACATGGACAAGGGCGTTTTTAACCGCTTCCGTAGCTTGCCGATTGCCCGCATTGCACCGCTGTCCGGCGCCCTGTTGGCCGACACCATCCGCTATGGCATCGCCACCACGTTGACCTTTGTTATGGGTTACATCATGGGCCTGCGGCCCGCCGGTGGATTCGGATCGGTCGTAGCCGCCAGCATACTCACTATTTTTAGCGCCTGGTGCGTTAGCTGGATCTTCGCGTTCTTTGGGGTGATTGCCCGTAATGCCCAGAGCGTCCAGGGAATTTCCATGCTGCTACTGTTCCCCCTGACGTTCCTGAGTAACGCCTTTGTACCGGTAGACACCTTGCCCGGCTGGATGCAGGCTTTCGTAAAAGTAAACCCGATTTCACACCTCGTCTCGGCCGTTCGTGACCTCGTCAACCACGGCGCCATCGGCCATGACTTCTGGTTGTCTCTGCTGGGTGCCGGCGCAGTAGTGCTGCTGTTCGCGCCGCTGACCGTGCGCGCCTACATGCGCAAAGCCTAGGTCCGATTACCCGACCGGCGTAAATCCGGCTCGTCCCGCCAAGCAACCCATCAGTCCATCCTTTCCGGGTGGACTTTTCATGTACCGATCATGCCAACACGCTTACGCTTACATTGCCTCAGCCCAGCTGGTCTACTAAAATCAAAGGGTGTTGACTCACCCCGAGTTGACTGTCTGAACCTGGAAGGGGTCCAGATGAGTAGGATCAAACGGGCGCTGGTAGCAGCCGCTGCCACGCTTGCGCTCACCGGCGGCACCGCCCTGGTGGCGGCCGCGCCGGCCATGGCCGACACGCCCAACATGATGCTGTGCGACCCGGCGACGGGGTGGTGCTACCAGACCAACGGGCCGGTGAACCCGAGCCAGCCGCACTACTGCCAGTGGGACTACCGTCTGCACAACCTGTACAGCGGCATGTGGTACACCGGCTGCGACATCTGGGGGGTTGCCATCCACTAGGGTCTGCCGGCCCTACTCAACCTGGCAGTCTAGGCCATTAACTAGATGAAATCTCGCGCCCTTCTCGGATGGCCCGAGTGCGGGCGGCACTGCTACGGTTGCGAGAGGAATGCTTGCGTTGGCTACGGCCGATCTCTCCCCCAAAACCAAAAGCAGTGCCACCCGTGTAAACCCACCCCGCTCGCCTTGATAGGCTAGACAGGACTTGTCGCGGCTTGCATAACATAGCTCACGCTCTACATCTGTGGTACTGTGAATGCATGGACTACGAGGACTACAAGCCTGGCCGCTTCCGCTTGAACCGCTACGCTATTGCCGCCCTCTTCATCGTGTTAGCGCTTGCTACCACTTTCGTTATCATCAAAGCCAGACACAGCACCAGTGATGCCGCGGCTAAATCCAGCCCACCGACAACCACAACTTTTGACTTCTCGTTTACTGGCGCCAGTGGCTGGCGCAAAGGGCCGGCCAACCTGACCTCCCTCGCTCTCTTTCATGGCGACGGCTGTTTCGTCTCGGCAGAACACAAAACCGGCACCGTGGATATTGCCGCTGAACTACAGAAGTACCAGGACACGCTCACCGGCAGCGGCCACACCGTGGTACCTATCGCCACTCAGCAACTCCTGTTACAAACCAGCGCTACGCCTCAGTCATATGAGCTCCATCAGTTCAGTGCCGCCGGTAGCGCCAACGACAGTAAAACCATGGGCGGCAACGAGCTCGGTTATGTCCAACTTTCGAACGGCTATGTGAAGTTCGAGGGATACTGCGACACACCCGTGCAGCTGGCGGCCACCATCCCCGCCCTGCAAGCTATCAAATTCAACAGCGCTCCTTGATTCTTGACCCCAACTACGTAGCCAGCTCGACCTTGCCGCCGCCCCGGCAGAGGTAGCAGACCGCGCTTTGCTATACTACAAAGCACAAATGGTGACGACACAAACATGGTAATCAAACTAGCAGACCGCCTCCGCCAGCCGGCCCGCCCAGTGGGCCTGAATGACATCAACGAAGCTTTCCCGGCAGAAAAAGTAGCCGAGACACTGACCCCGAACTTACGCGCCCTGCGGCTCGCCCTGGCGGCCAGCGACCTGTTGCTGTCGATGGGCGTCGCCGCCAACAGCGTCGTCTCGAAAGCCCTCGATATTACCGAAGCCTACTGCGACCAGCCGGTGCATATCAACATTACCTTCAACCTCATCATGCTGTCGCAGATCCGTGGGCTCGAGGACGAGCCACTGACCCTGATTCGCTCCGTACCGATGCGGGACATTAATAATATGACCGTCCAAGCCGTACAGCAGCTGATTTATGAGATCCGAACCGGCCAGCATGATCTGGACAGCGCCGAAGCAAAGCTCGACCATATCCTCACCACGCCCAAAACCTACCCGGTTTGGGTACCATCAGCAGCCAATGCCTTCATCGCCCCAGCGGTAGTGTTGATGTTCAGTACCGACTGGCGGGTTATCGCGTTAAGCTACGTGATCGCACTGCTGGTCAGCCGGCTGCTGGCGGCACTGGGCCGCTGGGCAATCGCTCCCTTTTTCAGCCAAGTCATCGCCGGCAGCATGGTGACACTGGCGGCGGCCGGTATGGCCCAGCTGAGCCGACATCACGTGCCGTTCTTCGCCGGCATGAACCCCACCCTCATCGTCGTCAGCGGCATCATCATGCTGGTGGCCGGCCTGGCCTTCGTAGGTGCCGTGCAAGATGCCATCGAGGAATATTACTTAACCGCTACCGCTCGGCTGATGCGGGCCGTCATGCTGACCGCCGGCATCGTGATGGGCATTATTATCGGCCTCTACATTGCCCGTAAGCTCGGTATCGGCATTACCGTCTCGCCGAATCCTCTGCAGCTCATGCAGCTGCATTTTCAGGTTATCGGCGGCGCCGCGGCCGCGGCCGCTTACGCGTTAGCCACCCAAACTCGTCTGCGCGCCATTCTCTGGGCTGGTCTGCTCGGCGGTGGCTCCTTAACCGTAATGTACGCCGCCACTCACCTCGGTATCGCCAACATCCCCGCCACCGGCGTGGCGGCTATTTTCGTAGGCCTCGCCGCGGCGTTGTTTTCGCGGCTGTGGCGCACGCCTTCCTCCGGCATCATTTCCGTCGCCATCCTGCCATTGGTGCCCGGCCTGACGCTGTACACCGGACTGATGCAGCTCGTCAATTACCCGCCCGGCCACCCACTCTTCTTCCGTGGCGTAGGCACCCTGTTCACTGCCGTGGGCTCGGCACTTGCCATCGCGGCCGGCGCCTCGTTCGGCTACGTACTGGGCCGGCCGCTACACCGGCAAATCACCCACCGTCGCAACCTTGTGCCCATCGCCAATTTTATGCGCCGGCAGCTGCACAGCGACCGACAAGCCAGCAAGTTTGGCCGCCTCGCCATGATGCGCCGGGTAAGCCGCAGAGCCGACGACTTCTAGAGTGACCTGGAGCGCACTAGCTAAGCCGGGCCTTCTTACAAGGTGCCGAGGCGCTCCGATAGTAATTTTCGACATCACCGCTATACAGAGGCCGGATACAAAAAAGACCCGCCATGTAGCGAGTCATTTTTAGCGCCACCTCGTTACTGGAACAAGGCTTCCTTTTTCTGGCCACGAATATAGCGTGGATCAATCAACCGATACCAGTTTAGTAGCGGCGGCACGACGTACAGTGCGGCAGCCAGTACAAAATAGGCCGGCAGCATACCATAGCCGATATCCGGCTGCGTGGGTGCGGCCAAATACCTGCCTTCGGCCTGCAGCTGAGCACAGTGAGCACTCACGACCGTGACCGGGTTGCAAGTAGTCAATAGTCTGTAGCCGGCGGCATAGCGAGCCTGAGCCTCACGAGTGATGTACGCCTGAGTTTGGGTAGCCTGACCATGCGAACGCAGCAGCGCGTAGCCGAGCGCACCGCCGATCAGCACAATGCCCACGAGCGCCAGATGTATGACGGCGATTTTCTGCTGCCGCCGAGCGTCTAGATTGAAGCGCCGCGCATACCAGACCGTGAAGACACCCAAGACAATGAACGCAGCTGCTGCCGCCAGGCCGATGGCGTGCATGCTCGTTGGCGCATCCCACGTAATACACTGGTTAACCGGGCTGAGCGAGCCGCTATTGGCGCAACCTTCAACCGGTTTGCTCGATGACACCACGAAGCTGCTGGCATGCGAATGCATGCGGAACGGCAACACACTACACAGTCCGAACAGTATCGCTCCAACAGTCATGATGATAGCCCACGTTACGACACCCCGTACACCCTCTTTTGACTTACGCATCAATATCTCCTCGTATCAATTTCTGAATAGCTGGCTTGTAAAAGACCTCCGCAATGTTGCGCTCACAAAACGATCGCAGCACCACCTGGCCCGTCGGCGTCAGTGAATAGACCTTCCGATCCGGCCCGCCCTTTCCAGGCGTGGCAGTAAAGTCGACAAGTTCCGCTTGCGTATAACGACGCAGGGCGCGGTACATGCTCACGTCGTCGGCACTGAGAGCGCCATTGGTCGCGTCGCCGATGAACGCTTTAATATCCCCCATGTACTTCGGACCATGCTTCAGCGCCAGCAGCACCCACAATGTCAGCTGTCCCTTTTTAAAAACTTCTTCCCATCCGTTCAGGAGGGATTGTTCATGATTCGTTAACTTCATATATACCTTTAGTACAGTACTTCAGGTATGGTACTTGTATTCCGCCCGCCCGTCAACTATATGCGTCAAATTGCTTCACTTACACCTTACCGTGGCCACTAGCAAGCTGGAGTGGCAAAGGAAAATTCACCGTGGGCAGAGCGACACTCTTGACCGGGCACAACCGTAAGCATATACTCCGAATTTAAGAGGTGTCTCTCACCAAAACCCTTGCGCTAATGGTTACCTCCGGATAGCTTTTAGACGTCTGAGCCAGTCTCAGAAAAGCGCAATGGAAACAGCAACAATAGAACCCCCGCTACGGCCAGCCTACCCAACTGAAGCCGTCAACCCCCTTTCGGTTAGCCCCGACCCTGGAGTCATGGGCCAAATGTATATCGGCGCCCGGGAGGCTTACCCGGACGGCATGACACTGGCCTGCGCCACGCCGCTCCAGCCGTACGAGGAAATTAAGAAACTCTACGCCGCCCAATGCCAAACGCCCGGCTTTTCAGACGTGGCGTTTTTTAATAGGTACTTCCGAGTTACGCCGCCCGATGATGAATCTTTCGTCGCTCAGCCGGGACAAAGTCTCGATGACTATACCCTGGCCATGCGTAAGCAGTTTATCTTCCCGAATACCCAGCAGGGTAACTTCGACATCTGGCTACCCTACAACCGCTCCGTAGCTGGTGCCGGCCGCTTCGGTAAGCACTCGTTCCTCTGGGACGGCTACCAAATGGCCAAAGGTTACGCCGCCGATGGTCGTTGGGATCTCGTACTCGACGTCACCGACAATATGGAGTACCAGATCAACCGCTTCGGCTATCCCTTAAACGGGAGCGCCGACTTTTACGTCACCCGCGCCCAGCCGGATTACTTCTCGCATTTGGTCCGGATGATTGCCGACCGCTATGGCCCCGAAGCCCTGGTGCGCTATTTGCCCGCCCTGGAACGTGAGCACATGGGCTACTGGATGGACGGCTACCAGGAGCTGTCCGATATGCCTGATGACGGTTTGGCGCACACCTATCGTGCGCTCGTGCGCCTACCCGACGGCTCGTTCCTGAACCGCTACTGGGATGACGGCGAAGGCCCCCGACTCGAGTCCTACAAAGAAGATGTTGAAGTAGGTGAACTGGCGGTCAAGGGGCTGACGGGCGTCATGCGATCCATGAAGCTACGCGAGACCTACAAGCACCTGCGAGCCGGGGCGGCGAGCGGCTGGGATTACAGTAGCCGCTGGTTCAAGGACGGCAGCAACCTGCACACCATCAATACCACCGATATTTTGCCAATCGACCTGAACTCGCTGTTAGCCTACAACGAAGAGACGCTCGCCATGGCCTACGAAGCTGCTGCCAGCGCTCCCGGCTACGACCCCGCCGACTGTCTGGAGCGCGCTGCTCAGTACCACGCAATGCGGGCACGTCGTGTTGACGCCATCAACCAACATCTGTGGGACCCCAAAGATAAGATTTACCGCGACTACGATTTCGTGGCAGGCTCTCAGACAGCCATTGTCTCGGCCGCCATGGCCTACCCGCTGTATGTTGGCATCTCAAATACCGAGCAGACTTTTGGCGTAGCTGCCGCTTTAGAAAGCGAACTGCTCTACGCCGGCGGCCTGATTGCCACCACCACCGAAAACAGCCATGAGCAATGGGACGGTGGTACGAAAGGCGGCAAGCGCAGCAAGAACGTTTGGGCCCCGCCGAACTGGGCCGCCGTCCGCGGCTTGGCCCGTATGGCACATATACTTATGAAAACGGAGGTCGAAACCGACGTGGAGCCACTGTTCGCACTCGCCGAACGAATTAAGAGAAGCTACATGTGGGGTATCGAAGCTGCCTTTGCCGCCCATGGCGTAGTGCCCGAAAAGCACCGTGGTGACAATCCGGCAAAGCTGGCTAATGGCGGCGAATACGCGCTGGTGAAAGTCCTGGCTATGCCGATCGAGACCTACCGGGCAATGCAAAAGCTTGAACCCCGCGACGCGGCCGACCACCTGCCGCTGGCTCGTATCGCCCTGGCAGCCTAAAACCCAGTGGATGCATTGTCACCGATCGTCCATACCTTGAAATTGACCCACTTTTGTTATGTTGTATAATTATACTTTATGACTCACTCCGGCGAGATTCCCGACTCTGAAAACACGCCCCTACCACCTTCTCTTGAAATACAGCGGGAGGTGCTAGAGACCATACAACTGAGTCATTACCTACGGCTGCGCGAAGCCGGCACGATTGCACGAGCACTGAGTGCTCTCGGCGAAGACTCGGTTGGAGAACAGGAGCGGGCCAAGCTTGGCAATGAACCAATGGCCAATGTCTTCGCTACCTATCGTCCCAACGATCGCACCTGGATCACGGGCCTCGAATTTCCGCATTACGAACTCACCCCGAACGGAGACGCCTGGCGAAGACGTATTGGCTGCACGGTTCCGGTTGGCCAAGAGGTCGACGGCGCCGAGCCCGCCCCGAGCTCGAACTGGGATGACTACTTTACCACCGAAGGCGCCCGCCTACTCGCAACCCTCCGCCAGGAACTCATCGACGCCCGTGACAGCGGCATCCTGCCAAACTTATACGACACCCTGTCGGCTATTTATTAATCTGGCTGGCTACTTTGACGTTTTCCGAGCGCGCAGCGTGGCGTCTTGGGCGACGGCTAACAACTGGGCTCGTTCCGATTCAAACATGGCCCGGGAGCGCGTAAAGTAATCGGCCAGGATCTCGAGTTCTTGGCGCGAGTAGCTATCGAGTAGCTTGTTCTGAGCCACCCGGGCCGCCGTAAACAGCGGCCGGACCCTCAAGGCCGCTTCTTTGTCGAGCACCACGAGCGTGCCGCGGCGATCTTCAGGGTTACTCCGACGTTCCACGAGGCCGCTTTTTACCAGCCGGTCAACCATGGCCGTAGTAGAGCCAGAGCTTAAACCCGTATAGCTAGCCAGTTCTGACGGCGTCGCGACGCCCCGAAAGAAAATCAGGTCCAGTCCTTCAAAGTCGGTGGTATTAAGACCCAGCTGCTTGCCAATGGCGTTACGAAACAAAGTATAGCTAATGCCATTTTCACGGGCACTGACGGCTACTTGGTGTTTCAGTTCGCTGGTATTTTCGAGTGACATACAGAATTTCCTTTGACAGTATCTCTATATTAGAGTATCTTGATTATACGACTTATCTGTCGATAACTCAAGCAGAAAGGACACGAGCATGCCAGAAAACGACAAGCGTGCCGGCAAGCGGGCCGAAGGCGAAGCAGCAGTACTAGCCGCCATCGCTGCCATGACCGAGCCAGATCGCAGTATCGGCGAGCGCTTACATCAACTCATGACGCATAGCGCACCCGAGCTACTGCCCCGCACTTGGTACGGCATGCCAGCCTACACTGACGGTGACAAAATCGTCTGCTGGTTCCGCAGCCGCAAAAAGTTCGGCGAACGCTACATGACCCTCGGGTTTAATGACAGCGCTCGGCTTGACGAAGGCAACGTGTGGCCTATCAGCTATGCCCTGACCGAGCTCGACGAAGCCACGGAAGCAGTCATTGCCGAACTGATCGGCAAAGCGGTACGTTACTAACACTTAATAAAGGAGACCATCATGGCCAACAACATTCCACTTATCGTGTATCCCGCGAAGGACCTCGCCAAAACCAAGCAGTTTTTTAACACCTACCTCGGTACCGAACCGTACGTCGACGGCGACTGGTACGTCGGCTACAAGCTCGACGACCGTGAAGTCGGCTTAGACCCTAATGGCTCCGCCGTTATCAGCTACATTGACACTGACGACATTGCAGCTAGCCTTGAAACACTCCAAGCAGTTGGCGCCAAAGTAGTAAAAGAGCCGAACGATGTCGGCGGCGGCCTACTGATCGCCCAAGTTGAGATTGACGGCAACGTCCTCGGCCTGAGGCAGCCCGCCCAGTAGCCACGATAAAACCGTGCTCGGCCAGGCTGGAGGTAGGGTGGATTCCGGTGCCGGCGTCTCTCTTACGGACCCCAAGGATAACCGTACGAGCATCCTGCAACCCGGCCGCTAAGCGGCCCGACGATATGCAGCCGTAGCGTCTGGCGCCGCTAGCAATTCCAACCCGGCGTCGACCAATCGGGTCACGTTGTCGGACTGGAAGCGCCGGTCAGCCTCGGGCGATATGTCGTCGCCGGAACGCGGCGACAGGTATAAGCCGTGGGCGGCGTTCGCCACTACCGGCGCCCTAGCCTGCAAGGCTTCAAACGTTTCCGGGCCATAGGTGGCACGCCAGTCCTCATGCCAGGCGCGTACCCGGCGCGGCGAAGCCACGTTCCAGTCGTGTTCGGCGGCATACACTGCTGCCCGACCGGCCTCCACACGAGAGCGCAAGCGTAGCTCTAGATTGCCGGCCTGCCGCATATCCTCGAAATACTGCGGATCAATCCGGGCCGTGCTTGCCGTCGTTACCGAGTAATCAACGGCGCCCTCCGGCAAGTCAATTACCTGCATGCGGGTGTCGTTTTCGGAGCGTTTCTTTCGTGATTGTGGGGTATGCACCGTGTCGTGAGGCGAGGGCAGCGGTGGCGCGATAGATATCAACCCCACCGTCCGTTCGTCGGCCAGCTGTTCGGCGGCGCCAAGCGCCGCGACAGTGCCGATGCAGTGCGCGATGAGCAGCACCGGTGTCTGCTCCGACCGCGCCAGGATACTTTTCCGCAAATCCGCCAGCTGCCAGCTCGGATACTTCACCTGTTGTTCACTGCCGTAACCGGCAATACCATCTACCGGCGTCACGGGGATGTCGCGGTCCGAAAGCTCCTGGGAAATCAGACGCATGATAATCGTGGACCGCATACCGCCGCCGCCACCTGCGACTAAGTATGCGTGGGGTCGCGGAGACCGCTCTGTAGCTTCAGCCATAACCGTACCTTTTACGTAATTACGAGGATTATAGCAGAGCGTACCTAAAACGATGAAACTGCTATACTAACTTACGAAAACTATGGCTAACGCACTTATTCTTCACGGTAAACCTCAGAAGGACACCTACTACAACCCGGCGCTGCCGAGC
>Ga0070681_10004816_pt1 | contig 12935 bp, 15 predicted proteins | sample KBSC83BmetaG_FD_65650 | JGI IMG/M metagenome (GOLD analysis project Ga0070681, IMG submission 65650) | Corn rhizosphere microbial communities from Kellogg Biological Station, Michigan, USA - KBS C8-3B metaG | ecosystem: Host-associated > Plants > Roots > Rhizosphere | place: USA: Michigan... | reverse complement strand
TTCAACTTCATCATCGCGCCCGAGGGGTCCTCGCTGGCCTACACCGACGGCTACCAGCGGCAGGCCGAGGCGATCCTGGCCAAGACCAAGGGCGTCGAGAGCTACTTCAGCGTGGTAAACATCGGAGACGGGGTGAGCCGGGGGATCATCTTCACCAACCTGGAGGACTGGTCCACCCGCACCCGGTCGGTGCAGGAGATCATCGGCGAGGTGCAGCCCCAGTTCTTCGCCATCCCCGGGATCTTCGCCTTCGCCAACAATCCGCCGGCGTTCGGCTTCGGGAACCCGGTGAACTTCGTGATCCAGCATCCCAACTTCGACTCCCTCGCGCGCGGCAACGACACCCTGCTCGCCCGGGCTCGCCAGGTGGCGGGCCTGATCAACGTGGACAGCGACCTCCGGGTCAACAAGCCGCAGCTCACCGTGACCTTCGATCGTGACCGGGCGGAGGACCTCGGCGTGCCGGTGGCCGACGTGGCCACCACGCTCCAGGTTCTGCTGGGCGGCAACAAGACCAGCACCTTTACCCGCAACAACAAGCAGTACGACGTGATGGTGCAGCTCGATCCGCGGGCCCGGGCCACGCCGAGCGACATGACCGGGTTGTACGTCCGGGGGCGCGGCGGGGAGCTGGTCAAGCTCGAGGCGCTGGCCAACGTGCAGGAAGGGGTGGGTCCCCGGGAGCTCAACCACTTCAACCGGGTGCGCGCCTCCACCCTCACCGCCAGCCTGGCCCCGGGCTTCACCCTGGGCGAGGCGCTCGACTCGCTCAACCGGATCGCGGCCGAGGTGCTTCCCCGCGGCAGCAGCACGGCACTGGCCGGCGAGTCGCGCGAGCTGGAGGAGAGCGGCTCGTCGCTCTACTTCGCGTTCGTGCTGGCGCTGGTCGTGGTGTTCATGGTGCTGGCGAGCCAGTTCGAGTCGCTGGTGCACCCCTTCACGGTGCTGCTGGCCGTGCCGCTCGCGGTGACCGGCGCGCTCTTCACCCTGCTGATCGCGGGCTCGACCATCAACGTCTACAGCCAGATCGGCATGATCCTGCTCATCGGGCTGGTCACCAAGAACTCGATCCTCCTGGTGGAATACATCAACCAGCTCCGGGAGCGCGGGCTCGACACGGTGGCCTCGGCGCTGGAGGCCGGGCGGATCCGGCTGCGTCCCATCCTGATGACGTCGGTGGCCACGATCATGGGCGCGCTGCCGATCGCCCTCGGGCTCGGCGCCGGCTCGCTGAGTCGCCGGCCGCTCGGGTTCGCCATCGTGGGGGGGCTCCTCTTCTCGACCCTGCTCACCCTGTTCGTGGTGCCGGTCGTCTACGTGCTCTTCGACGCCACGCTGGCCCGGGTCCGGAAGCGGGCCCCGGCCGGGCACGGCGAGCTGGCGCCGGCGGAGGCGGAATGATGCTCGCCCTCCTCTTCGCGCTGCAGGCCGCCGCGGCCGATGCCGTGCCGACCCAGGACACGGTACCGCAGGTGACGTTGAGCGATGCGCTCCGCCGCGCGGCGCAGCTCGATCCCGACTACGTCCAGGCGCTGGGACGGATCGACAACGCCGAGTGGTCCCGGCGGGCCGCGATGCTGACCTTCATCCTCCCGTCCGTCTCGGTCGGCCTGGATGAGACCAAGTACTCCCAGGACTTCTTCAACCCGGCCAATCCCGCGGTGCCCACCAGCACCCTCGTGGTGGGCCGCGCCACCGCGAACTACGAGATCTTCAGCGTCCGCAAGTTCGCCGAGCTGGGCCGCACCAAGGCCGAGCTCGCCAGCGCGGAGGCGGGCGAGGTCGAGCAGCGCTTCCAGGCGGCGCTGGAAACCGAGTCGAGCTACTACGACGTGCTGGTGAACCAGGAGCTCAAGCGGGTAGCCGACGAGCGGGTGGCGCGAGCGCGGGAGGGGCTCGCGGTGGCCCGCGCCCGGGTCTCCTCCGGCGCCGCCGTCCCGACCGACTCCCTTCAGCTGGTGCTGGAGCTCACCCGGGCGCAGGTGGACGTGCTGCGCCAGCAGAACGCGCTCCGGACCGCCCGGCTCGATCTCGGGCGCCGGGTCGGCGTCGCGGGCCCGGTGGATGCGGCGCCGCTCGATAGCGCGCCCGCGCCCCCGCTTCCGATCACCATGGGCGAAGCGGTGCGCTCCGCCCTGGACCAGGGCCCCCAGTACCGGGCCGCCCAGGCCAACGAGCGCGCCGCGGACGCGACGCTCAAGTCCCAGCGCAGCGACTATCTCCCGACCGTCAGCATCGGCGGGCTGCACCAGCGCTACGACACCCAGATCTTCCCCGGCGCGGCCAACATCAGCTCGCTGACGTTCAGCGTGTCGTTCCCCCTCTGGAACGACGGGCAGCGCGAGATCGCCGCCAGCCAGGCCCGGGTCGATCGCGACGTGGCCCGAGCCATCCGCCACGACCTCGAGGGCGCCGTCCGGCGCGATGTGACCCGGGCCTACGACGGGTACGATGCGTTGCGGGCGGCCGTGGAGCTGGCCCGGGTGGCGGTCACCGTGGCCCGGGAGACTTACCGGATGCAGGAGCTGCGCTATCGCTCCGGCGCCGGCACCATCCTCGACTTCCTCGACGCCCAGGTGAATCTGGCGCAGTCGGAAGCCGACCTGGTCCAGGCCCGCTACCAGACCCGGCTGGCACTCGCCGGGCTGGAGGCGATCCTGGGCCGCCGACTCTTTTCCGGGAATGCCTCGTGAAACCGACCCACACCATCAGGCCGCACCTGCTGACCGCCCTGCTCCTGGGCGCGTCGGCCGTCGCCTGTAACGGAGCGGAAGGCAAGTCGAAGGGCGCCGCCGCCGGCGCGGGGGGTGGGGGCGCGATGCCGCCGATGCCGGTGGAGGTCGTCGCGGCGCGCTCGGATACCGTGGTCGACGCGATTCTGGCGACCGGCCAGATCGAGGCGATGCAGTCGGTGGAGCTTCGCCCCGACATCGAGGGCCGCATCGCGGAGATCCTGGTGCGGGAGGGTGCCGCGGTGGCCCGGGGTGCCCCGCTCTTCAAGGTGGACGACGCCGAGCTGCGGGCCGAAGTGGCCCGGGCCGAGGCCGACCGGGATCTCGCCCGCCAGTCGCTGGCGCGCACCCGGGAGTTGTTGGACCAGAAGGCCTCCAGCCAGTCGGAGCTCGAGCGGGCCGAGGCCACGTCCCGCAGCACCGAAGCGCAGCTCGCGCTGCTCAAGGTCCGGCTCGACCGCACCGTCGTGCGAGCCCCCTTCGGCGGGGTCGCGGGTGAGCGCCATGTCAGCGTGGGTGACTACGTAACGACCAGTACCCCGCTGGTCATGGTGCAGACCGTCTCGCCCCAGCGGGCCTCGTTTCAGGTTCCGGAGCGCTACGCCGACCAGCTCAAGGTGGGCCAGCACGTGACGTTCCGGGTGGCCGCGCTGGTGGGCCGGGAGTTCACCGGGCGGGTGGACTTCGTGGATCCCCTGGTTCGGCTTCCCGGGCGCACCATCACGGTGAAGGCGCTGGTACCCAATCCGCGGCGCGAGCTGCAGGCCGGGATGTTCATCGAGGTCCGGCTCGCGACCGCGGTGCGCCCGCAGGCCGTGATCATCGCCGAGGACGCGGTGCTGCCGATCCAGGGCAGCAGCTTCGTGTGGGTGGTGCAGAACGGGAAGGCGACCCGCCGCCAGGTGGAGCTCGGAGTGCGTACGCCGGGTTTGGTGGAAGTCCGGAGCGGTGTCGAATCGGGCGAGCAGGTCGTGGTCGGGGGGCAGGAGCGGCTGGCGGAAGGCGCTCCGGTCCAGCCCAAGGTGATCGACCGGACCCGTCCGGCGTCCCCCGAGGTGGACGCCGTCGGGGCCGCCGGCAAGGACACCGCGAGCTAGGAGACCAGGTGCTGGAGCCCGGAACCGCCCCGCCCCCATTCAGTCTCGAGGACGCCGGCGGCCGGCGGGTCTCGCTCGACGATTTCCGGGGCCGGAACGTGGTGCTGTACTTCTATCCCGCCGACGACACGCCGGGGTGCACCAAGGAGGCCTGCGGCTTCCGCGATGCGTGGGACGAGCTCGCCGCTCTCGGCGTCACCGTGCTGGGCGTCTCGCCCGATGCGGCCCCGTCGCATCGGGCCTTCGCGGCGAAGTACCGTTTGCCTTTCACCCTGCTGTCGGACCCCGACCGGTCGGTCATGCGGGCCTACGGCGCGTACGGCGAGAAGACCATGTACGGTCGAAAGGTGACCGGCGTGATCCGCTCGACCGTCTGGATCGGCCCCGATGGCCGGGTACGACGCCACTGGGCCCGGGTGGCCAATGCGGCGCTGCATCCGGGCAAGGTACTGGAGGCGATTCGCGCCGGGTGACCTCGCAAAAGGGGCTATATTGCACACCTCCCGTATGACGGATCCGCGCATGACCGCACGCAGTACCCAGCCCTCCTCGGCCCCCCCGAGCCCCCGACCCGCAGCACCCACCGGCTCCTCCCGGCCCTTCCTGAGCTGGCTCTGGGAGTGGACCAAGTCGATCGCCGTGGCCCTTGTGGTGTGGTTCTTCCTGCGGACCTTCCTGGTCGAGGCGTTCCGGATTCCCTCCGGCAGCATGGAGAACACCCTGCTCATCGGAGACTTCCTGTTCGTCAACAAGGCTCTCTACGGCGCCGAGGTCCCGCTGGTCAAGACGCGGCTTCCCGCGGTCCGGGAACCCCGGCGCAACGACATCCTGGTCTTCGACTCGGTCGAGGAGGAGGGGCTCAAGGTCGTCAAGCGCCTGATCGGCGTGCCGGGCGACACCCTGGCCATGGAGGGCGGCGTCCTCTACCGCAACGGCAAGCGGGTGGACGAGCCCTACGCCCTGCACGGCGATCCGACCCGGTCGGAGGATCCGATGCAGCGGGCCAAGATGCGGCAGTGGCAGCTCCCGCACGTGGTCGCGCGCGACACGGCCAGCTACCAGCCCGATCTCCAGGACTGGGGGCCGATCGTCGTGCCGGCCGATTCCTTTTTCATGATGGGCGACAACCGCGACAGCTCCTACGACGGCCGCTACTGGGGCTTTCTGCCTCGAGCGAACGTGCGTGGCCGTCCGCTGGTGGTGTATTACAGCTACGACAACGCCAGTTGGCGATCGTGGCCGATGATCACCGCGGTGCGGTGGGGTCGGATCTTCACCACGCCTCGCTAGGCGCGCTCAGTGAGGATGGGGGCGGGGAGCTTCGGGCAGCGAGGAGCGGCTGAGAGTGCGGGCGATGTACACGGCGGTCCGACCGCAGGAGGCGCAATGGAGCGTGATTCGGCCACCGGCGGCGTCGTCAAGGGAGCGTTGGGGGACTCGTTCGATGCTGCTGGCGTTGCAAGAGGGGCACACGAGCGGTTTCTGGTCCCGATCTGCGGCGATCAGTACGAGCGCTTCCGGCGCGCGGTATTCCTTGATGCCCCGACGTCCCACGGCTGCACCTTCCCGGCGGAGCCTGGGTGGCAGACGTGATCGGCTCCGCTCGTCCTTCGGAATTTAGGGAACCCCTGGTGCGGGCGCAAAGGTGGATCGCGAGCGTCGTAACCGTTGTATGCCTCGCAATCGCGTCCGGCACGCAGGCCTCGGCGCAGGAGTTGCGGGAAATCCGCCTGGTCGCGGATCCGGACGCCGAGAGCTATCGGTTCGAGCCCGCCTCGATCAAGGTCAAGCCCGGGGACGTGCTCCTGTTTCGAGTCGTGAGCGGCGCGCCCCACAACATCGCCCTCGAGCCCGGCACCATGAACGAGGCGACTCGGCAGGCGTGGAGCGACGCGTTGCCGCACCGGACCGCGGAGCTGAGCGGCCCCCTCCTGGTGCGCACCGGGATGACGTACCGAGTGGTAGTCCCGACGGTGCCGACGGGCACCTACCGGTACTTCTGTCTCACCCACCGCGCTTACGATGAGCGGGGCGAGATCGTGATTCGCTGAAGATCAGTCGCCGGCGGCTCCCACCGCCCCGAGGGCAGTGCTCTCGGGGCGCTGCTGTATGCGAATTGAATAGGTAGCAAGTGCTACTACTAGCCAATAGGCCCCCATGGTGCGAAGATTCGGCTGCGTGGGGCAGCCGCCCCCTTCACCCTGGACGCGTCGGCGAAGGAGGTCATTGTGGTTTCAGAACTTGGCGGTTCGCAGATCTCGACCTTGCTGGAGACGTTGCCCGGCATCGCCAACGTCCTGCGAAGCCCGGTCGCCGACGCGCTGAGCAACATCATCCGCTCCGCCGCCCGACTGTCCGAATTCAATGTCGCCGACGCCGATGAGCTGGTGAAGTACGCCACCCGCCGAGGGCTGCTGGGTCAGGATGAGGGCGATCGGCTGCTGCAGGAGGTCCACCTGGCGGAGCAGCGGCGGGTGGAGCGGGCGGCCGATCGGGAAAAGGCGCTCAAGGCCAAGGCTCGTGCCAAGGCCAAGACGGTGCGCCCGGTGAAGGCGGTCAAGAAGAAGGCGGTCAAGAAGGCGGCCAAGGCCAAGCGGCGCTAGCCGCGGCCCGCCGCCCTGGTCAGGTCTTGAACTGCTGCATCAGGGAGGTGAGTCGGGTCGCCCCCTGAAGCAGATCGCCGGCCGCCGAGGCCATCTCCTCCGTGCTGGCACTCTGCTCCTCCGCCGCAGCCGTCACCTCTTCGCTCGCCGAGGCGTGCTCCGTGGCGGCCTGACTCACTTCCTGGGTGCGCCGACCCAGCTGCTCCACGATCTCCCGGTTCGCGGCGGCCTCCCGCTCCACGTTCCCCGCGGCGCCGTGCACCTGGTCCACCGCCTCCGAGATCTCCTCCAGCGCGCGGGCCGCGGCGGTGGCCACGCTCTCGATGCCCTCCACCTTGGCCGACCCCGCCACCATCGTCTGGATCACGTTCCGGGTCTGACTCCGGATCTGCTGGATCGTCTTGGCCACGTCCTCGGCGGCCGCGGCGCTCGAGTCGGCCAGCCGCCGCACCTCCTCCGCCACGACCGCGAAGCCCCGGCCCTGCTCGCCCGCGCGCGCGGCCTCGATCGCGGCGTTGAGGGCGAGCAGGTTGGTCTGCGACGAGATCTGCTTGATGAGATCGATGAAGGCCGTGATCGGTTCGGAGAATCGGGCCAGCTCCTGCACCTGGTCGGCCGAGGTGCGGACCACTTCCCGCACGTCGAGCAGCGTCTGCCCCGCGGCGGCCACGTCCGCGCGATGGCGGGCGGCCAGCTCCTGGATCCGGTCACCCAGTGCCGCGACCTGCGCCGCCGCCGTCGAGTTGGCCTCGGCGATCTGCCGCAGGCTCAGCAGCAGCGCGTCGGCCCGCTCCATGCCCTGCACCTGTTGCTCGGCACTGGTGGCCACCTTGACCATGGCGGTCGAGATCTCGCCGCTGCTCGCGGCCAGCTCCTCGCTCATGGCCGAGAAGTCGCTCGCGCTGTTGCCGATCTGGCTCGCTTCGCCGACCACGGCGACTACCACGTTCCGGAGCCGGCCGCTCATGTCGTCCAGCGCGCCGCCCAGCCGCTCCAGCTCTGACGGCATCCGCTCCACGCGGAGGGGCCGGAGGTCGCCGCCCCCGAAACGCTCGACGGCGGAGATCAGCTGCCCCAGCGGCCGGTCCACCATCCGCACGGTCCAGAGCACGATCCAGACGCCGATGCCGAACGAGGCCAGGAACAGGAGCCACATCGTCTGCCGCCGCTGGTCGGCCTGGAGCCTGAGCTCGCGCGCGCGCGCCAGCGAGCGGCTGGTCTGGGCCAGGGAGAGCGCGCGCACGTCGCCCAGCAGGGTGTCGGACGGGCTCCGGGCCAGCTCCGCCATGCGCCGCGCGTCGTCCGGCCGGCCATTGTCGGTCAGGGCGTGCGCCATCGCGTAGGCGACTTCGATCTTCGCCTGGTTGTCGGCGATCTTGTTGACGATGTAACGGTCGGAGGTGGTGAGCGAGGCGAGCCGGCGGTAGCGCCGCTGGAAGGCGTATGCGGAGTCACCGTTCTCCAGCATCTCGACCCGGAGGTCGTCGCTGGGGCGCACCAGATACTGCTCCGCCGAGCGGACCTCGGCCGACACGGCGGAGACCAGGCCGTTCCCCAGGTCGGTGCCCTCCAGCAGCAGGCCGAGCTCCTGGTTGACCGACACGTCCAGCGAGCGGATCGAGGTCACGCCGAGCACGGCGATGCCGAAGACCAACCCAATCAGGACCACCATGCCGGCGACGATCCGGCTGCGCAGACTGCGCATCGGTTTCACGGGGCCTCCGCGACCGCGGTAGCCTGGTTCTCGACCTCGATTCGGCCCCGGTGCACCAGGCCGATGTAGACGTTCTGGTTGGGCACGTCGCCGACCGCGTCGAAGGACACGGCCCCGGTCACCCCCTCGAAGGCCGGCGTAACGCTCCCGACGCCCGCGAGCGCCCGGCGGACCGCCTCGCGCCGCGGACCCGAGCGGGCGATGACGTCCCTGAGCAGGTAGACCGCGTCGTAGGTCGCGGCTGCGGGCTGGTTGGGCGCGCCGGCATCGGGGAACTTGTGGCGATACGCCTCGACGAAGCGGCGATTGCTGGGGGTGGGGAGCCCGGGGAAGTAGGACGAGCTGTAGTAGACCCCTTCGCCCAGCTCACCCGCCTGCTCGATGCCCTCGAGGCCATCGCCGCCGAGCACCGGCAGGGAGAGTCCGCGAGCCCTGGCGTCGCGGATGATGGACTCCGCCTCGCCCCGGTTGCCGGCGACGAGGAGAAAGTCGAGCTTCCGGCGCCGCGCGAGGCGGTCGAGATAGGGGCCGACCGCGGGCTTGTCACCGAGATAGGGATCCACCCCGTCGAGCTCACCGCCGAGGCGCAGGAACTCCTCGACGAAGGTGCGCCGGATGCCTCGGCCGTAAGGATCGTTGAGGTAGAGAACCGCGCCGCGCTGGAAGCCGAGCCGCTTGCGAACCCACTGCGCCAGTGCCGCGCCGTGAGCGTTGTCGCTGGGGCAGACCCGGAAGGTGTACTGGCCGGCCGCGGAGACCTCCGGCGCGGACGAGGACGGCGAGATCGCGACTACCGGATCGGACCCGCCGTTGTAGACCGGAGCCGCGGCGAGGGTGGCGTCGGAGAAGAGATGCCCGATCACCGCCGACACGCCGGCGTCGTAGAGCTCGCCGGCCACGAAGACGGCGGAGTCGGGATTCGCGTAGTCGTCCCGCAGGACCAGCTCCAGGCGGCGGCCGCCCACCCCCCCGCTGGCGTTGATCTCGTCAGCAGCGAGCTCGGCCGCGAGCTGCATGGGCCGGCCGATGGGATCGGTGAACGGTCCGGCGACGCCGATACGGATGGGTCCGGATCCGCCGTTGGCGCACCCGAGCTGGACGACGGCGATCAGCAGGGGGACGACGCGAGGGGCAATACGCCCGATCTGATCGAACAATGCCAAGTGAGGCTCCGGAGTGTTCGCCGGCTGGCTGCGATTGTGGAAGGTGTTGTCAAAGCACATCTTGCCTGTCGGCCGACGGTCTCATCGTCGCCGGAAGTGCAAAATGCGTACTCGGGGTGGAGGGCGGCGATGGCTGGTGACTGGACCGATCGGTACCCTGACGCGGTGTTCGATCTGCACGGTCAGTCGGTGATCGAGGCGGCCACGAACGCGCTGCGGTTTCTGAAGGCCCAGGCCAGGGCCCGCCCCGGTGGTGTGGTGCGACTCGTGACCGGGCGGGGGCGAGGTGGTGGCGGGGCGCCGATCCGGACCCGGGTCCGGACGCTGCTTCGGAAGGAGCGGGAGGACGGTGGGGTGGTGGCCGACTACTTCCTGGAGGATTCGGAAGGGAGCTTTCTCATCCGCCTCAGGTGAGGGTCAGGGGCCGGAGCCTGGGTCCTGGCCCCAGCGGTCGAGCACGCGGCCGTCAACCAGACTGACCGACGCCGTCGTGCTGTCGCCTTCGGGTCGCCAGGTGAGCCGCAGCATCCGCCCACGGCGGACCCATTGCATCATCCTTTGACTGCCCTGCGTGGTCGTCCCGACGGCGCCGTATCGGCGATTCAGCTGGTCGCGCCATGCGCGCAGGGTCGCCGGGTCCACCGGGGCGGACAGGGTGATCACCCCGGCCGCGCTATCCAGCGCGCTCACCCACAGCGTGAGACCCCCCGGCCTCGCGGAGTCGGGCAGCGTGCCCCGGCACTCGCGGACCCGCGGGTCCGTCCTGGCCTTCTCGCAGCGCAGCTGTCCCCGCCGCCGCCGAACCTCCGAGGAAATCTCCTGCAGCGATGCGCCGGCGCTGATGCCGAGGAAACGGAGCGCGCTGGTGTCCTGGAGGCTCGACATCCCGGCCGGCGGGAGCATCGGGGCGAGCCAGGCGCTCCAGGCCAGGGAGGCCGGGACGATCATGCGCGTCTCGAGAGGTGAGGGCCGGAGACACGAGAGCCCTCGCCGGAGGAGCGAGGGCCCAGGTGGGCGAGCCGTGTGAATGTGTTCGGAAAGGCGCGGAGCGCCGGGGGTCAGACCTTGCGGACGTTGGAGGCCTGAAGTCCCTTGGGACCCTCGACCACCTCGAACTCCACGTTGTCGCCTTCAGCGAGCGACCGGAATCCCTCCGCGACGATGGCGGTGTGGTGAACGAAAACGTCCTTGCCACCTTCCTGCGCGATGAAGCCAAACCCCTTCGCGTCGTTGAACCACTTGACCGTGCCCTTCGCCATTGCCACAACCTCTTGAAATGGGAGCCCGCAGGCCCCGGGGAAACCCCCAGCCCTCGTGGCCGGGTGAAAAAGCCCCAAAAAAAAGAGCCGTTCGGATTGGAATTCCGACCGGCCAGCGGTGACTCAAGAAAGCAAAGGCGGGACCGCGCTATTCATGGCCTAAGGTCATGCCCGGTCCGGAAATTGTCAATATGGCCTGATGTCAATATGGCCTAACGTAAGACCACCCCGGCGGCCCTCAGCTCGTGGTCCAGCAGCCACCGCTTCCGGGTCAGACCACCCCCGTATCCCACCAGTCCGCCATCCTTGCCCACCACCCGGTGGCAGGGGATCAGGATCGCCAGGTGGTTGGCCGAGACCAGCCAGCCGATCTGTCGCGGGTGCAGTCCTGTAGCCCGGGCAACGTCGTCGTAGGAGCGGGTCTCGCCCAGGGGGATCTTTCTAAGTGTCTTGAATACAGCGACTTGCGCGGGTGAAAGATCGAACCAGCGGCGCAGGTGCTCGGGGTAGGGAAAGGGGCGGGGGGAGCCGGCGAAGTACTCGTCCAGCCAGCCGGTGGTCTGGGGGCAGGTACCCTGGCCGATGTGGAGCTCGGGCACCGCGGCCCGGAGCCGGACGGCCCATTTGACGCTGAGCGCCCGGGTCGGGAATTCGACGACCAGCGGACCGGCCTCACACTCCACCACGGTCAGCGGGCCGATCGGCGAGTTGTATGACGTCCACTCCACGCGCATCCGGGCGTTCTCCCGGGGCCAAACGGTGAGAGCGAAAGGTACCGCAGGAAGTGCGAGGGAGCCATCGGGTCCCTGCGCGTTCGAAAGCGCACACCTATATTTCGGTATGACCTCCCCGCAGACATTGGTGGTGCGCACCTTCACCGACCGAGCCGAAGGGCTGTCGCACTTCGTGCTGCGGGCCGGGGAGGCCCCGAGGCTGCTCGCCTTCGATGACGCGCTCGGCTGCCCGGTAGAGACCGCGCTGGCGGCGCTGGAGTGGACGGGGGCGGTGGGGATTCTGCCTGACGACGATCTGCTGCACGCGGCGCGGCTCACCAGCGAGACGGCTGCGGCGGTGATCGAGCGCCGGAGCGCGGATGGCCGTCGGTTCGTCTACCTCGGCCCTCGCCTCGACGCGCCGCCGATGGACGTCTTCGAGGGCGCGGTCCTGTTCGACGAGCCGGGCGTGAAGGCGGTCGAGTTCACCCAGCGCGCGCACGCGCTGGCCCATTTCCTCCGCGCGACTGCCGGCGCCGGCGCGCTGCTGGCGCTGCTGGGTCGGCGGGCGCCCGAGGTCCGGCACCTGCGGCGCTGGCTGGGGCCCATCATTCAGGAGCTGGACGGACCGCGGCCCCTGGTGGCGGGGTGGTTTGCCGCCAGCTCGGCCGGATGCCTCTTCTCTTCGACGGACCGCGAGATCACCTACCGCTACATCGAGGTGGGGCTGGAAAGCTGAGTCGCCCTGCCGCCTCAACCGGCCGATCCGGGTGCTGTTGTTGATACACATGTCCACAAACGTGTGGACCGAATCGGTAGCGCGATGGCCCGAAGGTGTTTAGAAATCCACAATCCCGCCGCCCTTGGGCGGCGTAACCCGAATAAAATCAGGCACTTGCGCGATCGGGTGGGCTCCCTATCTTAGTCTCCACGCGCCGGCGGGATACGTACTGAGACCCCGAGTCACAGTGGCGGCCAGCAGGCGGGTTCGAGCGGGATATCAGGGGAGAATGCCGACGCAACCAAGGGCTCAGGCATTCGCTGATCTTGGTGATCACCCCGGCTCGAACAGGTGAAGCCAGTCGCGTGCTTCATCCGCCCCGATCTTGCGCCTCGGGGTGCAGTGCGAAAGGTCGGTCCGCGACCCGATCTGACTCGCAGCGCTCGAATGGACGAACCAGGTGGGATGGCCATCCGGCCTGGGGATCGAACCAAGGCTCCACCTCGCCCTCCCGAAGCGGTGGAACAGCCAACCGGTGGCAGGTGGAAGAAGAACGGCGGCAGCAATGCCTCGCCCTTGGATAGTCCAATCGGGAACGGCCGTCTAGCCACGACTAGGCGGCCGTTCTTTTTTTGCTGCCCAGGGGATCGGTGTGGTGTCGGCAGCGGCGAGCCGGCGCGGGATGCATTGCGGCAGGAACTAGCCGCAGATGAACGCAGCCAACGCCGATGGGTCCGACGACTGATTGACTCCGCTGGCCACGCATACGATCGGGGTCGTTTGGTCAACAGCACACCGAACGAGGTCTTTCGCTCCACAGTTCTTCTCCTGCCCTTCATCCGCGTTATCTGCGTTCATCTGCGGCTGCATCGCTTCCGGCGTCCCGCTCTCCCCATTCGCTCTGCCCGCGGAACACCCGCCGATGATCCACCT
>Ga0070681_10004814_pt1 | contig 12938 bp, 9 predicted proteins | sample KBSC83BmetaG_FD_65650 | JGI IMG/M metagenome (GOLD analysis project Ga0070681, IMG submission 65650) | Corn rhizosphere microbial communities from Kellogg Biological Station, Michigan, USA - KBS C8-3B metaG | ecosystem: Host-associated > Plants > Roots > Rhizosphere | place: USA: Michigan... | reverse complement strand
TCCTTCGGATCGCTCGCACGGCACTTGGGCGCGCCACCGCCGCCCCACTCGTCAGAGAACAGGACCTTGGTGCCGTCGTTGTTGAACGTCGCCGAGTGCCAGTAGGAGAAGTTCGAATCGGCCACGGCCGCGAGACGCACCGGGTTCTGTGGATTGCGAATGTCGAGCAGCAGGCCGTAGCCGCCGCACGCGCCGCCAGCGTAGCCGACCGCCGGGTAGAGCGTAATGTCGTGGCACTGGTCCGGACCGAGCTTGGGCGCGTCTGGGTCAGCGCCGATCATCTTCATCACGATGCCGTTGAGCGCCGCGCGGAGCGTCGCGCTGTCGGCCTTCGTGGGTGCACCCGAGCCACCGCGCGCCTTCACGACGCTGTCGAGCAGCGGCTTGATGAACTGCGGCGGAGCAACCTGCTGCTGGCCGAAGATGTCGACGACGTACTCGCCACGCGCGACGGCCGCGGCCATCGCCGCTTTGTCGTCGGGCGCGCCACCGTGGGTCGGAGGCGCGACGAGATCGTTGAAGATGCGCGGCGACGTCACGATCTTCGCCTGCTCCGGATGCGCGAGCGGCACCTGGATGACTTCGATGCGGAAGTGCGCCGAGTTGGGATCCTTCGCCGGCGACGCATCCGAGCAGCCGGCGAGCTCCTTGTCGGAACGAACGCCCGCCGATCCCGAGATGTAGACGTACACGTTATTCGGGTCCTTCGGGTCGACGAGCACGCTGTGAGTGTGCGAACCGCGGCAGGTCTGCACATTCGCGACGGGCTTCGGGTGTGAGATGTCCGTCACGTCGAAGATGCGGATGCCGCGAATTCGCTCGGTGCTGATCGACTCCTTGACGCCCTGATCACCGCAGTCGACGCGGCCAGTCGTGCCCTCGGCCGAGACGAACATGAGGTTCTTGTAGATGGAGACGTCGCTCTGCGACGCGGGGCAATAGTCCGCGTCCTTGAGCACCGGCGCCGCGGGATTCGAGATATCCCAAATTTGAATGCCGTTGTAGCTGCCCTGGATCACGTCGTTGCCGCGGAACGCGAGGTCGGACATCGTGCTGCCGACGAACTTCGTGCTGGGCTTCGTCGTCGAGACCAGCTTGATGTTCCAGGCTGCCTGGGCGGCATCCCACAGACCGGCGCGCAGGCCGACGCGCGGATCCGGGGTCGGCTCGCCCTGCGAATGCACGTCGACCGCACGGACGGACCCGCCGGTCGTCGGAGCCGGAGCACTCGATGGCATCGACGACCCTGAGGACATACAGGCCGAAAGCGCCGCGGCGACCAACGAAAGCGACGCCATACGAGCATGGCCCGGCCAGCGCGGCTGTGGAGTGGAACTCATATGAGAATCCTCTGAAGGAACGTGGGGGTGGAGGGGATGAGTCAATCTGATCACGGAGCGTGTCCCTGCATGACGACAGTGGCCAGCATCTGCTGCATGCGCACGATCTCGGTGCCCTGATCGGCCTGAACGTCCTGGGTGAACTTGGCGACCAGCTCGTCCTGGGCCGCGCCATAGGTCCCGAGCAGGTCGTTCACCATCGAGATTGCACCGCGGTGGTGCTGGATCATGCCGGTGAGGAAGAGCCGGTCGAACTCACCGCCCTTTGCCGCGGCGAGCTGCTTCATCTGCTCTTCGCTGAGCATGCCCGGCATCAGCATCGTGTGCTGCATGCCGTTCATCATCATCGTCATGCCCGCCGGATTCGGATCGGGCGCCGGCTGATTCCGATCGCGCAGCCAGGTCTGCATCAGGCGGATCTCGTCGTTCTGCGCATTGATGATGCGGTCGCAGAGCGTACGGACCGACGGCGACGCTTCGTTCGCCGGCGCGAGTCGCGCCATTTTGATCGCCTGCGCGTGGTGCGCGATCATGCCGGTCATGAAGCGGATGTCCGCCTCGGTGTACGGATAGCGCGCGCTGTCGCGCTTCGCCTTGGCCATCGCGGCGATATCGCCCGACGTCAGGTGCGCGGACTGCGACGCCGACTGCGACACGGATTGTGGCGCCGACTGCACGGCGGGCGAGCGGGCGCTCGCACAGGCGCCGAGTGCCACCGCGACGACGAGCGCCGCGGCGGCGCGGAACTGTGAACGTATCATTTGAAAGTTCTCCCGAGGGCCTGTTCGAGGTTGGCCCTGTCCTGATTGACCCTGAAGGATAGTCGTCGCGTTACCGCTCCGCCGCATTGTTTTTCAATCACTTACAATCGTTCAGCGGATATCGGATACACTTTCTCCCAACCAGGCTCGGCCGCATCGACCCAGGGGTCGAATCTTCATACGCCCGCGGCAGCGAGAAGTGTCACGCACCGGGTGAAAAGGTGCGCGGCCGCCAAGGCCATTCTGCCCCGGCCGGTGTTAGCATTTCGTTCGAGGACCACCAACTCTGACCGGCGGTGTAATGCCAATTTCCCCGTATGTCGCCCGGCTCAGACGGGCGGTCGGCAACGCGAGGCTTTTCTTGCCGTCGGTCGCTGGGCTGGTTCGCGATGACGGAAACCGCCTCCTCCTGGTCCAGAGCCGCGACGACGGCCGGTGGTCCACGCCCGGCGGAACCGTCGAGCTCGACGAGACGCCCGCGACCGCGGTCGTTCGTGAGGTGTGGGAGGAGACAGGTCTGTTCGTCAGGCCGACGCGAATCTTCGGTGTCTACGGCGGCCCGCGATTCCTCGTCCGCTATCCAAACGGGGACGAAACTCAGTACCTGAGCACGATGTTCGACTGCGCGATCGAGTCGGGTGAGCCGCGCGCCGACGGCGACGAAACGACCGCGGTCGACTTCTTCACGCTCGACGAGGCACGGCGACTGTCGCTCTCGCCGTGGCTCGTGGAAGTCCTCCCGCGACTTTATGAAGCGTCGCCGTCGGCTTGGTTCGAGCCAAGCGATTGGGACCCGCGAGCCGTTTAGCGACGCGCGCGACTACGCCGCGACTTACGCCAGGCTTCCCATAGATTCGCGACCAAAAGGCCCGCAAGCAGAAAGTATGCGGCGCCCAACAGCTCGAACGCCGCGAAGCTCGCGATCGCTGTGACAGCGCCAAAGGTGATCTGGTCGCGCGCTTTCGGCGGCGACGTCGGCGGGTCGCTCACCATGAAAAACGCGAAGAACAGCGCCGCATGGAGATCCGGCGCACGATAGAGGGCCGCGACGCGGGCCGGAGCCCCCACGAACGCCGTGACGGTGAACAGCAGGTAATAGCCACCGAGGAACGCGAGGACGGCTGCCGTCTTGTTCACGCGCCGGGTAATGAAGATGCCGGTCGCGAAGAGCACCGCGAGAGCGATCGGCGGAAGCTCCGCCAGCGCGCCCCACCAACTCTGCCCGGTGTCGAAGACATAGAACGTCGCAACGAGCGCGAACGCCGCTGGATTGAAGACGTTGGCATTCCGAACGCGGGCCACATACTTGCTCGCGATCGCGACGACCGACGTCACCGCACCGACGTACCACGGCTCGTGCGGGCTCAGGATCATCGCTACGAACAGGCCGGTGAGCAGCGCGCCGTCGGGGAACGTCCACGCACCCTCGCGAACGCGAAGAATGGGTGCGTCGACCAGCATCGCGGCCGCTACAGAAGCCGCGACGAGCGGCGCAACGAGCGAAGCACCGGCGCCAGCGGCGGCGAGAGCGAGCAACGGCAGAAGAACGAGAATGGCCAGGCCCTTCGGCGTGCGAAGGAACCGCCGCAATGCCGTGGTCGAGGGCGTACGGTCGATCGCGAGACCGCTACTCATGCGCCCACCCTGGAGTAGTGAACCGCTCGAGGCTCGGCGTGACGATCAGTCCCTCGACGCCGTGGCGAGCAAGCAACGGAAGTCCCTGCACGGGCCCCAAGACGAACGCAGCCGTCGCGAGCCCGTCGGCGACGACCGCGAGCGGCGCAATGACGGTGACGCTCGCAGCACGAGTTGCCGAGTGTCGCGTGCGCGGATCGAGCAGATGGTGGGTCGCCTGATCGATGACGCTTCGGCGTTCGTAGTCGCCCGAAGTACACATCGCGCAGTTCGAGACGCGAAGCGTATCGAGCAGCGCTCCTTCCTCTCGCGGATGCCGAATGCCGACCGACCACTCGGCGCCCGCCGCGTTGTGGCCGCCGACGTAGAGATCGCCGCCGGCATTCACAAGGAAGTTCGTGAACGGCCGCAGCTCGCGCGCGGCGAGATCGATCGCGAGTCCTTTTGCGACTGCGCCCAAATCGAGTTGCAGCGGACGATGAAGCGTGATCGTGGAGTTGATGGCATCGACTTCCACATCGCGATACGTCGCATGTTCCGTCGTCGCGACGGAGACGCGCTCGCCCGTTCGATAGTTCCGGTCGAACCCGCGCTCCACCATCGCGGCCCCGATCGTTGGATCGAACGCGCCGTTGGTCTCCTCGGCGAGCGCCAGCGCGAACTGCACGGCCTCGAGGGTGGTTGGGCTGACCGGAACGGGTACGCCGATTTGGTCGCTCAGCTGTCGTACCTCGCTGTGCGAATCAAAGCGCGAGCAGCAATCTTCGACGTGCTGAAACCACGCGATCGCGCGCCCCACCGCATCCGCGCGCGCCACTCGGCCGGGTGCATCGCCGCCGTGGCCCACCACCTCGATGGTGACCACGGTGCCCATCAACGACGCGCTGTGGACAAAAACGTCGCTCACTTCGCTTTGTTCAGGGCTGCGATGACGGCGTAGTAGAACGCGTCGGTGCTCTGCGTCGCGCCGGAAACGATGTCGACGTCCGCGCTCTGCCGAGCGAGCACCTGCGGCGGCAGCGCCGCGATCCACGAACAGGAATACTGTGTGAGACATTCGCTGATGGCCGCGAAGACGATCTTGCCGTCCTTGATCTGGACCGTCGCTTGAATGTCTCCGTGCCGCGAGGTGCCCCAACCGGTGTACGTGCCGTCTTTTCGAACGATCTCCCTTTCGGATTGCGCGGTGTCCGTAGGCGTTGGCTTTGTCGTTACGGCGACTTCCGCCGGCTTCTGCGGCGCTGGAGTGGAATCGTGCGCAGGCGCGGGCGGAGACTGCGTCGCGGCCACGGTCGCCTGCGGTTTCACCGAGTCTGCGCCAGGCACGGGCTTCGTGTCCGTAGCGTGCTCTGGCCTCTTCGCAGCCGCCGACTTGCTTGCGGCATGGATGTCCGGTTTCGCCGCCACGATCTTCGGCTGCGGGGTGTGCGCCGAGTCAGGAACACGCGGCATCAGGCCGCCGATCTCGCCTGTCGTTCGAATCGGTGCGTGGGGTCGTCGGACGGCCGCTTCGTCGCTGAACTTCGCCGCCGCCGCCCGCGTTCGTTCGAAGCCGGCGGCGTACACGGCGAGAACCGCCGCGGAGCCGAGGCCAACGAGATTGCCCTTGAGCCACTGGCCCGGACCGGCCGGGTCAACTGGTTGGATTGGCTTGTTCGAGTCGCTCACGAGAAGCGGAAGTCAATGAGGGTCGGCCAATATACGGCCGCGAACGCGCGCTCGTTATTCCCACAGCGCGGCCGCGGCTTCGCCCTGCGACTCCGCCTGGCGAAGCACCATGTCGTAGTAGATCCCGCGTGCCGCCATCAGCTCGTCGTGTGTACCGCGCTCGACGATCCGCCCATCCTCCATCAACAGGATCATGTCGGCCCGCCGAACCGTCGACAGCCGGTGGGCGATGACGAACGTCGTCCGCCCGGCGAGCAGCGCCGCCATGGACGCTTGAATGAGCTGCTCGCTCTCGGTGTCGAGGTTGCTCGTCGCTTCGTCGAGAATGAGGATCTGCGGGGCTGCCAGAACCGCGCGCGCGATCGCCAGTCGCTGGCACTGCCCGCCCGACAGCTTCACGCCCCGCTCTCCAATGAACGTGTCGTAACGCTCGGGCAGGCGCTCGATGAACTCGTGCGCATTCGCGCGGCGCGCGGCATCCTCGATCTCCGCATCGGTCGCGTCGTGGCGGCCGTACGCGATGTTGTCGCGCACCGAGCCATCGAACAGAAACGTGTCCTGCTGCACGATCGCGAGGAGGTCGCGATACGTCGTCAGCCGGAAATCGCGGATATCCGTTCCGTTGACGAGAATCCGGCCTTTCGTCGGATCGTGAAAGCGCGCGACGAGATCCGTGACCGTCGTCTTGCCCGCACCGCTTCGGCCGACGAGCGCGACCACCGAGCCGCCGGCTGCGCTCACGCTGAAGTCGCGCACGACCGGCTGTCCTTCGCGATACTCGAACTCCACCTGCTCGAACTTGATCTCGCGCACGACTCTCGGCGCGGCGCTGGCGTTTGGGCGATCCGGCTTGTCGCTGTCCATCGCGAGCACCTCGAACACGCGCTCCATCGCCGCGAGCGATCGCTGCAGCTCGGAGAACGAGTTCACGATGTTCCAAACCGGATTCAGGATCAGGAACGTGTACCACTGAAACGCCATGATATCGCCGACCGACGCGCGCCCGGTAATGCTGAGCGCGCCCCCGTACCACACGATCACCACGTTGACCCCGCTCAGGAGCAAACCCCACGACATCCACAGGATGAGCTCGCGGCGGTGCGCGAACATCTCTTTCCTGAGCAGCGTGTGGCGACCACGCATGTACTCGAGCGTCTCGCGTGCCTCGGCGCGAAACGCGCGCACGACGCGGATGCCCGAGAATGTCTCGCCGACGCGTCCGTCGATGATCTCCGCATCCTTCCGCATGTTGCGGTAGATCGGCCGCACCCGGCGCGAGAGCGTGAAGCTCATCAACATCACGCCCGGGATGATCGCGAGCGCGGTGAGCCCAAGCCGCCAGTTGAGCGACATCAACACAACGACGGCGATCACGAGACGAATCACGGACACCGACGGCGAGACGATCGCCATCTGGAAGAGACCCGTCGTCGTCTCGACGTCGCCGGACAGCCGCGACAGAATGCCGCCCGTCTTGAAGTCCCAAAGCCGCGATAGCGGCAGGTGCAGCATACGGTCGAACAGCGAACGACGCAGCGACAGCATCAGCCGAACGTTGAGGAGCCGCTGCCGGTAGTCCTTGAACGAGTTGAAGAGGTTGGAGACGATGATGACGACGAGAAACGTCGCGCCCGCGAGATTGAGGCGAGCGATGCGTGCTGCCGGCGTGAGCCCGGCCGAGAGCAGCACGTGGTCGACGATGAACCGCATGAAGAGCGGCTCGATCATCTGCAGGCCGGCGACGAGCAGGGCGAGAACGAAAACGGCCGCCACCGCGTACCGATGCGGCCGCAGCCAGTGCAGATAATCCTTGACGTACTTGCGGTGCTTCTTCGCGGGTGGTCGAGAAACGCCAGGCGGGGACGCCGGTGCTGCAGCGTCCCCGCCAGTCGTCACTGAAACTCTTCCTGCCGCCGCGTCGGTCGCGTCGTCGAGGCGTCGCTGCTTGTAATCCTCGACGAAGGCGCGATACCGCTGGCGGGAGGAGCGCGGACGATCATGGCTCATGTTGCTCCATGATCGTCCGCGGCCCTGCGTGCGTCAATTGATCGTTATCGTCAGTGGGCTGAAGACGATGCTTGCTGTCCCAATTTTCGCCGTGATCGTTACAGGCCCTGTTGCGACCGGCGCCGTGAAGGTTGCCGTGCAAATTCCCAGATTGCATGTGAAGGCGCCGAGCGTGCCAGCCGAAGCGGCCGGCGTGAAATCGGTTGCCGCGGCGGTCTTCACGAGGTTGCCGAATTGATCCTTCACCTTCACCGTGATCGTCGCCGTCCCGGTTGTGTGGACGATCGTAGTCGCACTGGTCGAGAGCTCGGACTTCGTTGCTGCCGGGATGTTCTCCTTCACCGTCAACGTCCGCCGGATCACGATGCGACCCAACGAATCAGCCAACGTATTGAGCGGAGTCGTAACGCTTCGAATGCCGGTGAGCGTGTAGTTCGCCGCGCTGTCCGGCGCCTGCCACAGCATCGTGACGATACCGTTGAAGTCGGCCTGCGCGGAGTCCGGCACCACACCGAAGGTGCTCGTGAAGCGCACCCACTTGCCCGCCGCGGGATTGCCGGTCGAGTCGAGCACCGCAACCGTCACGGTGCGCGGGGTCGTGCCCGCGAGCGCGGTGTCCGCCAGGATGATGTTGAGCTGTGCGATGTCCGAGAACACCGGGATCTGCGGAGCGCCCGGATTGTTCAGCGGATCCGCAACGCCGGTCACGATCGACGAGATCGTCGCGAGCGCCGCGGACGTCGTGACCGTGGGAACCGCGTAGATGCCGTTGATGTTCACGCCCGTCGGATTGATCGAGACGATCGCGTCCGCGATCGGCGCGCCGCGAGCGTCGCGAGCGACGGTTCGAATCGGAATCGAGTCGAGCGTCGTGAGCACCGAGCGGAGCGGCTCAACTGCTACGCGACGTGCGACCTGCCGAACGACAACGCTGATCGTGTCGGTCGCAAGAATGCTGAAGCCGTCGGCGCCGATGCCGCGCACCGCCGCTCTCGCTCCGCCGTTGCCGGCCGAGATCAGCTTCGGCACTGCCATCAAGCCGTTCGTCGGATTCGAAACGCCAACCGCCGCGGACACCTTCACGATCGCCGAATCCGCCGCGGTGAGCGGCACGAGCTGGATCGAGGTGCCGGAGAGACCATTGCCGCGCTTGTCGGCAAGCGTCACCACGGGACCGACCGAATCCGAGAAGCTGTACGACTGGAAGACGTGCTGCTGAACCGTCAAGACCAGCTGCTGGTTCACGCGCGCAATGACCGTGTCAGCGCACTTCGCGCCGGCGAGACAGTAGTCGTGCGTCGCGATCAGCATGTCCGCGCCATTGTCCTTCGCGACGTAGCGAACCGTGTCGCCAGTTCCGATCATCTGGACGTGCGTGCCGACGTGAGTCCAATGAAGACCGGTCGACACGCGCGTCACGAGCGCACCATTCGACCGAACGAGCCCGGCGGCAATCGCCACACCGGTGTCATTCACCGACGTGAGCGTCGAATCGCGCGTGGTGAGAACACGCACGCCTCCGACCACGCCGACTTGCGTGCGAGTCACCGGGTTCGCCTGGAAGCGGAAATCCGGGAGCGAGAGCGTGATTCCGACCAAGCCAGCGCGCTTGCCCACGAGCACGCGAGTGCGGCCATCCGTCGAATCGGGCGTTGCGGTCGCCGCAAAGCCGACGGTGCTGGAGTCGGCAGACTTCCAGACGAACTTCAACGACTGAATCGCGCGGTTCTGCGGATCAGCTGCTCCGGCCGTCGCGACGCTCGAATCGCCGATGACGATCGTGTCGTGCGCGACCTTGATGGAGAGCGTCGCGCCGAAGTTCTGCGGGCCCAAGGGAAGATTTTCATTACAGGCCAGCGCGAACGCGGCGATTGGCAACACCGCTGCGCGCAGCACGCGGCCGCGAGAGAATGATCGATTGTGGGTCATGGTTATCTCACGCGAAGGGTCGCGCCAACACTGACCACCGTGCGGGTGCGCTCGCCATCGAGCGGGGTTCCGCCGAAGAACCATTCAGAGGCACCGGCGCGAATCCCGAGAACCGAGACCACGGGCACCTCCAGCGTGAGACCACCACCACCACCGAATGCGAAGCCGCTCGAGTAGTCGTAGCGCGGCACGTGTCCCTGCACCCCGCCGTCCACATAGTTGTAGCCGGTGGTGTCCTGAGAGACGTACGCTTCGCCTCCGAACAGACTGACCGCGGGAATGAACCGAAGCGGGCCGACCCGAAGCACTCGGCCGAGCGACAAGGTGCCGCCCTGAACCGTGCTCAAGTCGCGAGCGATGCGCATGAAGCCGCCGCTCACGGACCAAGCACCGGGGCGCCAGGAAATGTCGCCACCGACACTCTGCGCTGCGCTCCGGTTGAGCGGCATCGCATTGGCTTGCAGCCAGTCGCCGCCCAAAATAATTACGTGATCGAACGAGCGAGCCGAACCAGGGCTCTGTGCTGCGAGTGGGATAGCCATCGCGCCGCAGAGAGCGGCACATCCCAATGCTGCGGTGAGACATCGACGCGTGTACTCTTTCACGGTAGGGGCCTCCGACAACGTAGGGGCAAGGGGGGATTCTCCAGGCGGCGGAAACGAACCGAACAATTGTAGACGAAACAGAGTACAGAATTCTGACGCCTCATGGGAGGGGAAGGATTCATTAAAGACTCAACGGGGTTCCGGTTTTGTGTCCTGGCTCACATTCCGAGCGAATGCTCGAGCTCGCTGCCATGAAGACCGATCGCGCAACGAAGCAGTTCACCCGCGCCCTGGATGGGCTCGTCGAGCAGGTCAAGCAGGATCGCGCCGTTCTCGCGGCGATTCTCTGCGGCAGCTTGTCTTACGATCTGGTGTGGGCGAAATCGGACATCGACCTCGTCCTCGTGACCGCCGACGACCGGAAGCGCGACGACGAGGGGCTCTCACTGAATGCCGACGGGGTCAACGTCCATGCGCTCCTCGTCTCGCGCGCTGAGTTTCGCCAGATCGTCGAGGGGTCGACGGGGCAGTCGTTCATGCACTCGTTCCTGGCCAAAGGCCGGCTGCTCTACACGCACGACGACACGATCGCTGCGCTCTGCCGCCGCCTCGAGATCATCGGAGAGCGCGACACACAGACCCAACTCCTGCGCGCCGCGATCCACGCGCTCGCGCCGATCTACAAGGCGCACAAGTTCTTCGTCACTCGCGGAGATCTCGACTACACCGCGCTCTGGCTCCTCTACGCCGCGACTCCGCTGGCGCAGATCGAGGTGCTCTCGGCGAGACAGCTCGTCGATCGCGAAGTCATTCCGCAAGCGCTCGAGATCAATCCGGCATTCTTCAAGACCGTGTATACGGATCTCTTGAACGCGAAGAAGACTCGCACGAACGTCGAAGCAGCACTCGACGCCGTCGACGGCTACCTCGCCGATCGTACCGACATGGTGTTCTCTCTCGTTCTCGAGCACCTGCGCGAGGTGGGCGAAGCCCGCTCCTGCCGCGAGATCGACGACCACTTCGCTCGAAATTTCGACGTGCGCGGAGTGACCAGCGCGTGCGAGTACCTCGCCGACCGAGGCCTCATCGGCAAAGTCTCGGTCGCGACGCGACTCACCAAGAAGAGCAGCGCGAGCGTCGAGGAGCTCGCGTTCATCCACCTGAGCGACGCACCCGATGCCTTCTAGGCGGTCTGCGTCATCCAAGACATCGACGACGCCGACGGCGCGCGCGACCGTCGCCGTCCAGGGTGCGCGAGTTCACAACCTCAAGAACATCACCGTCGAGATTCCTCGCGACAAACTGGTGGTCGTTACCGGCCTGTCGGGCTCCGGGAAGTCGAGCCTCGCCTTCGATACGATCTACGCCGAGGGACAGCGGCGGTACATGGAGTCGCTGTCGAGCTACGCGAAACGATTCGTCGCGCAGGTTGCGAAGCCGGACGTCGACTACGTCTTCGGGCTCTCGCCGGTGATCTCGATCGAGCAGAAAACGATCGCCAGCAATCCACGATCGACGGTCGGGACGATGACCGACGTGGCGAGCTATTTGAATCTCTTGTTCGCGACGATCGGCCAGGCACACTGTCCGCGCACCGGCGAGCCGACGCCCATGCGATCGTTCGCGCAGATCCTGGAGTCGATTCTCTCGCTGCCCGAAGGCGCGGAAGTCGAGCTGCGCGCGCCGGTGTTCAAGGTCTACGGCGAAGAGCTCGACTTCGTTTTCACCGAGGTGCGCAAGAAAGGCTGCCGACGGCTGATCATCGACGGCAAGATCGTCGACATCTCCGACACGGTGGAGTTCGACGAATCGAAGGTGCGCAACATGGACGCGATCGTCGATCGGTTCATCGTCGGGCGCAAGCACGAGAAGGCGATCAAGGCCGGCATCGGCGCGGCGCTGCTCATCGGCGACGGCCTCCTTTTGATTCACATCGCGAAGGGCGCGCCCAAAAGCGCGATCGAACAGTTCGTGAAAAGCTCGGTGAGCGCAACGCACCGTTTCGTCTACGGGAACATCTCGCCCGAGTTCTTTCAGTTCAACAATCCTGAAGCGGCATGTCGCACCTGCGGTGGCCTGGGCGTACACAAGCTGACGCACCCCGAGCTGCTCGTTCCGGACACGAAGCGTAGCATTATCGGCGGCTGCTTCGTCAAAGAAGCGTACCGGTACAATCCGGACACGTGGGACGGCCGCGCGATGTACAGTCTCTCGAAGGCGCTCGATTTCTCGCTCGACGCGCCGTGGGAAAAGCTGCCGGAGTCGGTGCACAACGCGATTCTCTTCGGAATCGAACGCAAGATTCCGTTCGTGATGCCGCCGGGCGCGAAGCGGAATCAAGACGCGCCCGAGGGCAAAGAGTTCGGCTTCGGCGGCATCGCGCGCCGAATCGAGCGTTGGTACCGGCGCTACCGGCAGCGCGGTGAAGCCAACTCCGGTATGGAAGCGTGGCTCGACAAAGTGATGATCGAGCTGACGTGTCCCGACTGCCAGGGCTCTCGTCTCCGGGCAACGCGACTGCTCTTCACGATCAACGGCAAGACCCTCGACGACCTCGGCCGAATGCACTTCGACGAGCTGCACGCGTTCCTCGGGACGGTGAAGCCGACCGGTCGCGGCGCGGACGCGGGTCGTCAGGTGGTAAACGAGATTCGCAGCCGATTGGAGCTGCTGCTCGGCATCGGGTTGGACTATCTCAGCTTCGGCCGCCGATCGAGCACGCTCTCGGGCGGCGAATCGCAGCGCATCCGCCTCTCGACGCAGATCGGCTCCGGGCTGATGGGTATGCTCTATGTGCTCGATGAGCCGAGCATTGGGCTGCATCCGAAGGACAACGTGAAGATGATCGCGACGCTCGAGCGGCTGCGCGACATCGGCAATACGGTCATCGTGGTCGAACACGACGAGGATACGATTCGCGCCGCGGATCACGTCGTGGAGATGGGTCCGGGACCCGGCGTGCACGGTGGAACGGTCGTCGTGCAGGGGACGCTGCGAGATTTGCTCGCGTGCAAGGCGTCGCCCACGGGACAGTTTCTCTCGGGCAAGCGCGC
>Ga0070681_10004813_pt1 | contig 12939 bp, 9 predicted proteins | sample KBSC83BmetaG_FD_65650 | JGI IMG/M metagenome (GOLD analysis project Ga0070681, IMG submission 65650) | Corn rhizosphere microbial communities from Kellogg Biological Station, Michigan, USA - KBS C8-3B metaG | ecosystem: Host-associated > Plants > Roots > Rhizosphere | place: USA: Michigan... | reverse complement strand
GCCGATTTTATTCGCGCTGGTGCGGCGGCGTTGGGTGTTGGTGCGGATCTGGTCGATATCAAAGCTGAGAGTTCCTTGATCACGGAACGAGCAAAGCAATTCGTCGAGATCGTTAGGCAAGCACGAGATGAACTTAACCGCAAATGAACGCAGATAACGCAGATCAGATACTAATCAGCGTCATCTGCGTTCATCTGCGGCTTACTGGTTAACGCCGCTGGCGAGGAAGCCTCCGTCGACTGCGATGACTTCGCCGTTAACAAAACTCGCGGCGTCGGAGGCGAGAAAGATCGCGGCGCCCGCAAGCTCGTCGACGTTGCCGAAACGTTTCATCGGCGTGCGCAATAAAAACTCGCGGCCACGTTCAGTCTCATCGAGCAGTTTTTGATTGAGAGTGGTGCGAAAGACGCCCGGCGCGATCGCGTTGACGCGCACACCACGCGGCGCCCATTCAATCGCCAGCGACTTCGTCAGCGACGCAACCGCAGCTTTACTCGCCGAATACGCGGCGACTTCGTACAGTGCCACGAACGTCGAGAGCGAAGCGATGTTGATGATGCTGCCCGACTCGCGTTCGAGCATGTGGCGCCCAAACACCTGCGCCGCGCGCAACGTGCCGGTGAGGTTCGTGTCGATGATGTCGTCCCAGTCGGCTTCGGAAAAGTCGAGTGTCGGTGCACGCTTCGTGCGACCGGCGGAGTTCACCAGAATATCGACTTTGCCAAACGCACGAATTGATTCATCGAGCACGTTTTGCAGCGACGCACGATCTGATACATCCGACGCGACGCGGAGCGAACGCCTGCCGCGTTGTTCGATTTCCGCGGCGGCCGTTTCGACCGCATCCATGCGGCGCGAGGTCGGAACCACGTGCGCGCCGGCTTCCGCCATTCCCTTGGCGATGGCGAGACCAATGCCGGAGGTGCCGCCAATGACAACCGCGACTTTATCGTTGAGTTCGAGACGAGAATAGCTCATGATCAATCAGTCTGTATGCTAAGTGAATACGCAATCATCGTCGATAATGATGACAACGTTGCCGTGGTTAAGAAAGCGACGTTCGCCGATCTCGAAGTCGTCCTGCCGAATGGTCAAGTAGTAAGACTTCTCGGCGCTGTGCCGCCGGGCCATCGCTTCGCAACGCGCGAGATACCTGCGGGCGAGTTCGTGCGCCAGTTTGGCCAGCCGATCGGAACATCGTTAGGCATCCGCAGCGGCGAGCAGATCACTCAGGCCAACATGTCCAACGACGTGCCCATCATAAGAGATCTGCCCGAGAGTCTGCACACGCCGCCGCCTGAGTACATTCCCGAAACCGAGCGCCGCACGTTCATGGGCCACCGGCGAAGCGATGGACGCGTGGGTACGCGCAACTACGTTTTGATCGTTCCGACGAGCATGTGCGCGAGCCATGAAGCGCAACAGATCTCAACGATCGCGGAGTTCACGCTCTACAACCGCGACAAGTATCCAAACGTCGACGGCGTAGTGGCGATTCCGCACAACAAGGGTTGCGGCTGCCAGGATGGATCGACGATCGACGTGATGCTGCGCACGCTTTCGAACTACGCGGACCATCCGAATGTCGGTGGCGTGATCTTGATCGATCTCGGTTGCGAGAAGACGAACCTGTCGCTGGTGGAAAGCTATTTGCTGAAGCGCGAGAAATCGTTTGACAAGCCGGTGGCGAAGATCGGAATACAGGAAGTTGGCGGCACGCAGGCGGCGATTCAACGCGGGCTTGCAGAAGTTGAGCGAATGTTGCCGGAAGTGAATCAGAGCACGCGCGAAGAGTGTTCGATCGGGGAGCTTGTGCTCGGCGTGAAGTGTGGTGGCTCGGATGGGTTTTCCGGCATCTCCGCGAATCCGTCGCTTGGGCGCGCGGCGGATCTGTTGGTCCGATCGGGTGGGACGGTATTGTTAACGGAAGTGCCGGAGTTTTGCGGCGCAGAACACTTGCTCGCAAATCGCGCGAAGGATGTTGAGACTGGACGCGCGGTGTATCGAATGGTTGATTGGTACAAGGATTACGCGTCGAAGTTTGGCGCGGTGCTGAACAACAATCCGAGCCCGGGGAATATCGCTGGTGGATTGCTGAACATCACGATCAAGTCGCTCGGGGCGATCGCGAAGGCTGGATCGACGCGCGTTGAGGGTGTGGTTGAGTATGCGGAGACGGCGAAGACTCGCGGGCTGAACCTGATGCAGGGACCGGGCTACGATCAGGAGTCGACGCCGGGGCTCGTGGCCGCGGGAGCGACGGTTGTCGTGTTCACGACAGGCAGAGGGACGACGATCGGAAATGCGATCGCGCCGGTGATTAAGCTTGCATCGAACACGCCGATCTTCGAGCGCATGCGCAACGATCTCGATCTCTCGGCGGGCGGGGTTATTGATGGCGCCGAGACCATCGATGAGGTGGGCCAGCGCGTGTTTGACGAGATCTGCCGCGTCGCCGGTGGTGAGCAGGCGAAGGCCGAGCTGCACAAGCACCGCGAGTTTCAGTTCTGGGCCGAGCAGACCGTATCGCTTTAATGTCAACTGACTTACTCACGTTAGGCTTAGACCTCGAGGAACTTACTACGATCGTTCATCAGGCACTCGATGCGATCCAACCGGGGGAGCGTGTGCTCGCGATCATTCCGGACCGGACGCGTGACGATAACACTCATCTTCTCTTCCCGATTGCGAACGAGTTTCTCGCGCAGCGTGGTGTTGCTTCGTTCGATGGACTCGTGGCGCAGGGTACACACCCGCCGATGTCCGAGTCGCAGAAGCGATCGAAGATCGGAGCCACAGACTTTTCCGGTCACGTTTACGATCACCGCTGGGACGAGCCCGACGAGTTGATAACCATCGGCGAGCTGAGCGCCGAAACCGTGCGGCAATTGACTGGCGGCTTAATCGATCACTCGGTAACGGTGAGTATCAACAAACTGCTCGCGCCCGGCATTTACGATACAGTGCTCGTCTTCGGCGCGACGGTGCCACACGAAGTCGCGGGCTTTGCCGGCGGCGCGAAGTATTTCTTTCCCGGCGTAGCGGGTCCTGAGTTGACGCACACGACGCACTGGCTCGGTGCGCTCGCCGGTATCGAAAACATTATCGGCCAGGTCGACACGCCCACACGCAAACTGATCGAAGCCGCCGCAGATTTGATTACCGCGCGCATCATTTCCCTGAACACTGTAGTCTCGCGGGAAACAAATGGCGAATTAGTGACGTACGCGCTCTTCGCGGGAGACATTCGTGAAGCGTTTCGTCGGGCAGCTGAAGTGAGTCGGCAAGTTCATATTCGCTACACGAATCGAAAGTACAAGCGAGTGGTCGCGCTACTCGATCCGCATTACGACGAACTGTGGGTGGGAGGCAAAGCGAGTTACAAACTCGGCGCTATCATCGAGGAGGGCGGCGAGCTGATTATCTACGCGCCGCACCTGACGAAACTCTCGGAGACGCACGGCGCACTGATCGAGAAGTACGGCTACGCGCCGCTCGAAAGCGTGCGCGACATGTTGGGTGTTTCGGAGGAGCTGCGCGAGAATTTATGTATCGCGGCCCATCTGGCTCATGTGGCTTATGCGGGAAGATTGGATGAGCACGGCAAGATTGTGCCGCGTTATCGGATCACGATGGCCAGTGGATTAGATGAGGAGACGTGCCGCCGCGTGAATCTCGGCTACATCGATCACCGCACCTTCAAGTACGAAGCAGATCCCGACACGTTAATCGTCGAGAACGCTGGTCGCGACCTTTATCAGCCGCAGATTTACGCGGATAAACGCTGATTCAGTTCTGACCCGCGTGTATCTGCGTAAATCTGCGGCTCTAAATTACAACTCGCAATAAACTGCTCGAGCTGACTGCCTCCGAGCGGTGTCGAGAATAAATACCCCTGCCCATTCTCACACTCAAGCTTGCGCAGGAGCTTCAACTGGTCCTCAGTCTCGACGCCTTCCGCCACTACATCCATCCCAAGGTTCTGCGCGAGCGCGACGATCGTGCGCACGATCGCGAGGTTCTCTTCGTTCTCCATCATCTGCGTGACGAACGAACGATCGATCTTCAAAGTATCAATCGGAAAACGCTGCAAGTAACTCAAACTCGAATAGCCGGTGCCGAAGTCATCAATACTCAACTGCACGCCGAGCTCGCGCAAGTGCGTCAACAATCCAACCGCCGCCTCGATGTTGTCGCTAAACACTGACTCGGTGATCTCGAGTTTCAAGCAACGCGGCGGCAGCTCGAATCGCTTCAACAGAGTCGCGATGTTTTCCACCAGCTCCGGCTGATTGAACTGCTTCACTGACAAGTTGACGCTGACGAAGAGCGGCGGTGATGCGGGATAAGTTTCCTGCCACTCGCGCGCCTGGCGGCAAGCCGATTCGAGCACAGTTTGACCAATCGTCAGAATCTGTCCCGTCTCTTCCGCCACCGGAATGAAGTCCTTCGGCGGCACGAGCCCAAACTCCGGATGGCGCCAGCGCACGAGCGCCTCGAACCCGATCAACGTGCGATTCTGAAGCGAGACGATGGGCTGATAGTCAACGAAGAGCTCATTTTTTTCACACGCGCGTCGCAGGTCCATTTCCATCTTCAGCCGGCTCATCAACTCGCCGTGCATGTCGCGTCCAAACACTTCGTAACGCGCCTTGCCGCGAGCTTTTGCCTGGTGCATCGCGGTTTCAGCATCGCGCAGCATGTCGGCCACGTGGTCGCCGTAATCCGCTGCGAGCGCGATGCCGATGCTCAAAGTTGTATAGACTTCCTGGCCCAACAGGTTGAATGAAATTGCAAGCGCTTGTTGGATACGCGTCGCTACGGACGATGCCTCTTCTTCACCCGAAACGTCGTCGAGCAACACTGCGAATTCATCACCACCTACACGCGCGAGCACGTCGCCCTGGCGCATGCAGGTCTTTACTCGCTGCGCAATCTGTATCAGTAACTGATCCGCACTCGCGCTGCCGAGACTATCGTTGACTAGCTTGAAGCGATCGACGTCGAGCAACAACACCGCGCACTTTCGATCTTTACGTGCGACGCGATGCTTGAGCAGATCGTAGAAACGCGCGCGATTCGGGAGGCCGGTAAGCGTGTCCTGCGTCAGCTTTTCTTCGGCCTTCTTACGGTCGCTGATGTCCTGCACCTGGAAGAACAAGCGCTTGGTCCCGCTCTCGGAGTCTTTCAACAGCGAGACGTGCCACTGCACCCAAACCGTGTGGCCCTGTTCGTGAATGTAGCGCTTCTCCTGCTCGTGACTTTGAATGTAGCCTTCGAGCACGCGTTGAATGTACGACTGCACGTGCCTGAGATCATCCTGGTGCGTCATCACCTGGAAGTTCGTGGCGCGCAACTCCTGTTCGGAATAACCCAGCAGTTTGCACAAGGCCTCATTTACTTGGAGCCAACTGCCGTCCATCGAAACAACTGCCATTCCGATTGCGGCGTTGTCGAAAGTCCCACCACTGTAAGCTTTCGCATTCGACGAGATCGCGAAGGGAATTGAATTCGGAGCGAAAGTCGACTCGGATTGCGATTCGGCAGCGTCTGCGTGTCCGAGTTGTTTGTGAGTTCGCTCGGCGGAGCGACGACGCTTCATGCGTTTCTGTTCGTACATCGCCTGGTCGGCTTGTTCGAGCAGTTCTTCGAAGCACGTCATGCGCTCGGGTTCGAGTGTCGCGACACCGATACTGAAAGCGAGTTTATGATTGCGCGTATCCGCCGCGTTGTACGCTTTGAGATTTTCGTTGAGACGGGCGATCGCTTCTTCCTTGTTCGCATGAAGGTCGGTGACGAGCACTGTGAACTCGTCGCCACCGAGCCGCGCGATGATGTCAGAGCTGCGGAAGCTGCGATTCAGGATCGCGGCGGTATTGATCAAGGCATTGTCGCCTTCGTTGTGACCAAACTCGTCGTTGATGCGCTTCATGCCGTCGAGGTCGATAAATAGCAGGAGCAGCGTTTCTTTTTGCCGGCGTGCGAAGTCGAAATAAGGTGCGGCCTGTTTCAACAGACCGCGACGATTGAATAAGCCGGTCAGATCGTCTTTCAACGAACTGTTGCGGAGGGTGTCTTCGAGTTTCTTGCGCTCGGTGATGTCGCGCACGACGTGGACCAGGCCGCCGCCATCGACGCTCGAGATCGAGATCTCGAGTGGGAACGTGCCGCCGCTGAGTTTCAAACCCATCGCTTCGCCGCGCCATGAACCATCGCGCCAGACCGCGGGCATGATCTGCTCTTTGAGACGCTTCAACTCATCTTCGAAGTAGAACATTTCCCAGCTCGCGCCGATCAAACGTTCGGGATTCGAGTAGCCGAAAGTCTTCGCGTAAGCGTCGTTGAGATAACTGCACATGCCGTGATGATCGATGATGGCCATGCCGTCCATCGACGCTTTCATTGCGGCGGCTTGTTGGGCCAGTGAACCGGCGGCACGTTTACGTTCAGTGATATCGCGCGCCACAACTGAAGCGCCGGTGATGGCTTTGCCGTCCATGATCGGACAGATCGTGAGCGAGACGTCGATCGGGGTCCGGCCTTTCTTCAGGTGGACCATCTCGTGCTGCGTTACGTTTTCTCCACGCGCCACTTTCTCGAAGAGCCCGTTAGCTTCCTGGCCGCGACGATGATCGAACAACATCGAGATCTGCGAGCCGAGGGCTTCTTTCGTCGTGTAACCGTAAATACCGCGTGCGCCGCGGTTCCAACTCATGATCACGCCGTCAGTCGTAACGCCGATGATCGCATCGCGCGAGACGTCGACAATCCCTTGCAGGCTCGAGAGCTCGTGGTGCACGCTCGCGAGTTTTTCGCGCGTGCCTTTCCACTTCTTCCAGATCACGAGACTGAAGATAAATTGGGTAATGAAGAGGAGGATGACGAGTGACATGGCGTTATCAAGGACTTTGAGGTTCTGGGACCTCAACCTCGATAAGCCATTCTCGTGCCAGCGATTATGTTGATAAAGTCGGTGATTTGCTCGTCAATATAACCGACACGGTCGCATTTTGACCGGTTAATTTGAATGCCGGCGGCTTAAAAGTCGTGTCGCAATGGAGATCGATTCAGCGCGGGTGAGTTGAAGAAGCCTGGTGCCGGAGGTCGGACTCGAACCGACATGTCCTTGACGAACGCCAGATTTTGAGTCTGGTGCGTATACCAATTTCGCCACTCCGGCTTGAAAGGGATGCACATCATAAGGCCGTTTCCGATGTAGTGCAACAGGATTGCCGCTTCCGCGTTTTAATCACACCTTCAGACAAAATGCGTTTTTTGCGCGCCTAAACCATGAGTTAAGCCCTTGCACTTAGCGTACTTACACCTTGCGTAAAAACTTGTTTGCCACACGCAGGCGAAAACGGCTAGAATGCGTGAGCCAGGTTTTGGCGGGGTCTACCCAACCCCTTACCCACGAAATCTCACACATTGAGCTCTACTAACTTTCTTGCCGCCAATGCCCTGCCGATTTTCAGGAGAGACGAAATGCCGACAATTGCGTCGCCACGAATACTGATAGTAGATGACGAAGTTGAAATAACCGAGATTCTCGCCGACCTCCTCAGTGAAGACTATGAGTGCACCCGCGCCGGTTCAGCCGAAGAGGCGCTGGCACGTTTGCAAGACAGCGAATTTCATCTGGTGATCAGCGATATCACGATGCCCGGTATGAGCGGGTTGGACATGATTCCTCACGTTAAGGAACTCTCGCCCGACACTGTGGTTGTGATGATCAGCGGCATGCAGACGGTCGAGAGTGCGATTGGCGCTCTGCGACTCGGCGCGTTCGATTACCTGATGAAGCCGTTTGATCTGAGGCAAGTGGAAGCTGTCGTCAAACGTGCGCTCGAGCATCACGATCTCGTAGTAGCGAAGCAGCGTTATGAAAATCATCTCGAAGAGTTGGTTGAACAGCGCACCGCCGAACTCGACCGTGCTTTGAATTCTCTTGAAGGCGCTTATCGTTCGACACTCCAGGCATTGACTGCCGCACTCGAAACGCGCGACTCGGAAACTCACGGGCACTCGGAACGCGTGGTCACTTACAGTTTGCGACTCGGGCGCGAATATGGATTAAACAGCGTTGAGATGAAGTCGTTGGAGTTTGGATCGCTGCTGCACGACATCGGTAAGATCGGAGTGCCTGACTCGATCTTGCGAAAGCCTGCGAAGCTCACGGAGGAAGAGTGGGTACGCATGCGCGAGCACCCGCTGCACGGACAGCAGATCTTGCGCGGCATCGAGTTTTTGCAGGGCGCCGCACGCGTGGTAGCGCAGCATCACGAGAAGTGGGACGGCACTGGTTATCCTCTCGGATTGCGCAGCGAGGACATTGACATCTGCGCGCGGATCTTTTCGGTGGCGGATGCGTTTGACGCGATCACGAGCGATCGCGTGTACCGGCGCGGCAAGCCTTACGAAGCAGCAGCGCAGGAGCTCGACGATTGGGCCGGACGGCAGTTCGATCCGAAGGTCGTTGAAGCATTCCACCGGGTGCCGAAAGAAGATTGGGAAGAACTACATCGACTCTCCCTCATGCCGAAGCCGGATCAGTTTGACGTGCGACAAGTGATGCAGATGATGGAAGCACGCCTCGAGGTTGCGGTTAGTTAGCAGAAAACATAGGACTTATAGGACCAATAGGACCTATTTAATCCTGAGGCAACGGGACCACGTAGCCGCGACGAGCATAAAGACTAAGGCCCACTCTTCGTGAGGCAACCTCGATGCGGCGATATTCGCCGGGTGTGGCATCAGCCAGTGGTCGCTTCGGTCGATAAGTCACGACGTACTCAGCGCCGATTGCCTGTGCGACTTCACTCGCCTCGGCCAACATCTCCTGGCTATTAAGCGGCAGCATGATTTTCCCGCCAGTTTCTTCAGCGACATTCTTCAGCGCCTGCTCACTCTTTTTCACTTCAGCTTCGTAAGCTTTGCGCATGCGACGCATGGCCGGATCGAATCTGATGCCGATACCGAACGACGGTGAACGAGTCGTGCCCGGCGGCAGCGTCGGATCTGTCGCGGTAATCGGATCGGAGCTGGGCGGACGCTGTCCGGTTGAAGTTGATGAGGATTGTTTGTCGTTCTTCTGTTGCACGAATTCCGTGTAGCTGATGATGTGTACTGTGGCACGCGCCGCGATCAGCTTACGTATTGCGTCGTCGCGATCGACTTTGCCGCCGGGCGTATCAACACCGTCAGTGATCATCACTACGTGCCGGCTTCCTTCGGGTCGTTCTCTCAGTTGCACACTCGCGTTCGCGATCGCTTCAGAGATGCGCGATCGTTTCGTCGACAGGAGTTTGTTCTTCAGGGTGCGAAGCACTGCAGTCTTGTCGGTGGTCCATGGTTGAAGCATCTCGGACGTGTTGCCGGATTGCATGACGGCAATCGAATCCCCGTCCGCAAGCTTCGTGATTAATTTTGATGCGACTTGCCGCGTCAGGCTCGTACTCTTCGACATCCCTCCGAGGCCGCTCGACTCGCCACCGGTGTCGAGTATGAACAGGACGTTTGCGGGGATGTGCCGGACGCTGCGGAGTTGCTGTATTACACCGTCTTCGAGCACGAGAATATCATCGAGCTCGAGTGTTGGGTCATAGTGGCCGTATGAGTCGAACGCGACGACAGGCAGGCGAACTTCTTCAGTAAATACTTTGACAGATTCTTCCGGGGATGGAGAAGGTTTTGGGGAAGCTTGCGGCTTAGCTGGCTCCTGCGCGGAAGCAATGGCGAAGAAGGCCGTAATCAAAAGGAGTCCGGTTGTGCGTCTCAGGCAGAACATTTCGGGATTTGGCAGTTTGGATGCCCCTTGGAATCCTGAGTTGCCTACGGTTTAAATCTCCTTTCGCGCCTGGGCTTGGACGGCAGTGATTGCTATTGCGTCGACGATGTCGTTTGCCGTGCAGCCTCGCGACAGATCGTTGGCGGGTTTGTCCAGGCCCTGCAAAATTGGTCCGATGGCGGTGGCGCCCGCTAACCTTTCGGTTAACTTGTACGCGATGTTTCCCGCTTGGAGGTCGGGAAAGATCAAGACGTTCGCCCGTCCCGCGACAGGCGAACCCGGAGCCTTTGACTGCGCAACACTCGGAACCAGCGCTGCATCAGCCTGAAGTTCTCCATCGATCAACAGCTCCGGCGCACGCGCTTTAACAGTCCGTGTTGCTTCGACCACTTTATCGATCAGCTTGTGTTGCGCGCTGCCTTTGGTCGAAAACGAAAGCAACGCAACGCGCGGCTCTGCACCGAGCAACGCTCTGCACGAATCAGCCGCAGCCAAAGCGATCTCCGCAAGCTCGACCGCACTCGGCTCGATCACCACGCCGCAATCCGCATAAATCATCCCGCCGTCACTGCCAAACTCATTGTTGCGCAGCGCCATCAGAAAGAAACTCGATACTAACTTGAATCCCGATCTGACACCGATGCAATGAAGCGCCGCGCGCACCGTGTGACTGGTCGTGTTCGTAGCGCCTGCCACTGAACCATCCGCGAGTCCCGAGCGCACCATCAAGTTGCCGTAGTACAACGGATCGGAAACGAGTGTGCGCGCCTCATCAGCCATCAAGCCTTTGGCCCGGCGTAGTTCGTGAAACAGTGCCACCATCTTTTCAAAATCAGCGGCGCGCTTGTGATCGATGATCGTGACGCCGCCGAGATCGAGACGACTATCTCGCGCGATCGAGCGGATCGTCTCATCGTTACCCAACACAGTGATACGCGCGATGCGGCGGCTCGTAGCTTCAGCAGCGGCGACGACGGTGCGCGGATCGTTCCCCTCGGGAAGCACGATGTGTTGCGGCCTCGAGGCGGCCCGATGTCGGATGCGGTCCAGGATGTCCATGCGCGATACTGTATAATCCGCGTATGTCAGAATCAAACCTGCGAAGCCGGATGACCAACCTGCTGCTCGTCATTCCCAACCTGCTTCATCTGAGCGCGCGCCTGATGGTCGATCCCCGCGTGCCTGCGAAGGAAAGACTGCTGGTTGCGGGCGCGATTGTCTACGCGATCATGCCGTTCGACTTCATTCCCGACATGATTCCGTTTGTCGGCCAGGTTGACGATGTTTACCTGATTGCGTTGACCCTGCTGCGTTTGATGAGTGTGACTGAGCCGCGCGTCGTGCGCGAACACTGGCGCGGCGGTGGTGACGTAGTGGAGCTAATCGGAGCAACTGCGCTGATCGCAGGACGACTGCTGCCACGCAGAATTCGACGCGTGCTCACTTCACGAGTCGAGAGCCCGAAAGTCTCGAGCGGGCAGAGTAAGACGCTGGCAGTGCCGATATTGATCGAACGACCCGTTGCAGAAACGAAAACTGTTTAAGCTGCGAGCGACCAGTCGATCACACCTTCGACTGCATTCGCAAGGTTCCACACCAGGCTCTGATTGCTCGTCTTCAAAGCCCAGTATCTGATCTGTTCCGGCGAGGTGTCTGTGCCCGCCTCATCGAAAGCCACGAGCGCAGAGCTCAGTGAACTCGAGTGCGTAATTACAAACCACTCCCGCGCCAGGCGAAAATCCTTGTTCAAAGTGATCAACCTGATATTCGGATGCCGCGGCGGCCGCCAATCGTCCTGTCCAAAAAGAAAGACTGACTCCGACACGTCGGCGATGCGCATATAGCGATCGATGATCGGTTGCAGCGCGGAAAGTTTTTCAACTCCCGCGTAGACGCGTCCCGAACGATTCGTTCGCAAAAGAATCGCGTTCTCGATCATCAGGCAGCCATACTCAACGGACGCCGTAGTCGTGTGACAAATGAAACTTTCACGCTCGATGAAATCGCGCCGAGAAAGGCTCGCAATTTCACCGAGGTTCTCGATGTGGTCCACGTCTGAGAACTTAAGCGCCTGCTCGAAAATGGAGAAGTTCTTCACTGCGGGGGGCCTCCTGCCTTTAGCCGGAGTGACCTTTTAAATAACTAAATCTGCGAGAGAGTTACGAATAGTTAGTTAAAGTGTGCGCAAGCGGACTGAATTAGTTTGAGCGAAGGGCAGTGAGGATCTTTTCGTGAATCCCGCCGAAGCCGCCGTTCGACATGATGGCGACTACGTCACCGGCGCGAAGCTCGGGAACGATGTGTGACACGATCTGATCTGCGTCAGGAAGCGCCAACGCCGGTTTACCTTGTCGCGAAATCGCGTCAATTAGTTCACCGGTATTAAGCGCCCGTCCCTTTTCTGTGACCTTCTGACTGTCGAACACGGCGGCGATCACCACGTAGTCCGCCGCGGTGAAGGCGTTCGCGTAGTCGTCCTGGAACACCGCGAGCCGCGACGACCACGAGCGAGGCTCGAACACGGCAATCAGGCGACGATCGCTATACCTCGCTCGCAGGGCGCGCAATGTTTCGCGGACAGCAGTCGGATGGTGCGCGAAGTCGTCAATCACTGTGACACCGCGTTCCTCGCCACGTATTTCCGCGCGGCGCTTCACATTTTTGAAACTCGCGAGCGCACTCTGGATTGTTTCTTTGCTCACGCGCCACGCATCAGCAGCGACAATCACCGCAAGACAGTTCAGAAGATTGAACTCGCCGAGCAGCGGCGTTTGAAATTGTCCCCACAGTTCGTTGTCACAAAAGACTTCGAAACGTGACAGTCCGGTGGTGAAGTCTGCGTTGCGCACCTGCCACTTCGCATCGCTCGTCGTGCCGAAAGTCTCGAGGCGCGTGAATAGTCTTCTGCCCAACGATTCAACTACCGCGCGCACGTTTGGATTGTCCCAACCGGCAATCAAACATCCGTTCTCGGGAACGAGATTCATGAATCGACGAAACGCGAGGTTGACGGCGTCGAGATCGCGATAGATGTCGGCGTGATCGAATTCGATGTTATTGACGATCGCGAGCTCGGGCAGGTAGTGCATGAACTTCGGACCCTTGTCGAAGTAAGCAGTGTCGTACTCGTCGGCTTCGATGATGAAGTAGTC
>Ga0070681_10004812_pt1 | contig 12940 bp, 10 predicted proteins | sample KBSC83BmetaG_FD_65650 | JGI IMG/M metagenome (GOLD analysis project Ga0070681, IMG submission 65650) | Corn rhizosphere microbial communities from Kellogg Biological Station, Michigan, USA - KBS C8-3B metaG | ecosystem: Host-associated > Plants > Roots > Rhizosphere | place: USA: Michigan... | reverse complement strand
CAGCAGCTTCCTCCGTGACCTCAGTGTCCTCCGTCTCGACGGCGTCGGGCAGGTGAGCCAGAACCGCGTCCAGCAAATCGTCAATGCCGCGCCCATGCTCGGCAGAAATGGGATACATGTGTTCCACGCCCAGCCGGTGGAAGTCGCTCAGAAGAGAGGATTGCTTTTCGGAATCAATCTTGTTGACCGCAACGAATAGCGGCCGGTTTGCCTTGCGCAGCAAGCGCACCAGTTCCAGATCCGGGCCAGCAATTTCACTGCGTCCATCGACCACCATCACAATGGCGGCAGCCTCCTCCAGCGCCACGCGGGCCTGGCGATATATCTCAGCCGGAATGAAATCTTTTTCCTCGGGCAGAATGCCCCCAGTATCGACGATGCGCAGCTTGTGGCCGTTCCACTCCGCATCACCATAGAGCCGGTCGCGAGTGATCCCAGGCTCGTCGCCCACAATGGCGCGCCGCGATCCAACGATCCGGTTGAACAGCGTGGACTTCCCAACATTGGGCCTCCCCACGATGGCAATCAAAGGGGCGGTACCCACAACAGTCGAGTTGTAAGCAGGTAATCCCAATCTAGCAACACCCAGCGTAGGGACAGCTCATGTAGGGACAGCCGCCATCGGATGTCCGGTCGAGTCGAAGACTCGACTCCTGTGCCGATGCGCCCTGTCCGGAATCGCTATTATAGAGACTCCCGTGCCTCCCAGTACCCAGCCCGCGCCACCGGCCTCGAATCGTCCCGCCGCAACCGGCAAGGATGCCTCTCTCCGACAGTTCTTCGCGCCCGGAGGCATTCTTTCGCACACACATCCCGCTTACGAATTTCGTCGGGGCCAACTGCAGATGGCCGAGGCGGTCGAGCAGGCCTTAGAAGAAAAGCGCCACCTGATAGTGGAAGCGGGAACAGGCACCGGGAAGACGCTGGCCTACCTGGTCCCGGTCATCCGCTCCGGAAAGAGAGTGATCATCTCGACCGGCACAAAAAATCTGCAAGAACAGCTCTTCTACAAAGACGTCCCGTTCCTGGAACAAGCGCTCACCCCAGGAGACCACGTAGGGACAGCCTCTCAGGCTGTCCATGGTGTTTCCCCGACCCAAGGCCCCGGCATGCTCTCCGTCTGCTACATGAAAGGTCGCAATAATTATCTCTGCCGCAAGAAGCTCTACGACTTGACCAACCAGCCGGTCCTAAGCGGCCTGGAAGAGATCGAGCAATACCGTGCCATCGCGGCCTGGGAAAAAAATACGGCCACGGGCGATCGCGCCGAACTAGCCGAACTCCCCGAGGCGAGCATGCTCTGGCACAAACTCGACGCCCGCGCCGATACCTGCACCGGGCAGAAGTGCAGCGAGTTTGAGCGCTGCTTCATCACAGAAATGCGCCGGCGCGCGATGGAGAGCGACATCATCATCGTGAACCATCATCTCTTTTTCGCCGACCTTGCCATCAAGTTGCAGGCCGATGGTGCGCCCGACGCCGGCATCCTTCCCGACGCGGCCGCGGTCATCTTCGACGAAGCCCATGAAGTGGAAGATGTGGCGGCCAATTACTTTGGAATCTCGGTGAGCAACCTGCGCGTGGAAGACCTGGCGCGCGATATCGAGCGTTCGATGCAGAGCCATAAGATGCTGTCGCCCTCGCTCTCGGGCGCATTGGGCAGCCTGCGCGACCGCTCTCAACTTTTCTTCTCGTTGCTTCCGGCGGGCGATGGACGCTTCGCCTTCGACACCCGCCGCGAATTCCTGGAAGAAAATGGCGATGAGTTCACAAGCTTCAATCAGGCTTTGACCCGCCTCGCCGGAGAACTCGAAGGCTTACCGCAGAAGCCGGAAGAAGTTTTCAATTTCGTCCGCCGGGCGCAAGAGATTCAAGTGCAGCTGTCGTATGCGATGGAAGCGCAAGACCGCAACACCGTGTTCTGGATCGAGCGCCGCGGCGGCCGCGGAATCCGCGAAGAACAGCGAGGGGCGGGGCGCGCGCTCGGCGGGCAGAACCGTGCCGCAAAAGGCCCAGAGAATAGCAGGGCTTCAGCACCTGAGGGCTCCCGCGGTCGTCAAAACGTATTCCTGCAAGCGACGCCGATCGACGTCGGCCCCATCCTGCGCGAATGCCTGTGGTCGAAACTAGACTGCGCCGTGCTGACCTCCGCCACGCTTGCCGTCGGCGGAGGCTTCGACTACATCCGCAAACGTCTCGGGTTGGAACACGCGCGTGAAACTGTCCTGCCTTCGCATTTCGACTATCAGAGCCAGGCCGTGCTCTACGTGCCGCCCGATATGCCCGATCCGCGCACGCCGCAATTCACTAGCAAAGCCTCCGAGCGCATCCGCAAATTGCTGGAAATTACCCGCGGCCGCGCCTTCGTTCTGTTCACCAGCTATGCGCAGATGAACGAGGTTTATCAGCGCCTGCTCGGCGAACTGGAATTCCCCATGCTGCGCCAGGGAGACGCGCCCAAAACCGCATTGCTGGAAGAATTTCGCCTCACGCCAAACGCCGTGCTATTGGCCACTTCGTCGTTTTGGCAGGGCGTAGATGTTCAGGGAGAGCAGTTGAGTTGCGTCATCATCGACCGCCTGCCCTTCGCGGTTCCAACAGACCCAGTGGTTGCCGCGAGAGTGAAGACTATTGATGCGGAAGGCGGTAACGCCTTTTTCCAATATCAAGTCCCTGCCGCGGTCATTACGCTGAAACAGGGCTTCGGACGCCTGATCCGCTCGCTGCACGATCGCGGCTTGCTCGTCTTGCTCGACAACCGCATCCTCAAAAAGCAATACGGCCGCACCTTCATCGAGAGCCTGCCCAACTACAGGAAGACGACCGACCTGCGAGTGGTCGAAGGCTTCTTCGGCGTTGGATCCTGAAGCGCTGCATCGCGCACTCCGCGCCAGACGAGGCCTCACGGCTTGTGTAGGGCGGATGCCTCGTCCGTCCGAGAGCGTAAGCGAGCGTGCCGTCTACTTCTGTTGCTCCGCTCCCCACGGCACCACTCCCACCTCAATCCCCGAATCCTGCCCTTTGCCGTGATATACGCGTTCGGTAGCCTTCACGAAGTCGGAAGGCTTCGCATCCGGAATATTGACGAAGGTCTGGGGATTGCGATCGGTGAGCGGGAACCAGGAACTCTGCACCTGCACCATGATGCGGTGCCCGCGGCGGAACGTGTGATTCACGTCCTGCATCGTGAAATTGATCTCTTCCACCTTCCCCGGAGTGAAGGCTTCCGGTTTCTCGAAACTGTGGCGGAATTTCCCGCGAAACGGCTCGCCGCGCACCAGTTGCTGGTATCCGCCCATGGCGAATTTCGGAGGGCCGACATCTTTCCGCGGCTTCTCTCGCTCCTCTTCAGTGTCCTGTTTGTGCGCGTAGTCGGCGGGATAGACGTCGATCAGCTTTACATCAAAATCTGAATCCGTACTGCTGGTGGATACAAACAGTTTCGGCGAGATTGGCCCCGCGATGGTGATGTCCTCCTCCAGCACTGGTGTTTGGTAGACGAGAACGTCCGTGCGGCTGTCGGCAAAGCGCTGATCGGAAAGCATGTACTCCTGCGGGACATCCAGCGCCGCGTAATTGACGTACGGCACCGGCTTAGCCGGATCGCTCACATACTCATCAAACGAGTTGCCGGCATTGCCCGGCGCGTCGAACGACAGTCCGCCGCCGGGCTGGAAGTACAAAGTCTTGCTCTCCAGATTTTTTGGAGGCCACGCAGAATACTGACGCCAAACGTTGGTGCCGGTCTCGAATACATAAGCCTTTGGCAGCTTCGCATCGCCCTTGCCCTTTAGATACTGCTCAAAAAATGGAAACACAATGTTCTTGCGGTAGTACTCGCCGGTATCGGAGGCGAACTCCACTCGTCCCAGATGCTTCCCTTCATAGCGTGCCCATCCCCCATGCACCCAGGGCCCCATCACCAGCGCGTTGAAAATCCCGGGATTCTTCTCGTCGATCGAATGAAATGTGGAGAACGGCCCCTGCAGGTCCTCGGCATCGAACCATCCGCCCACCGTCAGCACCGCGCAATGGATGTTCTTCATGTGCGCGGCCAGGTTGCGGGGTTTCCAGTAGGCATCGTAGGTGTCGTGGTGCATCTGGTCATCCCAGAGCGCGCTGGCTCCGTCCAGGTAGTTTTTTAGATTCGCGATGGGGCCCGCGTGCAGATAGAAGTCGTACGCGTCGGTGGTCCCCCAATCAAAACGGGGGGCGGTCTTGGGAGGAAACTGCGGATTCCGCTGCGGCTTGAAATAAACGTAGAATTCGAAATTCGCCGCCAGCATGAAGGCGCCGCCGTGATAAGCATCGTCCCCCATGAACAGATCGGTCATAGGAGCCTGTGGAGATGCGGCCTTCAATGCCGGGTGCGAATCGATGATGCTTGCAGAAGTAAAGAATCCCGGGTACGAGATTCCCCAGATTCCCGCGTTGCCATTGTTGTTGGGGACATTCTTCAGCAGCCAGTCAATGGTGTCGTACAGGTCGCTGCTGTCGTCCACGTCCTGCTTCGACTTCTTGACGTCGATGTGCGGCCGCATCTCCACAAACGTTCCTTCCGACATAAACCGTCCGCGCACATCCTGAAACACAAAAATGTATCCGGCCTTGTCGAAATCCGGGGAGGGGCCAAGGCGGGTGCGATATGAATCCACTCCATAGGGCGCCACGCTGTAAGGAGTGCGGTCGATCAGAAATGGATAAGGCTGGGAAGTATCCTTCGGCACGTAAACCGACGTGAACAGGTGCACCCCGTCGCGCATAGGAATGCGGTATTCGTATTTGGTGTAATGCGCTTTGACGTCGAACTCCGGCGCGTCCGGCTTGGCTTGCGCGGAAACTGCCGCAGTAAAGCTCACGACGCACAACCACATCCATCCTTGCAGGCGGAACATGCGTTCTCCCTTGGTGATCTATAGTGCCTAGGCAAACTACCGTCAGCGAAGGAACCCAGTCAAGTTGGATGACCCCGTGTAGGGAATTGTTGAACCACAGGGGGCAGAGAGGAACACAGGGGAATTCCTCTGTGGCCCTGTGTGATCTCTGTGGTGAACAAGCGCAAGGCCCCTGACCAAGGCGCTACAATAGAGGTTTGCAAACAGGGCGCAACCTGGCCCTGTATTCACGGCCGACGGGCTGGGGGAACATGTTCGAAGTCACGGTGGAAGATACATTCGCGGCGGGCCATTACCTGCGCAATTACAAAGGCAAGTGCGAAAACCCGCACGGCCACAATTACAAGATTCGGGTCACTCTAGCCGGCGCCGAACTGGACAAGGCTGGCCTGCTGCTCGACTTCAAGGACCTTCGCGAGGTGATGAAGCACGTTATTGAACGTCTGGATCACCAGATGATCAACGACGTCGAGCCGTTTACCCAAATCAATCCGTCTGCTGAGAACCTTGCAAAGTACTTCTACGACGAGTCGAATAGCCGGCTGCAGACTGTGACCAGCGGCCGCGTAAGAGTGAAAGATGTCACCGTGTTCGAGACGGACACCACAACCGCCAAATACAGCGAATAGCAGTTGCCTCAACTGGAAACTGGCAACTGGCCACTGCTCTTATGCAGATCACAGAGATCTACAAATCGCTGCAAGGAGAATCCACCTACGCCGGACTGCCCTGCATCTTCGTTCGCCTGACCGGATGCAATCTCCGCTGCACCTGGTGCGACAGTGAGTACACATTCCAGGGCGGCGTAAAGATGTCCGGGGATGAAGTGGTGAGAGAGGTCCAGCGCCTGAGTCCACCGGGTGGCCTGCTCGAGATCACCGGCGGCGAGCCCATGCTGCAGCAGCGCGAAGTCGTTCCCCTGATGCAGCGACTCCTCCAGGCCGGGTACAGAGTGTTGCTGGAAACCAGCGGAGAGCGTCCTCTTGCATCTGTTCCATCTGAGGTCGTCAAAATCGTGGACGTGAAATGCCCTGATTCCGGCGAAGGCGACACATTCAGCGCGGAGAACTTGGATGCATTAACGCCGCGGGATGAGATCAAATTTGTCTTGAGCAGCCGACGGGATTATGACTTCGCAGTTGAGTTCGTCCGCCAGCACGATCTCGCTGCAAAGGTGAACGCAATCCTGTTTTCCCCTGCATTTCGCAAAGACGCAACCGGTGGGCGCGACGCTTCTCACTGCCTGCTCGATCCGCAGCAACTGGCCGAATGGATGATTGCAGACAACGTTCCCGCCAGGCTCGGCCTCCAACTGCACAAGTTTATCTGGGACCCGGCTCTGAAAGGCGTGTAGCTCTGCCACTTACGCCGCCCAGAACAAACAGGGAGGATCAGGGTTTAATTCAGTGAGAATGAAAATCTGACATGCCCGGTTCCGGCAAATCCCGCGCCGTAGTTCTGCTGAGTGGAGGCATGGACTCTTCCGTGTGCGCCGCTCTTGCCGTCCGCGACTATGAGGCGGCGGCCGTTCATGTCAGTTACGGGCAGCGCACCCAGGAGCGCGAGCGCCAGTCGTTCCTGGCCATCTGCCAGCGTCTGAAGATCCATGATCGCCTGATGGTGCACAACGAGGCGTTCCGCGCCATCGGCGGATCCGCTTTGACCGACGAGTCAATCGCTGTGCCCGACGCCGAAGACATCGGGCGCGACATCCCCGTCACCTATGTGCCCTTCCGCAACGCGCATTTTCTAGCTGTCGCGGTGAGCTGGGCTGAGGTGCTGGGCGCCGAAAAGGTCTACATCGGCGCGGTCGAGGCTGATAGTTCCGGCTATCCCGATTGCCGGCCGGCCTATTACAAAGCCTTCAACGACGTGGTCAAGACGGGCACCAGGGATGGGCGCATCGAAATCCTCACCCCGCTCATCGCCATGCGCAAAGCTGAGATTGTGCGCCTCGGCCTTGAATTGGGTGCGCCGTTCGATTTAACTTGGTCATGCTACAGCCGCGAGGATGAGGCCTGCGGCGTCTGCGACAGCTGCGTGCTGCGCTTGCGCGCGTTCGAGGCAGCCGGAGTCCGCGACCCAATTCCATACGCGGCAAAAGTTTAGTTGCTGGCTCGCCAAACAGTCCAGCGACCTGCTGCACGAATGTTTTTGCCGGGAGGCAAAATGAAAAAGCACTTCGGAGTCATTCTGTTCACGGTTCTGACGCTGGCGCTGTGTGTGCCACAAGTATTCGCTCAGGCTTCCGGATCGGTGAAAGGCATCTGCAAAGATCCAGAAGGCAAGCCGATCGCCGGTGGTGTGGTTCAGTTCGAGAATCTCGACAACGGCCAGAAATATGCGCTGAAGACTAACGGCAAGGGCGAGTACTTCTCGCTCGGACTTTCGCCGGGCAAGTACAAAGTAACGCTGTTCAAGACGCCCGAGGACCAGAAAGCCGCCAAAGAGACGTTCCACGTCAACGGTTTTCAGGTGCAACTGGGCGAAAATAACCTCGACTTTGACCTGCAGAAGGAAGCGCAGAATGCCGCTAAGGGACAGGGCCTGACTCCCGAGCAACTGAAGCAGATGCAGGAGCAGCAAGCAAAGGCGCAGAAGGAAACCAACACCGTAAAGGCCTTGAACGAGAAGCTGAATGCCGCCAAGACTGCTGCCGATGGCGGTGACTACGATACGGCCATCGCCTCCCTGACCGAGGCCACTCAGGTCGATGCCACGCGCGACCTGGTCTGGTTCAAGTTGGCGGATTACTACCGACTGTCGGCCGCCAAGCAGACGGATCCTGCGGAAAAACAGAAGCGTTTTGATTCTGCCATCCAGGATTATCAGAAGGCGATCGACCTGAAGAAGGGCGCTACCAACGACAAGGATCCGAACGCGGCCGCCAACCTCGCCGCCTACTACAACAACATGGCGGAAGCCTACGCCAAGTCTGGCAAGACTGATGACGCCATTAAGACGTACGAAATGGCAGCGCAGGCGGATCCCACCCACGCGGCCGGATATTACTTCAACGAAGGCGCCGTGCTCACGAATTCGGGCAAGGTCGATCCCGCTCTAGCGGCATTCGACAAAGTGATTGCCGCCGATCCCAACCGGGCTGACGCTTACTACTGGAAAGGCGTGAACATGATCGGCAAAGCCACGCTGGGGCAGGGAGGCAAGATGGTTGCGCCAGAGGGCACGGCCGAAGCTTTCCAGAAGTATCTCGAGCTCCAGCCGAGCGGAACCTATGCCGATGCTGCCAAGCAGATGCTGGCCAGCATCGGAGCCTCGGTCCAAACCAGCTTCGGGAACAAAAAGAAATCATCCAAAAAGTAAATTTTCTCAAAATTCAGCTACTTGAATGAAAAGGGCGGCTCAAGGGCCGCCCTAAGTTTTTAATGCAGGGACAGCCGCCCTCGGCTCCTGGGGGCGCGCCCGGTTACCTTGGGTATGCTCCCACTGTACCTTCTCCCGCCACCCTGCTCGCGGTACATTGAATCCAGCTTTCTTTCCAAGTCTGTGGTGCGTGCGATTCCGCAAGCGAGGATGAATGGCAGCACCAGGCATTGCCCCAATTTCAGTTGTTCTGGACGATTTTTCGGCCACTGGCCGGATCGCGACCCCGACTTTGCTGGGCGCCATGCTGCGCGCCGAACAAAAGATCAGCGACCTGATTTTTTCTCCCGGGCGTCCTCCGCAGGTGCAGGTGTACGGGCAGATGATCCCGGTGCAGGTGCCCGGCTTGTCGGTCCTGAGTGCCGACGATACCCGTCACATCGCCGCCGACTTGATAGCCGACAACAAGCAGGCGATCACCACGCTTCGCGAGCACGGAGCCTGCGATATTTCTTTTGGCCTGCCCGGCCTCGCGCGTTTTCGCGTGAACATTTTCATCCAGCGGGGAAGTTGTGCGGTGGTGATGCGCGTCATTCCGACCGAAATCCCAGATTTCGCGAGTCTGCGCCTGCCCCAGTCCTTATCCGACATTACCAAGCTGCGCGATGGCATCGTCCTGGTGACCGGCCCGGCAGGCTCGGGCAAATCTTCTACCCTTGCGGTGCTGCTCGATGCCATCAATCGCGAAAAAAATTATCACATCATCACGGTGGAAGATCCGATCGAGTTCCTGCACAACCACAAATCTTCCACCATTCACCAGCGGGAACTGCACAGCGACACCCCAAGCTTTGCTCATGCCTTGCGTTCGGCCATGCGGCAGGCCCCCAAGGTGATTCTGGTGGGCGAGATGCGCGACCGCGAAACCATTGAGATCGTGCTGGAAGCAGCCGAGACCGGGCACCTCGTGCTTTCCAGCTTAAACACCATGGATGCGCCCAAAACCGTCGAGCGTGTGGTGGGCTCGTTTGCGCCTGGCGAGCAGCCGATTGTGCGCGAGCGCTTTGCCAAGTCGTTCCGCTATATCATTTGCCAGCGGCTGATGCCCAAGACCGATCGCAGTGGGCGTGTCGCCGCTTTCGAGATCCTCAAGGCGAATGCCCGCACCCGCGAGTGCATCGAAAAGGGCGAGCGCGAGAATAAGACCCTGCTCGAGGCCATCAAGGCCGGCACCGCCGAAGGCATGCAGCACTTCGACGGCGATATCGCCCGGCTGGTGAAGAGTCAGGTGGTCGACTTCGAAACCGGTTTGTCCTTCGCCACCAATCCGGCGGTGCTCGGCCAGGAATTGGCCCGCTAACCGAAGACAGCCCAAGGGGCGGTCCAACGTGAGCACAGCCTCTCAGGCTGTCCCGCGATGTGAAGCGAGCGTCCCCCGTGGCAGATCCCCCGCAGCAAATGCTCGTGGTAGATGCCCGATCATGACGTGATCCTCTATCATCATGCTCATGTCGTCCGTTCCGAGCGTATCGCTGGTACTCAGCTTCGAAGAAGCGCGCCGAGTCGTCGAGCAGCAAGCTGCCGCGAGTAGCGCGCCCCAGATCGAGACGGTCGATCTTCTCGATGCCGCTGATCGCGTACTCGCGGAACAAATCACCGCCGACCGCGACCTGCCCCCGTTCCCCCGCTCCACCCGGGACGGCTACGCCGTCCGCTCGGCGGATCTTTCGCAACTGCCGGCAACTCTCGACGTGATCGCAGAAATCAAGGCGGGCGAGACACTCGAGCGCATTCCCTCAAATATTCCCAGCGGACAAGCCGCCGCTATCATGACCGGCGCCCCGGCGCCCTCCGGCGCCGATGCCGTAGTCATGGTCGAATACACCTCGGAACGCGACCAGCGCGTCGAGATCACACGGGCGGTCGCTCGCGGCGAGAATATTGTGCCCGCCGGGGCCGAAGCCCGCGAAGGCAGCACGCTTATCCCGCGCGGGGCGTGCTTGAACGATGCCGCCATCGCGCTGGCGGCCTCGGTCGGGAAGTCGAACCTGCAGGTCTACAAACGCCCGCGCGTCGCGGTCTTGACCACCGGCGACGAGATCGTTAGCATCAACGCCACTCCCGGTCCCACACAGATCCGCAACTCCAACAGCTATTCACTCGCAGTGCAGATTGCAAAGGCAGGTGGCTATCCGGTTCTGTTGCCCATCGCTCCCGATGAACCGCAAGCCTTACGCCGCCTCGTGGAAGAGGGATTTTTGAAATCAGACCTGCTGCTCCTGACCGGCGGAGTTTCGATGGGCCGCTACGACCTCGTAGAACAGGTGCTGGCAGAACTGAAAGCCAAATTTTTCTTCACCGGCGCCAAAATCCAGCCGGGACGCCCGGTGATATTCGGCAAGTGTGGCGCGGCAAGCTCCGGCCGCGACGCTCGTGAGACTTATTTCTTTGGTCTGCCTGGCAATCCGGTCTCCACCATGGTGACCTTCGAACTCTTCGCGCGCCCCATGCTGGAAGCGCTCGCAGGCATGTCCCCGCGTAAATTGAAGTTCGTCCATGCCAAGCTGAAATCCGAGATCCGCGTGAAGCCCGGATTGAAGCGCTTCCTGCCGGCAATCCTCTCCGGGGAATTCGAAGGGTCGCAGGTAGAACTAGTGCGCTGGCAAGGTTCCGGCGACATCGCCGCTACCGCAACAGCGAACTGCTACGTAGTAGTGCCCGAAGAGCGCGAGCACATAAAAGCAGGCGAATACGTGCCAATCCTGCCAAGAACCATGTAGGGACAGCCGCCATCGGATCCAGCCGCGACGGAATTTGTGGCGGCGGCACTTTTCCACGCGCACATCGAGATGGCTGCGCACCCCTGGACAGCCTGAGACGCTGTCCCTATGCGGGTCGTTCTACGCGAGCATCGTGCATGTAAGATATCTTCAGCACGCGATGCCCAAAAAACTCTCGCATTACGACAGCGCCGGGCGAGCCCGCATGGTGGACGTCTCCGGAAAACCTGCCAGCAAGCGCGAAGCCGAAGCGAGCGGATTCGTCGCGGTCAGTCCGGAAGTGTTGGCGGCGTTGCCGCAAAATCCCAAAGGCAATCCCCTGGAAGTCGCCCGTATTGCCGGAATCATGGCCGCGAAGCGCACCTCCGAGCTGATCCCAATGTGCCACCCGCTGCCGCTGTCGCTCGTTGATGTCGAGGTGCGCGTATGCGAGAATGGCCTCGCGATCACGTCCAAAGCCGCGACTACTGCAGAGACCGGGGTTGAGATGGAAGCCCTGGTGGCGGTCAGCGTTTGCGCGCTGACTTTGTATGACATGCTCAAGGGCGCGGACAAGAGCATCGAGATTCGCCAGATCGTGCTCGAACGCAAGAGCGGCGGCAAGTCCGGGGAGTACCGGCGCGGAAAATAGACGAATTCATGCCCGACAACGTCAAGCTGCTTCTGGTCGACGACAATCCGATGATTCTCGGCATGCTGCAGCAGGCATTGTCCTCGCTCGCCAGCATCACTACCGCGACTGATTCGGCCGACGCGCTGCTCAAGGCTGTCGATGACGCTCCCGACCTGCTGGTCTGCGATTTCCGCATGCCCGGCATGGATGGCCGCCAGTTGCTCGAAAAGCTGAAGAGCCGTCCAGCCACGGCAAATTTTTCTTCGGTTCTGATGGCCAGCAAGTCGGACATCGCGGAGCGCCTTTCTCCCCAGGATGCGGCCGACGACTATCTCGAAAAACCTTTCTTCCTGAAAGACGCGACCCGCCGCATCAAGCGCATGATCGACCGCATCGCGCTGGAAAAGATGGCGAAGACCGCGCCCTCCGACGGCGTGGTGCGCGGCAATCTTTCGCAGATGAACGTCATCGACCTCATGCAGTCGCTGGAAATGGGCCGTAAGAGTTGTCAGCTCTCGTTGAGCAACGATGGCGACAAGTGCGAGGTGTTTTTTGTGGAAGGCCAGGTCAAGCACGCCACCTATGGATCGCTAGTCGGCGATGCGGCCGTGTTCAAAGTTCTGCGCTGGACCGGAGGCAACTTCCAGCTGGACTTCGAAGGCAAAACCGACAAGGAAACCACGCAACTCAACACCCAGGGATTGCTGATGGAAGGCTTGCGGCTGTTGGATGAATCTTCCCGCGACAGCGGGGGAGAGCCGGAACCCGCCGCGGCTCCGGTTCAGGCCGCACCCAGCGCGCCCAGCTCGCGCGCCGCACGGGAAGAAGAGGAAGACGTCCTGCTCGATGGATAAGCCCTCTGCGAGATTCACCGCCGCGGTAATAACTGTGAGCGACTCCTGCTTTAGCGGCGAGCGCCAGGATCAGTCGGGCCCCGCGGTCGCGCAACTGCTGGAACAACTGAAATTCTCGGTCACCGTGCGCGAGACAGTCTCTGACGATTCCATCAAAATTCAAAATCTGCTGATTCGCCTCGCGCGCGAGGTGCAATTGATCGCAACCACCGGCGGGACGGGCATCGCCGCTCGCGATGTCACGCCGGAAGCCACCAGCGCCGTGTGCGAGCGCCTGCTTCCCGGCATGTCCGAGCGCATGCGTAGCGAGGGTGCAAAGAAGACGCCCTTGGCCGCGTTGAGCCGCGCAGTGTGCGGAGTCAGAGGCAAAGCGCTGATTGTGAATCTCCCGGGCAGCCCAAAAGGCGCGGCGGAATCGTTAGAAGCGATAGCAGAATTGCTTCCGCACGCCATCGATCTGCTGAGCGGAAAAAC
>Ga0070681_10004809_pt1 | contig 12945 bp, 9 predicted proteins | sample KBSC83BmetaG_FD_65650 | JGI IMG/M metagenome (GOLD analysis project Ga0070681, IMG submission 65650) | Corn rhizosphere microbial communities from Kellogg Biological Station, Michigan, USA - KBS C8-3B metaG | ecosystem: Host-associated > Plants > Roots > Rhizosphere | place: USA: Michigan... | reverse complement strand
TGTTCGCGGGTTGGTGACGGCGGCGCTCCGCCGCGAAGGGTACCTCGTGCTTCAAGCGGAATCGGGCAAAGCTGCGATCGATGCTGCAGCACAAGCAGGACGCATTGACGTGCTGCTAACCGATATCGCGATGCCAGGCATGAGCGGGATTGAGCTCGCCACGACACTGGCGCGTACGCAGAGCGATATGCGGGTCATCGTCATGTCCGGCCATCCGCCAAATCTCGTTTCCCTGCCCAAATTGCCGCGGCCGGTCGAATTTCTCGGCAAGCCCTTCACGCCACGAGACCTGAGAGAGCGGATGCACGTCGTGCTCGCTGATGTTACTGATCAGGCGAAATAGCGTCCGCTTCACCGTTCGACCTTCCACACTGCTCGCGGCGGCCATCGGCCTGGCGCTACTGCTGTACGCAAGTAGCGCGGCGATCGGTCCCGAGCGTGGGCTTCGCGCCGAATATTTTTCGAGCGAGCATCCCGGCGGAACGCCGGCCCTGGCTGGCGTCGACGCCGTCGTCTCCACCGACCGCGTCATGCGGCGCTGGTACGGTGCGATGCCTGACACCTTCAGCGCTCAGTGGTTCGGATATCTCAATGTCGTGCGATCGGGACGCTACACGCTGGCGCTCACGTCCGACGATGGCGGTTCGCTTTCAGTGGACGGTCGGACGCTGATCGACAACGGAGGACGGCATCCGGCGACGACGCGCACAGCAGACGTCGATCTTGCGAGTGGACCCCACGCTGTTCTGATCGAACTCACACAGTACGGCGGCGACTTCGCCATAGGCTGGCAATGGGGATCGAATGCCAACTCGCTGAGGCAGGTGCCCTCGTGGGCCATGACCCCTTACAAGGCGCCACTGTGGCGGGTGATATTCACGCACGTTCTGGATCGTCTGGCGCTCGTGCTGCTGGCAATCGTCGCCGCACTCGCCGCGTGGATGGTATGGCGCGATCGCGATTGGTTCGTGCGACATCCGCGCTGGGCCACGCTCGGGCTGTTCATCCTGCTTGCCGTCGCCCAGACCTGGCCGCTTGCCAGTGATCCTGCGCATCTGGCCCGTCACGACAATCGTGACACGATGCTGAATGAGTGGATCATCGCCTGGGTTGCACATCAGGCGCCTCGGAACCCTGTCCATCTGTTCGACGGCAACATCTTCTATCCGGAACGGCATTCGCTGGCCTATTCAGAGCCGATGCTGCCGCAGGCCGCAATGGCTTTTCCATGGTTCATGGCCGGCGCGTCCCCGGTGCTGGCGTCCGCAGTGCTGCTCATTGCCGGTTTGGCGTTGAGCGGTTGGGCGATGTGCCTCGTGATCAGGTCGTGGACCGGCTCCTGGTCGGCGGGCATAGTCTCGGGAGCCGTGTTCGCGTTCAACGCGCACCTGCTCAGTCGCATTCCGCATCTGCAGGCGCAGCACGTGGAGTTTCTGCCGGCGGCGCTCTTTGCGCTCGACGGGCTTCTTTCGAAGCCGAGCAGCCGCCGAGCCGCGTCGCTCGCGCTCTGGTCGGTGCTCCAGGCGATGACGTCGGTGTACCTGCTCGCCGCGACGTTTTTCGCACTCGCTGCAGGAATCTTGTCGCGGCCGCGCGAATGGACTGGCGATCGCTTTCGGCCATTCGTTCGCTCGCTCGGTATTGCGACCGCGCTTGCGGCGGTCGTGCTCGTGCCCTTCCTATTGCCGTATTACCATGCAAACCGTGAGCTCGGCCTGACGCGATCGCTGTCAGATGCCGCGATGTATTCGGCGACGTGGATGGACTACCTGTCGACGCCGTCGCGGCTGATGTTCCCGCTCTGGAGTCACCGGTTCTTCACCGGCACCGCGCTCTTCCCCGGGCTCGTCGGTCTTGTGCTCGCGGCCGTTGCAGTCATGCATGGTGAGGTGCGGAAAGACCGGCGGGCACGGATGTGTCTCGCGATTGGGATCGCCGGGGTGTTGTTGTCGCTCGGACCGAGCCTGCCTGGCTACGCCGTGTTGTACACCATCTTCCCGGTCCTCAGAGCCATTCGTGCGACCGCGCGATTCGGATATCTGGCCACCGTCTCCGTCGCAGCGCTCGCAGGCTTCGGCGTTGCGGCGTTGCGACGTACGACGCCCGCGCGATTGTGGCCGGCGCTCACGATTCTGCTGTTGTCGGCCACATCGCTCGAAACGTTCGTCGCGCCGCTGGGGCTCACGCGATTCGACGGTATCCCGCCAATCTACTCGCACGTACCTCGTGACGCGCGGTCACGCGTCGTGGAAATTCCATTTTTCGGTTCGACGAGCTCGCAGTTCCATGCGTCGTACATGTTGAATTCAACGGCCAACTGGGCGCCATTGCTCAATGGCTACAGCGGATTTCAGCCGCCCAGTTTCTACCGGCACGCGCAGGTACTTCAGGCATTCCCGGATCACGCGTCGATGGCGCTGCTCCACGACCTGGGCATCACTCACGTCTTTGTACACACCACACAGATGCCAAAGGACGCGCTCGACGCGATCGAACACGAGCGTCAGTTGAAGTTAGTGGAGACCTTCGGCTCGATTGCGTTGTATCGGGTGGAATGAAGGAGACGGGGGACGGCCCTGAAGGCCGTCCCCTACGGATTTATCGCGCCGCTCTGAGCGTGACCTTCTGCACTCGCCAGTTGGCCATTTCGCCGACCAGCAACTCGTTTTCATTGCGGCAGTCGATCGAGTTCACCAGGCCGAACTGCTTCGGCTGACGTCCGGCGGTGCCGAACTTTCCGACGACGGTCCCATTGAGCTGGACCTTGTAGATCGCCGCTTCTTCCATGCCGTCCACGAGCTCGGCGGAGTGGGCGATATAGAGGTACTGCGTCGGTCCCTTGGTGATGCACATCGTGAGCGGATTTCCGACGTTGCCGAAACTCGTCTTGAAGTTTCCGTCGGAATCGAACACCTGGATGCGCTTGTTGCCGAGATCGGCGACGTAGATGTTGTCCTGCGCGTCGACGGCCAGCGACTTCACGCCGTTGAACTGACCGTTCTCAGAACCGGTCGATCCCCACTGCTTGATGTACTTGCCGTCCTTGTCGAATTTCTCGACGCGGTTCGTGTTGCCGATGCCGTCGGCGATGTAGATATTACCGGCCTTATCCCAGGCCACGTCCGTCGGACGGTTGAACGTCGAACCAGGCGTCCCTGAGCCTGCCGGTCCACGGCCACCGCCACGACCGCCGCCAGCGGCTTCGACCGGTGCGCCGCCACGGCCACCAGCCGCAGGTGCTCCACCCGGAGCGCCACGCCCGGCTGCCGCTGCGCCGCCGCCACCTTCCGCACCAGCACCACGTCCGCCTCCCGCTCCTGCGGGACGCACGCCGATGGCTTCCGGCTTTCTGCCAAGCACGAGGAGCACACGTCCTTCCGGATCGAACTTGACGATCTGGCTGGCGACTTCATCAATCGTCCAGACGTTGTCCTGCAGGTCGATGCGGAGACCGATCGCCGCGTTGAATCCGTACACATCCTGTCCAAGCTCGCGCTCGAACTTGCCGGTCCGATCGAACACCAGCAGCCGCGAGCCGCCGCGCTCGAACGTGCGGTTATCGGCGAGCGTCGCGTACGGGTGACCCGTGCGCGTGTACACGTAGATCTGCCCTTTCGAATTCTGGCCGACGCCGCCGACTTCGCCGACGAAGATCGCGCCTGCTCCTTCGACCGGCGTTTTCAACAGGTCTGCATTGCTGTCGAACGGAATATCCGGCGCTGACTGCGCCATCAGCGTGGCGCTGCCTGCCAGCACCACGGCCGCTGCAAAGGCCTTCACGGTTCGCTTCATCTCGCTCTCCTAGTTCCCTTGGTTACCGGTGGCCTTCATCGACTGCGGCTTGAGCAGAATCTTCTGCGAGCGCCAATCGTTGATTTCCGCTGTATAGATGACGTTCGGATCGCGGCAGTCCATCTGGTGAATCGTCGCGAATTCGCCCGGCGCCTTGCCGGCTTTTCCGAACTTGCCGACAATCGTGCCGTCGAGCTCCATCTTGTAAACCTCGCCCGTGAACGCCGCGGCGTCCGCCGGCGCACTGTCCGGCCACGAATTCGACACGTACAGATACTGCTTGCCGGGATTCTTCGGGCCCGGACCGCCAGACACGCAGACCGCCCACGGATTGCCGATGCCCGGATAGATCGCCTTGAGCGTCAGATCGTTGTTGAGGACCTGCACGCGGGCGTTGCCGCGATCGCCGACGTACACGTTGCCCTGGAAGTCGGTGGCGATGGAGTGCGGCGTGCTGAACTCGAGATCGCCGCGCCCTTGCTTGCCAACGGCGCCGACGAACTTGCCATTCTTGTCGAACTTCACGACGCGCGCGTCGCTGTAGCCGTCCGAGACGAAGAAGTTACCCTGCTGATCCCAGGCAATGTCGGTTTCGCGGCCGAATCGATTGTGCTCGTTGCGGCCGTGGAACGAACCCTGGCCCGGCATGTTGCCGATGGCGAAGATCGGATCGGTGCGCCGGCCGACCGTCATCAGGATCCGGCCCTCGGGGCTGAACTTGACGATCGTATCGGTGCCTTCATCGACCGCCCAGATGTTGTCCTGCGCATCCACCCGGACCGAGTGGGCGAACGCGAAGCCGTAGTTGCCGCGGCCGATTTCACGGATGAAATTCCCGTTCGGCGCGTACTCGAAGAGACGCGTCTCGTACGCGCGGTGGTAGATGTAAATGTTGCCCTTCGAGTTGGTGGAAATGCCCATGTTCTCGCCGGTGTAGATTCCCGGCGGGTTCTTGAAGAAATTGGGCACAGGCTCCCACGGGATCACCGGAGCGTTAGCCGCGGCCGGCGCCGTTGCGCGACTTTGTGCCGACACAGGCTTCGAAGCCTGTGACATGACGAGCGACAGTGCGCCTGCCAGCGCGACGGCCGTGAGCGAGAAATGAAAACAGCGCTTCATTACAGCAGCCTCCCGGGTCAACCCGAGTTTCGGAGTGAACAAGCGCTCGAAATTTATACGAGTAGAGCGGCCAGTTCAAGATCAGATAGACTCCCGACAGGATGGAGCAGTCGGCTTTTGTTCCTTCCCTGATCTGGGTTAATCCCTTCGCCTGCCTGCTGCTCAGTATCGCAATCCTCCCGCTGGCGGCACCCGGTTTCTGGGAATCCAACCTGCGAAAACTCCTGGTCTCGGCCGTGCTGATCGCGCCGGTGATCGGCCTGTATCTGGCCCACGATCCGGTCGCGGTTGCGCACACGGCACGCGACTACCTCTCGTTCATCATCCTGCTCGGCAGTCTGTTCGTGACCTCAGGCGGGGTGGCCGTGCGCGGGGACCTCGAAGCGCGGCCCTGGGTCAATACGACGTTTCTGGCAGTTGGCGGCCTGTTCGCGTCATTCATCGGAACGACGGGCGCATCGATGCTGTTCATCCGTCCGCTGCTGCACACGAACGCGGAACGTCGCTACGTCGTGCACACTGTCGTGTTCTTTATCTTTCTGGTCTCGAACATCGGTGGCTGTCTCACGCCGCTCGGCGATCCACCGCTCTTTCTCGGCTACCTTGCCGGGGTCCCGTTTTGGTGGACCTTTCGTCTCACACCGATGTGGATGCTCACGATGGCGGTCGTGCTCGTCATCTACTTCATCTGGGACACCATGATGCACCGAAAGGAGTCGCCCGGAAGCCTTGCGCGCGACGCCACGAAAACCTTGCCTCTGACCGTCGCGGGCAAAGCGAATCTCCTGCTCCTTGGCGGCATCGTCGCGGCCACGGCTCTTCTGTCCGCGCCCTGGCGCGAGTTCGCAATGGTCACGTTCGCCGGAGTGTCGTGGTTTCGTACGCCCGCGCACGTCCACCGCATCAATCACTTCACCTTGCATCCGATTGTCGAAGTCGCCGTCGTTTTTCTCGGCATTTTTTTCACGATGGTGCCCGCTCTGACCCTCCTCCGTGTCCGCGGCGCCGAGCTTGGCGTACGTCATGCGTGGCAGTACTTCTGGGCCACCGGCATCCTGTCCGCGCTTCTCGACAATGCGCCCACCTATCTCGCGTTTCTCGCCGTTGGCCAGGGGCAGAACCTCACACCCGAGGTGGCCGGAGTACCGCACGCGATTCTCAAGGCGATTAGTGCCGGTGCCGTCTTCATGGGCGGCCTGACCTACATCGGAAACGGACCGAATTTCATGGTGCGCTCCATCGCGGAAAGCCGCGGCATAAAGATGCCCAGTTTCGGCGGTTACATGCTGTACAGTGGCGCGATCTTGATTCCAGTGTTCATCATCGTCACGCTGGTCTTTTTCACAGCGTGACGTTTGCGGGCTTTGGGCTTTAGTCTTTAGGCTTAGCTTTAGCGGCGTTGGGCGTCGGCGGCCTAACGTCGAAAGCCTCAAGCCAAAGCCGGCGGAGTTCACAATGAAATACACGATCGCATCGTTGATGGTCCTGGCAACGGTTTCGCTGGCGGCAATTCAGTCCAATGCGCCGGCCGGCAAACTCGAGATCGCGACGCTGTCGACTGACGCGGCGCTCGTGACTGGCGGCGACGTGCTCGTGAAGGTCGCCGCGCCTGCAGGCGTTTCGCCGCAGGCGATCAAGGTGATGGTCGGCTCGCGCGACGTGAGCGGTGGATTCCGCCAGATGAACGATCACGCGATCGAGGGCCTGGTCACCGGCCTGACGAACGGAAAGAACACGATCACCGCGAGTGGTCCGAAAGGACTTCAGGGGTCGCTCGAAGTGACGAACTATCCAATCACCGGACCAGTCATCTCCGGGCCATGGGAACAACCGTTCATCTGCCAGACCGACATGTTCGTGCTGCCGGATGGCAGCAAGCTCGGCGCACCACTCGACGCGAACTGCTCCGCGCGTACAGTTGTTCAGTACGTTTATCTCCCGACCGGTGCACCGGCCGACGCGCGTAGTCCGTTCAAGCCGTTGCCGAGCACGGCGAATCTGCCCGCCGACGTAGCGAAGACCACGACGACCAGCGGCACCACCGTCAACTTCATCGTCCGAATCGAGACGGGAACGATGAATCGGGGCATCTATCAGAACGCGATCCTCTTTGATCCCACCGTCGATCAACCGCCCACCCCGTTCACAACGCCGAAAGGATGGAATCACCGGCTCGTGGCCTTTCACGGCAGCGGCTGCCCGAGCGGCTGGAACATTCAGGGCGGCGCGCTTGGGGTGCCAATCCTTGATCGCGCGCGACTCGCCGAAGGCTACGCGATCTTCGAGAACACGCTCAATCACCCCACGAACAGCTGCAACGCATTCCTCGCCGGTGAGACGACGATGATGGGCAAGGAGCACTTCATCGAAACGTTCGGCGTGCCGACGTATACGCTGACCACTGGCGGATCGGGCGGCGCGTACACGAGCCTGCAGGTTGCCGATGCGTTCCCCGGCCTCTTCGACGGCGTCGACATTCGCGCCACGTTTCCCGACGCGTTTGCCATCGCGAATTCCGGACTGGACGCACACCTGATCACCCACTTCCTGGAAAACACGTCCGCGAAGAATTGGAGTGAAACGCAGGTCAAGGCCATCAGCGGATATCACGGCCTGAAGGCGCTCATCGATGCCGCGAATCAGGCGCAGCGAACCGATCCTGTTCCGAACCGTGAAGACATCGAAGGCTACCAGTCGGCGCGCTGGAACGCCGTCGTCCCGGAAAAGCTTCGTTACAACCCGGGCAGCAATCCGAAGGGCGCCCGGCCGACGGTATTCGACGTGGCCAGAAATATTTACGGCGTCAACCCGACGACGGGCGCAGCGCTCCGACCCTGGGATAACACCGGGGTTCAGTACGGTCTCAATGCCCTGAATGCCGGCATCATCACCACTGATCAGTTCCTGTATCTGAATGAGGTCATCGGCGGCATTGATCAGGATTCGAACTACACGACGACGCGAGCCGTTGGAGATGCCAATGCGATCAAGCGCATGTATCAGGCCGGTCTGAACCTCGGTGCGAATGGCGGGCTGAAGTCGATTCCAATTCTCGACAACGCGACGTCGAACGAAGCCGGCGGCTATCACTACGGCTGGTTCCACTTCGCGCTGCGCGAACGCGTCCGCCAGGCCAATGGCGGCAGCTCGGACAATATGGTGATGTGGCGTGCCATCTCAGGTGACGTCGGCCCGAAGCTGCTCGAGAAGTGGATCGTCGCCTACAAGGCTGACGCATCAAACGATCCGCAGCGCGTGAAGGTGCTGCGCGCCAAGCCGAAGGAAGCGGTCGATGGCTGCTACGACAAATCGACGCCGCCGCAATTCATTCCCGACGCGCTGCCCTTCAGCAGCCAGCCGGTCTCGAAATGCAGCGAGCTCTATCCGGTCTATTCGAATCCGCGTCACGAGGCAGGTGGACCGCTTGCCGCGAACGTGATCAAGTGTCAGTTGAAACCGATCGATGCCAGCGACTACAAGGTCACGTTCACACCGGCTGATATGACGCGTCTCAAGAAGATCTTCGCGTCGGGCGTATGTGACTGGTCAAAACCCGGAGTCAATCAGGTGCCGGTCGTCACCTGGGCGTCCTTCGGACCCTCGCCGAAGAACCTGGTGTTCTCGCTGAACGGACCGACGAGCAGCACTCGTTAGAACTGCAAAAGACTTTAGACCTTGGACCTTACGCGACCTTAGCCAGGGACTAAGGTCTAAGGACTTCCGTGAACGTTCATCTCATCGACGGCACGTACGAGCTCTTCCGGCACTACCACGCCCTGCCGTCCGCCAAGGATGCGCAGGGTATGGAGGTGGCGGCGGTCCGAGGTGTCGTCACGTCGATTCTCAACATGGTCAACGAAGGCGCGACGCACCTGGGCGTCGCGACCGATCACGTGATCGAGTCCTTCCGCAACGACCTCTGGCCTGGTTACAAAACCGGCGAGGGCATTGACCCTGATCTGCTGGCTCAATTTCCGCTCCTGGAAGAAGCGCTAATCGCGCTGGGAGTGGCGGTATGGCCGATGGTGGATTTCGAGGCGGACGATGCACTGGCGGCCGCAGCCTCGAAGGCGGCCGATGATCCGCGTGTTGAACGCGTGATCATCTGCACGCCCGACAAGGATCTCGCGCAGTGCGTCCGCGGCACACGCATCGTGCAATTTGATCGACGCAAAAGGATCATGCGCGACGAAGCGGGCGTCGTGGCCAAATTCGGCGTCAAGCCTGAGTCGATTCCCGATTATCTGGCTCTCGTCGGCGACGCCGCCGACGGCTTCCCCGGGTTGCCCGGATGGGGCGCGCGATCGGCGGCGGCCGTGCTCGCACGGTTCATCCATTTCGAGACGATTCCGCCAGACTGGCGCGAATGGCATGTCAACGTCGCCAGCCCGGCCCGGCTCGCGATGACCTTGGAGAAAGAACGCGATCGCGCGTTTCTCTTTCGCGATCTCGCGACGCTCAGGACCGACATCGATCTCTTTCAGTCGGTGGACGATCTGAACTGGCAGGGGCCGGCCGCGGCGTTCAAAGCCATGGCCGCACGCCTGGGCTGAGCCGAAATTCAGCCACGAAGGCGCGAAGAACACGAAGCCAATTTCTTCCTGTCGAAGTTCTTCGTGGCCTTCATGCCTTCGTGGCGATGTTCTGTTGTGCGGATAAAATTCAGTGATGGCCGAGATCGATTTCGAAGCCAGCCCGCTCGCGCCCCGGCGCACCGAGGAAGAGCAAGCCCGTGATCGCGACCTCGGGTTTGGAGCGGTGGTCAGCCGCCAGACCCGTCATCGACTGCTGAATCCTGACGGATCGTTCAACGTCGTTCGATCCGGCCTTGGCCTCCTCGAATCGGTCGCGCCGTACCAGCAGATGTTGTCGGTGTCGTGGACCGGCTTCTTCGCGATCGTCCTCGCGCTGTACCTGGTCATCAACCTCGCCTTTGCCTCGATGTATCTCGCGGCCGGCCCAAACGCACTCGCCGGTACGCGCCCGGAGATGTTCGGCGGAGCATTCAGCCAGGCGTTCTTCTTCAGCATCCAGACGTTCGCGACGATCGGGTACGGCCAAATCGGACCGAACGGTTTTCTCGCGAACACGCTCGTGACGTTCGAAGCACTCGTCGGCCTGATGTCTCAGGCGCTGGCGACAGGCCTCCTGTTCGCGCGCTTCTCGCGACCGACGGCGTCGATCCTCTTCAGCCACAACGCGATCATGGCGCCGTATGGGAGCGGACAAAGCCTGCAATTCCGGATTGCCAACCGCCGCAAGAATGAAATCATCCAGCTGGAAGCGCAGGTGCTCTTCAGCGCCATGGAACCGGACGGCCGCGGGGGCCTGGTCCGCCGTTACCACCTGCTCCCGCTCGAACGCAACAAGGTCACGTTTTTTCCGCTGTCGTGGACGATCGTGCATCCGATCGATCAGGCAAGCCCGCTCTCGGGAAAGACGCCCGATGATCTCGTGGCGACAGAGGCGGAAGTGCTGGTGCTCCTGCAAGGCCTCGACGAGACATTTGTACAAACCGTCTTCGCGCGGTCGTCGTACCGGGCGGAGGAAATCATCTGGAACCAGCGATTCCGTTCGATGTTCGTGCAGGAGCAGGGAAAATCACTGGCAGTGGACATCAGCCGGCTGCACGATATGGAGCCCGTCTGAATCGGGTACTGGGGATTATTCCCTGACCCGATTCAGTGAGTCAGTCCATAGACGACGTAGTTGACCCCGAGCTTGTACGCTTCGTTGGTCTCGTCGAAGGGGCGCAGTCCTCGGCCTGACCATTCCCAGTATTGCGAGATATCGGTGTTGTAGTTGATCACCGCCATCATGCGTTTTTTCGGATCGTTGTCCTCGAAAATCCCGCGGAAGATCGGCCGGCCCGCGTTGTAGGCCTGCGGGAAATCGTCGAGCGACTTGATCTCGAAAAAGCAGTGGAAGATCGGCATCGAGAGGTCGAGCGCAAAAAACTTCGCTTCCGGCAGCACGCGTTTCATGTTGGCTTCGAACGCGTCCCATCCACCGCCGCCCGGACCGAAATCGCCCGGGACCTTGAAGTCGTCGAAAATCACGAACCCACCCTTTTTGAGATACGCGCGTAGTGCCTGTCCCTCCTTGTCCGTCATCGTCCACCAGCCAGCCTCGGTGATGTACGACAGCGGGTACTTGGGCAGCTCGTGGTCGTCGAGCGCGAAGACGTTGAATCCATCGACGTGCGCGCCGAGATACGTGATCTCGTTCATGATGCGCAGCAGATTGTCCTCGGAAAGCGGGTATCCATGCGCCCACGCGGGTAATCCCTGATACCAGTAGCCGCCGGGCGCAGTGGCGTACTTCAATCGCGTGAACGTGAAACGTCCGTCGTAGGGAAGGTTGCGGACGTCTGGATCGCGGCCCGCGCCGCGATAGAAGAACCGTTGCGCAAGCGCAGCGGTGCTAAGACACAACAGCGCGGCCGCCGCCAGCAGAAGCGCTCGGCCCCGCAGACGACGAAGACTGGATCCCATGAGCGTTTCTGGCGGCTTCGCGGTCGCGAAATTGCCGCTGCGCTTCCTTCTCGGCGGCAACGGGATCGCCGCTGCAGCAGCTCGCGGTGGGCCGGCCGATGCCCTCGAGCAATTCGCGGATAGTTGCGATGACTCGCCGCAGCACTTCCGTATCTTAACAAGGGCGACGCTAAAAGTTCTGCGGGGAGATTCTGATGGCCTGATGAGGAGCTGGGTGAGACCAGGCGAGCCCCGCGCACGGGCCTCGCGATACGGATTGCAGATGTCTAGAAAATTCCGAGCGCGTTGAAGTTCGTCGCTGTGCCACCCTGCAGCCTCGTAAACTGCACCGTCGTCAGGAAGTCCCAACGGCGGCGCTGCGCCGCTTCCTTCGCGGCGTCTTCGAAGTATCCATTGTCGACCAGCGGCACGCCGAGGACGGCAATCGCGAGCGTGTGGATCGGACGGCCGGCCGCTTCCCCCTGTCCGCTGACCCCCGAAGGTTGAACGTCGTTCACGCCGTCGCTGCCGAGCAGCGCCACTTCGCGCTGCCGCAGCCAGGGCGCCGTGGTGCCGTGCAAGCCCGCCGCTTCGCGGCCGACGTTCCACGCTCCGAGTTTGTCGCGACGGGCCCACCGGCCGGTTCGGATGAAGAGCGCGTCGCCGCGGCCAATCTTGACGTTGGCAAATCTTTCCCACGCCTCGAGATCCGAAACAAGGATCGGCGTGCCGGGTTCCAGATAGTCGACCTTCTTCAGCAGCGGCATATCGACCAGAATCGCACGGGTCACGATTCCCGGTCCCATGCGGTCCATGCCGCTTTGCTTGCAGCCGGCTGCATCCAGATTCTGCGGATGGTTGTTGAAGATGATCTGCTTACCGTCTCGAGGCAGCGCGTAGTGGCACAAGGCATCGAGATGCGAGTTGGTGCCGTCGTGAATGCCATACGTGATTCCGTCCAACGCGAACGTCGGAATGCCGGTTTGCGGATTCACGTTCGTCATCCAGTGTTTCGTCTCGCCAAAGTTGAAATTGTCCGGCGCGCGTTCGACCGACGCAAACCGAGCCAGCGACACCACCACGCCGTCCTTCGGGAGGCGCATCGCCTCCATCGTTTTCTGCGGCGTGACGTAATTCAGCGAACCTCGTTCATCGTCTGGTCCCCACTTGCCCCAGTTCGACAACTCGGTTTCCCATTTGTTGACCTGCTCGATCGTAAGCGGCGGCGCCGTCGCGATCCGAGCTGCCACCGCCGGATCAACTCCTCGTCCACCGCGTCCCTGAGGCGGCGGCTGCGCCGCGGACTGCGCACCCGCAATCTGCGCCGTGGCCATCGCGCCAGTGATAACTGCGCCTGCGGCGAGGCAGGCAAGGCTCATCGTCGTTTTCACTCGCGTCCCCGTATTCCGGTCCTCCGGCTTTTACCGGACCGTCGCGCTTAGAAGTCTACCTGTCCCCCGATCTTGAACAACCGCCCTGCCAGAACCGCTGTCGGTCGCAGGAACTGATTGCTCGCGGTGGTCGAGAAAGTGGTGTTGATCGAGTTCGCGTAGGCGTTATT
>Ga0070681_10004808_pt1 | contig 12946 bp, 17 predicted proteins | sample KBSC83BmetaG_FD_65650 | JGI IMG/M metagenome (GOLD analysis project Ga0070681, IMG submission 65650) | Corn rhizosphere microbial communities from Kellogg Biological Station, Michigan, USA - KBS C8-3B metaG | ecosystem: Host-associated > Plants > Roots > Rhizosphere | place: USA: Michigan... | reverse complement strand
ACAAATCCGCCGCGTCCTCCTCACGGCCAAGCACCGGCACTTTCAGCTGATCGAAAACCGCATGCCCGGTCTCATGCAAGAACACGTCCATAAAGGGGCCAAGTATGGCATCGTCTGGTGTAATAATGCTCGGCAGAGTCTTCTCCAACGCATTTTTCAGTATGTCTGCCAGGAATTCGTAGCAGACGGTCACGAAGCCTTCCTCGTACCAAGCGTTCGACACGCCGTCGCAACCAGAAACTTTGAGAAACAATGGATGCGGGAGTCGAAACGGACTTAGCAACGTCTGTAAACGTTCAAGGGCGCGGACCTGCTTGAGCCGCTCATAGATGGGCCGATGCGCTGGATTCTTCGGCGGAACGTATTCGACGCGGACCTGATTTGATTTGTACGGAGCCGCAGTCGCAGGACAAAGACTGATCGCCAGGCACACTCCGGCCGTTAGTACAATCAATTTTAACCGATCCAGCGCAGCCAGATTCACGGACCTTCTCCATCTTTGAAGTTGTTTCGGGCCATACTCGGCCAGAACCGTTGATCTGCATCAATTCGGTCCACGATACGTGCAAACGAATGGCAATGTCCGCTTTGGGTCATTAGCGGACATTTCGCAGTGCAACCACGACAACGGGTGCCGTCGCTAATATGGTCGAGGAAACAACTTCCCAATAGGAGGCCTTGAGATGACAATAACGGTATTGCTAATGTCGATATTGACCGGACAAAATCATACCGTTGTCGCTGAGTATGACACCCCGCAGGCTTGCGAAGCCGCAGCACAAACACACCAGAAAGTCCTTTTGGGAAACGATATCAGAGCGGTCTATAGCTGTTCTCCTAAAGCGGGCTCACGCTAACGAACGGTCTGCCGATACCTGTGCCGCCACCGACACGGCGGGCTTCCGCTCGTGCGGTCGCGGACATTCGTAGTGGCGCTCCGCATGTCCGCTTTGGGTCAAAAGCGGACATGTACAGCGCAAAAGGGCATGTCCGCTTTAGTACCAAGAGCGGACATGTGCGGTGCAACTTGGGATGTCCGCTTTGGGCCAATAGCAGACATCGCGCCGAGAAACCTCACGTACCGGAACGCTTGAAGACAACGCCGAAGTGATAGGGCGGTATGTCGGTCATCTTTGTGAACTTCAACCCACCAGCCTCCACCGATTTGATTGTTTCCTCCGGTGACATCCTCAACTCTGTCCTAGGACCTCGCGGTTCTCCAAGAATTGGTGTCTCGTCGCGCGGGCGTTTATGCCAATTGACGACGGCAAACCGACCATTTGATTTCAGTGCGGCTCTCACAGCTTTTGCAAGCCGAGGGCGATCAGGAACGCCATGAAAGGCATTCGCCATGAAAACAAAATCTGCCGGTCCAGCCAGCTTTGCAATGTCATAGGCATCACCCGCGATAAACTCGCAATTCGTTACTCCGCTTTCCAACAGCCGATGCCTCGCAACTTCCAAAAAGGTCGGGTCAATGTCGATTGCCGAAACGTGCCGCGCGACCTTTGCAATTTGAAGGGTGAACCAACCGTCCCCAGAGCATAGGTCGATTACACCCATGCCGGGACGTAAGCCCACAGCTGCAAGGACGCCAGCGGGATCAGGCCAAAGTGCTTCCCACCAACCGGCGGTCGGCATTTCGGTGCCTGGGAAAAATCCTGCTGGATAGTCAGCCATAACAACTCCTCAACGTCCGCGATGAGCAGACATGACGGGCGTTAAATCCTTGATGTCCGATTCTCCTGTCGTTTTTGTCCAATTGTATGACGCTTCTGTCCAAGATTTCAGGCGCACAACCCACCTAGCTTTTGCCACATCAGTTTCGCATTTGGGCGTCAGAATAATAACTTGCGTCCCACCGCGCTTGGGCGACAATCTGCAACCAATTATCATATGGAGGCGTGTTATGGCCGTTGAAACATTGGCTCAGCACGAGCGTCCACACAGCCAATACATCGATTTCTGGAATAGCATATTGGTGCCGAAATTCATCCGCTGGAAGCACATTCTTGTCGATGGGTTGACGCTACATAGTGAGGCAATCTTTCCGACTTTGTCGGTCGAACCGGGCGATAAGGTCGTCGACGCCGGCTGCGGCTTTGGCGATACTGCGATCAAGTTGGCCGGGCTGGTCGGGCCTCCTGGGTCAGTTTTGGCTGTTGATTGCTGTGATGCTTTTTTGGAGTTCGGTCGGAAGGACGCAAAGGCCGCGGGAATTACCAACATCACGTTCTTAGATGAGGACGTGCAGACATACCCGTTCGAACCCGTTCACGATTTTTGCTTTTCGCGATTTGGCACCCAGTTCTTCGAGAACCCCGTCGCAGGATTGCGCAATATGCGCAAAGCCCTCAAACCCGGCGGCGGCATGACGATGATCGTCTGGCGCGGCATCAAGGATAATCCATGGCTCGGCTCCGCCAAGGATGTCGTATTGCGATATTTGCCGCCGCCCGGTGAGAATGCGCAAACATGCGGTCCCGGGCCGTTCTCGATGGCTGACACCGGGGTAGTAACCAAGCAGCTGGAAATCGCAGGCTACAAGGACATCAAGTTTGAGCAGGTCGATGCTCAGGTATTTGTAGGCGAAGACCTAGACGACGCCGTTGGGTTTCAGCTTGCAATCGGACCGGCGGGTGAGGTGTACCGTGAAGCGGGCAAATTGGCCGAACAGCGCCACGAGGAAATCGCTGCGGCGCTTAAGACAGAACTCGCAAGGTACAAAGGTCCTAACGGAGTAATGATGGATTCGAGTTCCTGGAAGGTGACAGCCCGTAATCCCCGTTAGCTGGACCTTCACAAATGTCCGCTTTGGGTCAAAAGCAGACATGTGCAGTGCAAAAGCGAATGTCCGCTTTACCCCAATAGCGGACACAGGGCGACAAGTCCGTGTGATGGACCGGAAGAGAACGCAATTGCAGCTCAGACCGGCCGATCTCGTCCCCCAAAGAGCGCGGCCCCCGATCTCATTGCTCCAGTAAAAGTCCCCGACGTCGGGGCCAACAGTTTTACAGTGAAAATCCTAAAGATCCGGTGGCAAAGGTTCGGTTCCTGCGCACCCTGCTTCCCCGGCCTCTTTGTTAAGTTGTTTGGCCAAGTCAATCAGGCGCTGCGTGGCATCTATCGCCTCGTCCAAATCGCTACACTTACAGCTATCAACGTCGAGTTGAAGATCTCGATCATAGAGTTCGATCCAAAGGCTCAATCCTTCCGGTGCATTGAAGGATGGCATCTCGACCAAGCGAACCTCGAACATCCCAATTCTCGCAACCGCGGCGGCGCGTGAGCCGTCGGCGCCCTTGGACGTGAGAAAGAGGTCCAGGTAAGATTGTGTGACACGCCCAGCAATCATTGTTGTCCATCCGTGTGCCGCTTTTGCACCGGCAAGCCATCGTCCCATACTGGTCGATTGCTTTGTCTTACACAGGGAAAAGCCCGCACGAGTCTTGTGAGAACAGGTCAAGCAATTGCTATTTTTTGTCAGCTTGCCGCGTTATCGAAATGCGGTATCCACGCCCCTGATCCTTTGGCGGCTACTGCTCGCAAACACGCAATGTCCGCTTTATCCCCGTGGGTGGACTAAGGGCTTCGCTCACGAGTCGCGACGCAGAGCGTGTGAATTTCGCCTTGGTCCAAGCTCCGCCAAAATACGCTTGCCTTCGTCATTTAAGGAATTGAGGAATTCTTCCTTTTCTTCTTCGGTGAGTGGCCGAAATTCAAAGTCGCCCGCGCCCGCTGCGATATCATTTTTTTGCTCGGCGATAGTCCTTGGGAACTGTCCTTTGATGTCTTCGATGTCGACAAGGACTTTGCCCACAATTCCTAGCAAGTCATCCTCCGCCGTCATGAGCGTTTCCTTGCGAGGTGCGAGCGCCAGCGCAGCACCGCCCCCACCGGCCACAGATCGCGTCGTATAGCTGAGAGCGTGGCCAATACCATGATCCTCAACATCTTCGATCCCCTCGGCGCATCTCCCGCGAGACCCAGGCCACAACTAGAGGCGTTGACAGTGCGAATGTTATGACTATTCCTGTCGACAAGATGCCCATTTCCCTCGCGTAGAACGACCCAGCTAAGTTTGTCTTGTGAGTCGCAGCCAAGGATTTGACGATTGTTGCCATTGCCGGCTCCCCTGGATCGTGGCGATCGGCCCCCCAATTGGGTTCGTTTTGCCAAAATGGATTGTCCTAGGATTATTATCCTAAATCATTCGGCGGCAGAGACGGCGGTTGCGACGGCCGTAGTAGTGCGACGGCCGCGGTATTGGAGTTGTATCGTCTGGATGAAAGCCGAAACGAAATGCTCGCTGGGTAACCTTTGTCGATTTTACGAGGGGAGCGATCCTGCGTCGCCGGTGCAATCGGCGGGCCGTTATGGCAGGTGCGGTCGAGACGGTCCTGCATCTCGGTGATGCGGCCTTTAAGTCCTGTTGCTAGGGATTCATCCACTAGTGCAGCCCCGACAATGGCGCGCTATGCGACCCTCGCGGTGGTTAGACGGACGTTTGAGTTAACCGGCGTTGAATTCAACTAGTGCCTCAGGGTCACTTGTACTTGTCGCTTTGCCTGCAAGCTCTGCCAAAATCTGCCTGCCTTTGGCATCTAATGAATTTACGAATGCTTTTTTTTCTTCTTCGGTCAGTGGACGAAATTCAAAATCCCCAACCCCTGCTGATGGGTTGTGATCGGTCTGTTCTTTGATCTCACCGATGGTTTCCCGGCCCGCCGCCGCTTCTCTCTGAACTCGGTGACTCTTGTTGGTCTTTGACTTTAACTGAATGCTAGAAACTCGATAATGTGCGTAGGTGGTGCGGGATTGCCCTCGCTTGACCACTCGCGCGAGCCGCGTCGCCGGTAGTAAAAGTGAACCGACGACGGCAACCATCAAAACTAAAATAATGTGGTCCATAGGCGCTCTCTGACCGCCCCGCCCACATTACTCACAAAGCTACAGAGAGCCGCCGGATATCATCTCCGCAGATGCACGTCAGAAAGCCCCCAGAGCCACCAAATGGGATTCCGCGTGTCGTCGTCTCGCAGGTACTCACGGGCGACGCGCTTTTTATTGGGTGGCGCCTGGGCCCTCGCTGTACGAGCCGCGGGCTCGACCTTCGTCAGCATTTCAGGCGGGGCATGGCCACTGGGCTCGACCTTCGCCGTTACCTCAGGCGCCGCCTGGCCAGTGGTATCGACCTTCGTCAGCACTTCAGGCGGTGCCTGCGCGTCAACCGCCGATTCGGTCTGCTCCGCCGGAGTGGACTCAGGAGCCGAACTCATATCAAGCGTAGGTGCCGATGTAGGAGTGAAGACTTGTAATGGACGCGAAGCTTTCGGCAGATCAAATTCGCGCGCCGGACGCGACAGAGAATAAAAGCCAACGAACAGCAACGCGAACATCGCCGCTACCAGCGCCGGAAAGACGATTCGCATCACACCGCTCCGACCAGTCACGCACCCCAGACATGCAGAAAATGGTACTCCCGACTATCAGTGCACGATAGATAAACTTCACCGCACCATCGCCATAGACGCTTTCGGACCGGGATTGGGTAAGGAACAGAGTTGCAGGATGTCATTTGACATGTGACCGCAATACAACATCAGCTCCGCTGTTTATATTGACCTCGGTTCCAGTGTCCGCTTTCGGACTGACACTCATTCCTATCTGAATAAAACTCGTCCTCGGCGGTTGGTCTCATCTGGTTCCGCCCCTTGCTCCTCCGGATGAGCGACCGATCGCGAAGAGCCGCAGTGCACGGCATATTGGAACTCTACGGCGCATGACTGTGGGCGGTTGTTAGGGTCGGGATCTCATTCGCCCGGCCCTGACTTTACTCAGCTCCGTTACGTTAAGAGTGCCGCTGGAAACGTCGTTATTCGCGCCGAAATCAGCGAGCCGCTTCCTTCTCACTCACAATCCATTCAGATGCTTTGACTATGCGCTGCGAGCCCCAGCAGCACAGATGAGACAAGTATAATCGTCCACACGGCCAAGTCGGCCCAATCGTAAAGCCAAGATATCCGTTTCCCACCGTGGCGCACACCTTGGAAATCAGTTTCATTTCCGACCAAATATTTTACGATGCCAGACGCCTCCTGGCGGAAACGCGTCATCCGGGCGTTGTAGTAGAGGACCAATATTTGCGCCGACGCCGCAACCAGAACCGTCAGCCAGACGATCCGTGCCGACGGTTTATCTAATGCAACCGAGACGATTGCTAGTGCGACATTGATCGCCGCCGCCCATTTCACAGTTTCCCAGCTTCGCGATTTTTCAGCCACTACCATACCATCATAAGCATGAAGGACGGCACCAGCGGCCTGGAACTCTCGATCGTCCATTACGGGCTGCCAATCAGGCCGCAAACGAAGCCCTGTTTGGCTATCGGCCGAAACAGTCATCACAACCTCGCCAGCAATTCTGTGGCGATCCATTAGAAACCCGTGCACAGGAGCCCGCTCCAAACGGCCGAAAGCACGCCACCAAATAGCAAGGCAACCGCTGGCCAGCGCGCCAGACGAACTGGGGACGCTTCTATGGAAACCAAGCTGGCGTCCTGACTGATCTCAGCGAACGAAACTTCGGACGAAACTTCGGAGTTCGGGACGACTATCGGCACCCCCGACTCGACCATACTCATGATGCGTCCTCCCCTCAAATTCAACAAACCAACATGGCTGAGAGGCGAGAGTTGCCGGGAGCATCAAAATATTTTTTGTAGCCTGCCCCACTATGTCAATTGACACTCGTCGTCAGTTCCAACATCGGCCGCGAAAGTCGTCGGGCCTCAAGAGCGCGGCGCTCAGGATATAAGTTAGAACTTGGCCCACTGCCTTCTCCAGTAGCCCGGGTGCGCTCGCTGGCATGTCAGATCGCAGAGCTGGGCAAGGCATGAAAACGACGGGACAGCGGTCAATGAACCTTTCGGAACCAAAAAGAACCAGGCTCGCGATCGGGCTGTTCTGCGAAAACGGGACACGCTCTCAATAATTCTGAACGATGTTCGTGCGCGAGATAATTTACCGCCGCTAAAACTTCAAACGATTTGTTAAAACTCAGAAACGCCTCAAGTAGGTATTGTTCATTCCAAAGGTATCGGCGCTCAATGATCCACTCGGCAGGGTAATCGCGCGGCGTGAATATATCATGCGCATGCACGATAACTCCCGGCTTCAATAGTCCAAGCAAATAAAGATATTCATGCAGCACATCTCCCTGCGGTCTGATCACGTGTGATGAATCGATGAAAAGAATATCGCCGGCTTGCAATTGAGAGGTCAGATCGCTGTTTAGATGCTCTATTTGCCTGCGGATGACTGACACTCCGATATTGTCGAGCCAATGATGGCCGTTAGGCTCAATGCAAATATGATGGCAGCATGTATTGGCATCATTTACCTGGTTTTGCCGCTCGGCCAATAGTGCCATTAATGTTGATTGGCCGCCGCCAATTTCAACGATCTGGCGCGGCTTGAAATGCCGGATCATGTTGTAGAGCATTTCCGCATCGCCCGACTCAAATTGTCCGTTTTCATAACCGAATAACGCATCGCCAGCTTTTTGACGGGGGATTTCTAGCAGCTCGTCTCGGTAGTTAAATCTGTGAATGAGAGCGAGCTGCCCTTCGACGTTGAGATCAAGACCGGGGAGTTGGCGCGGTTCGCTCAGGGGATGATGAATATCCTCCGGAAAGACAACTGGCGAATGATAATGATGCCGGAGCATGGCAACACCCAGTGGATCGAGGACGGTCGCCGCTAGGTGACGCTTGCTCCATTTCCCCAACGCTTGCTCCATTTCCATCCGTCCCTTTCTCAATTTCGCAAGCAATCCCGCTGTGACGCCTCTTTCAATTTTTTCGCAAGGTTTATGCATTCGACCGCGCCGGTTACGAGCCAGTCTTTTCAAATTGACAATCAAAAGCGTTGGATGATTGCAACAGAGCTTCAACGACGGCAGCAAGGAGAAGTTCCTTGCCAGACTAATTGGACATTCGTAGACGAGCGGGAAAACGCTACGCATTTGCGCCAGTCGCGGGGGGTTGTCCTCCCCGCCAGCGGCAGCCAATAACTGAGTAGTTACCGGCGGGGGCAAGGATGCCGGGTCACACCTGACAAATAATTCTTGTGATCGAGAAATGGTCCCGAGCGCCCGGCCCGTTTTACGTAACGGGTGCAAGCTTCAGAGAAGACCGCTGCGATCGCAACGATGTGGCCGTCCTCGCCGACCTAACGAAACAGAGATCGGCGCCGTGCTCTTAAGCGGGGAGATCTAAGAGTGGACCTGATCTAACATCACCTTCGGTAACGAGGGCCTATGCCTATACCTCAGTATATTTTGGTATAAGTCGCCTGCTCACTGGCAGACAAGCACACTCGTTTTTGCAATTATGTCCCGCTTAGCCAGGTATCACTCACATGGGCTCCTTTATTTTTCGCTGTCCGCACGCCAACCTGAATGTCCAAGAGTTCGCCCTGAACAGCAACGACACCGCTGCCGTCTTTGAACCAATCGTCTGCACGGCTTGCGGCCAGGTGCATTTTATCAATGCAAAAACTGGCGAAGTCCTAGACCGGGACATTGAGCTGCGAGCAAGCCAAAGCCGATTTAAAGCGCGGTGGTCAGGGGACCGGTTCTTACGTTGACAGCAAAAAGTTCGGACTAAAAGAAGAAGGGCTGCCGGCCGTGCGACCGGCGGCCCATATGTTGGTTTAGTAATATTTCGCGCAAGTGCTTCCATTCCATCGTGCACACCTGCGAGCTACACGTTTGGCGTGTCTGGACACGCAGACACCATTGACTCGTGTCATGCCCATTCCGCATCCGGCGACGACTTGCGTGATCATGCTGTCCGGCTTTTGAATCGGCGCCACAGGCGTTGCCTGCACTGATGTTGTGACGGCGAAGGCGAATGCAGCAAAAGCGATCAATCTGATCATCTGTACCTCCCATGTCTTCAAGAAGAAATTTTTCTTAAGCCAATGGATAGTCGCGGCTTCCGGCTAAACAATCGTTGACCCAGATCAATGTGGGGATGTGGCATTGTCGATCCCGTTGTTGAGACAGGCAACGCGACGTGGCTCCATTGGCGTTTGGAGCCACGGACCCTTTCAGTGGCAAAGGGTTGGGGCCGCGTTCGGGTACCTCCCCGCTCGACGCGGTCCCTTCGCCATGACTACGAGAGAAGCCAATGCATTCTTGAAGTTCCGCCGTGGAACCCAAAATTTTGTGCAAAAATAGATCGTAATAATCGACACGCCACTTTTACTGGCTTCATGCTGAGCCAATGGACAGCTGGCTGATCGCTAATCCGCAAAATGACCTACCCTGCCCAGAGTGCGGCAGCATGATGTGGCTCGACCGCATTGAGCCGCGCGAGCTTGGTTACGAGGAACGGACATTTGAGTGCCCGCGTTGTCTGTATAGCGATAGTGCGCTGGTCGAAGTCTCTAGCTCAACTCAGTCACGTTAAGAGTGCCGCTGGTGCTGTTACCCAGCGCTGAAATCTGCGAGCCGCTTCCTTTTTCACCCGAGAAGACCAATGCGCCGAGGCGGTGGCAAAGAGCATGTCCGGTATACCCCCGAAACCGGACATGTGCGGTGCACTAGACTATGTCTGCTTTGTGCCAATAGCGGACATCCGATGACGGCGTCGCAACCCCCGAGGAGGGCACGTTCTGTCTGGGTCAGAAATCGGCCGAGCGAACTGGCGGCAGCAAGCTTTCACGACTGCTTGCCGCCACACCCACTGATCAGCGATGCCGAAAGCCACGGCGATGTCTGTATTCTAGTCCTCATCCTCAGACTGCGCACGACGTCGTTCTACGGCATCACTCATATCGTGGAGTACAAAGATCGCGAGGGCCGCCATGCGCTGCCTCTGATCGGGACTAAGAGTTTTGTATAGCGGCTGCCACGCTTCGGCGAGTTTATTCAAATCGGCTGATCGTTGAGCCAATGCTTCCGCGCGTCGTTGCAAAAAGGCGATGGGATCACGATTGCTCATGACTTCGACAGAACTTTCGTCGGCCCGTTTACCCATTGTTTCTGCGATTTTTGCAAAACGGGCTTTCCGATCCTCCGCCCTGGCACGGATAGCGTTCTCTACAGGCGGCCAGTATTTTGTCTGGTCGGGGGTTAATTGCAACGCGGCCTTGACGAGATCCATACGCAAATCCGTCAGGGCATTCCGGTCCGTTATGTTTAGCCGTTCCGATGTCTTTAATCGGTCTGCTGGCGCAGCAGAAGGGATTTGCGCGTGGGCAGGTGGAGATGCAGCGACGAAGAGTGCGGCCGTTCCGGCCACTACTGTTTTCAGCATGGGTTGATCTCCTAGGTAGGTTGTCGCCCCAAGGAGCCCCCCAACAAGAATGACCATGCACTGTTAGATTGCGTTGACTTAGATCAAGCATAGCGGATGGACTTTGGTCCAAGTCAACATGCCGGGCCTTTGATGATTTTGACGGCCACAATGTCCGCTATTCAAAGCAGACATTACGTTCGGCGCTGGAATGTCCGTTTTTAGGGCTAGAGCGGACATGCCGTTTTGCATTGTAAATGTCTGCTAATGTCTGCTTTTGACCCAAAGCGGACATCAGTCGCCGTGCTGGGTTTTTTGATCCGGTTCCCCCGGAGGGAACGGATTCTAGCCAAAACCGGGGGCGTTTAAGGGGCGCAAGTCACGTTTTGCCCGCCTAGGCCCTGTGTGATCGCTCGTGCAGTCAACTCGCTTGCTTGATTTGAGACGAAAATCCGATCATGCAGATACCGCGGCAAACGCTGTCTTGCGACGCGAGACGGGTGCGACGCCCACTGTGTTCCCCGCATAATATCCATTTTGGCTGACGGCATAGCCGTCGGATGTTGACTGGTAGCCGCGTATCCAACTCTAAGGAGTCGTGCACCTTTCACGCTCATACCGAATCGCTAGTCGACTTGATGATCGATGATCGGCAGTTGCAATCTTGCAACATCTCGCGGTGATCTAAGCATCTCCGGTTGGATGAGCTTAGTCCCGGAGGCGCATGTGCTATTTTACCTTGGGTTTAATTGCTCGAGGGGGATGGTCATTGACTACTGGTCGTACTGGAGAGCGCAAAACCAAACGCGAAGAATTGGCAAAACTAAAGCACGCGGCACTGACGGAGCTTGAACAGCGCGGCTACGAGGTGCGCGGTAAAACGCCTGCTCAGATCAGAGAAATGCTGAAACGGCGTCCAAAGAAATCACGGGCCAATTGACGGATCGCACCGATATTTTCATTGGTTCCCAATGGAGCATTCTAGTAACGGGACGTCACAAGTTACGGGATACGCGCGGTTCACCTAACGTTGAGGAAAACATGTGGGATCGCGGACCACTAAGCGGGCCATGCAAGCAGGCATTCTTGACCGCTCAAACGCATTCTAAATTAGACCAGCTCCGATAGAGCTTTAATCTGTGTTATGCGCAGATCTTTTGCCGGCCGAGTATGTATAGTCACCGGTGGCGCATCCGGTTTGGGAAAAGAGCTGTGCCGTCAATTAAGCGACTTGGGCGCATTCGTCATCGTAGCAGACATCGACGAATCCAAGGGTCGCGCCGTCGCTGCTGAAATCAACAGTGTCGCGGAAAGTGCCCACCCGATAACTGTGGATGTGGCAAATTCTCACTCAGTTGAAAACCTGATTGATCGCGTCTTAGCCAAGTTCGGCCGTATCGACTACCTGTTCAATAATGCCGGTGTCGCGATATTGGGGGAGTTCTGCGACTTCACTCTCGATCAATGGCGACACACACTTGATGTGAATCTCTCGGGCGTCATTAACGGCATACACTATTGCTATCCGATAATGATTCGACAGGGGTTCGGTCACATCGTGAACACTGCTTCGGCCTTTGGAATCGTACCCGTCCCTCTTTGTGGACCATATGTCGCTTCAAAATTTGCAATCTTTGGTCTCACAAACGCGCTCCGAGTAGAAGCGCAGGGATTTGGAATTAACGCGACCGTCGTTTGCCCGGGCTTCGTAAAGACTGAGATGAGTGAGACCTTTCAGTCATTAGCTCGCGTGCAAATGATGGACGTTCGCGATGCGGCAAAGCACATTCTTTCGAAAGTCTCGGAGGGGAAGGGTGTCATTGTATTTCCTGTTTACGTGCGAATACTAGAGTTTCTGTTTCGCTTTTTTCCGTGGGCCTTTACCAAAATCGTTTCGCGACGGGTGTCGAAATTTCGACGGTCAAAAAACTCACCTTCGCTTAAGAGCGACAACTCAACTACCTTTGGTGAAAGCCGACAATGACGAGCCATATTGTAGTGCAATGTGACTTTTCTGCACTAGTGTAAATCCAAAAGTAACGATATTTTTCTACGCTATTTCCTGACGAGGAGACTTTATGAACAAGTTCATGGTTGTGATTTGCTCGGTAATTCTTGCCTTTGGCCTTGCCGGATGCATAGGCAAAGGCAAGGCACCAGTAGGCAAGGGTAAAGCCCCAGTTGTTCAAACCAGGGGTTGATTCAAATCGGTCCGACTGACATTCGCTTCAGCCCCTGGCTGTAAAGCTGGGGCTTCTGCTCTATCGACCTCTTCATGGGCGGCCTTTTTGCGAAACGCCGGAGCCGTGAGCGCCATCGGCGAAACAGCGGCGGGATATGCAGCGCTTACGCTCATGCCTGCTGGCACCGGGGTTCTCACCACCGAGTTCAAGATCAACCTTCTCGCTCCGCCGCAGGCGAGCACATCGTTGCTCGTGGGCGCGTGGACGTACCCTCACTTTGGCCCAAGCAGAGGTGTTCGCGAATACCGGCGAACACGAAAAGCTGATCGCTCTCCTCACTGCGACCCTTATGGCTATCAAAGGGCGTGACGACGTCAGCGACTGAGAGCGCCGTAGCTGGCGGACACATTCATTTCAATCGAAGCGCGCAATGTCCGCTATTAGCACAAAGCGGACATGG
>Ga0070681_10004803_pt1 | contig 12955 bp, 8 predicted proteins | sample KBSC83BmetaG_FD_65650 | JGI IMG/M metagenome (GOLD analysis project Ga0070681, IMG submission 65650) | Corn rhizosphere microbial communities from Kellogg Biological Station, Michigan, USA - KBS C8-3B metaG | ecosystem: Host-associated > Plants > Roots > Rhizosphere | place: USA: Michigan... | reverse complement strand
GCCTGGTACCCGCAGATCATGTACAACCATCACCAGACCGGACCGATCGGGACCGTTATCTTCGCGCCGCCGTTCCGCGATCCGTTCAACTACAACTTCGATCCCCTGGTGCCGATGGAGCTCGATCTCGTGGGAGCTGCGATGCATTCGCGTTTCGTGGCCGAGGGCAAGGCGGGAGCGACGATGCGCAGCGGCTCGGGCTATTCAACGTGGTGGAACGGCGGCTTAAGAACGACGGTGTATTTCCACAACATGATCGGCCTGCTCACCGAAGCGATCGGCAACCCCACGCCGACTGAAATCCCACTGGTCCCCGAAAAGCTGCTGCCTAAAGGCGACCTGCCGATGCCGATCCAGCCCCAGAAATGGCATTTCGCCCAATCGATCGCATATGAGCTGACGGCGAACCGCGCAGTGCTCGACGTGGCGTCCCGGTATCGCGAAACGCTGCTTTACAACATTTACCAGATGGGGCGGAACTCGATCGACCGGGGCAGCACTGACACGTGGACCGTGACGCCAAAACGCGTGGCAGCGCTCGAGGCAGCTGTGCCTGAGGATACGACACGTCGTCCCGGTGGCGGTCCGCGCGTGACGACGCCCGCTGAGATGGCCGCCTACAACAACATCATGCGGAATCCCACCGACCGGGATCCGCGCGGCTACATCATCCCCTCCGATCAACCGGATTTCCTGACGGCGACCAAGTTCGTGAACGCGCTGATCAAGAACGGAATTCGTGTCGAGCGCGCCGCCGCTGCATTCACCGTCAACGGCAAGACGTATCCGGCGGGCTCTTATGTCGTGAGGACTGCGCAGGCGTTCAGGCCACACATTCTCGACATGTTCGAGCCCCAGGACCATCCGAACGACATCCCATACCCGGGAGGACCGCCGACGCCTCCGTATGACAACGCGGGATGGACCCTGGCTTATCAGATGGGTGTGGTCTTCGATCGAATTCTCGATGGCTTCGACGGCCCGTTCACGGCAATCAGCGGATTCGCGAAGGTGCCGAAACCGCGGGTCGGACCTGCCGCTTCCGGCTACGCGCTCAGCCATTCCGTCAACGATGCGTTCACTGCCGTGAACCGGTTGCTCGCGCACGGCGAAGATGTGTACACGCTCCGCTCTCCACTCAACATCAACGGCCGGACCTACGGCGCCGGGACGTTCTACATAGTTGCGAAGCCGGGAACGCTCGCAATTCTCAGCCGCCTCGCGACGGAGAAGGGCTTGAGCTTCGATGCTTTCCAGACGGATGTAGCGCCCGCCGCGCTGCAGCGTGTTCGCCCGGCGCGGATCGCGTTGTGGGATCAATACGGGGGCTCCATCACCTCGGGCTGGGCGAGATTCGTTCTGGAGCAGTTCGAGTTTCCTTACGAGGTGGTCTACCCCCAAACCATCGATGCCGGGAATCTGATTGCCAAATACGATGTGCTGATTCTTCCCGACGGTGCCACCTTCGCGCGGCCGAACTCTCGTGGTGGTCAACGCATCGATCCGGACGACATTCCCGCCGAATACCGCGACAGGCTGGGAAGCCTCACCGTCGCCAAGAGCATCCCGCAGCTGCAGGAGTTCCTCAATGCCGGTGGGACCATTCTCGCTGTCGGGTCAGCGACAGAGCTTGGGACCCAGCTCCAGCTGCCGATCGCCAATGCACTGGTCGACAGTGCGGGTCGCGCGCTGCCGAGAACGCGGTTCTACGTGCCGGGCTCGATTCTCAGCATGAGAGTCGACACGACCGCCGAGCTTGCGCAGGGAATGCGGCCGGTCACCGATTTCTACTATGACAACGCGCCCGCTTTTCGATTGCTGCCGTCGGCCGAAGCCCGTGGTGTGAAGCGGATCGTCTGGATCGATGGACCGACGCCGCTGCGAAGCGGGTGGGCCTGGGGCCAAAGATACCTGAGCGGTGTAACAGAGGTGCTGGAGGCACCGGTGGGTAAGGGCAGACTCGTTCTCTACGGGCCCGATCCGTACTTTCGGTCGCAGCCGCACGGCACCTTCAAGCTTCTGTTCAATGGCATACTGTACCGCAATGAACTCGGGGACTAGATGATGCGCTCACCACTTCTCCTTGCCGCCCTCACGCTCACCGGCTGCTCGTACTTCCAGTCCGGCGCCGCTACCGAGCCAGCGCCCGCGACTACGACGAAGGCCACCACGGCCCGCAAGCCTGGCGCCGGCATTATGGTCACCAGCAGCGCCAGCCTGATCAAGGCGATGCACGATCGCTACGACGGCAAGTACCTGAAGACCATAAGCTTTCTTCAGAACAACACCCAGTACCGCACCACGGGCGAAGAGACAAAAACGGAGTGGTACGAGCACATCGAGGTGCCCGGCAAGCTGCGCATCGCATTTCTCCCAGCCTCGCGCAGAAGTGGTCTGGTGCAGGTCGGGGACCGCGTGGCGTCGTTCGATAACGGAATCAGGGTCGATTTCCGCCCGTCGGTGAATCCGCTGTTGTTGCTCACCGCCGATGTGTACGCGGCGCCGGTTGCTACGATCATGCGCGGCCTGGACTCCCTTCACGTCGACGACGACGTCATTCGCAACGACGACTGGGACGGCGTGCCCGTCTACGTCGTTGGCGCGAAGGCCGGAGACACCCTTTCGAATCAGTACTGGGTCGATCGTGACAATCTTCGACTCGTGCGGCTGATTCAGAGCCAGAAGGTCGGGGATCGCACGATGGTGAGTGACACGAGGGTGCTGAACTACAAGGAAATCGAGGGTTTTGACGTTCCGACCGAGTTCCTCGTGCTCCGCAACGGCCGCCCGTTCTGGCGCGAACAGTACGCCGACGTCCGGATCAACGAGGAGTTTCCGGCCGGGACTTTCGACCAGGCGCGCTGGAACGACATTCCGATTCCTAAATAGTCTCGGCTCCTGAGACCTCTACGCTCCGGCCTGCAGCTCTCACCACGTCTCCCACCGGCCGCCTTCTGGACTACAGGTGCGACTGAGAGGCCGAGTCTCTACGCCGAGATGCTGAGCTATCGGTAGCCCGCCGCCTGCATCGTAAACAGCTCCTCGTATAGCCCGCCCTTGGCGAGGAGCTCGTCGTGGGAGCCTTGTTCCTCGACCTTGCCGTGTCGCAGGACGACAATTCGGTCGGCCATACGCACCGTGGAAAAGCGGTGCGAGATCAGCACCGCCATCCGGCCGGCGACGAGCTCGGAGAAGCGGAGAAAGACCTCGTATTCGGCGCGGGCGTCCAGGGCCGCGGTCGGCTCGTCGAGAATCAGGACCTGGGCGTCCCGGATGTAGGCGCGGGCAAGCGCGATCTTCTGCCATTCGCCGCCCGAAAGGTCCACGCCCTCGTCGAATCGCCGACCGAGCATCTGTTGATAGCCTTTCGCAAAGCGTGGCAGCAGGGAAGCGGCGAGTGAGTTTTCTGCGGCGGCGGTGATGGCCTGCGGGGTACCGTTGCTGCTGTCGAGATCCGTGCGAACCGACTCGATCTCCCCGACGCCGATGTTCTCGTCGAATCGCATGTCGTAGCGAACGAAGTCCTGAAAAATCACGCCGATGGCGCGCCGCAGGCTTTCCAGGTCGTATTCGCGAAGATCGATGCCGTCGAGGGTGATCCTGCCTTCGGTCGGATCATAAAGCCGCGCCAGCAGCTTGGTGATGGTAGTCTTCCCGGCGCCATTCTCCCCGACGAGGGCGACGCGCTCGCCCGGACGAAGAATGAGATCCACGTTGCGGACGGCCCAGCGGTCGCTCCCCGGATAACGGAATCCGACGTCCTCGAACACGAATCCCGACGCAATTCGCTTCGGCACCGGCAGCGCGTTGGGCGCCGACTCGATGGTGGGACGCATCTCGAGGAACACGAACAGGTCGCGGAGGTAGAGCGCCTGCTCGTAAACGTTGCTCGCCGACAAGAGAATGTTCTGAATCACGTCGCGCCCGCGGCCGAACGACGCGGCGAGGAAGGTGAGCGTGCCGATGCTGATTTCGCCGTGCACCGCCCTGAGCAGAATGACTATGTAAGCGGCGTAGTATCCGACGGTGCCGAGAATCGAGAGTAGCGCGCTCACCACACTGCGCCGGATCGAAAGGGAGCGATTCTCCTCGTAGAACCTTTGCGACAGGTCGCGGTAGCGCTCGGTCAGCCATGGGGCGAGCCCGAACATCTGCACTTCCTTGGCGGTCTTGTCGCTCGCCCCGACGTAGCGCAGGTAGTCGAGCTGTCGGCGCTCCGGTGTCCACCGAAACAGCAGGGAATAGCCGAGTGACGCAAAGTGCGTCTCACCGAGGAAGCTCGGGATGACCGCGACGGCAAGCAGCAGTAGCAGCCACGGGCTATACGCGATCAATGCGCCGGCAAGCGTCAGCAGCGTCAGGCCATCCTGCGACATCGACAGCAACAGACTGAGCAGCGCAATGCGGCCGACAGTCTGCCTGCGAGCGCGCTCGAGATGATCGTAGAACTCGGGATCCTCGAATTGCGCGAGATCGAGCTTGGCGGCATGCTCCATCAGCCGCACGCTCATCGTGTTTGAAAAGAGATCTCCGAGCAGACTCTCGATCAGGGATGATGCGCGCGCCAGGATCTCGCCCGCGAGTACGATTGCCAGCTCCAGTAGCAGGTACTCCCAAACCTTTGAGAGCGAGCCCGACCCTCCCTTCGCGGCGATTACCGAGTCGAGGATCAGCTTGCCGACCCAGAACGTCGACACGGGCACTACCGAGCGTACGATGCGCAGCACCACCATCGTGCTGGTGTAGCCACGGTGGGTCTGCCAGATCAGGCGAAAGAGCGCCGGTACGTAGCGTAGCGCCTCGATCCGCTCCTTCCAGCTCGCCGGCTTGTCGGGCCGCGGTCGGCGGCCCGAGCCCGGAACGAAGATGGGGTGACTCATCGCGCGATCCCCGCGATCAGACCGTTCGCGTTACGGTCGCGGAGGATCTCTCGGTCGAAGTCTCGAGGCCTTCGGCTACCCAGCGCTCGTAGCCGCCCGTCATTGTCGCCACGTCGGTCAATCCGCGCGATTGCAGCAGGCTGGTGGCGATTGCGGCGCGGCCACCGCCCTGGCAGTGGACCACCACTGGCTTCGATTTGTCGATCTCGTCGATGCGATCGGGCAGCGCCGCCAGCGGGATGTGAATCGCTCCGGGAAGATGGCCCTTGCTCCACTCGTCGGGGTTCCGCACGTCGACGATCTGAACATCGCTTTCAGTACGTAGTGACTGCAGCTCGACCGGCTCCATGTGCCGCACTGTCTCCAGACCCGCGTGCTTCGATTTCCAATCCGCAATCAATCCGCTGCGAAAAATTCCGCGTACTCTCGTCAGGCCGATCTTGCAGAGCTCTCCCAGCACCTCACGGATGCCGTCTTCGGTATCCAGGTCGGTGACAAGGTAGAAATCGGTATTGGATGGGATGAGCGCCCCGCTCCAGTTGAGGAAGGACTTGTTGAGCGGAATGTTGAGACTGCCAGGCAGGTGACCGGCGGCGAATCGGTGCGCGGTGCGTGCATCGAGGATCGGCGCGTGACTGCGGATGGCAGCCTCGAGCTCCGGTAGTCCGAGGAGCTTCGCTGCCGGAGTCCTGGGCGGGGCTTCGCCACCTCGATTGACTGTCTTCATTACCGAGAAGTAGCGCGGCGGAACGGGCTGATCTTCCAGCACTCTCCGCACGAACTCCCCCTCGCTCATCTCGCCGAACGCCCAATTGAAAAGTTTCTCGTAGCCGAGCGTGGACTGGGGCATGGAGCCGAGTGATTTGCCGCACGCAGAGCCGGCACCATGACCGGGCCAGATTTGCAGGTAGTCTGGAAGCGCCTTGAACGTCCGGATCGATCGAAAAAGTGCGCGCGCCGATTCTTCCATACTCCCCTTTGCGCCGGCGGCTTTCTCGAGGAGGTCGGGCCGCCCCACGTCGCCCACAAAAACGAAATCGCCGGTCAACGCGCCGACTGGATCCTCGCCGCGATCGAGATCGGAGACGAGAAACACAAGGTGCTCGGGAGTGTGGCCGGGTGTATGGATAGCTCGCAGTCGAATGCGTCCCGCTTGGATCGTCGAGCCGTCGCGCAGGGCGCTGGCCGAGGCGAGCGTCGAGTCGCGATATCCCCAGTCAGTCCCCCCTTCTGCGGAGAGATGGAGGGTGGCACCGGAGGAATCCGCCAGCGCCTTCGCCCCCGAAACGAAGTCGGCGTGGATGTGGGTCTCGGTAACGTGGACGATTTTCATGCGATCGGCACCGGCCGCGCGGCTGTACCTGCCGATGTCTGCGTTCGGATCAACGATCACCGCTTCACGGGTCTTTTCGCAGCCGAGCATGTAGCTCGCCTGGGACAGATTGTCGTCGTAAAATCGTCGGAAAAGCATCGGGCGTTTTGCGATCGCGGAGAAAGCGTTGCTGGACGGAGGGACACTCGTTAGCGTGGTACTGAGCAGGCCCCGTTCTGCGCAGCAATATACCTACAACACCAGCGTCCAACCGGAGACAGAGACGACCGCGCTCAATCGCGAAGAACTGGTTCGCTACAGTCGGCACATCATGCTGCCGCAGGTCGGTGAAGCGGGCCAGCGCCGCCTCAAGGACTCCCGCGTGCTGCTCGTCGGCGCGGGTGGCCTCGGCTCGCCGGTCGCGCTGTACCTTGCGGCCGCGGGCGTCGGTACGCTCGGCCTGGTGGATTTCGACGCTGTCGACCTGTCCAATCTTCAGCGCCAAATCCTGCACGGTTCGGCGGCGATCGGCAGCAGCAAAATCAGCTCGGCGCGCGACCGACTTTACGACATCAACCCGAACGTTCACCTCGAGGCGTACGAGACACGCCTTACGTCGGCAAACGCGCTCGAGATTGCGCGCGGTTACGACCTGATCGTCGACGGGACGGACAACTTTGCGACGCGATATCTCGTCAACGATACGTCGGTGCTGCTGGGCATTCCGAACGTGTACGGGAGCGTCTACAGATTCGAGGGCCAGGCGTCCGTGTTCGGCACGGACGGTGGTCCGTGCTATCGCTGCCTCTTCCGCGAGCCGCCACCCCCCGAGCTCGTGCCAAGCTGCGCGGAAGGCGGAGTGTTGGGCGTGGTGCCCGGCCTCGTGGGAACGATTCAGGCGACCGAAGCGATCAAGGTGCTGCTCGGTTTGGGTGAGACACTGGCGGGCCGTCTCCTCACCATCGACGTTTTGACGATGGAATTTCGGACGATCCGGATTCGCCGCGATCCAGAGTGTCCCGCGTGCGGTACCCACGAGATCAGGGAGCTGATGGATTACGATAGGTTCTGCGCCGGGAGTGCGCAGTCTCGCGACGACCAGAAACGTGCTGTCGTCGAGATCGAGCCGGCGCAGCTCGCCACCCGTCTCGCGGCGGGGGAGACGCCGGTGATCATCGATGTCCGCGAGCCGTTCGAGTGGCAGATCAATCGCATTCCCGGCGCGCGACACGTGCCACTCGACCACATCGCTGCCGAGATTCCGCGGTTGGACAAGCGCCGCGAAACGATTCTGTACTGCAAGGTCGGAGTGCGGAGTTTGTACGCGGCGCAGCAGCTCGCCGACGCCGGGGTCTCTGAGGTTCGAAATCTTTCCGGGGGCATCCTGCGCTGGATCGACGAGGTTGATCCGACGATGCCGAGGTACTAGTTGATTCCACCGGATCCGATCGAGCGATTTCGCTCGGTTTACGCGCTGGCGGAAAAAACGGATCGCTCGATCATTCCCGAGCCCAATGCGATGGCGCTCGGCACCATCGAGAACCGCGATCAGCCGTCGGTGCGAATAGTTCTGCTCAAGGGGTTCGACGAGCGCGGTTTTGTCTTCTACACCAACTACGAAGGCAGAAAAGGGCGCCATCTTCTGGCTCACCCCAAAGCGGCGCTCTGTTTCTACTGGGCCCCGATCGACATCCAGGTGCGTATCGAAGGCACCGTCTCGCAGGTCGCTGACGAAGAGGCGGATGCGTATTTCGCGTCACGCCAGCGGCTAAGCCAGATCGGCGCCTGGGCTTCGCGCCAGAGTGAAGTCATGGACACCCCCGACGCGCTCGATGAGCGCGTTGCAAAGTACGAGAAAGAATTCGTCGGGAAGGAAGTGCCGCGACCGAAGTTCTGGTCAGGTTTTCGCGTCCATCCGGAGAGGATCGAGTTCTGGAAGGCCAGGCCCAATCGTCTTCATGAACGACACCTCTATACGAGAGTGGGCGGTGGCTGGCGCGTCGAGACGCTCTATCCCTGAAGTGCAGCGGTACCACCAGCGGCGTCCTTACCGTAAAATGTTGAGATGACAAGCACCCGCATTCCTCCCGCAGCCAAGAACTCCCACCCCGCGCCAGCGCCACCGCCGCCGGAGCCGTGGACGATTGCGGCGGCGCGGTCACTCTACAACGTAGAAGGCTGGGGGATCGGCTTCTTCGACATCAATGATGCGGGACACGTGGTGGTCCGACCCGATCGCGAGAAAACCGATCGCGAGCTGGATCTGTTCGAGCTGGCAAACGATCTCGAGGAGCAGGGAGTGGGTTTGCCGCTGCTGCTTCGATTCTCCGACATCCTGCGCTCCCGCATCGAGTCACTCAACGACAAGTTCATGCGCGCGCGGGAAGAGTACGGCTACGAGGGCGGCTACACGACAGTGTATCCGATCAAGGTCAACCAGCAGCGGCACGTCGTCGAAGAGATCGTGGAGTTCGGCAAGCAGGCCGGCGTCGGCCTGGAGTGCGGCAGCAAGCCGGAGCTCCAGGCGGTGCTCGGGCTTGCCGAGCACACCGATCATTTAATCGTGTGCAACGGCTACAAGGACGAGGAGTTCATGCGCCTCGCGCTGATGGGCCAGAAGCTCGGTCACCAGGTTTTCATCGTTCTCGAGCAGCTCAGCGAGGTTGACGTTCTCCTCCAGGTGGCTGACGAGCTCGGCGTCACACCGACGGCGGGAGTGCGGATAAAGCTCTACTCCGAGGGATCGGGGCGCTGGGCGAAGAGCGGGGGCGAGAAATCGAAATTCGGTTTGAGCACCGCCCAGCTAGTGAGGCTGGTGGACAAGCTCAAGGCGCTCGACCGACTCGACATCCTGAAGATGATTCACTTCCACCTCGGCTCCCAGATCACTGACATCCGGTACATCAAGGCCGGGTTGCAGGAGGTGTCCCGCTACTACGCGGAGCTCCGCGGCCTCGGGGTCGATATCACCCACGTCGACGTGGGCGGCGGTCTCGGGGTGGACTACGACGGTAGCGGCTCTACGTCCCAGGCGAGCGTGAACTACACGCTTCAGGAGTACGCCGACGACGTGATCTATACCATCGCGGAAGCATGCCGGCAGCACGAGCTGCCGATGCCGCACATCATCAGCGAGTCGGGCCGCGCGCTCACCGCGCACCACGCGCTTTTGCTTTTGAGCGTCATCGATGTCGAGTCGCAGGCGGACAACGCGGTTCCGGAGCTGAACGAGGACCACCACACCCTGCTCCACGAGATGGCTGCCGACTACGCATCGCTCTCGAAGCCGCGCCTGTCGAGAAAGCGCGTGCGAGAGGTCTACCATGACGCAACCTTCGACAAAGAGCGCGCGCAGGAGCTGTTCAACAGCGGTGTGCTCACCATTCGCGGCCGCGCGATCGCCGAGCAGATCTACCTCGCGACCATTGCGACGGTCGTGCGCATCGCACAGAAGGATCGCGACGAGTACTCCGACATCATCGACGATCTGGAAGCAACGATGGTCGATCGCTACTTCTGCAACTTTTCTCTATTCCAGTCTTTGCCCGACAGCTGGGCGATCGACCAGATCTTTCCGATCATGCCGATCCACCGCCTGAACGAGGAGCCGACGCGCCGCGGAACGATCCAGGACGTGACCTGCGATTCGGATGGGAAGATCGAGTGTTTCATCGGCGACAGAACGACGCGCAAGAGCCTCGACCTGCATCCGTTCAACGACGGCGATCCCTACATCATTGGCATCTTCCTGACCGGGGCGTACCAGGAGATACTCGGCGATCTGCACAACCTTTTCGGCGACACCAACGCTGTCCACATCCGGCTGTCGGCGACCAAAGGTTACGAAGTCACGGATCTGGTGCACGGCGATACAGTCACCGAAGTTCTCGACTACGTGCAGTTCCGCGCCTCTGACCTCCTCGCCACCTTCCGGCGCAAAGTCGCGAACGCAACCGGCATCCAGCGCCAGGAGGCCAACATGTTCATCGCCGACTACATCGCGGGGCTCGAGGGGTACACCTACCTGGAAGGCGAGGCCGCTCGCTAACTACTGCGGCTTCGCGGATCTTGGCGCTGGGACTGGCACCCCTAGTCCAAGTGTCGGCAGGTGGGAGACTGGACAGCTGGCAGTCTATCAGCTGTCATACTGGCGCCTGACACCCGTGCGTTCCCTATAGATCCAAAGCACGACAGACTGAAACACTCCGACCTGTCCACGTCTCCCACCCCGCGACTTTTTGACCAGGGGTGTCCGTCGAAGCGCGCCACGCCTTACGCCGAGAATCTCTTTTCGACCTCTTTCCAGTTGACGACGTTCCACCAGGCCTGGATGTAATCGGGGCGCTTGTTCTGGTACTTGAGGTAGTAGGCGTGCTCCCACACGTCGAGGCCGAGGATCGGCTTTTGGCCTTCCATCAGCGGATTGTCCTGGTTGGGTGTGCTGGTGATGGAGAGCTTGCCGCCATTGTTCACGAGCCACGCCCAGCCCGAGCCGAATCGCCCCGTCGCGGCGGCGCTGAACTGTTCGCGGAGCTTCGCAAAATCACCGAATGCGCTTCTGATGGCGTTGCCGAGATTCCCACCAGGCTCGCCACCGGCGTCGGGGCCCATGATCTGCCAGAACATAGAGTGGTTCCAGTGGCCGCCGCCGTTGTTGCGAACTGCGGTGCGCACCGCTTCCGGTACCTTGTTCACGTTCCGCATCAAGTCATCGAGTGACTTGTTCGCCAGCTCGGGGGCCTTCTCGATCGCCGCGTTAAGGTTGTTCACATAGGTCTGATGATGCTTTCCGTGATGGATTTCCATCGTCTTGGCATCTATGTGGGGCTCAAGGGCGGCGAAGTCGTAGGGAAGCGGCGGAAGTGTGAAAGCCATGGTGTTCTCCTGTGGGTTCTCGCTACATGTCACGCGGGTTCGCTGCGCTCAGATGTCACCCGCTCCGACTGCAGGTCTCTCGTAGCGTCGCGCGCGCCTCGCTCTGTAGCCCGAGATCAGACCCGGCAGAATGGAGATGAAGATCACGATCGCAACGACGATTTCGATGTGCTTGTCGACACCCGGAATATAGCTGCCGAGGAAATACCCAATACCCAGCATGCCCCATATCCAGAGAACTGCGCCGATGATGTTGAAGGTGATGAATTGTCGGAAATTCATTCCGGCGACACCGGCGATAACCGGCGCAAACGTGCGGATCACAGGCATGAATTGGGCTAGGACGATTGTCTTTCGGCCGTACTTCTCGTAGAACTCGTGGGCGCGGATAGCATGCTTTTTGTTGAAGAAGAGACTGTTCTCTCTCCGGAAAATGCGGGGTCCCGTGGCGCGACCAATCAGATATCCGACCGAATTGCCGCAAATGGCGGCTGCCGTCAGCACCGGCAGCAGCGCGTATATGTTCAGATATCCACGCGCCGCAAACAGTCCGGCGGTGACGAGGAGGGAATCGCCGGGGAGAAAGACGCCCACGAGGAGGCCGGTCTCCGAGAAAATGATCGCAGCGATGCCGAACAGCCCCGCCCACTGCACCAGATCCGGCAGATTGGAGAGCCGGTGAAAGAGATCAGTGAGCACGTCGATCGAGTCTCGGTGAGGTAGGATGCAAGAGAGACGTTCAAGTTCAACGCCACCGCCGCGCAATGCAACCACGGGAGAGTGGATGCTCGCCTTTCCCGAGCATCGGCCGAGAGGATTCCGGCGGTCACCGAGCAGAGCTGAGCAGGCGTTCAACGCACTGTCGGTTGCGCTGCTGGTTCTCTTCGCTACCGGGTGGTCGTGGTCGATCGCGCGCGCGCGGGCGGCGGGCGCGACGGGAGTCACACCGGCAACAGCCAACATCGCGCGCGCTCTGACCGACGGCGATGCGCCGTCCGTTGCGTACCTCACCGATGCTGCGCTCGCGGCGGTGACCGCGCCGGCACGCGGCGAGAGCGGCAAGCTGCGCGTCCGCATCCAGCAGCCGGGAACGCCGATCACCCCGATTTTGGGCGATACCCTCCCGGCGGGCGCCGTCGCGACTTTTTCCTCAGGCGCGGCGTCGGAATCCACTGCTACTCTGACTGCCCCCAGGCGGCCCGGCATCTGGAGTCTCGCCCTCAAGATCGGCAGCGCGATCAAGCCGCTGGCCGGGTTCAGCGTGATCACCATGAGGCCGGCAACCGAGAAGAAGGGCGGTCGACTCGGTTTGTATTACATCGGCAACTGGCCCGCGGCGCGGAAGGGACAGCCGGGCGTCAGCTACGATCCGCCGACCGGCTTTATCGAAGCCACCCAGCAGAATCAGAATACGCAGCTATCCGATCACTTTCGTCTCAAGGATTTCTTCCCCCACGATCAGCAGAACGTCTGGCCGAAATACATCGTCGTCGACATGAAAATGATCGACAAGGACGAGCTCGTGCTTCAGGACCTAAAGGAGCACGGCATCAATCCGGACGGCGTGCGCGTCATGAGCGGATTCCGAACCCCGCAATACAATGCGGGTGGCGGGGATCCGCGCGGCCGTGCCGCCCTCAGTCGCCACATGTACGGAGACGCCAACGACATCTTCATCGACAACAACGGCGACGGTCAGATGGACGACCTCAATCATGACGGGCGCGTGAATATTGCAGATGCCAAAGTGATCTGTGACGCGGTCAACCGCGTCGAGCGGGCACACCCTTCGCTGATAGGGGGGTGCGGCATATATTCCGGCACGTCCGCGCATGGGCCATTCACCCACATCGATACGCGAGGCTATCCCGCTCGCTGGACTGGAACA
>Ga0070681_10004802_pt1 | contig 12956 bp, 8 predicted proteins | sample KBSC83BmetaG_FD_65650 | JGI IMG/M metagenome (GOLD analysis project Ga0070681, IMG submission 65650) | Corn rhizosphere microbial communities from Kellogg Biological Station, Michigan, USA - KBS C8-3B metaG | ecosystem: Host-associated > Plants > Roots > Rhizosphere | place: USA: Michigan... | reverse complement strand
CCGTGCGCGAGGTAGGCGCGACGCGACACCGGCGCGTCGAAGGTGAACCAGAAGCGCAGCAGTTGCGTGAGGCGTTTCATGGCGACGGCGAGCCGTTGTGGGACGCCATGATGTAGGCGCGAGATGAGACGCCCGCAACCGCGTCCCGAACCCCTAATAGCTATGGACTATGGACGGATAGCTCCTTCCCGCACCACTCCTCTTGACTTCCGACAGGAGGCCTTCGACCTTCTGTCGAAACCCTAGAGAAACAGGAGCGCCCTCTGCCCACAGCCCGCAGCCCTCTGCCGGAGACGCCAGACGTCCTCCGCGGCACCCTCGACCTGCTCGTCCTCAAGACGCTCACCCTCACGCCGATGCACGGCTGGGGCATCAGCCAGCGCATCCAGCAGTTCTCCCGCGGCGTCCTCGACGTCAATCAGGGATCGCTCTACCCCGCGCTGCAACGGCTCGAGCAGAAGGGGTGGATCGAGAGTGAGTGGCAGACGACGGAGAACAACCGCCGCGCCAAGTACTACCGCCTAACGAGACAGGGCCGCCGCGCTGTCGGCGAGGAGGCCGCGAGCTGGCGTCGCTATGTCGAAGCGGTCGAGCTCATCCTCGAGATCTCCTGACGGAGTCCGCCGATGCCGACGATCAAGGGTCTGCGCGCCCGCGCCCGGGCGCTCTTGCGGCGCGGTGCCGCCGAGCGTGAGCTGGACGAAGAGCTGCGCTTTCACATCGAGATGGAAACGGAGAAGAACGTGCGCGCTGGAATGAATCCCGTCGACGCCCGCCGCCGCGCCCTGCGCGACTTCGGCGGCGTCGAACCCACCAAGGAAGCGCACCGCGACGTGCGCGGCCGCTGGCTCGAGGAGCTCGGCGCCGACACCCGCTACGCGCTCCGCACGCTCCGTCGTGCTCCGGTGCTCGCCACTGCTGCCATCCTCACACTGGCCCTCGGAGTCGGCGCGAATACAACAATTTTCTCGGCCGTGAACGCGGTCGTGCTGCAGCCGCTGCCCTTCGCGCAGCCCGATCGATTGGTCATGCTCTGGGAGGAGAATCCGGAGAAGGGTTGGCACCAGCAGATCTGCGCGCCGGCCAACGTCCTCGATTGGCAGGAGCAGGTGAAGGCGTTCCAGGGCATCACCATGTTCTTCGACGGCGCCGGCGTGTCGACCCTCACCGGCGAAGGCGCGCCGCGTGTTCTCAAGACGTCCGGTGTCACCGGCAACTTCTTCGACGTCCTCGGTATCCGCGCTCAGCTGGGCCGCACGCTGCAGCCTAACGAGACGTGGGCCGCCGACGGCATTGCGCGGACCGTCGTCATCTCCGACCGCTTCTGGCGCGAGCAGTTCGGCGCCGACCCGCGCGCCGTCGGCCGGAGCATCCGCGTCGATGGGCAGTCGCTCCAGGTCGTGGGCGTGGCACCAAGCGGCTTCTCCTTCCCCGTCGAGGACATCGACATCTGGGTCCCCCGCGCGTGGAAGCCGGGGATCCGCGCCCAGGTTTTCTTCCGGCAAGCGCACTTCATGCGCGCGATCGCGCGGATCGCTCCCGGCGCCTCGCTCGAGACGGCCGATGCCCAACTTCAGGCTGTCGCCGGCCGACTCAAGCTGCAGTACCCCGCGACGAACAAGTACATGGGCGCGGGGCTCACGCCGCTGCATCGTTTCCTCGTCGGCGACACGCGCCTGCCGCTCCTCGTTCTCCTCGCCGCCGTCGGGCTCCTTCTCCTCATCTCGTGCGCGAACGTCGGCAACCTGCTTCTCGTCCGCGCCGTTGGACGCGAGCGCGAGGCAGCGCTCCGGCTGACGCTCGGTGCGGGGCGCGGCAGGCTCGCCAAGCAGGCGCTCACCGAGAGCCTGGTGCTTTCCGTCCTCGGCGGCGTGGCTGGCGTGGCCCTCGGCATCGTCGGCACACGCGTGCTCGAGTCACTCCAGCCACCCGGCATGCTGCGCGTCTCTCACTTCGCTGTGGACTTCACCGTCCTCGGCTACGTTCTGATGATCGTCGCCGGCAGCGGTCTACTCTTCGGCACGGCGCCGGCAATCTGGAGCGGCCGCCGAAGTCCAGCTGAATCCCTCAAGCAGGGCGGCCGGGGCGGTGACACCCGCCGAATGCGCCGCTGGACCGAGCTCCTCGTGGTGGGCGAGGTCGCGCTGGCGGTGGTGCTCACGTTGGGAGCGGGCCTTCTCGTCCGCAGCTTCCGCGAGCTCACTCAGGTCGATCCCGGTTTCGATCCTCATGGCGTGCTCGCGACGCAGATCGTGCTCTCGGGACCGAAGTACGACTCATCGTCCCAGGCGCGCGTTTTCTTCGATCAGATGATCGCTCGGGTCGCGGCGCTTCCCGGCGTCTCGGCCGCCGCGGCCACGTCGAACGTGCCGCTCCAGGGCAGCGGCTACACCAGCGATTTCGTGGTCGCCGGGCGGCCCGCGGGCGAGTACTACCCCGAGATCACGCATCGCATGGTGACGCCGACCTACTTCCAAGTGATGCGCGTGAAGCTCCTCCGTGGTCGCGCCTTCACCGCCGACGATCGCGCCGGCGGGCCGCCGGTAGTGATCATCAACGACGAGGTCGAGAAGAAGTACTTCAAGGGGCAGAATCCCGTCGGCCAGCGACTCACCTTCGACAAGGTGCCTAACGCGCAGTCCGAGTGGCTGACGATCGTCGGCGTCGTCCGCGGCGAGCGGCAGCAGACCCTCGCTGCCGAACCGTCGATCGAGGCTTACGTCCCGGCTGCACAGGAGATGCCCAGCGCGATGTCCGTCCTGGCCCGCGTCGACGGCGACCCGACCGCGCTTGGGCCGGCGATCCGACGTCTGCTTGCCGAGCTGGATCCCGACCTCCCGGTCACGCGAATGCGATCAGTCGACGAGATTCGGGCCCGTTCGCTCGCCCGTCAGCGTTTTCTCATGACGATGCTCGTCGTTTTCGCCGCGGTCGGGTTGCTCCTCGCGGTGATCGGCGTCTACGGTGTCCTCGGCCAGGTCGCGCGCCGTCGCACTCGTGAGATGGGGATCCGCATCGCTCTCGGCTCGCCGGTGAGCAGCGTCCGGTGGATCGTCGTTAGGCACGGGCTCACGCTGGTCGCGTCGGGACTGGCGATCGGCATCGGCGTCGCCGTCGTCGCCACCCGCGGGTTGACGGCTCTGCTCTACCACGTCGCCCCTGCGGATCCAGCGACCTTCGTCGCGGTGCCCATTGTGCTTGCCGTCACGGGAATCGCCGCTGCCTGGATCCCCGCCGTGCAGGCGAGTCGCGCCGACCCCGCCGTGGCGCTTCGCGCGGAGTAACCGGCGTGCTCCCACCGCCGACGCAATGGAACGACTTTTCCAATAGCGTGAGAGGAAACTCGACATGACTCACGCAGGCAATGACGCACCGAAAGATCAAGGATGGGATAGGGAGGGCGTGGGATGTATGGGAGGTCTATCCGTCCGCCGTCGAGCAACGGATGAGCGGGGAGTACCCCGCGGTGCCCGACGGCGATGGGTCCACGCGCGAGAAGCGCGAAGTTCGGATCCGCGTGCCCTCAGGGCTGCAGGACGGCTGGCTCGCCTTTCAGTCGGGGAAGGACCGACGCCGACTCACGCCAATTCCCGAGCAGTGGGCGACGCTCGGTGACGAGGAGCTCGTGCGGCTACTCGCTCGAGCAAATCGCCTGACCGAAACGGACGGTCATTAACGCGTCCAACGACTTCGTGGAGCAGCGCGGAAAGTCGCGGCGCTCCCTGGAGTGGTTAGAAACGAGCCTCGACGTACATATCGACGCGCCACCGCTTCTGCGGGTAGAGCCCGCGGGCGACGTCGAATCGAATGAGGCCGTCCATCACCGACGAGCCGACGCCGACGCCGCTCATCGGCCGGCCGACGTCGTTCCTGTACAGTCGCTCGCGATCGCCCGTCCAGCCGATGTCGGCGAAGAGCGATGGCCGGTAACCGCCGGCGTCGTACGCGAGCTCCGAACGCGTCAACCAGTACGCGTTCCCGCTCGCCGACGTATCCGGTCGCTGGCCGCGCACCGACTGCGCGCCGCCCAGGTACCAGAGCCTCTGCACGGGGAGCCGTCCCGCCGACGTTCCTCCCGAGAGGGTGAGGGCGCCGATCAGCTTCCTCGGGAGTCCGTGCGAGAGCGTGAAGTCCGCTCCGCCGCGCACGTAGCGATTCCAGATCGAGTCGTCCTTGGCGAGCGCCGTCGCCGCCTCGACGCGCACATCGGAGAGTAGCCGCCAACCGCGCGGGTCCAGGCCCGCGGTGTGATTGACGCGCATCCCCGTCCCCACGTACTCCTCGCTCACGGCGTCGATGTTGGGGATGAACGCGGGACCTAACGAGAAGTTGGTGTTCTGCCGTGCGGCGCGCTCGTTCTCCAAGAAGAGGCGCCAGTCGATCCGCGCGCCGTCGCTGCGGGGGTCGCGCAGTCGCGTGAGCTCGACACCGCTCGTCCGATAGTAGAACCCTTCGTCTCTGCCGAAGAGCAACGCCGACAGCGAGCTTCCAAACGAGAGCGGATTTCCCCAGTCGTTCGCGGCCACGAGCCGGTTGTAGCCGGTGAGCGCATACGTCCGCTCGAGATTCGTCCGCTCCACCGTCAGCTCGACGTTGGGCTCGAAGTCGGCAAAGCCGATCCGGCCGACGCTCCGCGCCAGGTATCCGCCGCCGAGCTGCTGCTCGATCTGCGCACCGATGGAGAAGCCCTCGACGCGGTTATAGCGCATGAATTCCGGTCCGTACTTCACGGTCGGCGGCGGCAGATGCCCCGAGCCGAGAAGAAATGGCGGCTGCGCGCCCAGCGACAGCGCCTGCGCGATGAGCGCGTCGCGCTCCTTCGCGCCGAAGATCTCCTCGCCAGGGTCGAAGATCGATTTCGGAAGCTCCGGCGAATTGGCGAGCTTCTTCATGTCGCAGGGAACGCGCACGGCGACGCGTAACGCCGGCCCGAGCTGGTCGTCGCGGCCTTCGGTGCGCCTGACGACGCGATATTCGCTCGTGTCGCACTGCTGGGGCGGCGCCTTGAGCAGCCCCGCCTTCACGGAATCTCGGCGCGCGCGGCGCAGAGCGCGAAGCGAGTCGCGCATCTTGTCCGCCAACGAGTCGGGCAGCGTGTCGAGTAGCGTCTGCGAAGCCAGGACCACCGCCGCCGGCAGCGTGTCCAGCGCATTCACCGAGGCATACTTGAAGCTCTGCTCCATCTTGAATGGCACGTGCATGAACGAGACTTGCGCGCTCCCCTCGGCGGCCCGGATGCGCGGCAGCCAGAATCGATTCTCGTACAGCCCGTACTCGATCGCGACCGCGGTGATCTGGCCGTGCATCGGCGAGATCATCGGCATCACCCATTTCGGAACGTCGTCGAGGGCGTGGGGGTCTTCGTCCTTCACCATCTCCCACACGTCGAGCGGCACGGCGAAGCGGTACGCGGCGCGCACCAGCTGGCCACTCTTCACATCGAACCAGAGCGATCCGACGACAACGTTCCACTTCGGGCTACGCGGCCTCACACGCAACTCCCGCAGCTTCACGGTCGCCGCGTCCGGGAGACGAATGTCGATCGAATCGCCGCTCTCGTAGACGTAGTACGCTTCCGCACCGCGAGCGAGCGGATGGACGAACTCCCGCTCGTTCACGTTGGCTCTCGCGGTGCCCATTCCGACCCAGAGGGACTCGTAGCCGGGATAGTACGGCACTGCGGCCATGTCAGCGTCCTCGGCCATGTCCTGCTCGGCTTCCTTCTGCGCCTCGTCAGGCGCGACCGGGATCGCGGTTCGTTCACCTTTCACGTCGATCCAAGCGCCGACGCCCCGCTGCCAACGAACGCGCGACACGTTCTCCGTCCGGAAGATCAGCCTATCCCTGCCGATCCTCGAGAATCCCATCCCGGCCGAAATCCGTTGATAGGACGTGGCGTCGTATCCCTGGAGCGCCGAATCCTGAGTCAGGCGCGCCACTCGCGCCCGCTCGAGCAGCCGTCGAGCCGTAGGGTCACGGAACGCACTCGCGAGAAGCTGAGCCGTGACCGGTAGCCTTCTGGCGTAGAGGTGCCGTCGGCGCCCCTGTGTGGTCACGACGATGGAGTCGGTGCTGTCCCGCACGACGGTGATCGTGTCGTTCGGGTCGCGCCTCCTGTGACGGACCTCAGCGCTGTCTTTCCTGGTCGTGTCTTTCTTTCCGTCGACCGGGACCTGAAATGGCGTCGCGGCGGTGAGGAGGGGAAAGGAGACTGCGAGAAGGAGTGACATGGTACGGCGGGCTTGGGGAGGGTGTCGGCCTCCGAGCGTACGACCTCGGGAGACAGTCGGTTTCGCTAGCCGACACCCTACTCCAACGCGGGCTACGGCTTCACGCCGCTATTCACCCAGCCGACCAGGTCCTGGAAATTGCTCATCATCTGCGAAACCCCGAAGTCGCAGTGCCCGAATGAGTCCTCGCTGCGCTGAACGAGGTTTCCCGAGGCTCCGGCGGCGGCGACGAGCTTCTGGTAGGCCGCTTCATGCCGATAGGGAACGAGCCGGTCACGCTTCTTGTGCACGGTGATCATGGGAATCCGCAGATCGCCGGTCGGCTCGTAGTTGTGGTCCAGCCAATCGAGTGCATCAGGCGTCGCGGTATAGCGCGCAACGCCGAGGTTCGCGGCCTTGTAATAGTCATCCGGATACAGCGCGCTGTTGTATACGGTCGTCGAATTGTCGAACAGTATGTGGCCGTGGGTGCGCTCCAAGAGGTCGTTGACGCCGATTGCGTGATACGCGAGCGCGTTGATGAGCGACGTGAGAAGCTCGGGAGTGTTGTTCCCCGCCAATTGCACCTGATTCGACGCGGCGATGAGTCCGAACCCCGTTGGGTTCGCCATGACCGCCGCGAGCACCGGATTCTGGATTTGAGTCGTCACATCGGTGATCACGATCGGCATTTCCATCGTGCTGCCCGGCAGCACCCCTGGATAGAAGAAGTCGAACAGCGTGCGAACGTGGCCGATGTAGTCGGTCTGCAGCCGGGTACCGCCCAGGACGCCGCACATCGCCAGCGCGCCATTGTACTGGTTGGGATAGGTCTCGGCGAGCGCCTGAACGACCTGTGCCCCTAACGAGTGGCCGACGAGGAAACTGCGACGAGGTCTGCCGACCTTCGACGTGAAGATCCCACGCAGTTGGTGGGTACGCTGAATCCCATCCTTTATCGCGTAGCCGTTTTCGGTGAAGCTCGAGTAGACCACGGCGAAGCCGGCCTGGGTGAGCGCGTCGCGCAATGCCGGGGCATTGTCCCAGTCGGTCGGTCCGGGGAGTGACACGGGGGCGAGTGGCGGGATGATACCGTGAGCATAATACACGACATCGCCACTCCATCCACTCGGAACGAAGATGGCGTAATCGGCGCCGTCGGCGGTGACGCCCGTGATCGGCTCGGTCGAGAGGGAGCTCGACGTCGCCAGCATTCGTGACGCGCTCGAGGAGGCGACGTCGGGGGGAGCGAGGGGCAGTTGTTCGGTGCACGCGGCGATCAAGGTGACGCCAGTAATCGCGGCGGCGGCGCGGGCGAAGGCAGAGCGCGGCATGGTGACCTCTTGGCGAGATGGGTGGTCGCCTAACGGCGAAGCGTCATGGAGGCGGGAAGCTGTCCGTGACGACGTATTCCTCCCATACGCGCGATGACGTAGTACCGGCGGGAAGGCGCGTAGTATTGCCCTCACTGGGGCCCCGCGACACAATTGGAGCCGCTCGCGTGACCGCTTAACGACTTTCCAGCGCCTAACGGCCTAACGGGGGAATTCCTGAAGGCATCGGGGTCCATCGCCATCGGCGCGGTGCTGCTACCACTTGCGATCGCGGGATGGCTCTACGCGAACGGGCTGCACCCCGCCCGGCCGGTCACGACCGTGATCAGCCCGGGCGTCGAGCGCGACTCCACGCGCCGCTTGCTTGTGTTCGTGAAAGGCGGAAGCGCCGACATCCAGACATACCAGCCATTGTTGCGCCGCCTACGCTCCGAACGTGAATTGGCAAGGACCGATCTCCTGATCTTCGATCATCGGCTCGGGCGTCTCACCACGGGTCACGACTACGACTTTGCCACGAGGCTCCGCGCCGAGATCGATGCGCAATGGATTCGGAACGGCGGGTACGCCGATGTCGTCCTCGCCGGACATAGTACTGGCAGCCTCTTAGTGAGGGCTGCCTATCTCCAATCCGCTGGCCGCGACCCGAGACAACCGCGAACCGTCCCGTGGAGCGATCGCGTGAGCCGGATCGTGCTCTTGGCTGGAATCGGTCGGGGTGTCGACGCCGAAGAACAAGGTCGCTGGCGCTGGGTGCTGCGCATCGGCCGATTCATCCCGCTGATCCGTTCCAGCGTGATGTACGACGTCCTCCGGGGCTCGGATTTCGTCACCGAAGTCCGCATCGCCTGGATTCGCTACTTCGCCGAGCTCACCAGCGCGTCGGCAGCCGCTTCGGCGGCGCCACGTCCGCCGATCGTCGTCCAACTGATCGGCACCGAAGACGATGTGCTGCGCCGCGATGACAACATCGACCTCGAGCAATTCCCGACCGCGTATCACATCGACGTTCCAGGCGCCGGCCATCAGACGCTCCATCGTCTCGATCTCACTAGCGACCCCGAGCTGACCTACAGCCTGTTTCGCGAAGCCTTCGTGAGTAGCTCGCTCCCGCATGCCGCCGTGAGACAACGAGTCGTAGCCGCGGACTCCGTTCATCGCGTCGTCTTCCTGTTGCACGGAATGCGCAGTTCGCGTGACGACTGGGTTCACGAGATCGCTCCCCTGTTGCGGCAGCGGCTTCCCGATGCCGAGATCGTCGAGTCGAGCTACGGGTGGATCTCCATGCTCGGGTTTGCGCTTCCGTCCGTCCGCCGACGCGAGATCCGCTGGCTCCAGGACCAGTACACCGAGTATCTGGCGCGCTATCCGAACGCCACTTTCGACGTGGCCGCCCACAGCAACGGCGCCTATCTCGTCGGTCAGGCGCTCGAGCGCGTGCCGTCGCTGCGATTCGGCCGGATCGCGCTGCTCGGAAGTGTGCTGCCGACCGATTACTCGTGGGAGCAGCGACGCGCCTGGCAGCAGACGGAGTCCGTGCGCACCGACCGCTCCGCGGATGATCTTGTCGTGGCCTTGCTCTGCAACGCCCTGCGCGGTCTGGGTATGACCGACATTGGAACGAGTGGGTGGAGTGGGTTCGAAGTCAGCGGCGGCGTCGAGCGTGACGTCGCGTGGTTCCACGGCGGTCACAGCGCCGCGCTCGCGACGAGCAATCTCACGAGCGTCGCTGATTTTCTCGCGACCGGACAGCTCACCGATACCGCGCTGGCCGCCGGCGACGGACCCTCACCGGCGCTCGCCACGCTCTCGCAGCTTGCGCCGTGGGTGGCGCGGCTCGTCATCGCGCTGATCGTGCTGGCGAGCGCTCGATGGCTGCGGCGGGCGCCGCGTCGCGCCGATCGGCTCGCCGCGCTCGCCGCGATGGCGATTCTCGTGGTGATCGTACTGGACGTGATCTGAGATTGCGTTCTCGCGATCGTCCCTATCGATTACCGCGTTCGTCCACTCATGCCTCCAGCCGTATTCCGCCGATGCCGCACCTGGCTCGTACCGTCCGCCGCTGGCTCGTCGTCCTCACCGCCGCGCCGTTCGCCTCGTTAGGCGCGCAGCAGCAGCCGATCGATTGGGATCGTCTGCGCGACGAGACCGTGCAGATCCTCGCCGACTACCTCAAGATCAACACGACCAACCCACCGGGTAACGAGCTGCAAACCGCGCTCTACCTCAAGCGTATACTCGATCGCGAAGGGATCGAGGCGCAGATCCTCGATACGGCGGAGTTGAAGCCGGCCGGCCGCGCGAATCTCTATGCGCGCCTCAAGGGGAACGGCAGCAAGAAAGCGATCGCGCTCGTTCATCACATGGACGTCGTCCCCGCCGATGCGCGCTACTGGTCGGTCGATCCGTTTTCGGGCCTGCTGAAGGACGGCTACGTGTGGGGCCGCGGCGCGCTCGACATGAAGAGTGAGGGAATCATCCAGCTCATGGCGATGATCGCGCTCAAGCGAAGCGGCGTTCCACTCAACCGCGACATCGTCTTCATCGCGAACTCCGACGAGGAGCTCGGCAGCACAGGAGCGATCGTCTTCGTCCAGAGACACCCGGATCTCCTCGCGGACGTCGAGTACCTCATCACCGAGGGCGGGGACAACAAGTTCGAGAACGGCAAGCTCGCGTACTACGGCGTCGGTATCGCCGAGAAGCGCACCTTCTGGCAGCACGTCACCGTCCACGGCACTCCGTCGCACGGCTCGCGGCCGACGAAACAGAATCCGGTGCCGCGTCTCGTCGCCGCGCTCGACAAGATCGCGCGATACGAGACGCCGCTGCACGTCACGCCCGGTGTCGACAAGTACTTCCGCGACATTTCACGCGGATACGCCGGCAAGCAGAAGCAGTGGCTTGCGAACGTGAAGGTCGCGCTCGACGGCCCCGCGGCGCGCCAGTGGATTCTCAGCGACGTGTACTGGAACGCGATTCTTCGAAACACGATCAGCCTGACGGGGCTGCACGGCTCCAACAAGACGAACGTCATTCCCGCCGAGGCGTCGGCCGACATCGACATCCGACTCCTGCCCGACGCGAATCCGCAACAGTTCCTTGCGACCTTGCAGGGCATCGTCGGCGACACCGCCGTACACTTCGCGCCGCTTCTCGAACCGAAGACTCCCCTCGAGAGTCCGATCGAGACGGAGTTCTTCCACGCCATCGAGAAGGCCGCGCACGATCGCGATCCGAATGCGTATGTCACGACGCCGATGCTCACCGGCGCCACGGATCGGCCGACGTATCGCCGGCTCGGCATCGCGACCTATGGCTTCGATCCGTTCAAGGTGGAGTCGGCCGACGCGCAACGGGGTGTGCACGGAAATGATGAGCGCCTGTCCGTCGAGAACGTCGGCTTCGGCGTGCACTACCTGTACGACGTGCTCCGTTACGCACAGGGGACGCGGGTCACGCCGTGATCGTTCGTGGCCAGTGATCTCGCGGTCTCGGTCCGCGGCCTCCGCAAGCGCTACGCGGACGTCGTCGCCGTCGATGGCCTCGACCTCGAGATTGCGGCCGGCGAGTGCTTCGGACTGCTCGGGCCTAACGGCGCCGGCAAGACGACAACGATCGAGATCTGCGAGGGCCTCAACTCGGCCGATGAGGGCGACGTCGTCGTCCTCGGCCGCCGATGGGCGACCGACGAGCGTGAGTTACGCGAGCGGCTCGGCATCCAACTCCAGGAGACGCAGCTCGCGGAGAAGCTGACAGTCGCGGAAACGGTCCGGCTGTTTCGCAGCTTTTACGCACAAGGCAGGAGCATCGACGACGTCATCCGGCTCGTGCAGCTCGACGAGAAACGGGACGGCCGCGTCGGCAAGCTTTCCGGAGGCCAGAAGCAGCGGCTAGCCATTGCCTGCGCGATCGTCGGCGATCCGGACCTCCTCTTCCTCGACGAGCCGACGACGGGCCTCGATCCGCAGTCGCGGCGGCAGATCTGGGATCTGGTCGAGGAGTTCAAGTCGACGGGACGCACAATCCTCCTCACGACACATTACATGGACGAGGCCGAGCGCCTCTGCGATCGGGTCGCGATCGTCGATCATGGCAAGATTATCGCGCTCGGCACACCGCGCGACCTCATCGCTTCGTTAGGCGGCGAGCAGGTCGTCGAGTTTGTGCTCACCGACAGCGGCAACGGGGCCGGCGAGCTGACCGCAGAGATGCTGCGGCAGCTGGCCGGCGTACGTGCAGCGCGAAGTCGCGGCGAAGACCACGGCACTGTCTGGGAGCTGCAGGTGGCGGAGCTGCACCGCACCGTGCCGGCACTCCTCGCCGAGCTCACGCGCCGCGATCTCCATCTCGCCGAGCTCCGAACGCATTCGGCGACGCTCGAGGACGTCTTCGTCCATCTCACCGGCCGGCAGCTCCGCGATGAGTAATCCCGAAACTCGCCCGCGACGCGGCTTTCCCTCCGACTCGCTCGTCCAGCTGTCCTCCGTGCGGTTCAAGGAGTTCATTCGTGAGCCCGAGGCACTCTTCTGGACGTTCGCGTTCCCGATCATCCTCGCCATCGGGCTCGGCATCGCCTTCCGCAATAGGCCGCCCGAGGTCGTGCACATCGCCGTCGTGGGCCCATCGCCCGCGGCGGGCCGCGTCGCGGCGGCGGCGCGTGCGGACTCCGGGCTCGCTGTAGAGGAGCTCTCGGTCGACAGTGCGCGCGTTGCACTCCGCACCGGGCGCGTGGCGCTGGTCGTCGTGCCGCAGGAAAACGGGCAACTCGAGTACCAGTTCGACGAGACGCGCCCCGACGCCCGCAACGCGAGGCTGCTCGCCGACAACGCCATCCAGCGCGGCAACGGGCGCGCCGACGTTGTCACGGTGAGCGAGAGTCACGTTCGCGAGCGCGGCTCGCGGTACATCGACTTCGTGATCCCCGGCCTCCTCGGTATGAACATCATGGGGAGCAGCATCTGGGGTCTCGGCTACACGATCGTCGACGCCCGGCGTAAGAAGTTGCTCAAGCGTCTCGTCGCGACGCCGATGTCGCGCGCGGAGTATCTCGTGTCGTATCTGATCTCGCGCATCGCGCTGCTCGTTGGCGAGGTCGTCGTCCTGCTCGGCTTCGCGGCGCTCTTCTTCGGTGTGCCGGTGCGCGGTTCGATATTGCAGCTCGCACTGATCATCCTCGTGAGCACCTTCGCCTTCGGCGGCCTCGGCCTTCTCATCGCCTCGCGGGCGCGCACGATCGAGGGCGCGTCGGGGCTGATGAATGTGACGATGATGCCAATGTGGGTACTCTCAGGCGTGTTCTTCTCCAGTGAGAACTTCCCGCGCGCCTTTCAGCCGCTCATCCAGGCGCTGCCGCTCACCGCCACGAACGATGCCCTGCGGGCGAATCTGCTGCGCGGCGCGGGCTGGGGCG